>Ga0210389_10005119_pt1 | contig 10176 bp, 9 predicted proteins | sample IncBWH28OmetaG_FD_160127 | JGI IMG/M metagenome (GOLD analysis project Ga0210389, IMG submission 160127) | Forest soil microbial communities from Barre Woods Harvard Forest LTER site, Petersham, Massachusetts, United States - Inc-BW-H-28-O ...
TTGGCGATTCCAAAATCGAGAACCTTCACAATCCCGTCGCTCCGCACAATCACATTTTCCGGCTTGATATCGCGATGAACAATTCCGCAAGCATGCGCAGCCGCCAGCGCGCTGGCAATCTGGATGGCAATTTCAACGGCGGCGCTCAACTCGAGTCTGCCATTTACCAGACGCTGGCGAAGGGTCACGCCCTCGATGAATTCCGACGCAATAAAATGCAGCCCATCGGCCTGCCCGAATTCATGAATGGTAAGAATGTTTGGATGATTAAGCGCCGAAGCAGCGTGCGCTTCGTGCTCAAAACGACGTAATCCACGCTCATCGCGAGTGAGCTCTGGCGCAAGCATCTTGAGTGCGACCTTGCGTCTGAGGCGCTTGTCCTCGGCGAGGTAGACCTCACCCATTCCACCCGCACCAATCATGGAAATGATTTCGTAATGGGTCAACTGGGTGCCGGGGGCGATGCTCGTAGAGGAAGGGTCGCCAATCATCCGGTGCGCGGCTTCGAGCAGGGGCTTTTCCAGGAAATCCATGGGTTTCTCAGCCGAATCGAGCAGAGCCTCCACTTCTTTTCGCAACTCCGTGTCGCCATCGCAGCGGTTGTCGAGAAACTCCGCGCGAGATTCTGTCTTGAGCTCCAGAGCCTCATAAAACAAGGCTTCGAGCCGTCGCCAGCGATCCGAACCGGAAGAAGAAGCCATCACTACCCGCTCCTAGGACATACCTTGCGTAAGTTCGCGGTGCAGCCAGGCTTTCGCCATTTTCAGCTCGCGATGCACCGTGGCTGGAGATATCTTGAGAGCGGCGGCGGTTTCGTCATAGGTGAGCCCGCCGAAGAAAAGCAACTCGATCAGTTCGCTCTTGCGTTGGTCGTGAACCGCGAGACGCTGCAGCGCCTCGTCTAACTCCACGATTCCTCCCGTTGCTTGCGGGCCGACCAGTATGGCCTCATCCAACGAAAGCTTCTCCACCCCACCCCCCCGCTTGTCGCGGTTGTGCGCTTTTGCGTGGTCGACGAGGATGCGGCGCAAGAGGCGCGCAGAGACGGCAAAGAAATGAACCCGGTCCTGCCATGCCACATCGGCATCGACCAGTCGCAAGTAAGCCTCATTGACCAAAGCGGTTGCCCGCAGCGTGTGATCCGGACGCTCGGCGCGCAAACACCGTGATGCCAGCTTTCGAAGTTGCGCGTAGACAACCGGCATCAGATCGTTAAGGGCCGCTTTGTTCCCGCTCCCCCATTGTTGCAGAAGCTGCGTCACTAACTGCTGCTCGGAAGGCATCTGCTTAGTTCCTACAGATTTGGCTTGGGGCGCCATCTGGCTCTATGAAAGGGATAGGCGGTTCGAGGGCGTGCTCATCCCTTTCTTTCCAGGCGGGAAGAAGTCGGGCGACGTGGCGAGATGGAGCTGTGCCCATGGAGCTTGCTATCGTTCAAGGCGGGCTCTATTGCGCAACAGAGTAGCACAATTTTCCGGGGTGCTCCATACCCACTCGTGGTTCACCAAAGAATTTCGCAGCCCTGGGGCTCTCCTGCTTGCTATCATCGTGTCTGCGGTCTAGATCTGAGACAAAACCGGGTTAACCATGAACCATCCCTCAAACAGCAGCCGGGAACTGGCAACAATTCTGGACTACATTTCCGCGGACTGGAGTCTCCTAACTCGCTCCACCGCCACTTGCGAGGCGGCCTCCGATCCCAAACTAACCGACCCCGTTACGCTCTACTTGCCGGCTGATTTCACCATCTCCCCTGCGCTGCCCGCACTATTTCGCGACGGCAACGTTCGCATCGAACGTCTCTCCGAGGTCATCCGTGGTCCAGGGCAACAGACCAGCAACGGGGTCCATCCGCCCGGCCTGCTTTTTCTCGAGAATCCCTATGTCGTCCCGGGGGGACGCTTCAATGAAATGTATGGATGGGACAGCTACTTCATCATTCTCGGCCTCCTGCGCTCCAACCAGATCGACCTCGCGCGAGGAATGGTTGAAAATTTTTTCTTCGAAATCGAGCACTACGGCGGCGTCCTCAACGCAAATCGCGCCTACTACCTGACCCGCTCGCAGCCGCCTTTCCTGAGTTCCATGATCGTCGTATTCTATGAGGCGCAGCGTGCCGCCGGAAGAGCTGATCGAGACTGGCTCACCAAGGCTTACCACTATGCCAGTCGCGATTACGAAATGTGGACGCTCACTGACCATCTGGCGGGTTCCACCGGCCTCTCGCGCTTCAACGATTTTGGCGACGGACCGGTTATCGAGGGACTGCACGACGAAATCAGTTACTACCACGACGTGCTCTCGTACTTCTTGCAGCAAGACAAATCGAGCCCCCATCTGGTCGAATCGATCAGTCGCGAAGATCTTGCTCATCCCACGTATTCGCGCGAGCTTTATGAACCAGCCGAGCCATACGCGCCGGGTACCATGCCCGACGCAATCAAGTATGTAGGCTTGACCACGGAATTTTACAAAGGCGATCGCAGCATGCGGGAATCAGGCTTCGACATTTCTTTTCGTTTCGGACCGTACGGCGCCGAAACCCATCACTACGCCCCCGTCTGCCTCAACAGCCTCCTCTACAAAACCGAGACCGATCTTGAAACCATCGCAACGTTATTGGACGACGAGCAGGCCGCCGCACAATGGCGTGAGCGCTCCGAGACGAGACAAAATATCATCCAAACCCTGCTCTGGAACCAGCAACGCGGCCTTTTCTTTGACTACGATTTCACCACGAACACGCAGTCTTCGTATGAATACGCCGCCACGTTTTATCCGCTGTGGGCGGGCCTTGCGACCGCTGAGCAGGCGGGTTCCGTAGTCAAGAATTTGCCCCTGTTCGAGCACGCCGGAGGCCTCGCCATGAGCGCCAGGGAAACCGGCGTTCAGTGGGACTACCCTTTCGGCTGGGCTCCGATGCAGTTGCTCGCCGTCGAAGGTCTGCGGCGATACGGCTACAAAGCCGAAGCCGACCGCATCGCCTACAAGTTTCTTTCCATGGTGCTGATCAACTTCGTGCGCGATGGAAATATTCGCGAGAAATACGACGTGGTTTCAGACTCATCGAACTTCAAGCTCGCCGAAGGCTACCGCGACAACATCGTAGGCTTCGGCTGGACCAACGGTGTTTTTCTCGAACTCCTGCACACTCTGCCGGAGGAATATTTGAACCGCTTAATCGCGCAACCCGTCCCTCCCTCTCAACCCTGAGCACGAGCGATCCTTAAACGAAACCCAGTTTGCTTCGACGCTCACTACTGCTTAAACTTTGAGAACAACACAAAATGCCAAATGTAAACACAAAAAAGGGAGTTATCGGAATCCTCACCGGAGGCGGCGACGTACCCGGCTTGAACCCCGCGATCCGCGCTGTCACCTTCCGGGCGATACGCGAGGGATGCCAGGTTATCGGCCTGCGCCGGGGATGGGCGGGCCTGGTCGACATGGTTCGCGAAAAGGACTACGACAACAGCGACAACTTTCAAACCTTAACCGAAGAGATCGTGAACCGCGCCGGCCGTACCGGAGGAACGTTCCTCCACAGTTCCCGTACCAACCCCGGCAAAGTGAAGAAATCCGCCGTTCCCGAACATCTGCAAGGAACCTACAACGCCGAGACCAACGATCTGACTCCCGAAGTGCTAAAGAATCTCGCTTGGCTCGGAATCGACTTTCTCATACCCATCGGCGGCGATGACACGTTGAGCTACGGTGTGCGCCTCTACCAGGAGGGGGTCAAGGTGGTCGCAATTCCCAAGACCATGGACAACGATGTTCCGGGAACCGATTACTGCGTCGGCTTCAGCACCGCAGTTACGCGCACCATCCAAATGACCAACGACCTGCGGACCTCCGCCGGTTCGCACGAACGCTTCTTGGTTCTCGAAGTCTTCGGCCGCTATGCCGGCTTTACCGCTATGCTTCCGACCATGGCGGGAGCCGCCAACCGATGTGTGATTCCAGAGCATCGCTTCAATATCGAGCAGTTGACAGAATTGTTGGTTGCGGATCGTCGCAAGAATCCAAGCCACTATTCCGTGGTTCTGGTCTCCGAAGGAGCCATGTTCGAAGGCGGAGATATGATTTTCGAGGACCACACCACAGACGCCTTCGGCCACAAAAAGCTGGGCGGCATCGGCGACCTGGTATCAGAAAAACTCAAGGAGCTATCGCCCAAGTACAACAATGGCAAGACGATCGAAGTAATCAATCAGAAGCTGGGATATCTCGTCCGCTGCGGCGATCCGGATGCCATTGATTCGATCGTTCCCATGGCCTACGGCAACCTCGCCCTCGACTTGCTGCTGAACAAGATTCACGGTCGGCTCGTGGTGCTGAAGAACGGCCGCTACGATAACATGCCGGTCGACACCGTAATCGCCTCGAAGAAAGTCGTAAATGTGAAGGAGAACTACAACACTGCGCGGCTCCGACCGCATTTCAGCAGCTTCGAAATGAAACCTCTATTCATCATGACCAGCGAAACCTGATAGGCAGGCGCAACGCAGATGCGTCGTACGCATCTATGGACTATGAGCACAGATTTGGTGCCATGCGATGAATCTTCCGGTTAGCAGATCAGTTTGGCTCTTATCCTGGATGGCGTCATCCAGAAGCCCTTCCACCGGCGGGAGCGACGGATCTGGCGCGTAATTTCAAACTGACCAGCAATCGACCACCCTCAAGAGGCAACCAAACGATGCAATCACAAAACGCACCCGAGCCCAAGCAAAATCCCGAACACACACCGGCCGTGGAGCATGTTTCACATGCCCATGAGCTGCTGAATGCCTTGCGAAAACGAATCGGAGAACATCCCGAACTCGCCGAAGCCATCACGAAACTGGAAACCGCATTGAGCCTCCTGACCGTGAAAACCGGAGGCATGCTGTGAATTCAAAAGGAGGATTTTATGGCACGAAAAGTTGCGGACGTCTTGTGGGAGATGCTCGCGAACGCAGGAGTCAAACGCTGCTATGGCATTGTTGGGGACGCACTCAATCCCGTGGTCGACGGGCTCCGCCGAAACGGCAAGATTGAGTTCATCCACGTCCGCCACGAAGAATACGGCGTCTTCGCTGCCGTGGCCGAGGCTTACCTGACCGGAAATCCAGCAGCAGTGTGTGGAACCGCCGGCCCGGGCGTCGTTCACCTGTTCAATGGGCTGATGGATGCCCGCAAGGAGGGAGCTCCGATTATCGCCATTGCGGGCGATGTCGAGACCAACGTCCTGGACACAGCCGCGCTCGAAGAGCTCAATCCTTACAAGTTCTTCGACGCCGCGTCTCTTTATACGGCGCGGGTCGTCAACCCTGAGCAGGCGCGTTCCGTCTTCAGTACTGCGATTCTCACGGCGATCCTGGAAAAGGGTCCCACAGTAATTTCGCTTCCGGGTGACGTCGCGTCGGCGGATGCACCCGATGAGGCCACGCGCTCGACCGAGATCACGATTCCGTGCACGCCCGTTTTGCGCCCTTCCGACGCCGACCTCAACCTCCTTGTGGAGATGGTCAATGCTGCGAAGACGGTAGCAATCTTCGGCGGCGATGGCTGCAGGGATGGCCGCGACGAGGTGCTCCAACTGGCGGACAGGCTGAAGGCTCCAGTCGGCTATGCGCTCCGTGGCAAACAGTGGCTGGAACACGACAATCCCAATGCGGTTGGCATGACTGGCTTGCTCGGTTACGGAGGGGCCTATAGCGCGATTCATGAGGCCGAACTCCTGCTGCTGCTGGGTACGGATTTTCCCTTCTCGGAATTTCTCCCGGGCGATCGGGTGAAGAAAGTCCAGATCGACAAAAACCCCAAACACATTGGCCGCCGGACCGCCGTTGATCTTGGACTGGTCGGCGATATCAAGGCGACAGTCACCGAGTTACTGAAGAGCGTCTCTGAAAAAACCGACCGCCGTTTTCTCGACAAACACCTCGCGGAGACGAACTCTTTCCACGATCTTCTGCAGCATTATGTCGACAAAGGACCTGACATCAAGCCCATACGTCCGGAATTCCTGGCCAAGACGCTAAGCGATGTCGCTTCCGACGATGCGATGTTTTTCGCCGATACTGGCACGGCATGCATATGGCTGGCAAGACATATCAGCGGCGGCAGAAATCGCAGGCTTTTCGGCTCGTTCTCATGGGCGTCGATGGCCAACGCCGCGCCCAACGCGTTCGGCGCGCAGTTGGCATACCCAGGCCAGCAAACCATCGCCCTGTGCGGCGACGGGGGCTTCACCATGCTCGCGCTCGGCGACCTATTGACCCAAGTGCAACGAAAAACTCCGGTGGTTCAGATCATCCTCAATAACGAATCCCTCGACTTCGTCAACATCGAGCAGCAAGAGGCGGGAATGATTCCGTTCGGCGTGGAATTCAAGAATCCCAATTTCGCCAAGGTCGCCGAAGCCATGGGTGTGAAGGGCATCCGCATCGAAGACCCCGGTGATGTTCGGGATGGGCTTGCTGAGGCCCTTGCGTACAAGGACGGACCTGTCGTCGTGGACGCGGTTGTGGATCCATTTGCCTTGTCGCTGCCATCGCACGTGCCCTTCCACGCGGCAAAGGGCTTCACCCTGAGCATAGCCAAGCAGGTGCTGTCCGGCCGCATGGACTCGGTCATTAAGACCATGGAACGTAATGTCAGGCTGATCTGAACGGCTGAATTCAGCGAAGATGCTTCGCCGTAATGCAGTTTCTCCCGAGGTCAGCCTCGCCGCGCGCCGACCTCGGGTCTTTCCATCTTTTCCCGCCAACGTCTTGTCGCGCGGGCGAGTCGCCACATCCACGCGACAGACACGCCAACCTCAAGATTCTTGTCAAGCCCCATAAGCCACCTAATTCCCCGCAACCAGCTCATTCCATTCCAAATATAGAGTTGAAAAGCTGACGGGTTTGCCCTCCAAATCTGCCTACTGGTACTAGGCATCGGTTGTGTAGCGCGCCACCCAACACAAGAATTCTCAAAAACAAAAGCTAAGTCCTTTCGAAGTACGCGGGTATGCCGAACGTCGCGACCTGTTTTCATAGACTTACGAGGAAAGGGGAGAGTTTTTCGAGGATATCCACCACTCGGTAAGTCCTTTGGAAGTGAGATTTTGCGAGGGCATCTCTTTTCCTGGCCCAATCAATTCATAGATTTAGGAGGAAAACGGAAATTTGGAGGTATATACCCACGCAATTGTCACAGCCACCCCTTCGTCCGGGCAATGCGCGCCGCTTCGACCCGGTTGTTCGCGCCCAGCTTGCTGATAGCCTCCGACAGATAGTTGCGAACCGTTCCCTCGGAGAGACTAAGCTCGGCAGCAATGTCGCCGCTAGTCACACCGTCGCCCGCCAGTCGAAGCACTTGCCGCTCGCGGTCGGTCAGCGGATCGGGCTCTGCCCAGGCTTCTGCGGCCAGTTCCGGATCGATCACGCGCAAGCCTTGCTGCACCCGGCGCACGGCTTCAGCCAGTTGTTCCGAGCGCATGTCCTTCAGCAAATATCCCGAAGCTCCGGCTTCCAGGGCGCGACGCAAATAACCAGCGCGTGCGAAGGTGGTCAAAATAATCACGCGCGTTCCGGTTCGCCGGCGTTTCAGTTCTCCCGCAACGTCGAGGCCAGTCATCTCCGGCATTTCGATGTCGGTGATGAAGACGTCGGGCTTGTGCTCAAGTACCGCCTGTAGCGCTTCTTTGCCATTGCGCGAGCGAGCGACGACAGCGATGTCGCCCTCGATCTCAAGCAGAGCAGCGAGCGCTCCCAAAACCATGCCCTGATCTTCGGCGATCACAACCCGAATCGCCTTGCGTCCGTTTTTGGAAGGAGGATTCAATGATCAACATTCGCTTTCGGTGTCAGCGGGAACTCAATGCTGAGCCTAGTTCCCGCGCGGTTCTCGCGCTCGAGAGTACCGCCCAGAGCCTCAATTCGTTCCCGCATCCCGCGCAAGCCGTTCCCTTCGACTGCGCCGCCGCCGCGCCCATCATCTTGAATTTCGATCCGGCAATTCCCATTTACTGGAATCAGCCGCAAATGACAATTTCGAGCCCGCGCATGGCGCACGACGTTGGTCACTGCTTCCCGCACGACCAGCGCCACCACGCTCTCCTGGGCCGGCGTCAGCCGAACCTCCCCGGACTCAGACTTAACGATTACGCCCGCAGTTTCCAGCGTTGCCTTAGCTTGTTTGAGCTCTGCCTCGAGACTGTGAGCGCGATATCCACGGATGGTGCTCCGAACATCCGCCAAAGCCGCGCGGGAAGTCTGTTCCACGTCGGCGATCTCCGCTTTCGCGCGTTCCGGATCGTGGTCAATCAGTTTCCCGGCCAATTCAGACTTCAGAATGATCACCGAAAGCGTATGGCCCAGCACATCGTGCAGATCGCGCGCAATCCGTTCGCGTTCTGCGACCTTCGCGAGATGCTCAATCTCCGCATTGGCCGCTTGCAGCTTGCAAAACATCCGCGTTCGTTGAGCAAAGTAGATGTTGGTTCCACCCACCACGACGGACAGCCCTCCGGCGTAGAAGAGAAACCAGCCAGACAAGTGCCACATCCACCATTCCACCCCCACCACTGCAAGGATGAGACCCAGCAGTTTGACCGCGGCACCTTCGGTCTCCACAACATACGGAAGCAAGGCTGCAGCAAAGATGAAGAAGCAGGTGGCCCCTTCATTGAACCGGACATACAGGGTTCCCACAAGGAGCATCACGCCTATGCCGACCAGCGGCCAGGGCTTTCGTTCAACCCACAAAATACCAAGGTACAAAACCAGGAAGACGATGGTGCCAAGGCCGGTAAGCAACCATTCTTTCCGGCCCGCATGATCCAGGATTGGTTGCAGGAAAAAGAACACGAAATAAGCCAGCGGCGTATAAAACGCCCAGCTATGCTCGGATTTCGTCGTCACTTTCATCTGTGCAACACTAGGCTACCCCTTTTTGATGTCGCTCGTCAGCCCGGTTTTGTGGTGCCCGGAACATCCAATTACGAAAGCCAACAGAAGCGACAGCGGAAGCAGGATGAGGAGCAAATCGACCCTGCCAACCGTGACCAGCAGCAGAATCGTCCCCAGGACGAGAGTCCAGCCAGCATATTGATTAACGTTCATACCGTCTCCTTAACTTACTACTTCGGTACTTCGGCCTTAGCCGTACATCTTTCCTTCGTCGCGGTGAAATCCAAGGCGTGCCACGCCAAGACAGAGGAGGAAGAATCCGATCAGGGCCTCCCAGTGCGCCCAGTTTGATTCGTGCTGTCCGGCTCCCACCACGCTCAATGCAAGCTGGGCCAGATGATAAGGCGGCAGGAAATGGGCAACCTGCTGCAAGAGCTTGGGCAAAAACATGATCGGAACCCACAGCCCGGAGCAAAAGGACAGAGGCAGGTAGATCAGGTTCGTGGTGGCGACCGAAGAGTTGGGACCGACGAAGTAACCAATGGCCAAGCCCATGGCGCAGAAGGGAAGTGAACCGGCGACCAGAATCGCTACCAGTTTCGCAGCATCGAGGAACGGCATACGCACTCCGCCGAAGGCAAATCCCAGCAGCAACAAGAGCAGCACTACGACCGTGCTAAAGATCATTCCCAGCGCGACCTTCGCCGTGAAGTAGGCAAAGGGAGGCATGGGACTGGCGCGCTTTACTTGGAGCCATCCCAAGCCGCGCTCCGCAGCCACGCCCGACGCCGTGCCAAACAACGACGCCCCCATGACTCCGAACGTGCCATAACTCGGGATCAGGTAGGTCGCAATCGTAGTGCCGCCGACTGGCGCATCTTTAGGATTCAATACCAGGCCGAACAGGACATAGAACATCAGAGGAAAGGAAATCGTAGAAACCGAATACGCTCGAAGTCGCAGTCGGGTTAGAAACTCATATTTGGCTTCTTTGAGATAGATCGCAAGTGTTCTGTTCAGTGGACGCTCCCATGCGCTTTGTGCGAGGGTCGTCGAAGCCGTTGCCATTTCCCTCACCTCCTTGAAATGTAGTGCAGATTCGTAGCGTGGTTTCTCAAGCGTTGTTATGGTCCACCGTCAGCGCCAAAAACGCCTCTTCCAGTCCGGCGCTCGTGACCTCGACACCGGAGAGTCCCGCATCTCGCGTCAACAATTCGCGAAGAATGGGCTCAGCCGAAGCGGCGCGGATTTCCAGTGCATCGCGATCCCTGCGGACGTCGTTTACTCCAGG
>Ga0210389_10005120_pt1 | contig 10173 bp, 10 predicted proteins | sample IncBWH28OmetaG_FD_160127 | JGI IMG/M metagenome (GOLD analysis project Ga0210389, IMG submission 160127) | Forest soil microbial communities from Barre Woods Harvard Forest LTER site, Petersham, Massachusetts, United States - Inc-BW-H-28-O ...
GACCTTTTGGCTGTTGTACCTTGGTGTCATCGGTCAGAACGACGGTGACGTCTCCGGTAGCGCTGGTCACGACCAGAGTCTCTCCGGTTCGTGTAGCAATCACTCCCTTGATCTTGACCTTCTCGCTGTTGGATGCACCGTACGCCAACCCGACCGACAAGCACCACAGCAACACGGGATACGCAACTGTAAATTTCCATGTTCGCAACTTATTTCGCATCATAGAGTTATCCACCTTTCGTTCGTTTACGCGCGGGATGTCTGAGCAAGCTGCCCCTGTGCGTTTGTGCCCAGTTTTGGGCCTTGCACCATCACTTAACTATTTAGGTGCGGGTTACGCAGCTGGCATTATGGACGGTTCCACGCGTCGCACAACTGTCGCTTCCGACAGGTGCACCAAAAACCCTAAGCCGTGAAAAAACCTCTCCTACTGCAGGAGAAGCCGCGGTCGCCATGTTTTCGTGGAAAATCGTTTTACGAAGGCATCGCCGTTTTCCGCGGCGGTTCTTGGAAGGGAATTTTTGTGTCCGAGGCTGCTGTTCGTGGTGCTGGTTCCGTTGTTTGACTTCACGGCCTACGGCAAGAACTCGGCGAGGGATGGAGGGATGGTTGGTGGGTTCTTTTTCCGATCGCGGCATCTGCCGAATCGCCCACCACAGAATCGTAAAGGGCGGCTTCGACACGACGCTTACAATCGACTTCGCTCCTGACTTGCCGCTAGCTCTATTTCGGCGTTGATCGTCCCTCCGAGCAGGTACGCCAAGCCGGACACGTACAGCCAGAGCAATAGAATCATGACCGCTCCTAATGATCCGTAAGTGGCGCTGTAATTATTAATAAAATGCAGGTATATGCGAAATCCGAGCGAGGCCACTATCCATACCAACGCACCCAAAGCCGAACCCGGAGTTATCCAATGCCAGTGGCGGTTTTCCAAATCGGGGCCGCAGTAATAAATCGCCGAACACGACATGGTAACGAAGAGGATGGCCGCCGGCCACTGAACGGCCTTCCACACGAAAACGACAATCGGATGCAATCGATGTTCTGTCCCGAACCAGCCAACAAAATAGGTACCTGCCAGCACAAAAAACAAGGCCGCGAGAAGCAGGATCGAAATCAACAGAGTCAATCCAAGTGCTATTGTGCGAACCTTGAACCAGGACCGGGACTCGCGGACGTGGTGGGCCGAGTTCAGAGCCGAGATCATGGAACAGACGCCGCCGGAACCACACCAGAGCGCCGAAATAATACCAAAGGTCAGCTTTCCGCCACCGGCGTTGGTAGCCGACTCCGTAGCGACTGTCTTTAAGAGACGGAATGCTGTCGGCGGAAGAAAATCTGCGAAATAAGACAGCAAATCGTTTTGAAGTTCGACGCGGTGCGACGCGAACAGGCCGAATAGAGTCGTCAGTACCAGAATTAACGGGAAAAGAGCGAATAAGAAATAATAGGCCAGCTCGGCTGCCCGTCCGAACAGGTTGTTCGCGCTGATTTCCTCGAGAACGTTGCGAAAGAGTTGCCCGGGACTGAGACCTCCCAGCTTCCAAAAGGATTCCGATTGAATCGGGGTTGAGGGCTCTGGGATTGTCACTGAGGCGGCCCGAACTTCTTCCGCCTACATTCTAACGGTAAGCCTTGTTGAAGAGACGACACGCGGCGTTGCGGGCCATTGATTTCGGTTGGGCTCGTAATTGCTTCAGGGAGAAATCGCGGACTCTTCTCAAGATGGGCAAAGGACAGATGTGCGCCGCACTGAGTCTGGTGTCCGGCAGATTGCCAGCGATTCTCGAGGTGCTCATCTACGTAATGACGGAGAGATAAAAGTATGCCCTCGAAACACTTCGCGGATGGCTGCGGCGAGATCGGTTCCCAGATGTCGTTTGGTGACATAACCACTAGCACCGGCGGAAAATGCGGCCGCAACGTAATCGCTTTGTTCGCGAATGGTCAGGAATACGATCTTGGTTCTGCAATTAGCGCCTCGTAGACGTTCTGTGGCTTGGAGTCCATCCATAACCGGCATCGCCATGTCGATCACCAGTACGTCAGGGTCCAGGCGGCAAACAGCGTCAACAGCGGCTTCTCCGTTCTCTGCTGTCCCGACAATCTCAAACTCCGGGTCCAGTTCCCCACGGAGTTTTCTGAGGAAGTCCTCGTGATCATCAGCGAGCAACACTCGGATCCTAGTCACAAGAACCTCATGGTCGCGGACCGCGCGCTTAATCGCCGATGTCCATGCGGGCAGGGTCCACCCAAAGGTTGCTGCCGGTCTAGCGCCTCTCATGAACCTGCCGCTGCGCGCGATTGAGACTCGAATCTGGAGATCCGAGTGGAGAAGTTGGAGAGATTGTTGGGCTAACTAGCAGCCGATCGCGACAAGAAACGGGATTTCCAACCGACCACCCGATAGGGCGGCGAACAGCCAGTCATTGGATGGGTAAATCATCAAGGTATAAACCTTGATGGACGGCTAGAATCCCAGCAAATCATAGCTAAGCTAACGATGCCTTAGTCGGTCAGAAACCAACCAAGGCATCCCTGTCGACTCCCCCTCCAATCACTGTCCATTTCCGCCTCCCACCTTTTCCAATTGTTTGGCGCGGGTTGGGGGGCGGTTCCTTCCTGGACATTCCGCACGCATTGCACTCGCTGAGAATTACTAGATCCACCGCGTAGCGCCGTATTGGAAGGGCAGACGAAGGGGTGTAGCCGAATTTTTCCGAAGGATACTACCCCCTCAATCATTTGCCAGCACCCACCAACCCTCTCTAGAATGAAAGTTACCTGTTTCCCCGAGACACAATATGATTCATTTTCCCGTTCCTGAGGCGCTCACTTTCGACGACGTGTTGCTGCTGCCCGCTCGGTCTGATGTGATTCCGACCCAGACCAATACGCAGACCCAGCTCACGCGCAATATCCGCCTGAATATTCCGATCATCAGCGCGGCCATGGACACGGTCACCGAATCGCATATGGCCATCGCGGTGGCCCAGCAGGGCGGCATCGGGATCATTCATCGCAACCTGACCATCGAGCAGCAAGCCAATGAAGTCGACAAAGTGAAGCGCTCGGAGAGTGGCATGATCGTCGATCCGGTCACCATGTCGCCCGACGCGAAAGTCTCCGAGGCACTCGATGTCATGCGCCAGTACAAGATTTCCGGTGTGCCCATCACCAAGAACGGAAAGCTGGTCGGCATTCTCACCAATCGCGACCTGCGTTTCGAAACCCGCTTCGATATTCCCATCAGCAAAGTCATGACCAAGGAAAACCTGATCACCGTCGCGGTGGGCACGACGCTCGAAGATGCAGAAAAAATCCTCCACGAACACCGCGTGGAAAAGCTTCTGGTGGTCGACGACAAATACAATCTGAAGGGCCTGATCACGGTAAAAGACATTCAAAAGAAACTGAAATATCCCCACGCAGCCAAAGGCTCGCACGGCAGGCTACGCGCGGCCGCGGCTATCGGCGCCACCGGAGACTTCCTGGAACGAGCCCAGGAACTGGCAAAATACAAAGTAGATTTGCTCGCCATCGACAGCGCCCACGGCCACTCCACTCGCGTGCTCGATGCGATCAAGGTGGCGAAGTCCAAACTCCCGGAAGTTGACCTGATCGTAGGAAATGTTGCGACCTTCGACGGCGCCTGCGAACTGGCTAGAGCCGGCGCGGACGCGATAAAAGTCGGCATCGGCCCCGGATCCATCTGTACAACCAGGATCGTAACAGGCGCGGGCGTGCCCCAGATCACCGCGATCGCCGAAGCTTATCGCGCCACCAAAGACGCCGGCATCCCTATCATCGCCGACGGCGGAATCAAATATTCAGGCGACATCACGAAAGCCCTGGCCGCAGGCGCAGCCGCAGTAATGATCGGATCCCTCTTCGCCGGCACAGACGAAAGCCCCGGCGAACTAATTCTGTATCAAGGGCGAACCTTCAAGTCGTATCGCGGCATGGGCTCGCTAGGCGCGATGGCGCAAGGCTCAAGCGAACGCTACTTCCAAAATACCGACGATGCTTCGACGGCCATGCCGGTAATGGGCGAAGACTCAAACCGCCTGGGAAAACTGGTCCCTGAAGGAATCGAAGGCCGAGTCCCCTATCGAGGGTCCGTTTCAGTGACTATTCATCAAATGGTGGGGGGATTGCGGTCGGGGATGGGCTATTGCGGGTGTGGGAGCATTCCGGAGTTGTTGCAGAAGACGCGCTTTGTGCGCATCAGCGGGGCCGGCCTGCGCGAGAGCCACGTCCACGACGTCATGATCACTAGGGAAGCTCCCAACTATGCGGTCGAGTAGGGCTTCATTTTGAAAGGATCCATGTTTTTCGAATGCGCGAGGGTAGTTCGTTCTTGACCCCCGATCAAAAGCAGTTACTCAAGACGTGGATTGCCGCGGCTTTGTGGATGACGCTGATCGCGATCGAGTCCACCGACACGTTTTCCGCCGAACATACCGGCCGATTTCTGTATCCTTTGCTTCACTTCCTCGTGGGTCTGGATCTGGCCCGTTTCGAGGTGGTGCATCACTACATCAGAAAATCCGGCCATTTTGTAGGCTACTTTACCTTAAGTTTTTTTCTGTTTCGCGCCTGGCGTGCTACGCTGCATTTGCCGTGGGCTCCGCGATGGACACTGCGCTGGGCTACGATTGCTTTCTTCATGTCTGTTCTGGTAGCCAGCTTGGACGAATGGCATCAGACTTTCATTCCCTCGCGTACCGGCTTGTTTAGCGATGTCGTGTTGGACAGTTTTGCGGCGCTGGCGGCGCAAGTTCTGATATTTCTCTATTTGACCTGGAAGCCGCGTCGAATGAGTGCTGCATTCGATTGAGGGCTGGCGTCGCGGATGGCATGTGGTAGTGAAGTGAAGGAGCACACTGCCTGTCCCCAGGGGCTAAAGCCATTATTCTTACTGATATTATAGTGGCACGGCTGAAGCCGCGCCCTTCCCAAATCATCTAGACAGCGTGTCAATACATCGCGTCGTACTTCGTCACTACCCACTCCCCGCCTTTGTCTTCGAGCGTGACTGAGAACAGCTCTTTGTAGGTTCCCGATTGGCCGGGAGCGTTGAGCCTCTTGCCACGGTAGTGTAGAATGCGCAGCGGCGGGTTATCTTCCCAGTCCACGACCTTCCAGGAAATCAGCGGGTGTTGTGCCTCCGAGGCGCAAATGAAAGCGGCGTACTTCTTGCGATAATCTTTTTCCCACGCGGCGAGTTGCTCCGGGCAATGTCCATCGCGCATGGCATCGAGGTATTTCGCCGCCAGGCGCTCGGTTGAACGGTCACGTAGCGGATTCAGTGAAATGGAATTTGGAGTTCCTGAGAGAGGATCGCGGTCCTCTGAGCGGGAGAGTACGGGGCCCTGTCCATTCAGCCACATCAGATAGCCGAAAAAGAGCATCAGAACCAGGATGCCAGCGCCCACGGCGATGCCGATTTGTATGCGGGAAAACCCCATATCCTCTTGCAAGTGTAACGCGATGAGGACTGGGGGCCAGGTTACGGCAGTGACCCTCACAAGTACATGTACGAATGGAAAAAGCGCACGCCCCAATCGGGGAAGTGCGCTTCGAAATAAATCGTTTTGATCGCGATGGGGGGGAGTATGCGTTAGTACTGGCCGTAAATCAGCACATCCAAGGCGCCTTTTGAACCTGCGGCACCCACGCTATCGGCGTAAATGCTGAGTTGCGTACCGGGAACGTCGGATACCCGGGTTATCTGAGAATGGGGTGTCAACATGATGGTATCGAGTTGCGCCACCAGTTCTTCACCCTCGGTGAAAGTCAGTCGCAGAATTATGTTAGTGGTCGAGTCGATGCGCTCGTCCGCAACCAAGCGATGCGTTCGTACATGCTGACATCGACGACGCCCAGTAATTTGGTTTGTCCGCCAGGAATCGAGACTGAGCCCACTGGCATGCGGAATGCCAGTACGTTCTCAACGTTCGGAGTTAGATGAGGTTGAATGGGATTGGAGAGGTTCTTGGTGATGTTGCCATGGTTTGTCTCCGCATCTGACGCGCCTGAAGGGCGCGGATTTGTGTTCCTGCGTGATGGGGGAGAGTAGTCCCCTTAACAAGCGGATTCTAGGTCTGGGTAAATAGACCGACAATGCTTACGGATGAAAATATGCGGGTCACAGAACCAAAATGAGAATGCTATTTTGCAGGGAGCGGGCCGTCACGATACGTTCTTTCTCAATGCTGGCGTCTTCTGGCTGACGGAACAGACATACCACACCTGGAGCAACTCTTCGGTCCGAACAACTTGCCCGTTGTCGCCGAAAACGCCGGGAGCTTTTGCTGACCAACTGCCGCTTCGCTGATAAGAATATCCGCGCATTTTTTTCTTGCAGTGCTCTCAACAGTGTCGTAGTATCTACGACATCTGTAGTAGACTAAGGCGCATGGCACTCCCCAAGCTCAGCAAGCTGGATCTGCAAATCATGGACGCGCTGTGGAGCCGCGGCGCACTATCCATCCGAGAGATTCAAGAGTCATTTCCCGAGCCTCGTCGCCCAGCCTACACGACCGTACAAACCATTGTTTATCGCCTGGAAACCAAGAAGGCCGTACGTCGAGCCAAGAAGATAAGTAACGCCCATATTTTCGAGGCGGTCATTTCTCGCAGCGCCGCGCAACGCAGGCTGATTGACGATTTGTTGGGCCTGTTTGGCGGCCAGACCCAGCCCGTTATGGCGCACTTGATCGAGTCCGGGAAGCTCACGCTGGAAGATGTTCATGAGGCAGAAAAAATACTTCGCAAACTTGCCAAGAAGGAGAAAGCGCCATGATCCACGCCATGATGAATCATCTCTGGCAGTCCACGCTGTTCGCAGTCGCCGCCGGGTTCGTAACGTTGGGGCTGCGCCACAACGGCGCTCACACAAGGTATTGGTTGTGGTTCGCCGCGTCGTGCAAATTTCTGATTCCATTTTCGATGCTGAGCGCTGTGGGCGGCTATCTGAGTTGGCGATCAGTTCCGACCGCCTCGTTGCCCTCAATGCTCGGGCAGTTCGTCCAACCCTTCTCTACGGCGGCGGCGGTACTACCGGTCCTGCCGGCGGGACCGCCGCCGAGTGCGGGCATTAATCCCTTGCTAATCTGGATCAGTGTCTGGGCATGCGGCACCATGGTCGTTGGCATTTTCTGGATGGTGCGTTGGCTCCGGATTCTACGAGCGCTGAGCAATGCTAAACCGCTGTCGCTCGATGCACCGATTCCAGTCAAATCGTCCCAGATTCTGATCGAACCAGGCGTTGTCGGACTTTTCCGGCCCGTGTTGTTGTTGCCGGATGGAATTTGCGAACGTCTGACCTCGCAGCAACTGCAAACCATCCTGACCCATGAATTGAGCCATGTTCGCCGACGCGACAATCTGACTGCTGCCATTCACATGCTGGTGGAGGCGCTGTTTTGGTTTCATCCCCTGGTGTGGTGGTTGGGCCAACGGCTAATGGTGGAGCGTGAGGTCGCTTGCGACGAGGCCGTGATCTCGGCGGGCGGCGATCGGGAAGCCTACGCCGAAGGACTTTTGATCGTTTGCAAGTTCTATTTTGAGTCGCCGCTGCGCTGTGCTGCCGGCGTAGCTGGGGCGGATCTCAAGAAAAGAATTGAGCTCATCATGACCCCGCGGATCACGCATAAATTGAGCGTGGCTGCGAAGGCGCTGCTAGCCGTAGCCGCAACTGCGTCCGTTCTCGTGCCCATTGCGATCGGCTCTGTGCTGGCGACAACCTCCCACTCACGGGCCCAGACGGCAGGGCCGAAGTTTCAGAGCGTGACGATCCAAGCAAGCCAGCCGGGAGGCTTGGGCAACGGCATCAATATTTTTCCTGACGGCTTCAGAACGCAAAACTTCGCGCTCCGGGACGTGATTGCCTTCGCGTTCGAGGTGCAAGGCGCTTTGATATCGGGCCCCGATACGCTGGATGCTCATTACAACATCAGCGCGAAGGCACCCGGCGCATTTCCTGCCGCTGGCTATGACGGCGTGGATAAGGCCCGCGCCATGGTTCGCACACTGCTCGCGGACCAGTTTCAATTGGAGGTTCATCGCAGCACGCAGTCAGTCTCCGCGTACGTTCTTACCGCGGGCACTGCCGCTACAAATTTACAGGTGGCGCGGCCGGGCGAGCATGGGCCGCTAAAGATGATCGGCCCCACTTCCATCACTGGCAAAGCCCTCCGAATGGATGATTTCGTCGAGCTCTTGGCCCAGAGATTGGGACATCCGGTGCTTGATCAGACCGGCCTGACACAGACTTACGACTTCAAACTGGATTGGAAAACGGATGAAAGCGCATCCGCGGAGCCGGCGGATAAAGCGCCAAGTATGCTGCCCAACCCCAGTCCTGAAGTGCTAGCTGGCGCCCTGCAAACGCAGCTGGGATTGAACCTGCGATTGCAGGAAACTCCGGCCGAACTCTTAATCGTCGATCGCGTGCAGGCCCCCAAAGACATCGTTGCGGCCCGTAAGCCTGTACCCATGGATCCTAAGCTCTTCGATTCGTATGTCGGACACTATGCATTCCCCGGAAATATGATCATGACGGTTTCTCGCGATAACGATCACTTTTGGACGCAACTACCGGGTCAGCCGCAGGTGGAAGTGTTTCCAGAGGGGCAGCGCAGCTTTTTTGTCAACGTCGTGGATGCACAGATTTCATTCGAGGTCGATGCAGCGGGCCGAACGTCTGGACTCATATTGCATCAGAACGGGATGAACATCTCAGCGCCACGCATGGATGATGCGGCAGCCAAACAAATAGAAGATGCACTGCATGCGAAGGTTCAGCAACAGATCGCCACACCCGGCAGCGAGCAAGCTTTGCGTCGAAACATTCTGGGACTGGCCAGCGGTAACCCCGACTACGATCAAATGAGTCCTGACCTGGCTAAGGTCACGCGAGAACAGTTGCCAGCGTTGCAGCGCGAGCTCGCATCGTTAGGGTCGTTGGTGTCAATTAAATTTAAGGGGGTGGGACCCGCGGGGATGGACATTTACGAAGCACAATTTGAACATGGAGCAGAGGAGTGGCGAATCAGTTTGGCTCCCGACGGCAAGGTCGCTGGCGCAATGGTTCGAGCAGTCCCCTGACTGTCTAGCTAAGTTTTTCATGATCCTGCTGGCGCACAGCGGATCATGAAAATGCGCCTACGCGGAATCAACAGCTTACGGCCATTTTCGGGGGAGCTAGGTCGCTAACACGGCACAATCGCATCAAGTCTAGCGATTGCTCTTACTTGATTTTGTCTTCGCCTTCGGCGCCTGGAGCAGGGTGTTCGACTCCCTGCTGAGCTTCGGCTTCTTGCATAGCTCGCTTGGTTTCCTCGGCGCGCTTGGCGCGGGCTTCGCCGCGCTTCTGACGCTTTTCGTCGAGGACCTTTTCGCTGCCCAGGAGTTCGATGAAAGCGTTGTCGGCTCCGTCGCCTTTTCGCCAGCCGGTGCGGACGATGCGAAGGTAGCCGCCGTTGCGATCGCCGAAGCGTGGTCCGATGGTGTCAAACAATTTGTCGACGGCGGCGCTGGTCATCAGGTACGCCAGGGCCTGACGGCGAGCGGCGAGATCTCCGCGCTTGCCGAGGGTGATCATTTTCTCAACCTGTGGGCGCATGGCTTTGGCCTTGGGGACAGTGGTCTCGACCCGCTCTTCAAGGATGAGCGAAGTAACCAGGTTCCGCAGCAAGGAGCGGCGGTGCGCGGTGTTACGTCCCAGTTTCCATCCTGCTACTTTGTGACGCATGGCTGAATCCTTTGTTCCGGCGCGGAGGAAAAGCAGATTCCTCATTGCGCTCGGAATGACAAAATTTTGGGGACGGTCGCCCCGTCCCCACACAAAGCTTTCTACAGATCGTTATCGTTGCCGTAGGCGGACGCGGGTAGAATCTGATTTGACGTCGGGCCGGGTACGGCGTTGCCCTGCTCGTCGATCTTCATTCCCAGGCTCAATCCCATCGTGCCTAGAATTTCCTTGATTTCGTTCAGCGACTTGCGGCCGAAGTTTTTGGTCTTGAGCATTTCGGCTTCGGTCTTCTGCACCAGTTCGCCAATCGACTGAATGTTCGCGTTCTTGAGGCAGTTGTAGCTGCGCACCGAGAGCTCGAGCTCCTCAACCGAACGATTGAGGTTCTCGTTCTTGATCTCGGGCTTGCG
>Ga0210389_10005121_pt1 | contig 10173 bp, 12 predicted proteins | sample IncBWH28OmetaG_FD_160127 | JGI IMG/M metagenome (GOLD analysis project Ga0210389, IMG submission 160127) | Forest soil microbial communities from Barre Woods Harvard Forest LTER site, Petersham, Massachusetts, United States - Inc-BW-H-28-O ...
GCGGAAGCTCGGGTGGACGCTCAATCTGCGGGTGCACAGCATGGGCTGGGTTCTGCATCTCTTTTTGATGCTCAATCTCCGGCGGTTGTTCCACGGACATAATTCTTCCCCCAAACTCTATTGTTGCTTGGCCGAGATTCGGGCCTGGCGGCGGCCGTGAATAATGGCAAACACACTTGGTACAAAGAACAATGTCGCGACGGTTGCAAAGAGCAATCCACCGATGACCGCGCGGCCGAGCGGCGCATTCTGCTCGCCGCCTTCGCCTATGCCGAGCGCCATCGGCAACATGCCGATGATCATTGCCAGCGCGGTCATCAGCACCGGGCGAATACGCGTGTAGCCTGCTTCAATCGCTGCCTGCAACGCAGGTACGCCCGCATCCATTCGGTCTCGCGCAAATGAAATCATCAGAATCGAATTCGCCGTCGCCACTCCCATGCACATGACGGCGCCGGTCAGCGAAGGCACACTCAACGTAGTCCGCGTCACCAGCAGGAACCAGCAGATCCCAGCCAGCGCTCCCGGGAGCGCGGTAATAATAATGAACGGATCGAGCCAGGACTGGAAGTTCACCACAATAAGAAGATAGACGAGCACGATCGCTCCCAGTAAGCCGACTCCCAGCCCGAAAAATGACGACCGCATCGTCTCTACCTGTCCCCGAACCACGATGCTCGTCCCGCGTGGCAGATGGTCCTGAAATGGTTTCAGTGCTTTCATGATGTCCGAAGCAACTCCGCCGAGATCGCGCGACTGAGTGCTCGCATAGACGTCAATTACCGGCTGCACGTTGTAATGATTCACCACCGCCGGCCTCGCCTCGGGGATCAACTGCACCAGATTGCCGAGAACCTGTTCGCCGTGCGAGTTGGGGCTCATCACCGGTGTATTCATCAGATCCTGGAGCGTAGTCATGTGGTACTGAGGCGCTTGGATCGCAATCGGATAGGTCACTCCATTCTTCCTGTTCAGCCAGAAATTAGGCGCCGTCTGGAAGCTTCCGCTCAGGCTGATAAGCACGCTCTGCGCCACATTTTGTGCCGTCAGGCCAACCTGGTTGATGCGCGTGCGATCCATATCCAGGTAAAGGGTGGGCAGGCTCATCATCTGTTGCACATGCACATCCGCTGTGCCCGGAATCAGGCGCAACCGGTTTGCGATCCTTTGGCCAATCCCGTAATTCGTTTGCTGATCCGCGCCCACAATCTGAATGTCGACCGGCGCAGGCAGTCCAAAGTTCAAAATCTGCGAAACAATATCGGCCGGCTGAAAGAAAAATTCGACTCCGGGAAACCGGGTGGGCAGAAGCTTCCGCAGCCGGCGCACGTACTCCGCTGTCGGATGGTGTTCCGGATTCAGCGCAATCAGTATCTCCGCGTCGTTGGTTCCGATCACGCCGGAGCTACTGTAGGAGAGATTGATACTCGAGTACGGTAGCCCGATATTATCGAGCACCGTTTGCAGTTCGTCCTTCGGAATCTCGCTCCGCAGCACCCGCTCCACTTCATCGCACAGCTTGGCCGTCTCCTCGACTCGCAACCCCGGGCGCGTCCGAAAGTGCAGCCGGATCAGACCCGCATCCACTTGCGGGAAGAAATCCTGCCCGAGAAAGAACACCAGCCCCATCGACAGCACGCAGAAAATCACGAAGCAGGTGCAGAAGAGACCGCGGCTGTTGAGCGTAGTCTCCAGCAGTTGCTGGTAGCCGGCGCGGAATCTGTCAAAGCCACGTTCGAAACTGCGCTGGAATTTTCCCAGAAAACTCTTCGGCGCTTCAGCCCGGTGCTCGTGCCCGCGCATGATGTACATCACCATGGTCGGTATCAACGTTCGCGAAAGCAGGTAGGACGCCAGCATGGCAAACGACACTGCCTCAGCCATCGGAACGAAAAGAAACTTGGCGACCCCGGTCAAAAAGAACATGGGCACGAACACAATGCAGATGCAAAGCGTCGAAACCAGGGCTGGCACGGCAATCTGCTGTGCGCCGTCAAGAATTGCCTGCTTCATCTCCTTGCCCATGGCCAGGTTGCGCTCGATGTTTTCAATTTCGACGGTCGCATCATCCACCAGAATTCCGACGGCCAGCGCCAGACCTCCCAGCGTCATGATGTTGATCGTTTCGCCCATCGCGCTCAGCAGAATCACCGAAACGAAAATCGACAGCGGAATCGAAATCGCGATAATGATGGTCGGCCGCCAGTCGCCCAGAAACAGCAGAATCATCGCCGCCGTCAACCCGGCCGCAATCAGTCCTTCCCGCACGACGCCAGAAATTGAAGCCCGCACAAAAAGCGACTGATCGAACAGCGCCTTGATATTCATTTCCGGCGGCAAAGTCGTCAGCGCCACCGGTAAGAGCGCCTTAATCGCATTGACCACCGTCAGCGTCGAGCCGCCGACTTTGTACATCGACATGAGCACACCGCGCGTCCCATCCTGGCGCACGATGTTCGTCTGCACCGCAAATCCGTCTCGCACGTGCGCCACATCGCGCAGGTACAACGTGGACGAATTTGTAGTCTTCACCGGCAGGCTGTTCAGTTCGGCAATCGTGTCCGGCGTGCCATTCATCTCCACGTTGTATTCGGTCGGCCCGATCTTCGTTGTGCCCGCGGGCAGAATCAAGTTCTGCGCCGCTACCGCATTCACTATGTCAGTCGGCGAGAGCCCATAGGTCTGGAGCTTCGCGGGATCGAGATCGACTTGAATCTGCCGCGGCTTGCCACCGTACGGGTAAGGAGTAGCCGCGCCCTGCACGGTGGTCAATTGCGTACGAAGAAAATTGTTCCCCAGGTCGAACAGTTGTTGTTCTGGAATGGTTTTACTGCTCAATCCAAGTTGTACGATCGGCGTGGTCGAGGCCGTATAAGTAATGACCAGTGGCGGCGTCGTCCCCGGAGGCAATCCACGCAGAACGGTCTGGCACATCGCCGTCACCTGCGTCATCGCCATGGAAAGGTTGACGCTGGGCCGGAAGAAAAGCTTGATCACAGCCTTTCCAGGTACCGACACCGACTCCTGATGCTCGATATCGTTGACCGTGACCGTGAACCCGCGCTCGGAATTACTCACAATCCGGTCCGCCATCTCGCTAGGCGACATGCCGTCGTAGTTCCATACCACGCTGACGACCGGAATATTAATGTCTGGAAAGATGTCGACCGGGGTGCGCAGGATCGTGATCGGCGTAAGAATGACGATCAGCAACGCCATCACAACGAACGTATAAGGGCGCCGAAGCGCTAATGCGACTATCCACATAAGACTAGCGACTGCTACTTGTGAAACCGTTAGGAAAGTTCGGTCTTAATGCCGGAGGTACCATGGGGCGCCTCCGTGTACCCTGTGGTTCACGCTTTTCGTTGGCATCTAATCAGATGCTGTTCGAACGGAAGACGTATCGTCCCGATGTATCACGATCCTCAGAAGTTTTATAGATTCAAAACAATACGTTTCGGATTTAAATTATAATGAATTTATCGCCATGGCACAAAGTTACGTCCGACCCGATGTAGCCGGAAATGGGAGCAACGGAAAGCGTTCGCCGGGTCGGCCGCGCAGCGAGCAGTCACGCCAGGCCATTCTGCGCAGCACGCTGAAGTTCCTTCGCCAACAGGGCGGATTCCCCGATCTGAGCATTGAAGCCGTTGCCGCCGACGCCAAAGTCAGCAAAGCAACAGTTTACCGCTGGTGGCCCACCAAGGCCGCTCTGGTCGCCGACGCCTTTTCAGCCAGCGTCGAACAGGAGCTCAAGTTTCCAGACACCGGCTCCCTGCGCGGCGATGTGGCGCAGCAAATGCGCAACGTTATTCGCCTTTTTCGGTCGCCGCGCGGCAAGGTGGTTGCAGCCCTTGTTGCCGGGGGTCAGTCCGACCCCGAGTTAATCGAAGCCTTCCGCGAAAGATTCCTGTGGCCCAAACGCAAGCAAGCCTACAAGACCCTGCAGCGCGGCATCGATCGCGGCGAAATCCCCGCTGGCACCGATCTGGATTTACTGCTCGACACGCTCTACGGTGCGATCTATATGCGCTTTCTGATCCGCCACTTCGAACTCCGCGAAGACTTCGCCGATCAAATCTGCGGGTTGGTTCTGAAAGGCAGCGAGCGCCGTACGAACAGCTCCCGCTAGCAACAGGGTCCCTCCCCACAAGAGCGCTCACGCGGCCGATTCGAATCGCTGATTCGTCTCGGCTGATTCGTATCAGGGTATCGCTTCAGCGATACCGCAAACGCGCCAACCCGACAGCCCCTTTAGGGGCTGGTCCTCGACTTTAGGGATTGTGCAATGAACTGACTCTACTTGTTCACATGCCGCGGCGAAGCCTTATCCAGCACCGCCAGCAATCGCGCCGACGAAGCCGGGGCTTTCACTTTCCCCCCGCGCACGATATCTTTCGCGCTGAGTTCGCTGCCGTAAAGGGCCTTGTTCGCGCCGTCGTCCGACCGCATCGTCGAACCTTCAAGCGACACGCCCGCAAACAGTCCCTGCGCCCGCGAATACGAAAGAATCTCGGCCTTCATCACCACATCCGTCTCCGCCGAAGTATCCCGCCCCTTCGGCCCAGCCGCTGCCGAAGCGTCCGCTCCCAGCTTAACTTTGGAAGAGAGCACCGACTTCGCTCCCGATTCATTCATCACCAGCAGGACAAAGTCGGTCGCCTGCGCTCCAATCTGAAAACCAAAGCTGCCGCCCTCCAGCGCAAACATCGCCGGAGCGCTCCAATGCCCCGAGAAATCCGCTCCCCTGCGGCAAGTAATCACCCCTCGCCCGTAGCTACCGCCCACAATAAACGCAGCCTTCTTCACCGACGGATAAATCACAATGCACTCCGCTTTGTTCAACAAATCTCTCGGGATCCCCTCCGGCATGCCCAGAATTTCCTTCATCACGGTAGCCGATTCCCCAATGCGGTCATCCACTTTCTCCTGCTTGTCCTCAGCAATCGCCGGCACCACGCACGCCAGCGCAAGAATCACTAAAAACAGTTTGGTTTTCATGGACTCCTCCTCTTCAGAAGCCAGACACTACCACGCCATTTAGAAGCTTGGCAACCGCCCGGGCGATATTGTTTTTCACCTCTGCAATCGGACCTCTAACCTCTGACCTCGCTCCACCCCTCACGCCTTGCTATCCTCTCGGCCGGGGGTTACCATTTTCGTAGCTTATTTCGCTACAAAGGACTTCTTTTCGTCAGTTTCGCCTAGCAAAAATTTCCCCGTTCCAAGGAGGATCTATGGCAACCGCAGTCTCCCCGATCGACTCTCGCGTCAGCGAGTTCCTGGAAAAACCCCGCAAGATGCTAATCAATGGCAAGTGGGTCGACGCCATCTCCGGCAAAACTTTCCCCACCTACAATCCCGCCACCGGCGAAGTCCTCGCCCAGGTAGCCGAAGGTGATAAAGCCGACATCGACGCCGCCGTAAAAGCCGCTCGTAAAGCCTTCGACAGCGGCCCCTGGTCGCGCCTCACGACCTCCGAGCGCGGCAAGCTGATCTGGAAGCTAGCCGACCTGCTAGAACAACACCTCGAAGAATTCGCGACGCTGGAAACCCTCGACAACGGCAAGCCGCTCACAGTAGCCCGCGCCGCCGACGTCCCCCTCGCCATCGACATGTTCCGCTACATGGCCGGTTGGGCCACCAAGCTCGAAGGCACCACCATTCCCCTCTCCGTCCCCTACACGCCCGGCGCAAGCTACCATGCCTACACCTTGCGTGAGCCGGTAGGAGTAATCGGCCAGATCATTCCCTGGAATTTCCCGCTGCTCATGGCCGCCTGGAAACTCGCTCCCGCGCTAGCCGCCGGATGCACAGTAATCCTGAAGCCCGCCGAGCAAACGCCGCTCTCCGCGCTGCGTTTAGGCGAACTGGTAGCCGAAGCCGGATTCCCCGACGGAGTAGTCAACATAGTCCCCGGGTACGGAGAAACCGCCGGCGCCGCCCTGGCCGCGCATGACCTGGTCGACAAAATAGCGTTCACGGGCTCAACCGAAGTAGGCAAGCTGATCGTCCACGCCGCCACCGGCAACCTGAAAAAAGTTTCTCTCGAACTCGGCGGCAAATCTCCTAACGTCGTCTTCGCCGACTCCGATCTCGACGCTGCCATTGGCGGCTCGGCCAGCGCCATCTTCTTCAATCAAGGACAAACCTGCTGCGCTGGTTCTCGCCTCTTCGTCGAGCGCCAAGTGTTCGACAAAGTTGTCGAAGGCGTCTCAGCGAAAGCCAAGAAGATCAAAGTAGGCTCGGGCATGGAACCCAGCACCTCGATGGGCCCGCTAGTCTCCGAAGAGCAGTTGCAGCGCGTCTGCAACTACCTCGAGATCGGCATGAACGAAGGAGCAACCGCCACTGCCGGCGGCAAAAAACTCGGCGACAAAGGCTACTTCGTCGAGCCCACGGTCCTCGTCAACACCAAAGAAAACATGCGCGTAGTGCAGGAAGAAATCTTTGGTCCGGTAGTAGTGGCCATTCCATTCGACGGTCCCGACGACCTGGTCAGCAGCGCAAATAATTCAATGTACGGCCTGGCAGCGGGCATTTGGACAAAAGACATTTCCAAAGCTCACCGCCTCGCCTCCGCTCTGCGAGCCGGCACCGTCTGGATCAATTGCTTCAACATCTTCGACGCCGCTCTACCCTTCGGAGGCTATAAACAATCCGGCTGGGGAAGAGAGATGGGCAAAGACGTCCTCGAACTCTACACGCAGACGAAAGCAGTCTGCACCAGACTGTAGGAGAGCATCGAGACCAGCGGAGAACAACTCAAGAGGATGCCCCACTCTAACGTCACGGCTTGTACGACGTTAGGGTGGGGATTTTCTTTGCGTTCCACACCATGATCGAGCTTCAGACGTCGACAACTAACATACGCAGACGTTCTGCGGATGACTTGCTCGACGACCTGCGGCAGCTTTACGGGGACGAAGAACTCCTCCGGGTAGAGGTAGTCTTCGCCGGATTCGTCGATGACTCGAATCTGATGAAGCCTTAGCGCGGGCCTGTTCGAGCGCACTTGATAAATCTTGCGCAACTCCAGTGAGGTGGAATAGACCTTGTTGCCTACGCAGATAACGAAGTCTCCATTGCGTTTCATGTTAGTTGACGATGCGCTGCGATGTCCAAAATCCTAACAGGACAGGGCCGTGGAATCCCACCTTTCGAAAGGCGCCGACGGGCTGGGCACCCAGCAGTCTGGTTCGAAGAGCTCTTGGTGGAAGAGCCGGCCTTCAGGCCGGCGTTCCGCGCCAATCAAGAACGGGCTTTAGCCCCGGTGCCATGACATCGAGTGCGAAGCGATTCGTCGCCGACGAGTAGGGATACTCCTCAGGTTTGCAAACCAGCCCCGCGCGCACCGGATTCATGCGGATATACTCGCGATGCCGCTCAAAATCCTCGTCGTCGCGGATCCGATGATTCGTAAAGCTGGCCTGCCAGACTGGGAAGCGCGACTTCAGTCGAAACGAGAATCCTCCTTTGATGAATTGAACGGCGCGTTCCAGAGAGATTTCGATTCGCCGGAGTGATCAGGGCATGAAAATGGTCCGGCATGATGACCAGATCATGCAGTCGGTACTTACCTTGGGCGCGATAGTGGAGGAAGACGTCGAGGAGCAGGTCGGCAGCGGCAGCGGTCTGAAACAAAGTTTTCCGTTGGGCGGTGACGGAAGTGATGAAGAATGTGCGCTCCATTCGAGGATCGTAGGGCGATGGCCGTGAAAGAAGATAGGAGCGGCGTCACGGCAAAATTGGTCGGTTTCATCGGCACCGGTGGCGCAGCGCGTGCGACCACCGGGCCTGAAGGCCTCATCTGGAGTGTCAGGGACGCGGCCCTAAAAGGGCCGCTCTTCCACGGCGGCGCGGAGGACAGTTGTATGATGCGTCCGCCAGAGCTGCCAGTGTGATGGTTTGACGCGGAATGATTTTGGTGGAAGAGCCGGCCTTTAGGCCGGTGTTTGATCCTAATCAAGAAAGGGCCTTAGCCCCGGTGCGTGGCAGGTGCCGGCACAAATCCGAAGGGAGCGACACCGGGGAATCCTACCTTTCGAAAAGCGCGGAAGGCGGGCGCCCGGCGGCGTTGTCATTTTTCATCCTTAGTCTTCCCTACGTTGACGCGGAAAGAAACTTCTTGGACGGACGGTCCAGATATCGTCCTCTACAGGCTTCCATCAGTTCTCCCGCGTACTGGGAGACGTCGTTGGGGCAGATATGGTCGATAAACCTCAGTTGCCCAACGAGTCCAAGAATGAAACGTTCCTCGTCTCGCTGATCCACTAGCCCGCTTCGCAACTTGTGAATGCCAGAGCGAATTCGGGATAGCTTGTCCTTGGGCGCGCGTATGTTCTGGGAGCCGAGGCGGGTGCCAGTGAGAAGTTTGATGGCGCGAGACCCCATGATCTTTATTTTCTCTCGTTTTACCCGCAGTCCGTGAGCGGCAAGCGACGCGATGGCGGGCTGAATCAAATCCCTCGCTCTCTCTCCCGAGAAAGCTAGGTCATCGATCCAGGTCGAGTAGGTGACCGACAGCTGGCGGCACTTCGTTCTGATTGGCTCGTCGATCATCCATATGAACAGATTAGCCAGAAGCGGGCTGGTCGCGGCGCCCTGCGGCAAGTGACGACCAAACGTCGTTAAGCGCGTCAGCAGCCCCGCAACCGGTGGGGAGCAGCCGAGCAATTCCGCCCAGACTCGGTATACCTGTAGGTTGGTTATGCTAGGGAAGTATTGCCTTATATCGAGCGTCACCAACAAGCTCGATTTTAGGTGACGGTCAGCATTGTCCGTCACGCTGCGCTTCGGCACTGCGCCGAGAATGTGCGCCGGAAAGCAAATAGGCTTGAGAAGTCTCCGGTATATTCGCTTCTGCACAAACTTGAGCTCTCGCAGGGGGTTGTCGATTGGTCGCGCCTTGGAGAGGGGCAGCTTTTGAAAAGGACGAGGCGGCTTGACGGACATGAACGGGCCGTATTTCGGCCCGGGCCGCGCCGAAAGACTAACCAGCTCTTCTCTTGGAATTTTGAGAATATCGGCGAGCCGGTTTTCGCTCAGGATTTGGAGCCCTTCGACGGGTGCGAACTCCTCGCGCATCATCATCTTCTCCGCCCAACAGCAACTTACTCAGTCCTACGGCCAACCTTTGGACAGCAGCAGAATCGGCACCCTTCATGTCTTCCGGTTCTGACGCAAGTAACGTGAAGAGGTGAAACGGAATTCCGAGAGCGGCGGCAATCTTTTCCAGCGTTTCGAGACTTGGCTTCCGCTTGCCACTTTCAAGCAGAGAAACAAGACTTGCGTCCATCGAGATCAGTTTCGCGAGCTCGCGCTGCGGTAGGTCAGCGAGAGCTCGCGCGATTCTAATTGCTTTCGAATAGTTCATTTAGGATTTCAGACTTCTTGGATGCGAGTTTTCCTTGGAACTAGAGCATCGGATAGCAGACAACATCATCGGCCAACGAAGATCTTGATGATCGCTTCAGTCACTTCCCGCACCACTTCGAAGACCTCCTTTCTGTTCGGGCACGGTTTTCGACGAAGACGCTTCAGCTTGTTCCTCGCTTTTTCTAATGCACTTCTCTGTTCCGGTCCTAATCCGTCTCGTTTCTGCATGGACTGAAGTTCGTCTAAGCAGAACTGCAGGTCTTTGTCTTTCTTCATATGCTCTCCTACCGGCAGATGCCGGTGCCGCAGAAGGCAGCTGTCCGAGGAGGAACGGACCGAACCGGAAAACTCACCCAACTTTGTGCCGCACCATCTTGTAACGACCACACCTACGCCTACATTTAGGGATATCCCCCTTGGGGAGAAGTCCGGGCATGCAGCGTCGGAATGATGGGCTAACCACACTTCCCATCGCGATGGTTCTATTCAACCACCGCCTTACGTCCCTCGTCATTCAACGAGGGACTCATTCATGGAAGCGACCTCTGCTAGAGAGCGAATTGTCAAAGAGCCTGCTGAAATCGCGCGTAAACGGCGATCCGAACTCAGTGTAGGAAGTAATGCGACGATTGTCAAGTAAAATGACATGGTGTCAATTAAAATGTCAGGGGCAAGGATTGATTAGAAGGGGCGAGACACCCGCCCCTTCAATAATCCGGCGAAAAAAGAGAGAAGAGACTCGGCTGTTTCCGATAGTAAGTAGGGCTAGCTGCACCCGCTAGTACTCCCGCA
>Ga0210389_10005122_pt1 | contig 10173 bp, 5 predicted proteins | sample IncBWH28OmetaG_FD_160127 | JGI IMG/M metagenome (GOLD analysis project Ga0210389, IMG submission 160127) | Forest soil microbial communities from Barre Woods Harvard Forest LTER site, Petersham, Massachusetts, United States - Inc-BW-H-28-O ...
CATCAACAGCTAACTATACGGTAATTGGTAAATCAGGAGTGTGTTCTTTCGCAAAAACAGTAACGGTAACAATAAATTCTTTGCCAATTATAAGTGTAAATTCTGCAACTATATGTGCCGCAGGAACTGCAACTTTAATAGCAAATGGCGCAACAACTTATACTTGGAATACCAATGCAACAAGTGCCAGTATAACACCTTCGCCAACAATATCAACTATTTATACTGTTACGGGGACAGATATACATGCTTGCAAAAATTTTGCTACAAGTACTGTACACATAAATCCTGTACCCGTTGTAACACCTAATGCAAACTCAGCAATTTGCGTTGGGCAAACAATAAATTTAACAGCCAATAATACAGGGTCGGCTATTTATACCTGGAGTGGACCGAATGGATTTTCATCTTCTGCTCAAAATCCAACAATTGCTAATGCCACTATTAGCAATACAGGCACATATACGTTGACTATTTCATTGGGTGGTTGTGCAGTAAGTAATACGATAAATGTTGTTGTAGATGCCATGCCAACTATAGCTAATGCAGGGTCGGATACAATTTCATATAATTCTTCTTTAGTAATGAGTGGGAATGTGCCTTTAGTTGGAACAGGTGTTTGGTCTGTTGTAACAGGAAGCGGAAGTTTTTTAAATAATAATCAGGCAAATGCGCAAGTAACCAATTTACAAAGTGGGCAAAATGTTTTACAATGGACTATTTCAAACGGAGCGTGCCCTGCTTCTTATGATGATGTTATTATTATCATCAAAGATTTAATTATTCCAAATGGGTTTTCGCCCAATGGCGATGGCACGAATGATGCTTTTGAGATTAATGGATTAGAGGAATATACCAATGTAAAAATAAATGTATTTAACCGCTGGGGAAATTTAGTTTATGATAGTGGAGATTATAAAAATAATTGGAACGGAAAAAATATGTCTGGCGAAGATTTAAGTGACGACACCTATTTCTTTACATTACAAATTCCAAATAAAAATACGGTTAAAGGTTACGTAGTGCTAAAAAGAAAATGAGAAAAATTATTTTCATAGCGATAGTGTTTTTTGGCGGATTGAGCGTTTACGCCCAGCATGATAATCTATATAGCCAATATATGTTTAATGGTTTATTGCTAAACTCTGCTTATGCCGGAAGTAATGAAGTGCTTAGTGCCACCCTTGTTAACAGAAACCAGTGGGTTGGTTTTGATGGCGCACCCAGAACCAGTACATTTAGTTTGCACACGCCATTAAAGAATAAAAAAGTAAATATTGGTATAACTTTTACCAACGACCATTATGGCATTACTACCCAAAATAAAATAAATGCTATGTACGCTTATAGGTTGTTCTTTAAAAAGAGTAGTCTCTCTTTTGGCTTACAGGTGGGTATAGATTTTATAAAAAACAATTGGAACAACATACAAACTACTACCCCAGGCGATTTAGTTTTTAATGGACAGTACAGTCAACAAAATGTACCTCAAACAGGTTTTGGGGTTTATTATAAGGCACAGAAATTTTATGCTGGAATTTCTTCACCCGATTTATTTTCAATAGGTACTTCAAGTACCTTATACAAATCTGCACTTTTAACAGCGGGATATCTTTTTGATATATCCGAAAATGTAAAAATAAAGCCTTTTGCATTGGTAAAATATATTCGCAATTCACCTATGGAGCTTGATTTAAACGCCATTGTTTATTTTAAAATGGTAGGTGTTGGTTATTCGTATCGTACAAACGACGCTATGGTTTTTTTAGCTACGGTTAATATTAATAAACAGTTTAGCTTTGGATACTCGTATGATTTAACCACGTCTAAATTGGCAACATACGTGAGGGGTTCTCATGAAATTATGTTGAAGTATGAATTTGGATATAAAGTAAATCCACAAAGCCCACGTTATTTTTAATTTATGAGGTGGCACAGGTTTTTTACATATCTATTATTTGTTATTGGGGTTTATCCTCCGTTGGTTGCGCAAAATGAAGATTCGGTTCGGTATGCCGTTCAAAATTTAAACATCAATTCTAAGCGCTCAGATTTTAGTCCGTTTTTATTTAACCATAAATTATATTTTTCATCAGGACGCGAAAATGATATTGGAGTTAAGTACTATTCTATAGAAAATAAACAGGAACTAATAGATGTATTTTGCGCAGAAAAAACAGATTCTGTAAATTTTAAAAAGGGAAAACCGCTTACTGAAATAAATACCCCGCTTAACGATGGACCTATCTGTATTAGTAAAGATGGTGAGCAATTATTTATAACACGCAACGATAAAAAAAGATCGAAAGGCAAAAATAAAAAACCGCTTAGCATTTTTATTTCGCACAAAGCAGGTAATGGTTGGAGTGAGCCCAAAATTCTTCCTTTCTGTACCGGAGAATTTTCATACTGTCATCCGGCTTTAATGAGTAATGGAACACTTATTTTTTCATCCAATGTTACAGGAGGTTATGGGGGAATGGACTTGTATTATTCGAAATTTGAAAACGGAACTTGGACCATTCCAAGAAATTATGGACCAAATATAAATGGAAAAGAAAATGAAGTTTTCCCTTTTATATCGGCAAATAATATGTTGTATTTTTCCTCAAACAAAAAAAATGGTTTTGGGGGCTTAGATATATACTCGTTTAATTTAAAAACGCCAACTCGTAGTCAAATTCAAATTTTAGAATCGCCGGTAAATAGTTCTTTTGATGACTTTGGAATTTGGGTAGATTCAACAGAAAGAGTTGGTTATTTTTCTTCCAATCGTGATACGGCAAATGGCGATAATATATTTTATTTCAAAAATAAATATCCCGATTTTAAAAATTGTACCCAACAAAAAAGAAGAACCTATTGCTTTACTTTTTTTGAAGAAGCAACTCAAATGAATTCTGACACATTGGGCATGATATATGAGTGGGATTTTGGCGATGGATTCAGAAAAAGAGGACTTGAAGTAAAGCACTGTTTTAAAACAGTAGGAAATTATTCTGTTCAGCTAAATATTATAGAAAAGGCTTCGGGTAATTTGTTTTATAATGAATTGAGTTATGATTTTGAAGTTGAAGAACCTAAACAGTTTTATATTGACTGCCCTGATACAATAGCAAGGTCGAAAGCCTTTACAATAAACACTCAAAATATTTTTATACCGAAGCATACTATTAAAGATTATTTCTGGTTTTTTGGCGATGGAAAATTTGTAGTAGGTACACTGGCAAAACATAAGTATAAAACAGATGGAGAGTATATAATAAAACTAGGGGTTATTGCTAAAAATGATTCAACTGGGGAGTTAGAAAAATTTTGCACTTACAAAACAGTGTTGGTAAAGGATAGTGTATGGATTGCCCATCACAAACCGGGTTTAACAAGAGTGAAATTCAATTCGAATATTTCTAAACAAACTGCAAAAACTGATAGTGTTAATTATAGGGTGCATTTAGGAACTTCAAAAAACGATATTCCTGTTAATGCTGAAATTTTTAACGATTTACATAATGTAAAAAAGTATAAAGAAAAAGATGGTTTTGCTTACACATCCGGTTATGCCAAAAAAGTATCGGATGCAATTCCTGAATATAAAAAAGCAAAAGAGAAGGGCTTTAAAAATGCAGCGGTGGTTAGTTTTAATGGGGATAGTGTTGTGGCAAACCAACAAAAGGCCATGCAGGGAACTATACTGGATGAAAATACAATTTCAATTGACTTTAGTGCTTTTGCAGGCTTGCGTAAAAAAAATATTTTTTTTGATTTAAATAGTGCTGAAATAAATAAAACAGCTTATAAGTACTTAGACTCATTAGCTGGAGCACTTAGAAGAAACGGAAAACTAGAATTAATTATTTTAGCAGCTAGTGATAAAGCCACAGAAGATAATACAAAGGTTTTAGCTAAAAAAAGAGGTGCGGCTGTTCTTCAGTTTTTTACCTCAAGAGGTGTAAAGGCAAGTAGGTTGGATATAAATACATTAGGAAAAAACATGCCAATAGAATACGAAGCTGGCAAAAATGTAGTAATTTCAAATCGTCGTGTTCAAATATTATTGGTAAAAAACGCTAAATGAAAAAATTGACTATCCTTTTTATTCTATTATTCGAGTTGTGTTGTAGTAATTTGTTTGCTCAACCCTTTCCTTCAGCTGATGAGAAAATTCCTTTTTTATGTACGTTCAGCAAAGACTCTCAAAAAGATTGGGGAGATGATGATTTTGTACAGATATACTTTTTTGTAGTTCCGCAAACTGAAAAAAATCCAATATACATCCGTGTTTTCGATCCGGATTTAGGTGGTAAATATGATGAGGTTCATGATGTATTTAATAGCAAAACAAGGTTTTCGGTATATGGTGGAAATGGAGCTGCATCTAACCCAGATGCAAAAAAGCAAACACCAACGGGTAATTTTAAGAGCGGCATTCAATTAAGTTCGAAAACTTTTGGAGATGATGCCAATTATGATGACAAGTGGTACACTTTAGGCCCCTTCAATCCGGTTGAAGGTGAGTTACAGCCAGATGGTTATGTTTTTAAATTAATTATTGAAGGCATGGATGGTGACGATGGAAATTTATACAAAATGTTTTTATCGTCTTTGCCAAATGAAAACAAGGCCATTGAAGGCGGTAATGCTTTTACGTACGAATACTCTTTTAGGATGGCGGATAATAAGGGATCTATTTCTCACTTATACCCTTTTGTGTCTAAGGGTATAACTGCAGTAAAAATAAGTGTGTTTGATTTTGATGATGACGGAATTTTGCGTGTGGTTTCGGTAGCAAAAAAAGGGGAGATAACTAAATCTTCAGGGAATGCAGTTTGGTTAGAGAATACGCACAAAATAACTACAGAAGAGTTAAACACATCTTTAGATATTCAGTTTGTAAAACAACAAGATTCTAAAAACAACAATGTGGTTGTTTATATAACTAACCAGTATGGCGAACTAATGCCTTTTTATGCAACCCCCATTGGTGGTGTGCCTAAGTATAAATTTAAAATTGGCGTAAAGGTTGATAATTGATAAAACGGAAATGCATAAAAATAAAATATCGATTTTAGTATTTGTTTTTTTGATGTGCAACCTCCTGCATGCTCAAACCTTTAATTTTAAGACTTACACAGATGAGGATGGCTTGGCGCAGTCATATGTTTATTGTGTTTCTCAGTCGAGTAAAGGCTTTCTTTATCTTTCTACCGGAGATGGTTTTTGTAAGTTTGATGGTAATGAGTTTAAAACATATACTATAAAAGATAACCTTGCCGAAAACTTCATTAACACCCATTATACCGATTCAAGAAATGTAACCTGGATAGGGCATTTTCAAAACGGAGTTTCTTATTTAAGTGGAAATACATTTTATAAAGTAAAGGATTCTGAAAAGCTAGAGACTAAAGTAAATGCCTTTGCCGAAGATAAATTAAAGAATATTTGGGTATCGGCTCAACAAAAAGGTTTATATAAAATTGATAGCACGTTAAAATTTAAGCAAATAGCAACCACTGCAAATGAAAACTTCAACTCTATTTATTTTGATTTAGATAATCAGTTATTGGCTGCAACCGACGAGGGTCTTTTTCTTTTTAAAACCGATGGTCAAAAAGAGATAACTCCTGTTTGTAGTGTTAATGGTTTTGAGGGTAAAAAAATTAAATGCCTTGTCCCTTGCGATTCTCTTAGAAATGCCTTTTGGGTGGCTGTGCCAGGTGAAGGAGTATATAAAATACTGAAAGCAGGAAGTTGTTATTATATCTACACGCAAATTATAGAGGACTTGGGCTCTGCTTCAATGAATATTTCTTCGTTGTTTGTAGATAACTCTAAAAACCTATGGGTTGCTTTGCTTGGCGAAGGTTTGCGAAAAATATCGTTTGATCATTTAGATATTAGTAATGTATTATATATAAACAAGGCAAATGGATTAAGCAATGAATATATACAATCTATCTTTCAGGATTTTGAAGACAATATGTGGTTTGGTACTTCAGGTGGTGGGCTAATTGAAATGCCGATAAACAAATTCAGTTATTTTGTTCCGCAAACAAATGTAAAATCAATTTTAACGGATAGTAAAACCGGAAACATTTGGACAGGAAATGATAAAGGACTGCTTTTAGTAAATTTAAAAACTCAAAATAAAAATATTCAATTTGACGGAAGTAATGGTTTTGTAAACGACCAGGTAAACGCTTTAATGCAGGATAGTGCGGGTAATGTATGGATAGGTACCGCAGAAAATGGTGTTTTTATTTACAACGTAACCACTAACAAATTCGAAAATTTCTCAAAAAGAAATAATTTGAAATCTCTTGCAATAAATACAATTGCTAAAACAAAATCGGGCAACATTTTTATTGGCACTACTGATGGACTTTATTTGTCTAATCCCAGAACGGATAAAGTTATATTACTAACTACATTAGATGGATTGATGCACAATAATGTTGAGCAAATATATTTTGATAGCAAAAGCCGACTATGGCTTTCTTCTCCACGAAGTGTGCCCTATTATATCAAAAATGATGAGCCAACTATTTTAAAAAACATAACTGAAAACTCTATAAACTGTGTGGCAGAAGACAACACGGGTTTAATTTGGATTACAACTGAAGGTAACGGAGTAGTTTGTTATGATGGCAGTGACTATAAGTCATATAAAACAGACCAGGGTTTACTATCTAACTTCTGCTATTTTGTAATGGTAGATGCCAATAACACTATTTGGGTTGGACATAAAAACGGATTGAGTAAAAAAGTAGATGGGCAAAAAACATTTAAAAAGGTTACCAAGGCAGATGGACTTCTTTTTCAGGAAAACAACTTGAATGCTTGTTTTAAAGATGATAAAAAAAATATGTGGTTTGGCACTACTACGGGTGTTGTAAATTATGATTGCGAAAACAACAAAATAAACACACACGAACCTCGTACTACCATTTTAGGCGTGAACTTAGATGATCATTTTTATACACCCATAGAAAACATTTCGTTGCCTTATAAACATTACTCAGCGCGAATAGATTTTATAGGAGTTTCATTGGTTGATCCTACTAAAGTAAATTACAAATATCGTATGCTTGGTTTAGATACTATATGGAGATACACATCTAACAGATATGTTGAGTTTCCTAAAATGGCAGAAGGGGCTTATGTTTTTCAATTACTGGCTTGTAATAACGACGGTATATGGAATACAACACCTGTTGAAATTAAATTTGAAATTGATTTACCTATTTGGAAAAAAGCCTGGTTTTATATGTTGGCTATACTGTTTTTAGTTGCCTCTGTTTACTTTATTATTATTTGGAGAACAAGAGCATTAATAAAAGCTAGGGTGTTATTAGAAAAAATGGTTGATGAAAAAACCTTCTTACTTAAAAAAGAGAAGGAAGTTGTTGAGCATATAAAATCGGAATTAGAAGAGAAGAATAAAGATATAACGGATAGTATAAACTATGCGAAAAGAATTCAAGAAGCGATTTTGCCTTCTAAAGAATCTATTTTGAAAGTGTTTCCAGAGGCCTTTATACTTTATAAACCAAAAGATATTGTAAGCGGCGATTTTTATTGGTTTACCGAAACCGAAGATTATTATTTAGTTGCTGCCATAGATTGTACCGGACATGGAGTTCCGGGGGCGTTTATGTCATTAATTGCATCAACGCTTCTTAAAGAAATAGTAAGTGGTAAAAAAGTTTATGTGCCTTCAAAAATATTGCAAGAGTTAAATAATAGCATTATTGAAGTACTAAAACAAAGCGATAGCGACAGTTCTACCCGTGATGGGATGGATATGTCTATTTGTTGTATAGATAAAAAGAAATCTAAGTTAACTTTTGCCGGTGCGGCACGCCCCTTATACTTTATTAGAGATGGAGTTTTAGTTGACACTAAAGGACAAGGTTACCCCATAGGAGGGCATTATGGTTTAATGAATTTGACCTATTCAGATACCGAAATGGATTTACAGAAAAATGATTTATTTTATATTTTTTCGGATGGATATGCCGATCAGTTTAGAGATGGAGATAAAAAGAAATTTACTACAAAAAGGTTAAAAGCTTTATTAACAGAAGTATGTGATAGCGATATGAACGCTCAAAGCCAAAAACTTGATAATGCTTTTGAAGAGTGGAAAGGGAGCGGCTCTCAAATTGATGATATCCTTATTATTGGAATAAGAGTGTAACTAAAGGAGTCAGCTTCTAATACAAGTAATTTCTGTAAGATAAGTACCAATTAAGCATTTTGTTCAATTGCCCCACAGTAAAAGGAGTTTTACATCCTGAAGGGTGGTACGACATTATGTTACCTATAATAGGTGTATAAAAGTCTCCATTAGCATCTGTGTTAGTGCCAGTCCATGCACAGCTTGGTGCGGGGCTAACGGGAGCTGGGTTAATATCGGCAGGTGTGTCGCAAATAGAATCTCCTGCTGTCGCACAATTACTTCCATTTACAAGTTCTAAACCTCCGGCTGTATCAAATGTATGTGCTAAAGAAAAAAAGTGCCCCATTTCATGTGACCAACATTTTACATCTGATATACATGCATGAGACAAAACCATATAATCCCCTGTTTTTCCTGCAAACCCTGCTTCCGGAGCCGGTACTATACTCCCAACAATGTATACATTAATCATATTATGAACTTCATAAATGGCATGTACCTCAGGTGTTTCTTTTACTTGATCAAACTTGTAATATTTATAATTGACAATAGTATCTTGTTTGCAGATAAAAAAACTTAAGCATATTGGTGCAAAATCGATATTTAAAGCTACTAAGGCTGCATCTATCTGTGGTTGAGTTATATTGGTTTGATATAAGCTGTCGGTTACAATATGTATAGCTAAAGATAATTTTTTGTTTAAACATTTTATTGGCGCTGTAGACCCGGCCTGTTGGACACTAGGAGGGTGAATTATTTTTTGATTAGATTGTTTTGAAGGAGTTACGTTTGATTTTTTAACCTGCGAAAACAGCGAAAAACTTCCAATAAGGAAAAATAGTGCGATATAGTGCTTACAACTTGATATAGACATATAATTGATATATAATTAAAAATAAATGTATTAAAAATTTCTTGTTCAAAGAAAATAAAATAAATTTGTTTGTTATCTGTTTAGGTTAATTTTTTTATGATAAAACGCTATTATTTATTTTTCGCTGCATTTATTCTTTTGTTGCGTTTTACCAGCTATGGTCAAATTAGTACTAGTACGCTTACTGGTTGTGCCCCATTAATAAATGTAACCTTTACATATACGCCTGCAGGCACAAACCCGCTTTGGGATTTTGGGGACGGAACACAATCGCCTTTTCAAAACCCTCAACATACATTTGCTCATGTGGGCACTTATACGGTTACATATTCAGCCACAGGAGTTAGTCCAAAAACTACGGTTATAAAGGTTTTCGGAAAACCAACACCAAGTTTCACGGTAACATCGCCTTCTCAAGGGTGTGTGCCATTAACCGTGAATTTTCAGGATCATTCTACTAGTGGAGGAGGGGCTACTATAAAAACGTGGGGATGGGATTTTGGCGATGGTGGGTCTAGCTCAACAAACTCTGCTACTCAAGCTTATACTTATATTGTGCCAGGAGAGTTTAATGTTAATATAAAAATTACCGATTCTAATGGTTGTGATTCATCATTAACTATTCCTAATATGGTAATTGTTTCACAAAAGCCAACAGTTTCATTGGTTACAAGTCCAAATCCACCATCTGCTTGTACTCCGCCGTTAACGGTAACATTTACCAGTAGTGGTAGTACTAGTCACTCACCGGCAGGCTCAGCATTAACTTACTCATGGACATTTAGTGGAGGTGCTTCATCTACTTTGGCTACCCCGCCAGCACAAACTTATACGGCATTAGGTGTTTACCCCGTAAGCGTTGTTGTTACTGATGCAAACAATTGTTCAAATACTGCAACAACAAATGTTACTATACAAAATCCAACAGCTATTATTAGTACTAACGATACGGTTTGTTTACACGCTGTATTTAATTCAACCGGAAGTTCACCTGGCACCCAAACCTGGAATTATGGTGATGGAACTACCGGCTCAACGGGTACACATATTTATACAGCATCAGGCACCTATCAAATTAAATTAACGGTAACTAATGGAGCTTGTTCTTCTGTTGCTACCC
>Ga0210389_10005123_pt1 | contig 10172 bp, 12 predicted proteins | sample IncBWH28OmetaG_FD_160127 | JGI IMG/M metagenome (GOLD analysis project Ga0210389, IMG submission 160127) | Forest soil microbial communities from Barre Woods Harvard Forest LTER site, Petersham, Massachusetts, United States - Inc-BW-H-28-O ...
TCCCGGCGCAGCGATGCTCACAACATCATACTTCTAAACCGGAGACTTAACAGTGACTTTCATCAGACCGAAGTTCTGGATCGATGCGGATAGTTCATGGCAGTTGGACACAGCTGCATTCGATCTAAACAATCAGCCGAGCGGCTCGTTTCGTGCCAATCCTAACTTCCTGGTTACGCCGGATGTCCCTAATGGGATACTTGGGGCGATGGTAGCGTCTCAGGCTGGGGACTGGACGTCGACGAACGGCCGATACAACCGGGTTCCTCTGGGGTTGTTCAACCAGAATTCAGAGGGCAATCCGTATCAGAACAATCCGGCGATCGGATCAGGTACGGTGGGAATTTACATGCACGGAGCAACTCTGCTCTGCTACCTGTTTGAGACCAATGATCCGCTGACACCTTTCGGCGCCAAGAACCTTGCGACGGCTTATGCGCCTGGGTTGTTGCTCTACTGCTCACCGTACTCTCTCTTGACTCCGGATCAACCGTCGGCGTTTGCCGGTGACGGCGTGAATTATGCCGTGGGACTTGTTACCAAGACGCCTACGACGGTCGACCAGGAGTTGGGTGTCAAATTGGTGGTGTGATTACACCGAGGAACTGCTGGTCTTGGTGAGCATATATTCCCCCTGAGAGGTGGTATAGAGACGCAACGCTCTATGCTGCCTTTCAGGGGTTTTCTATTGTAAGACAAAGATTTCACCATGGAGTCGGTCTACTAGATAAATGGAGGATATGGATATTGGATGAGTTAATAAGCATGAGTTCTAATCGCATTTCCCGTTTGGCCCGACGATTATTCGGATCGGATAGGGAGGGTGTTCATTTTGATAAAGAGAAAAAGGAGTCGTACCCCCATCGACTCAGGATCAAGGGATTGTCTAAGTATAAAGGACGAAAAGATGTATTTGGAAGTTTTACAGAAATAGGTACTAAGTTAGGAATTAACCCTCGATCGCCGGATTCGGCTATAGGTGATTCAACTCCATTTGGAATATATGCATATCCTATTGATGTTATTCTTGGTTATTGGCACCAAGGTTTTCAGGGGTTTGGGTCTGAAGAGGGGTGGGTTTATGGTACAGGTAAGCCGTTTTTACATATTTTCCAAGTGAAGGGATTCAGCAGAGCGTTAATTTTTACGGGGCATGATACAAGAGAGATAGGAGCGTGGGAATCAGGACATCAGCCAATTTTTCCTTACGAAGATAAATTAAGGGATCTTCCAGGGGTGAAAGGGGTTAATGAAGAGACTTATATCAAGTGGAAGAGATTCGTAGTTCGAAGAATTAAATGTGATGAAGCTTTTGTATGGCTTTTTACTAAGGAACTAAGTAAAGGAAACAGGGCGAAGTGGACAGGATTTTTGAGACAAATAGGGTTGATTGGAGCTATAGATTATGGAACTGCTACGATCAACGAGGTTGAGCCTGAGCAGGCTGTGTTTTTTGATCCAGCATCCATTAAAGAATTAGAGGTAGTTGAAAATGAGTTCCCTAAACAATATGAGAGACCAGATGCAAAGCACAGGCAATTTTCCGAGTGGTCAGATGATCCTGTAGCGGGATCACTTAGAGCACTGAATAAAGCTCTATCTGTAGTTGCAAAGGTATCAAATTTGTTTAAGTCTGATCACAATGGGGATAAGAATGAGGAGATTAAGAATGAATTAATGGAGTTAAGCAGGATAATTGCATGGAAGAAAACACACGAAACAACTGATAGATGGTGGGATAAACGGAATGATAACTATTTGGCACAGCTTTTAAGGGCTGGAATGAGTTATTCGAAGCAAGAGGATCTTCCTCCGAATATTAAGAGATTAATTAATAAGATATATGGTATGTTAGGAAAGTAGCTATGAGAAAGACGAGAATTAATCGATTGGCACTTAGACTGGCTCATCAGTTACTGTCTCGTCAGGCAGTCCATTATGATGTAGCCACTAAAGAGAGATTGATTTTTAAGAATCGCTCTAAGGCCCTGGATAAATATCGGGGCAAGAGTAACATTTTCGGATCATTCACTGCGATTCCTAAGTTAGGAGTTAACCCTCAGACTACGTATAACACACCAGTTGGTGTTTATTCATACCCTATAGATTTCATCTTAGATCAAGTGAGAGGAGATGTCTTCGGCGTACCATTTGCAGAGGGTCAGCCCTATCTTCATATTTTTAGTGTCGCTAATTTGGATAGAGCTTTAAATTTTGATAAGAACGACACAGCTAAAATCAATGCATTTAATGCAGAGGCGACAGATGATTTCGAATCTGAAGAGTACAACAGAGTCAAGGACTTGGTTTTAAAGATCAATGATTATGTGAACTCGACTATCGACGAAATTCCAACATATTATTGGGAATCAAGCAATCAGACTGCGTGGAATGAGTGGTTTAATAACTTGAAGAAGGCTACAGGATTTGAGACTGATCCTGATGATACTATTTCTTATATTATCATAAACACAGGAGGACTGGATCGTTATCACGTAGATAAAATATTCAGACAGAATAGGTTTCCTTTAGAGAAAGTTCTTGAGAACATACAAGATATTATGGTGCGTCTGGAAAGAGCGAAGATGGCTACGTTTCCATATGAAGATCGAATCATGGAGCTATCTGAAGTAGAGTCTATGATCAAACTAACGGGCCTGAAGGGCTACGCTGAATTCAAAGCCAACATGGTACTGGGGGAAGGAGAACGTATAGAGTGTGATCAAGCTTTTGCATGGAACATGACACGTCATCTCTGTGATGGTAACCCTAAGAAGTGGACCGGGTTAATGCGTCGGATAGGATTAATTGGTGCTGTGGATCATAACACAGGGACAATCCATCCTAATGAGCCACATCAGGCAGTCTTTTTTGATCCGTCATCCATTAAGGTTTTAGAGGTCATCCCTAATATACCTTCTGAAACTTATTCTTTAGGGAGAAAGTTTTCGACGTGGGCAGCAGATGTTGAAAAACATATGCAGAACGCTGTTAATTCACTTCGTTTGCATCTTCGACGGTTTTTAGTATCTGGGAATGAAGAGGATCGAGGAATCATATTCGCAACACTCTCATGGCTCAAGCAACATGGGCGAGAAGAATCTGAGTATTGGAATTATGCAATCATCAAAGATCTTATCTATGAGATTGATAATAAGAGGGAAAAATCACAGGTTGATCCAAGGGCAGTTGATAAAATTATCCAGACTCTTGAAAGATTTTTAGAATAGTACGGAGAGAGTAAAGATTCGGTACCATGGGAGGGTGTGGGGGAGAACCCATGGAATTGGCATCGAGGAAAAGATCATGAGATTAACTCGAGTATACTCTTCGGTTCGGATAGCCAATCGTAGAGTTGAGGCAACGAATTATCACGAAAACAAGGACTGGTGTCGCGATTTTCTTCAGTATTTAACACAACATCAAACACTTATGAGGCGTTTGGAGTCGGCTACCAGAAGATACATGAACAATTTGAAGCCTGATGAAAAGGCCAAAGACAAAGATAAGTGAGTTATGGAAATCACATCAAAGTTTGACAACCGTGACTTTGAGGTATGGATTGACCATTTTCAGTATCTGGATATCGGAGAACGTCATCAGTCTGTTCCTTCTGGAAAAAGTTTCATCAGGGGTACTTTTGATCCAGATCAGAATGCTTATGTTATAGATAAGATCCACATCGATCCTGATATGCTTCGGACAGACGTCAAGGAAGAACTTCTGGATGAGGCTAAGTTACAAGCACATAAAAGAGATAAAAGGTTACTCAGAAAGAGGGTGGCTGCGATGCCTAAAACGCATGAGCCGAGAATGAGGATGGAGAGAGACAAACCAGAGGATGATCGCCCTATGGTTAGACGTGATCTTCAGACCTCTGTCTGGAGAATCGCTGATTCATTGGCACGATCCTTGAAGGATCCGCAGGGATCGACACCAGGAGATGCACGCTGGACAGTAAGCGGGCTATCACATTCATCATGGGCTATTAACCATCCGGATATCCTGACTGATGGAGAATCACCTCTTACACTTCGTATTAAGAAACTCCCTGATAATAGGTGGGTAGCCTTTGGACAGAACCGTCTGACGAATCTTTTGAACACTAAGATATTGTCAATTAAGAAGACTCCCCCTGGTGGTGATGATTGGGATGATATCGAAACTTTTGCCAGTACGGCAGCAACATATTTTCAAGAGCAAAAAGCAAACATACTAGCACTTAAGCAGGCTATGACACCACAGAGCGCGCCTGGAGCTGGATATGCTGGTCAGCAACAGCAGGGGGGTGGTGATGAGATGGGAGGCATGGGCGGCATGGGTGGTGGAATGATGGCATCCAGACGTGCCAGGAGGAAACAGGCAGCTGAGTTTAACATGACTCCGGCTCAAGCTATGAATGCTTTACAGATTAAGGGAACGGGAAATGTAGAAGAGGATAAAGAAAATCTTCGAGCCATTATGAAGAGAAGCCATCCTGATACTGCAAAAGGTCCACTTGCAAAAATTAGAATGACCGCTATAAACGTCCTTCTGGAGATTTTCCTCAGGAATAACAGACCTTTACCGACAAATGCTGCACAGGGACAGGAAACTGTAATAGGCGGTCCGACTACTATAAGTCAAGTGAACCAAAAAGTACAGCAATATGTGTCTCAAGCTGTGAATGGAGCGAATCGTCTACAACAGGGACTATCTACACCGGATGCACAGGTAAGTCCGCCTGCAGCTGTCATGAATATTAACAAGCTCAATGAATTTGTGAATGGTGCAGCACAAACCGTTCAGATAAATCTGGGTAATCAAGGACACGGTTTATACCAGAAACTGACAAGAGCGTCTAGTTTTTTGAAGGCAGCGTCAGCTGTTCTCGCTCAAGCAGGTCCTCAGGTTAATAAGCAGGTTTTGGCTGAAGTTATTAAAAACTTAAATGGATTCACGCAGACTGCAACTGACGCATTGAATTCGACAAAGACAAAGCAGGCGAGACGTGCTCACGCTACCCTGGCTAATTTGAGAAAAGCCCAGAGAATAGCACGCCAGATTAACCGGGTCTGTGGTGGGGAGGACTGGTACATTGGGGTCAGGGTGATCAACGATCGGGCTGGGATCGGATTGGGGGTGGGGGCTGCCGGCGTGCCACCGCGGAGCCTGAGGTCGTCCCTCGGGGGGATTCCTGTGGCCCTGGAGGGACCTGGGGCTCGGATGGTCCGGGCTCAGCGGGAGGGTCAGAAGCATATCCGGCTGGCCCGAAAACTGGCTCAGGAGGTAGCTGATGGAATGGGGATTGATCCTGAAGCCGAGAGGGCACTTAAGCATCATCAAAAATTGGTCAAGCGAGTTTACAATCACATCAAGAACAGTTCGCGACTCTCTGGCAGTGTACGCTATCTTGCCCGCAAATTGGGGATAGATTATGGTGATCTGGTGAAGGTCATTGGACAGCTCATTGTTGAGGGCAAGATAGACCTCACAAAGAAAAAGAAGTTCAAGCTACTACCTGAACCACATACTCCTGTCCCTGGCATGTCTGAGAAGTTTGCGGCTACTAATTCTGTGTTTGGCATAGATCGAGGCAGAAGCGACAAGAGAGTTGATCAACTTCTGTCAACCTCTGTATATCAGCTCAACACTGATGAACATACAGATGGCAGTGATGCTGCTGTGGAGCGCCGGGATATTCGGGAGAGACCGTCAAAAATTATGCCTGATCCTACACAGCCGAATTAGGAAAACAGTCGGAGTAGTTTTTGTAGACTCTCACAACAGAAAGGCAAGACAATGAATGGCGAAGGAGAAGACGGGAGAAAGTGGCGGAAAGCTGTTGCGGACATAAACAGACAGATCGAGAAGGTTGTCGAGATCGGTGATTCAGATCTCGCTGAATGGGTGGCAGCAGCGATCTTGGACTGCATCATTGATTTCAAGGCGGGACGAATGCCGGATGCGAGCAGAGCAACTGCAATGCGTCTGACTCCACATTTCAGTCGAATCAAGGCGAAGTGACCACCATGCGTTTTACTCCATATTTCAGTCGAGTCAATGCGAACGGTGAATTCCTCCACAACGAGGGAATGAACTTACCACTTCAGGAGGAAGAATATCCTTGGGAGAAAGAAGGATATCGCAAAGAGGATGCTTATGGGTTACTCCGTAAGCATAAGATGCCAAACCCTGTAACTTACAAGGGGGATGAGTATTACTTCACTGGAAAGATAGGATTCAGTTCCAAGAAGCCACGGACACTGGCTTTCGAGTACACTGATCATGAAACAAAGGATACAAAAGGGATTGAGCAACGACTTTGGATGAACATCAGGGGAGAGATTACTCCGGATTAACGCAGGAGAATGGTTTAACTGGAGCGAGATGAAACTAGTGATTCATAAAGCAATTGGGAATCAGGAATGTGTTTCCAAGACATGGCAAAGGGAGCTTAGCCGAGTTACACGAAGTAGTCCAAGAACTGCGATTGGATGAACTCGAAGAGCGCCGATTAATAATGCCGTTACTACTCCGCAGAATAATGGAGTTGGAAGTAGAAATCGACCGATTAAATCTCGAGCTTGAGTCGAGACCAGGGAAGATTACTCCGGGTTAACTCATGAGATTGTCATCAGATTTCACTTCTGTAGAAACGGAATCTGATAACAGATTGGAGGAGGCTGATCATAAGTATCCCAGGATTTCAGGGAATACTTGGCAGGGCATGCAGCTTTTGCCATTGGGATCTTCGGTTAATTCAATATCATCAAGCATGGATGACTGGGATGAACTATCTGGCATCAGAGATATGCCGTATTCAGACTTTGGTAATCCATCAAAACACTTTTATGCAGTTAATGATTGGAAACGTTCAGAAGTACTCACCGAGCGAATAAAGCATAATCAAAAAATAGAGCCGCTTATCGTAGGCATCGATTCCAAAGGCCCTTACATTCTTGAAGGTCAGCACAGGTTTGTAGCCCTGAGTAAACTGGGGCACAAGTCATTTCCAGCTCTTGTTGTCATTGAATATGATTAAGAGGAAAATTTGATGCTGCTTTCTCGTGATTATACTTTTATGAGAACAGCAGTCCTGCCTGAGAATGTCCTGGAAAAACTACGCCAGCGACATCGTAAGTTTTTTGCTCCTGGGGCACCTCCGCTTGATCTCAAGAAGATGAATTTACAGATATCTGAGGAGATGCCCGGGAAAGAAGATCTGGTTACTGAATGGGTCTTGCATTGTCTGGAAATCGGTGTAGGTTCTCCAAGGAACCTACCTTTCTTTGTTGAAGCAGCTAAGTTCTTTTTTGCGCATTTTAAAGAACAACTATTTAAAGATGTCGTCACTGAATATGCAGAGGAAAATAGTCTAACAATTAATCCAAAAAATCTTCTTGATATCAATCTATATATGCTTGATGATATCAAGAAGATATATAAAGAGGAGGTTGAGGCCAGGACTGTTAACTTGCTTCCCGATGTTCTTCCAGAGGGGTCAAGGCTGATCTACGATGACGGAGCACATCAGATTGTCGAAGCAACTGGAATTGAGGCAGCTTGTGCCCTGGGACAAGGAACAAAATGGTGTACTAAAAAAGAGGCGTGGGCTTCTGGATATTTAGCTAAAGGAACACCTTTATTTACATTCTATCGAGGCAAGAAGAAATGGGCTCTGATGACCTTGGGTAGACCGCATGAAGGAGCGGGTTCGATCGAAATTAATGATATTAAAAATAAAGAGATGGAGATTGATGATGAGATGAGAGGTGTTTTGATTAAATCGGGATTCATGAGTAAGATATTGGAAAAAGTTCCTATCTCTTATGATAAAGAGAAGGAATTTTTGAGATTTGTAGGAACTAAGCCAAGTCCTTATATGGAAAAAGAATGTGAAGAAAATCCATTCTTGGCAGTTTTATATGCGAAGCTTGTTATTAAGGGACCATTTCATGCTGGTGAGAGGGCTATCGCTGAAGATTCACTTAGAGCGATGTGGTATGTAAGAGATGTTACTAAAAGGAGATTCTTGGAGGCCGAGCCTTTAATCATGCAATCAGGAGTTAGTGAACAATATGCCAGAGTATTAAGTCAGGTAAACAAGAAAGAATATCTTGAATTTATGAAAACAGCGACGGGTAGGATATTGCAGGATTGGGATAAAACTTATGGCGATTATTCAGAATGATGAGATCTCTTGATATGAGATTATCTTCAGACTATACATTCATTCGCGTAGCTACTTCTAACAGGATCGATCTGGGCGATGGGTTCTACTTTCAGGATCGGACTAATCCTAAATTCGCAGCAGACTCCTCCGAGGGAGAGTTACGTAAAGAAGGGACAGACAAATTAATCGGTTATTTGGCGACTTACGTTTATCCAGGAATTGGACATACAATTGCTGGGATCACAGTTTATCCGGAATGGCGAGGTCAGTATTTGGGTGAGAAAATGGTCAAGGCTTTTATTCAGTTACATGGGAGTTTGGCATCTGATCCTCAGGGAAATTCATCTGATGCAGCGAGTAGAATGTGGAATAGGTTAGGAGCAGATAAAATACCCACGGATAAGAATACGAAGGGATTTTTCTATATATTAAAGAAATAGTTCCGTTATAACTTCTTCTGGAAATAACTGAGGGGGAACGATGTCATATCGAGTGTCGGGTACGGATAGGATACTTGAAACCTCTGCAGCACCAGGAACTGGCGCTGTGTCATTGGATAATCCAGTACCGGGTTACCGCAGTTTTTCCAGTGTGTTATCATCTAACGATACTTGTACTTATTTTATTGAAGCCGTTGATGACAACGGAGTTCCCACAGGAGACTGGGAGAGGGGTTTCGCTACTTTTATCAATGATACTGGTCCTCAGTTGGTCCGATCGTTGGTTATGGATTCTTCTAACTCGGGCAATCTTGTAGATTTTACTTCTGATGTTCGTGTTGGTTCAGCACCGATGTCTGAAACTATCGACACAAGTTTCGTTCCTGGAGGTCGCCTCTCTGTTAGTGCTACTAATCCAGTATCCGATGGGGAGTCGGATACTCTTTATTATGTTCCTTATTTTCATGATGATATTCCTCTTTTCAACGGGTATGGACTTCAAAAGATACATGCTTCTTCGACGTCTATTAGTGTGGCTGATCTTCCAGCTAATTCTGCATATGACGTATTCGGTTACATATCTTCTGCTAGTAAAAGTACTATGAGCCTGGAGTTGAGTGTCTGGACTGACCCTAATACCAGAAAGGATGGTCTCATTTATGCCAATGGTTTTCCGTGCAAAGCTTCTGATTTTACTCGTCGTTATCTTGGTAGTTTCTATATGGGTACAGATGGTTTACTACAGGACTGGAATAATTATCAGGGTATTACACAAAATCCTTCCAAACGTTTTCTCTCGAATCTTTATAACAGGGTTCGTCGGGATTGTTTCATGTTCGATTCTGCCGTTAATTGGTCAATTCCTAATAATAATCAATGGCGGGTTATCCATGGTGCAACCCCTCCTCAGGGTTGCCTGGAAATTTTCCGAGGTATGGGAGATGATCTTGTAGAAATTAATGGGCTGATAAATTGTAGTCTAGGTGTAGGAGGAGTCTACTACGTTGCCATAGGTTTGGATTCTAATTCTCCCATTGAGGAAAGTTTAATCTATGGTACTTTTAACAACACTGGCAACAAAACATTGAACATAGGCGTATCTTGTAGTTCTTATGGTAGACCTGGTATTGGTTACCACACTTTCAGGCTTTTGGAACGTCTTACTGGAGCTACTGCTACTGGTGGTAGTGACGGTCAATCTGGCATGTCCGGTGTGGTTTTTGCTTAAGCTATCTTCGGAGGGATGTTGATGATATCGAGCATGCCATATTCTTCAGGCCCTTTGTCTACAACAAGGGTTTTCTACCCGGTCATTCCAGATCCTGGTCCCGGTCCTGAGCCTCCAGATCTCGGTATATGGCCAGGTCCTGGTCCTTCTCATCCTTGGATCCCGCCGACAGAAAAGCCACCTATCGATCCAGATCCAGGTCCAGATCCAGGTCCAGATCCAGGTCCAGATCCCGGACCTCCTGATCTTGAAGTTCCTTCAGAACCGTCAGATGTTAAGCAATATTTAGATGTGATTAAATCGACGATTGGGGCACATAATACAAAGCAAACAAACTTGGATGCTATTT
>Ga0210389_10005124_pt1 | contig 10171 bp, 9 predicted proteins | sample IncBWH28OmetaG_FD_160127 | JGI IMG/M metagenome (GOLD analysis project Ga0210389, IMG submission 160127) | Forest soil microbial communities from Barre Woods Harvard Forest LTER site, Petersham, Massachusetts, United States - Inc-BW-H-28-O ...
TGTCGCTGGTGAAGAACGTAGTCATTCACTGGCGCGAAGAGGTAAGGTTAAAGCGGCGCCCATACGGCAACAATGCTCTTGCCGAATTTATGTGCGGTGACATTGTCTAGCACTCGGGAAACGGGGACGAGAACCTTGTCCCAAAAGGCAATCTGCCGGGGTGACGGCATCGTCGCGGCGAGCATGAAACGGTTGGCGAGCGATGCGAAAAAACCAACGGAATCGAGCATAAAGCAGGTTCGCAGCCGGCAGCGGGGCGGAGTGACCGCGGTCAGGCTCACAGCATTATAGCGGCGATGGTGCCCGATCGCAGCATCGAACTCGCTGAACAGATATTGGTGGGCGGGTGCCAGTACGACAAGATTTCCGTCGGGCGCGAGATGACCCGCGGCACAGTTCAATTCCGCAGCATCGTCCGCGATGTGCTCGAGCACGTCTATGTAGAAGACGGTATTGAACTGCAACGTTGCGTCGATGCTCTCGATCGTGCCGACCAGTACTCGGCAGGTCTCCGGTAATTCGCCGAGTGCGATCCGTTCGGTGATACGGCGTGCCAGGTCAGGATCGGGCTCGACGCTCGTCCATTGACGAACGGTGGGACTATGTAAGAAAGGTATATTGCTGCCGATGCCTGCCCCGACCTCCAGCACCCGTGCCCCGATGAACGGAGCCAGCGCGCTCGAGAAGTAGGCCTTCCAGTTTGTTGCAGCCGCGAACAGCTCCAATTCCGAGCCGATGTAGGAATGGGTCATCGTACTGGCTGGACAAAATCACCAGCAATTTCTACCGGCCGGATCCGACTGCGCTCCCGTCGCACGACATTGCGCCGCACAATATAGGGCGCGCAATCAACGATCGGGATGATCGGCCGATTGCTGCGGCCGGCCAACATCGTCAGACTTGCCGCGGTGAAAATCACCACTGTCTGCAACAAGATGATCAACAGATTGCCGACGGCCGTTGTCGCCCACCCGGGAATGGCGAGATCGGTTGCAAAGCGTGTGATCGTTACGGCGGCTATGCCGGCAATCGATGCCGCGGCGACGAAAGCGGCGACGAGGAGCACGCGGACAAAGATCACGTCGCTGTAGACAGACATGACACTGAGGCCATGCACGACAAGCGACACGAGATTCATCGTCGATTGTCCACTGTAGCGAGTGCCGCGCACGGTCGGTACCGTCGTGTAAGGAAGGCGCGAGCGCAATATGCAGGCGGCCAAGTTGTTCCAAAGCTCCGGCATGTGCACTAGCCGCTGGACCGCTGCCATGGGGATGAGTGAGTAGTTCCCGAAGTTGATGGCCTGCCCGGTCAGCAGATGAAATCCCAGCTTGTAGACGAAGTACCAAAACCTGAACGCAGGCGACTCAGAGCGCCTCGCGCGATGAGCAAGCACGACATGCGCAGGATGCTTCAGGCTGGCCGCCAGTAGGACGGCGATATCGATCGGTCGATCTTGCCCATCGCTATCCATTACCAGCACTGCATCAAAATGGGCACGATCGGCGATGGCGCACAACCCGACTGCAATCGCGCGCTGGTGGCCGAGATTGAGAGCGAGGTGAAGTATCTCGATGGTAGCGACGCACGAATCCGGTGCCAGAGCGATGCTCTTTGCATCCAGTGATTCTATCGAGCCGTCATCGGCGCCATAAACGTGGAATATCAGGTCGGTACCCGTGTACCGGTTGGATATTTCCGTGACCAGCGCCGAGAAACACGCCCAGTCATCGAGCACCGGGGTTACCACTGCAATATGTCTGGTCATCGCGGTGCCGCAGGGAAGATGTTGAAGATGAAAAGGCGCTCCGGCGACAGGATAGATCAAATACTGCTGAGTTTTTAAGAAGGACAGAGTACCCAAACACGCAGAACCAAATAGCAAAACGTGGATTTATTAGCAAGAAGGATTGGAACGGCGCGCGGGCCGCGCGTTAGACTTGCTGGCGGATGGCGCGCCACACGCGCTCGGGTGTGACGGGCATCTCCAGATGGATGACGCCGAGATCGGCCAGCGCGTCGACGATTGCATTGACGATGACGCCGAGCGCCGGGGTGATGCCGCCTTCGCCGCCGCCGCGAAACCCCAACGGGTGGGTCGTCGACGGGACTTCGCTGATCGCCGTCGCAAAGAACGGAAGGTCGGCGGCGCGCGGCATCGCATAATCCATGAACGACCCCGAGAGGAGCTGGCCGCTTCCGGCGTCGTACACGCATTGCTCGAACAGCGCCTGGCCGGCGCCCTACGCGATCCCGCCATGGGTCTGGCCGTGCAGGATCATCGGGTTGACGGCGCGGCCGACATCGTCGACGGCGGTGTAGCGGACGATCTCGACGGCCCCGGTCTCCGGGTCGATCTCGACTTCGCAAACATGAAACCCGTGCGGGAACGAGGCGACCTGGCTCGTGACCTCGCCGACGCCCGCGAGCGGCCCGCGCAGCTCCTCGGGCAGGCTCGAATCATCCTGCGCCGCCGCGGCCGCGGCGAACAGGTCGAGCGAGCGGTCGGTACCGGCGACGGTGAAATGCCCGTCGGCGAAATCGATGTCGGCTTCGGCTGCCTCGAACAGATGCGACGCGATGCGCCGGCCCCTCTCGACGATTTCGCCCGCGGCGCCGTACGCGGTTATGCTGGCAAGGCGAAGCGAGCGTCCCGAATGCGAGCCGGCGCCGATCGCCACGCGGTCGGTGTCGCCGGTGACGAGTTGCACGCAATCGGGTGGCACTCCGAGCCATTCGCCGAGCAGCTGCGCAAAGCTCGTTTCGTGGCCCTGGCCGCTCGACAAGGTGCCGACGATCATCTCGACAATACCTTCCGGGCGCACGGTAACCTCGGCGCGTTCTTGCGGGGCGCCGCTCTGCGATTCGACATAGGCGCCGAGCCCGATGCCGCGCCGCCGGCCGCGCACCTCAGCCTCGGCGCGGCGCGCCGCAAACCCGTCCCAATCGGCCAGCAGCAATGCCCGGTCCAGCACCGCATGATACTCGCCGCTGTCATAGGTCATGCCGAACGGGTTGGCATAGGGCAGCGAGGCGGCCGGGATCAGGTTCTTGCGGCGCAACGCGACGCGGTCGAAGCCATTCGCGCGGGCTGCGCGATCGATCAGCCGCTCGATGACGAACATGACTTCGGGCCGTCCGGCGCTGCGGTAAGGGCTGGTCGCCGGTGTGTTGCTCAGCACGGCCCGCGCCCGCACCCGCGCCGCCGGGATGCGGTAGAGACTCGACATCAGCTCGGTGCCCTTGGTCAACGGCACAAAGGACGCGGCGTAAGCACCGAGATTGCTCAGGTTCGCGGCCCGCAATGCAAGGAAGTTGCCCTCCGCATCTAGGGCGAGCTCGGCCTCTACCTGGAGATCGCGGGCCTGGTGGTCGCTGAGAAACGCCTCCTGACGCTCGGCCGTCCATTTGACCGGACGGCCGAGCCGGCGCGCCGCCCAGGCGACGAGGGTAAATTCCGGGTAGGAGGAGTTCCGCGTGCCGAAATTGCCGCCGACATCGCGGGCGATGACCCGTACTTTGTCTTTCGGCAGACCGAGCATCGCCGCCACATCCTGGCGCGGCCGTCCGATGCTGCCGCCTCCGGCGTAGAGCGTGATCCGGCCGTTCGCCGGGTCGAACTCGGCGAGCGCGGAGCGCGGCTCCATCGGCACGCCGGTGACGCGCTGCACCCAGGTGGAGAGCCGGGCGATATGGGCGGCCGCCGCGAAAGCTCTTTCGGTGGCCTCAGGATCGCCGACGCCGGCGTCGAGGACGAGGTTGGGTCTATTCTCGTCGAGCAATGACGGGGCATCCTCGAAGGCCGCCGCTGCCGAACTCGTGACCGCGGCGAGCGGCATATAATCGACGCGCACCGCCTCGGCTGCGTCCCTTGCCGCAGCGAGGGTCTCGGCCACGACGATGGCTACCGCCTCGCCGACAAATCGCGTCCGTTCCAGCGCCAGAGGGTATTGGCGGCTGGCCGAGGCCGGCACGCGATCGAGGTTTTCGAGACGAATGTCGGGGGGATGGCGAGCCGCCGGCGAATAAATCATCGGACCGAGCCCGTCCGCGACATAGTTGGCGCCCGTCAGAGCGGCGAGCACACAAGGCATCGCCCGGGCGCGTTCAGTTTCGATCGCGGTTATCCGCGCATGCGCATGAGGTGATCGCACCACCGCTGCGTAGACTTGGCCCGCCAGGTTGAAATCGTCGCTGTAGCATCCCCGGCCGGTCAACAGACGCGCGTCTTCCAGGCGCCGCAACGGCTCGCCGATACCGGCGAGGGGCGGCTGCGAGGGAAGCGAAGAGGCGGCGGTCATGTCGTCGCGATTGTCCCATCATCCGCGCTTGACAGCGAGCGGAAAGGCCTTATGTGAATGTGACACACATTAACATGAGGGTGCCGCCATGCATGCGTTCGCGGCGCAACTGGACGATATCGGCAAGCCGGCCTGGATCGCGCTGACCGTCGTCAGCTTCATCCTGTTCTGGCCGCTGGGCCTCTTGGTTCTCGGGTTCTTGATAGGGAGTGGGCGGATGGCATGCTGGAAACACGGCAGCGCGGACCGTTGGCAGCGTCGGATGGACAGAATGCAAAACCGCATGCAGCGGATGCAGTCCGCCGCAGAACGCTGGGGCTGCGGCAGCCACCGAACCTCGAGCGGCAACTACGCGTTTGACGAGTACCGCGCCGAAACCTTGCGCCGTCTCGAAGAAGAGCAGCGCGAATTCATCGCGTTCCTCGACCGCCTGCGTCACGCCAAGGACAAGGCGGAATTCGACCAGTTCATGGCCGAGCACCGCCGTCCCTCCAACGGCCCGGGACCGCAATCGCAGACCGTCTGAGTAGGGTGACCCTCATCACCAATGCGCCGGCGATGGTGGTGAGGGCCTCGCGAGGTTCCTAGACGACGCCGCGATCGCGCAGCCCGGCGATCGCTTTCGCATCATAGCCGAGCTCGCGTAACACTGCGTCGGTGTGCTCGCCCTGGTCGGGGGTCGGGCGCAGCTCGTCCGGCTGCGGATAGCCGCTCATATGGATCGGCTGACCCACCACCTTCTGAGGGCCGAGCTTTGAGTGGCTGACCGGCTTGGCGATCCCGAGGTGCCGGACCTGCGGGTCGGCGAAGGTCTGATCAATCGTGTTGATCGGCCCGCACGGCACACCGGCCTTGTTGAGGCGCTCCACCCAATAGGCGTTCGGGTGCTGACGGATGATCTCGCTCAGATGCGCATTGAGCGCCGGCCGATTTTTGGCGCGGGCGACGACCGTCGCAAAATCGGGATGATCGGCCAGGTCCTTTGACCCCGCCACCTCGCAAAACCGCCGCCACAGATTGTCGCCCGAAGCGGCGATGTTGATGTAACCGTCGGCAGTCTGGAACATCCCCGTGCCCGGGGAAGTCGGGTGGAAATTGCCTTCCTGCCCGGCGACCTCGCCCTTCATCAAGTACCGAGCCGCCTGGAAGTCGAGCATGAAGATCTGCGCTTCCAGCAGCGACGTATGCACCCACTGGCCCTCGCCGGTGCGCTCGCGGTTCAGTAGCGCCAGCACGATCCCATAGGACAGCAAGAGGCCGGCCGAGGTGTCGTTGATCGCGATGCCGACCCGCACCGGACCTTGCCCGGGATGGCCGGTGATCGACATGAGGCCTCCCATTCCCTGGGCGATCTGGTCGACGCCGGCCCGGCCGGCATAAGGTCCGTCCTGGCCAAAGCCGGAAATGCTGCCATAGACGATGCGCGGGTTGATCTTGCGCACAGCATCGTAGTCAATGCCGAGCCGGTGCTTCACATCGGATTTGTAGTTCTCGACGATGACATCGGCCCGCTCGGCCAGCTTGAAGAAAATCGCGCTACCTTCGTCGCTTTTGAGGTTCAGGGTCATCGCCCGCTTGTTGCGGTGCAGATTCTGAAAATCGGGACCGTCGCGGCGGCTGCCGGTCGCGTCGACCAGCTCGCCGGAGGGCTCGATCTTGATCACCTGCGCGCCCCAGTCGGCGAGCTGGCGCACCGCCGTCGGCCCCGCGCGATGCGCGGTCAGGTCGAGGACGAGGAAGTCGTTGAGGGGGAGTGGGGTCATTGAATTCTCTCCGAAGAAAGCCCCTCACCCCGACCCTCTCCCCGCCAGCGGGGAGAGGGTCGGGGTGAGGGGCGGCTAGACGGAACTCACACCGCAGGACGGGAGCGGATTTCGTCGGGGATCTTGCGCTGCATGAACTGGCCGTCGCTGAGACTGGCGTGGAATTGGCCGTTCTCGACGACGATTTTACCGCGCAAGATGGTCATGCTCGGCCAGGCGGCGACTTCGTGACCCTCCCACGGCGTGTAGTCGGTCTCGTGCAGATCTTCCTTGCGGATCACGCGCCGGGAGCGCGGGTCGAGCAAGACGATGTCGGCGTCCGAGCCGACCGCCAATGCGCCCTTGCGCGGGTAGAAGCCCATGATGCGCGCCGCATTCGTGGAGGTGAGGCCGACAAAATCGGCAAGACTGTAGCCGCGCTTCTCGACCATGTGCGTGTACATCAATGAAAGCCGCGGCTCGACGCCGGAATTGCCGCCGGTCGTGTCGTCGATGCGCCGTCCCTGCAATTTGACCTTCAACGGGCAGCAGACCTCGTCGGTAGCGACCGCCTGGATGGCGCCGTGATTGGTCGCCGCCCACAGTGCCTCCTGGTCCTTGGCGAATTTCAGCGACGGGTAGGTATGGAACATCTGCCCGCCCGGGCGTTTATAGTCCTCGGCGGTGTACAGCAAATATTGGTGCAGGGTTTCGCCATACATCGGGTATCCTTGTGCCCGCGATCGGGCAATCGCCGCGACGCCGGTTGCCGCCGAGACGTGCACCATGTAGAGCGCCGCGCCCTCGACATTCTCGGCCAGCCGGATCACCCGGTTGAACGACAGGTCCTCCGACAAGGTGTTGTGCACCTCAGCCATGTTCTCGAAGCCGACCCGGTCTTCACGGATCAGCTTCTCGTACATGTGCATGACAATGTCGTTGTCCTCGGCGTGGATCGCGGCGATGCCGCCGGACGCCCCGAGAATCTTTAAGACCTCCCAAATATCGCCGAACTGCACCATCCGGCCTTGCCGGTTGGGCCGGATGTCGGTCGTGAACATCTTGACGGAGGCGTGGCCGTCTTGGATCGCCTCCGGCAGCGGGGCGAGAACTCCTTGCGATAATCTACCATGCAGCAGCAGATGGAAGCCGTAATCGCAGTAGCACGCGCCCGCCCATTCGCGCCGGCGCAGCTCGATCGATTGCTGCAGTGGCTGGTCCGCGGGACAGGGCGCGAAATCGAGCAGGGTGGTCGTGCCGCCATGGAGAGCGGCGCGGCTGACCTGCTCCGGCGGCGCGCTCAGGAGATCCTCGTTGCGGCCGGGAAACGGGATCGGCGAGCTGCAATGGATGTGCGGATCGACCCCGCCCGGCATCACGATCTGCCCGGCGGCATCGACAATCCGCGCGGCGCCAATGCCCGCGAGGCTCCCGGGCCCGCCAATCGCGACGATTTTGCCGCCGCTGACGCCGATATCGGCCGGCTCCGCGCTGCCGCTCGGCATCACCGCTTTGCCGCCAGTGACAATCAGGTCAAACATACCGCCCATACCCCTTGCGATTCGAATCGCCGCCATAGTGCACGGGACGGCGCGGTCTGGCTATGCCCGAGCGTTCCAGGTCATCCTCCAGGACCCTGGCGAAAGACCGCGTCGGCGGCTTGCCTTTGAGCCGGCGAAAGGGTCGCGTACAGCGCTTCCAGCGCCGGCAGAAATCTTTTCATTCCGGCGAGCTCCACCTCGTCGTACTGAATCTCGGCGCGCAGAGAGTCGACCGCGCTGGCGTTGGCGGGCGTCGACTGCGGCGCGCTAGCCTCCGCCCGGGCATTCTGCCGCATGACATTGGCGACGGCGTTGAACTGGGCTTCCTGCGCCGGCGTGATCTGCAGTCTCTGACGCAGGCTCGCGATATTCGCCTCGACATTTTGCGGCTGTGCCGGGGGCTGGGCCTGCACCAGCAAAACCTCCGGCGGCATCCCGGCCGCGGCGATTTGAGAACCCGCTGCAATCGTCGCAAAACCCAATAACCCGGCGGCTGTAAAGCGCAACAGCATGTGAGATTTCCTTTGTGGTCGGCCCCGGCATGCAGGGAGACGTTGGCGGTTTCAAGGCTCGCATCACCCGGGAGCGGCGCCTTGAGTCGCGACCTGGAGCATGTAGAGCGACTGGCTCGCGGCCATGAACAGGCGGTCGCGCTTGGGCCCCCCAAAGCAGAGATTGGCGCACACTTCGGGCAGTCGAACACGGCCGATCAGCTTGCCTGCAGGGTTGAACACCAGCACACCGGCGTAACCGAGCGGCGCGTTGGAGCTGCACCACAGATTGCTGGTGACATCGGCGCGCATGCCGTCCGGACCGCATTTGACCCCGTCCACCGTCATGTCGGTGAACAGCCGCATATTGGCGACTTTGGTGCCCTGCACGTCGAAGGCATAGATGGAGCGGGTGCCTCCCGGCCCGGCGTCGCCCGGACCTTTGCCGGTGCTGATAACGTAGAGCGTCTTGTAATCCGGCGAGAAGCAGATGCCGTTCGGGTCGGCCAGTTGGTCCTCGGTGATCACGACATCGAGCCTGCCGCTCGGGTCCCAGCGATACACATTGGTCGACAATTCCCGTTTGCGCCCGCCGATCACCCCGGCGTTCTCAGCGCCGATGCGAGGGTTGAAGATTCCTTGCGGGTTGCCTGCACCGCCGGGCTCGTCCGGGTGACCTTCGGCGAGCGAGCCGCCATAGGGCGGATCGGTGAACCAGATGCTGCCGTCCGGATGCGGCACGATATCGTTCGGGGAATTCAGCGGCTTGCCGTCATAGGAATCGGCGATCACGGTCATCGTCCCGTCATATTCCCAGCGAACGACGCGGCGGTTGAAATGCTCGCAAGAGAGTTGGCGCCCTTGGAAATCAAAGGAATTACCGTTACTGTTATAGGAGGGACGGCGGAATACCGTGACCCGACCGTCATCCCAAATATAGCGGTACTGCACATTCCCCGAGACGTCGCTGAAGACGACATAATGGCCTTGGTTAGACCACGCCGGACCCTCGGCCCACAGCGCGCCGGTCCACACCCGGTAAATCGCGCCTTGGTTACGCCGCAACGGGAGAAAGGACGGATCGACGACGATCACGTCGGGGTCCGGATAAATCGACGGGTGTCCAGACGCGAAGTCACGCGGCGGGCTTGAAATGACTGTCTCCGGCGTACCCAAATTGGCGTTTTGCTGCGCCGATGCGATGCCGGGCCCCAGCGCCGCGGCACCGGCCGTCCCGGCCAAGAGCGCGCGCCGCGACAGCGCTTGTCGACGGTCAGTCGTTTGCGTCATCGGTTTTCCTCCCTCGCCTTCATTCGACGAATTGTGGCTCGGCAGATCGCAGGAGGCAACGGCTGGCCGCGCCGCAATCCAGCCATGCGGGTGAGGAAGACCATGCCGTCGATTTCGCGGGGCGGGTTCGACCCACCCTGCGTGCTACACTTCCTTGGAACGATCAAAGAAAGGGATAGCGATGGCGTACGATCTGCTGATCAAGAACGGCCGCATCGTCGATGGGTCGGGGATGCCGGGTTTCCGCGGCGATGTCGGGGTCAAGGACGGCAAGATCGCCGAGATCGGCAAATTGAGCGGTCCCGCCACGCGGACGATCGACGCCGAGGGCCGGGTCGTCGCGCCCGGGTTCATCGACAACCACTGCCATTATGATGCGCAGGTCACCTGGGATCCGTTGTGCTCCTTTTCCTGTGACCACGGCGCCACCTCGGTGATTTTCGGCAATTGCTCGTTGTCTCTAGCGCCGGTGCGCAAGGGATCGGAGCGGCGGCTGTCGGAGTTCCTCTCCTATGTCGAAGCCATCCCGATGGAGGTGCTCGATACCCTCGAATTCACCTGGGAGACCTTCCCCGAGTACCTCGACCAGATGGACCACCATCTCGGAGTCAATGTCGGCAACCTGATCGGCCACACTGCGGTCCGCTATTTCGTGATGGGCGACGATTGCCAGAAGCGCACTGCTACCGACGACGAAATCAAGGAGATGCAGGGTCTTGTGCGCGACGGCATGAAGGCCGGCGCGCTCGGGCTCTCGGTGTCGCGCAACCAGGGCCATTTCGACCCGCAGGGCGTGCACATCCCGG
>Ga0210389_10005125_pt1 | contig 10170 bp, 9 predicted proteins | sample IncBWH28OmetaG_FD_160127 | JGI IMG/M metagenome (GOLD analysis project Ga0210389, IMG submission 160127) | Forest soil microbial communities from Barre Woods Harvard Forest LTER site, Petersham, Massachusetts, United States - Inc-BW-H-28-O ...
CGTGGGGGGTACGGGGGCGGCTGGTATGGTGGTGGTCCATATTGGTATGGCGGTGCTCCCTACTGGTGGTGGGGTTACCCATACCCGTATGGTTACGGATCTTATGGTTGGTAAGGGCGACAAACAGAAAAGCCTGAACCGCGGATGGACCAGCCGTCGCTAAAGCTATGGCGGGCAAGCTGCGGATTTACGCGGATAAAGGCGCGAAGCGCCGGAGAGATTTTAGCCTCTAGGCTGAGTCGGCGAGGCCTAGGCATGCGTTAAGAAAGCGTCTAGCACTGAATGCGCGCGAGAATCGCGGCATTCTTTGAAAGGTACATTTCACGTCCAAGACTCAGCCTGCGAACACACTACACCCGCCCAGTTTTTCCACGTCTTTAGCGATAGGTTTTTCATGCAGGTCACCTAGGCTTCGCGCCTCTATCCGCGTAAATCCGCAGCTTGCCCGCCATAGCTTTAGCGACGGCTGGTCCATCCGCGGTTCGTTTTCCGTTTCAGTTCGATCAATTAATAGCCGCGGGAATGATAAGAGAGGTCGTATAATTTGATCGCAATGATCGGAAATGGCTATAGTAAGCTCCAGCTATGGAGCTTCGACACTTGCGCTATTTTGCGGCTGTAGCTCAACACTTGAACTACAGCGAAGCTTCCCGGCGGTTGCACGTAGCCCAGCCGGCGATCAGCCAGACGATTTTAGATTTGGAGGAAGAAATCGGCGCTAAGCTGTTTTTGCGCAGCAATCGAAATGTGCAGCTGACGGCCGCGGGCACGGTTTTGTTGGCGGAGGTTCAGGGTATCTTGAAACGGGCGGAGGAAGCCAAATGGGCCACCCAACGAGCGGCCCGCGGAGAAGTGGGAATTCTCCGGATCGGTTTTATCGCGCCGGCAACAGCGCCGATTTTGCCGCCACTGGTGCAAGCGTATCGAGACCGATATCCGGACGTCGAACTGCAGCTGCAGCACATGAACCCCGATGCGCAATTAGCAGCCTTTAACGAGGGTAAGCTCGATCTCGGTTTTTCGCGGCCGCTATTGCCGGAACACCAACCGTATTTTGAGGAAGAAATGATTTATAGCGATTACCTCGTCGCGGTCCTTCCTCCGAATCATCCCTTTGCCAAAGAACGCAAGATTCAGCCGCAAAAACTTGCCGGCGAACCTTTCGTGCTTTTTCACCGAGTCGGTGCTCCAACACTATTTGATGAAGTGGTCGGGATGTGTCGCCAAGCGGGTTTTTCGCCCAAGATCCGGCATGAAACCGATCTGATGACTACCGTTTTTCTCCTGGTGGAAAGCGGCCTGGGTGTTTCTCTAGTGCCGAGCTGCGCTCGCGGTTTGGAGCAACAGAAAACCGTTCGCCGCCCTTTAACGGTGCGATCGAATGCCTTGTGTCTTTGTGCTATTTGGCCCCGAGGATCCCAGAGTCCGACGGTCGAAGCGTTTCTACAAATCCTGCGCGCGCAAATACCGGCTATTCGGAAACAGGCGGCGGCGTCTTGCTGATCGGAATCTGTCGGCAAAAGTCCGATACATTCCGAAGGTTTGCCGCCACCATCGAGAATCCCTGCGGCACAAGAAACGACATCTCTCGGAATAGGGAGCAACGTTGGGGACTCATTTGGGAGAAGGCAAAGTTGGACTGCGCCCTGCCAAGGCGATAAAAGGAATCTTGGTACATTGGATCGCTGACCCGAGAGCACTCACCCACCGTTAATCGTCATTTTTAATGACCACCTAATGAAACCCGAGATTTTGATTCCAGGTTCCAATAACCCCGTTTTTTCCGGCAGATGCGCGATCGCGATCATGATCAAAACGCCACGGAATGGCTTTTCAAAGACCCGCCTTTCACCGCCGTTGCAATCCGAAGAGGCCGCCGAGATCAGTCGCTGCTTTCTTAGAGATACGAGTGCGACCATTGAAGCTTTGATGCGCGATGATCAATTTTTGGTGGGAGTGGCGGCTTATACACCGACCGGGTCGGAGCCCGATCTGGAAGAACTTCTTCCGGCCGAATTCAAAATGCTGGCCCAGCGTCAGGGCGACTTGGGTTCGCGGTTGTCAGGCGTGACCGAAGATCTTTTTTCGCTCGGTTTTTCGGCGGTGTGCCTGATTGATTCTGACAGCCCTACACTTCCGGTCGAGAATCTGCGGGCGACGGCGGCAACACTAAAAGAGGGGGCGAATCGAATGGTCATCGGTCCCTGTACCGACGGAGGTTACTATCTTATAGGTTTGAGCGGGAGCTACGCTAAGCTTTTCGAAGAGATCGATTGGAGTACCAACAGCGTTTATCAGCAGACAATCTCTCGAGCCAAGGAAATCAAACTGCAGATGGTAGAATTACCGCCGTGGTACGACGTCGATGATAAAGACTCGTTGAATCGCTTATTGTCTGAGTTGTTCCCAGCATGGTCGATGGAAAGGGTGTCACCGGGCGCGCCCGCTCCAAATACCAAGGAATTCCTTCAGCGTCTTCTGACCGGAGAGAATGTGGCTCGGGTCTGGCCGGCGATGGCAGCTTTACCTTTGGAACGCGGTGATCCGCTCTCACAGCCGCGGGAGCAATAACGTCGGCAACCAGGCTGCTACCCCGAATGAGCAAAGAGTCGCCTGAAAGCGAGCAAGCAATCGAGCGCGCTAAAGAAGGGCGTTGGCTGCTAAGCCTGATGGGTCTGGGGATTTTATTGTTAATTTGCGAGATCGGAATTTTTGAAGTCCATGTCCATGACCACTTCTATTGGATTCTCTTCTGGCTGTTAATTTCGGGAATCCCGTTCGTTCTCGCAGTCTGGCTGGTCTTTCGGCGGAGAGCATTTCCGGGCAAGACCCTCTGGATCATTTTCATCGGGGCCGGACTATTTCGAGTAATGTTCCTCTTATTGGATCCTCCGCGATTATCCACCGATATCTACCGGTATATCTGGGATGGGCGGGTGCAAGGATCGGGCATTAATCCGTATCTTTATCTTCCGGTTGATCCCCGGTTAGCGGGGCTGCGAGACGAAGCAATTTATCCGCATATTAACCGGAAAGAATACGCCCATACGATCTATCCGCCGGTGGCTCAGATGTTCTTTTTCGCGACGGCCCGGGTGACGCAAAGTGTGCTGGGATTTAAGGCGATCTTTATTGTAATCGATCTGATTACGATTGGGTTGATCGCGGCAACGCTAAGGGCAGTCGGTCATCCGCCTGAGCGAGTGATTGTTTATGCCTGGCATCCGTTGCCCATCTTCGAGTTTGGCGGCTCCGGCCATATCGACGCGCTGATGATCTGCTTCATTGCGGTCGCGTTGTGGGCTCGGGTACGGGGAAAATTTGGGCTGGCCGGATTTGCGCTCGCCGGCGCCACGCTCGTAAAATTGGTCCCGATCGTTCTGCTTCCGGCCTTCTACAAGCGCTGGGATCGAAAATTGCCGATCACTTTCGCTGCTACGGCGCTGTTTTGTTATCTACCGTACTTATTGGGAGCCGGCGCCCGCGTACTCGGGTTTTTACCGCAATATGCGCAGGAAGAAGGGCTACAGAACGGAGCGCGCTACTATCTTCTGCTCTTGATAGACTCTATTTTAGAGTGGTGTGGTGTGGTTCACGAAATGCCGCCCGCCGTATTTAACGGGCTGGCGCTGGCGCTCCTCGCCGCGCTCGCGGTCTGGGCCCTCTTTCGCCAGGCGCCCTTGGGAAAGGAAAATGACGAAAGCAAAGATCGATGGATCTCTTCTGCGTTCCTCCTCGCCTTTGTGTTTACGGTCCTTCTATCTTCGCTTTATCCTTGGTACTACAGTTGGTTAGCCGTTTTTCTGTGCTTCGTGCCGAATTCCGCTGCGCTGACGCTGACCCTGATTCTTTGGCCTCTTTACCGTTCGCTTATAGAACACTCATCGGACGATCTCTTTCGGTTTGAGTCGCGAGTCTTTCTCCCGGTTTTTGCTGTCTTTTTGGTGTCCTGGATAATACGCAAACGCCGAGAAATTAAACCGCGAATGGACACATCCAGGAAATCCACAGCTGTCAACCGTAAATGAATCCTAATCGAAGCCAATATTATCCGCGTAAATCCGCGTCCATCTGCGGTTTAGGTTTTGGTTTTTTCCCTATTCGTGTCAATTCGCGGTTGGCTTGTCTGGGGTTGGGTGAGGCTTTGCGGCTTTGGCTAACAAAAGTTTTATGTCGCTAACTTTTCGAAAAGAACGGGCGCTGGTCACCGGCGGGGCCGGACTCATCGGTTCGCACGTTGCGGATCTGCTGCAAGTGGAAGGTTGGTCTGTGCGCATTCTGGACAACCTGGAGCTGCAGACGCATCGAGACGGAAAACCACCTTGGATAGAAGCTGCGGTCCAGAAGGGAGCAGAGTTTTTGGAAGGAGATATGCGGGATCGGGAAGTTTTGGAGACGGCGTTGGCTGGGATCGACGTGGTATTCCACCAGGCGGCTTATGGCGGTTACATGCCGGAGATTTCCAAATATGTGGCGGTGAATAGCTTCGGGACCGCTCAGTTGTTGGAAATTATTCGGGAGAAAAAACTTGGAATACGAAAGGTTGTCGTGGCTTCGTCGCAAGTGGTGTATCCGGAAGGAGCGGGGAAATGTCTGCAACACGGCCTCGTTTTTCCCCGATTGCGACCCGTCGAACAGCTTAGCCAGGGCGACTTTTCGGTACGGTGCCCAATCTGTCAGTGCCCGACCAAATCCGTGCCAACACCGGAGTCCGCTCCGCTTGGCGGAGAAACAGTTTATGCAATTACCAAACTGGATCAGGAAAAACTCGTGCTTACGTGGGGAAGGCAAGTTGGTATCCCTACAGTCGCTTTGCGTTATTCATGCACATTCGGACCTCGACAATCCATTTTTAACCCTTATACCGGCGTCATCGCAATTTTCTGTACGCGGCTACTGAATCAGCTACCGCCAGTGATTTACGAAGACGGAGAACAGACGCGCGATTTCAGTTTTGTTGAGGACATCGCTCAAGCCAATCTCCTCGCCGCGACTACGGATAAACTGGATGGAAAAGCCGTGAATGTAGGAAGCAGTCGCGCCGTCACAATAAAGCGGGTAGCCGAACTGATTTCCGCGGCTCTGGGAATTCCGCTTACTCCGATAATGAATGGTGATTTCCGTCCTGGCGAGATGCGGCATCTGATATCCGATACCACGCTGATTCGAACCGCCGGTTACAAGCCGGCGGTGAGTCTGGAGGAGGGGATCGCTCGATACCTTGCCTGGATCAAAACGCAGGGCAGTATCCGGGAATATTTCGCGGCCGCGGAGTCGATTCTGCGGCAAAAAGGGATTTTGCAGCGAGTGGAACCGAACAGATGACGGTTGTGGTTATTCCGGCTTTGAATGAGGAGGAAGTGATCGGCGACGTGGTGCGTTCTATTCCCCGGTTAGCAGATCGTATTATGGTGGTAGACAACGGTAGTAATGATCGAACGGCGGACCGAGCCAGGGAAGCCGGAGCAGTGGTGATCGATCAACCCGTCCGCGGCTACGGCAGGGCTTGCCGAGCAGGTATGAACGCAGCCATAAAAGCAGGTGCCGACGTTATCGTCTTTATTGACGGAGATGGCAGTGATTGCCCCGAGTTTATGGAGGCGCTGGTGAAACCGATTCTCCTCAACGAGCATGATTTTGTGATTGGTTCGCGGGTCCGTGGACAGCGAGAACCGGGCAGTTTAACATTTCCGCAGGTGTTCGCCGGGCTACTGGCCGGATGGATGTTAGGAATCTGCTATGGCGTCAAGTTCACCGATATGTCGCCGTTTCGGGCGGTTCGGCGGTCTTTGCTCGAGGCTCTTCCGATGAGAGAGGAGACGTATGGTTGGAACCTGGAAATGCAGATGTTGGTCGCAAGAGCGAAAGTACGAATCTTAGAAATCCCGGTGAATCATCGGCGGCGGCAGGGCGGTGTTTCTAAAGTATCAGGTACCTTTCGCGGAACGTTCCTAGCAGGCACCCGGATCGTTTCCACTTTCTTCCGGGTTGCGTTTTCGAACCGCGGAGGCGCCGTTACCACCCGAGAATAAAAGCCTCGAGCGGAGGTCGCAGCGGACGCAGAGGTAAAGAAATAATGAATGACGGTGAGACATTTACGGTCGCAGAAAGATGCCGCCAAGGATTGCTCCCGCCAAGACCAGGATCCAAGGAGTCACCTTCCAGATTTGCAGGCTGAGGAATAATAGTAGAGCAAGCGCTAAGCTTTTCGCGGAATCAATCGCGCTTAGCCAGATGGGTTGGTAAAGTGCGGCTAACAAAATTCCTACCACCGTCGCGTTAGCTCCGGCTAGTAAGGATTGAGCGGTTACTGAGGTTCGAAGCCGGCTCCATAGCGGAATAAGCCCTGTAACCAAAAGCATCGGTGGTAGTAAAATTGCGAACACGCACCAAAGTCCAGCTAACCAACCGCTAGGGGAGCCGGTCTTAGCGGCGCCGAGATAAGCGGCGAAGGAGAAGATCGGTCCAGGTAATGCTTGAGCGATGCCGTATCCGGCCAGGAAAGTGTTATTGTCCTCCCAACCCCTCGGTACTACCTCCGACTGTAGAAGAGGGAGAACAACATGGCCCCCGCCAAAAACGAGCGATCCAGTTCGATAAAAGCTATCGAAGAGTGCCAGCCAGGCGTCGTGCTTACCGGCGGCGAGAAGAGGCACCAGAAGAAGGCAGAAAGCAAAGATCGCCAGCGCAATGATTGATTGGGCTCGGTTGGGAAGCCGGGTAAAGACTTCAGGCTTTTCCGCGGGCGCGTCCGTGCGAATCAGTTTCCAGCCGGCCAGAGCGCCGGCCGCAATCGTGAGCACTTGTACCCACGAATTGTTAGCTAATAGAACAACGACCGCAGCGACAAAGGCGAAGGTGATGCGAGTGCGGTCGGTACAAAGCCTGGTTGCCATGGACCAGACTGCTTGAGCTACCACGGCCACCGCCACGATCTTCAGACCATGAAGCCAGCTGGCGTTTTCGGTTCCGCCGGCCCAGCGAACGCCGTAGGCAGCCAATAACATAATGATGGCGGATGGGAGCGTGAATGCCCCCCAGGAGCAAAGGGCGCCGGGAATGCCGCCCCGGGTCATACCGATCGAATAGGAGACTTGGCTGCTGGTCGGTCCCGGCAAGAAATTGCAGAGCGCTACCAGATCGGCAAAGACTTGTTCACTGATCCACTTTCTGCGTTCTACAAACTCTTGCCGGAAGTACCCCAGATGTGCGATCGGACCACCAAAAGAAGTTAGTCCAAGTCGTAGGAAGATTAGGAAGATCTCAAGATAGTTAGCGTGGGCAGGTGCGGCTGCGACATCACCAGTATCAAGAGGATGAAGGCGGGACATACAGCGCGGAGAGAGGTTAGACGTGCATTACGATGTCCCTTGCTCACCACGGCCTTGTTAACTGCCGCGCCGTAGGCTTGGCGGAGGCGGAAGCCGTGGAGCGCTGCCTCGCTTGCGAGGCCGATGCGGTCGGAGACCGCGGAGCGCGGGCGTGCGGCATCGGTTGGCAGGGCAAAAGTACGCGCAGGCGAGGCACGGTCCACAGGTGGCGACCCCTTCGGCCTCGCAAGCGAGGCAGCGCTCCACGGGTGGCGACCCCTTGCAGGACGATGCCCTTACACATACTCAAGCAATTGCATGAATCCGAAGTCCATGTGGAGCTGCTGGTGGCAGTGGAACAGAGTTAGTCCGGGGTTGTCGGCAACGAAATCGAACTCGACCTCATGAAACCCGCCAAGCATGACCACGTCCTTGATAATCCCGGCAGTCGGCTTGCCGCTGACTCGCACCAGCTCGAAGCTGTGGCGGTGCAGATGTAACGGATGCACATCGTCGCTGGCATTGCGAAATTTGAATCGGTAGCGCTTGCCCTCATGCACCGCGAGCTTTGGAGTCATAGTCGCCATGGAGAAAGCCTGGCCGTTTTGAGTCCACTCGTTAAACCCGTGCAGCGCTCCATTATGCTTGACGATGAGCATTTCGATTGTGTCGTCGGGCGGAGCGGCAGTTGCTCCCGGTTTGGCGAAGACAGTGTAGTCCCAGCGGTAAGGCTTTGGCTTGGCCCATTGCGGCTTGCCGCTGTGTCCGGCGTATTCGACGACGACGCCCATGCCGTGGCCGCGGTCGTCATCGGCGAGGTCGCCCATTACCCAGACACCCGGATGGTTCATCTCGACGATTGCTGAGATGCGCTCGGCAGTGCCGATCCATAAGACCGGCACGTCTGCCGGATTTGGAACCGGGTTGCCATCGAGTGCGACCACCCGGAAGCTATGGCCGGGCAGGGCCAGGCTGCGGATTTCCGTCGCGCTGGCGTTTAGTATGTGAAAAAGAACGCGCTCACCCTGCTTGACCTTAAGCGGCTCGCCTTTGCCCAACATCTTGCCGTTGATGCTGAACAGGTCATAGCCCACCTCATAACCCTTGGTCTTTTCCTTCGCCTCGATGTCGGCTTTCTTTCCAATCTGCTGCAGCTCGGGTATCGGCGCTCCGGCGAGAAAATCCATCGCCATATCGCCGCCCTGGCTAAAGGTCGGCCCGAATTCTTTGAGCGTGAGGAAGATTTCTTGATCGTAGGCGCCTGAATCGTTCTTCGACTCGACGTAAACCGGTCCGACCTGACCCGTGTACGTGCCGCGATTGAGGTCGCCCTCGGCGACGACATGCGTGTGGTAGAAGCGAAAGCCAGCCGGCTTCGGTGTAAAGGCGATGCGACGCATGCCGTGCGCCGGCACGTAGGGGGTGCCTTCTTCGGCTGAGCCGTCGACGTCCGTTGGAATGATCTGGCCGTGCCAGTGCACGAGCTCCGGCGTATCCGTGTCGTTGAATATATCAACTGTGACCGGCTTGCCTTCTTTGAGGCGCAAGAGCGGGCCAGGGAATTGGCCATTATAGAGCGTCGTCGAGACGATGTGGTCGGGTGCGAGCTCCACAAGACCTGTGGCAATGCGCAAAGTTACGTCTGCGGGGCCGGTCTCGACTGGCTGCGTTGGTGTCGCGGTTCGCATGGGCATCTGCTTGGAGTTCTGGGCCATGGCCGAGATGGGTAAAATTGCACCTCCTCCCGCCAAGGCGCTCGCCAGCAAGAATTGCCGGCGAGTCAACTGATCGGCTTCGCGCTCATTCATCCTTGGTAGACAATGCGACAACGGCGTCGGCCAGCAAGGGAATCAAGCCAGAGTGGTTGCTGTCCCGAAGGGATGAAATGATGGTAGCCAGGCAATTTATTGCCTGGGGGATGCAAAGAAACCGCCTCGTCCCATAGGGAACGGTATGATTGGTCGGAAGGAACGTTCGGCGACCTTAATTGATGAAACACGCAGGTAAACCAATTCGGACCGTACCCTTACGGGACGGGTCTTTTTTTACACGCTTTCCAGGCAGTAAACTGCCAGGCTACGATCAGTCTGTCCCTCCGGGACAAAGTCCGACAAGATCCAATGGACGACAAACCACTCTGACATCCATCAGCATTTTTTCTCCACATCACCCCGACCGTTCGAGGACGTGCCGGAGGGAGCTCTTAGCATAAATTCGGAGATTAAAAACGGCCGCCCGGTCAAAAACCGCTCGGGTCCATGATCGTGGGCTTTAGTCTTCTGCACAACAACCGGAGGAAGCAAATGGACCCTTTGAATAGCATTTGGTACTTTTTAGAGTTTCAACGCCAGTCGGCGAACCGCTCTTCAACAGAGTCTTTCGCCAGACCCAAGTTCCAGCGGAGAAAGTTTCTTAAGGGAGCACTAATCGAGTTGGGCCTGCCTCTTTTTGTCCTGGCGGTGATCGTTACGTTTGGCGTGGTGTGTTTTCTGTGCCCAACCTTTGTCTTGTAGGGGCTGGCAAAGGCATTGACCGGTGCCGATCAAAGGTTCGCAGGCGGGCCGATGACAATATGCCAGCTGGTAACGCGTGAGTGAGGGTTCGTCCCGGGATACTCCACCGTATTGAACGTGACTCCGTGCACCGCATCGGCATATGGAAACCCGTAAAGCCGAAGTTATATCCGGATGTGAGATCGTGGAGGACCTGGGCTAACTCAGCGGGATCCATCGGTGATCCCTTACTGCTGGTCACGGTAACCAGTGTCGGCCTGGGCCAGAGTAGGACAAAGGTAACTCGCGGAGCTTTGAATGTAGTTAACAAGACCACTACTGTCGGTCAGCATGTGGTCATGCGGAAT
>Ga0210389_10005126_pt1 | contig 10169 bp, 11 predicted proteins | sample IncBWH28OmetaG_FD_160127 | JGI IMG/M metagenome (GOLD analysis project Ga0210389, IMG submission 160127) | Forest soil microbial communities from Barre Woods Harvard Forest LTER site, Petersham, Massachusetts, United States - Inc-BW-H-28-O ...
GCTAGTCGGCGCACACGGGTCATACCGCGAGCGTAGCTCACCGGGATGTTGGACATCCCACAGTGGACTCCAAGCCGCACGTGCAGATCGTCGGGCTGTGATCGCCGCGCTGGGCTAGTAGACGAACGCACCCAGCGCCGACGCGATATCGCCCGCCGGCAGCGGGCCGAACCGGAGGGTCCACGCGCCGTCGTGCTCCTGGCGGAACGTGTGCGGCACGCCCTCTTGCTCGAGTTGCGCCTGGTGCTTCTGCGCGCGTTCAAAGCCGGTGGCGCCGTGGAAGGTCGCATCCAGCCCATAGCGACCGTCGTCGACCGGCCAGATCGTCAGACGGTCGGGCACCGGGCCCGCCTTGCTCGGAAGCAACGCGCTCACGCCGACCATTCAAGCGTTCCCGCCCAAACGGCGCCGCATGGCGCGTCCGAGCGATCCGTCGTGCCGCAGGGGGCACGGCCGCGTGGGGCCGTGCCCCCATCCATTCACACGAAAGGCCTATTCGCTTTTCACCACCGCTTCAGCGCTGGCGAACTCAACTGTTCCGTCCAGGATCACGGTGTTGGTTCCGGCGGCGGCAGGCAGGCCGAACTTCTCATTTATGATCGGGTCGATCAGGGATGAGTAGATGCCGCCACAGCCCGATGCCGTAGGCGCCGCGAAGTCGTTTTCGACCAGCGAAGCGCCGAGCGCCTTTTCGAGCGTGCCGCTTTCGAGAACTTCCACTTTGCCCGAGGTGCCTTTGATCGGTTTGTTGGGTTCCGACGGTTTGGTGGTGCCGGTTGTGAGCGGCCAGACCACCGGGCTGGTGCTGGAGCCGATGTAGCATTCGGAGCCCAGGAACGGGTTTTCGAGCCGGATCTTCACAGGCAGCTTCAGCGACACCGCTTCGTCTTTGATGAAGTTCGCTTTGCTGATCCCGATTTCACTCGCCGGCTTGGCCAGTTCCGCAATCACGTTCACCGCCGTTTTCCCGGTTTCAAACTCCTCTTCACACAGCTCTTTCTCAAGCGGATTGCCGATTTCACGGCACGCGCCGAGGACGCCTGTCAGGCCCCCTGGGAGCGACTCGGGCGTCTTCGACAGCGTTTCGCCGTTGAGCGCCGCGATGAACGTTTCGGCGCCGGTTTTGGCGTTGCGTTCGATTCCGCCCTGGACGATGATGGGTTTCGTGAATGGGACCGCGGATGCTTTGTTCAGCCGCAGTTCGCCGCCCGTGCTCGACAGGTAGAAGCAGGTCGTTGCCGTCGCGGTTGGGCATTGCGCGAACACCGCGAACGCGCCTTTCGGTGATTTCGCAAGCGCGGAGGACGCGAGCAACATGGACAGCACCAGTGCGACAAGCGCCGCCCCGCACACGCGCATCGCGCGTCGGGGGCCCGGGCCAGGGTACGCACGCGCACTGCACGCACGACGTGTGCCTGAGGACATGATTGAACTCCTGTTCTTCGTGGGAGGACAACAGGGGACGGATCGAAGCCACACTGCGCAAGCAGTGGATCGCGTCGTGTTCGTTACGGCACCTACAGGCGACGATGATCGCATACCAATCGGGACCTGGGAAATGCTGTTTCTCTCTTTCGCGAACGGCGCCTGAACCACTTTGCGCTCGATCACGCCCTGCCGTAGCCGCATCGTCGGAGCGCCAGGCAAGCCCGCACAATGTTGCACCATTTGACACAAACCTTGGCCTCCAGATGTGACGAGTTGAGCGCGCCATACGCTCGTGTCCATGCGCTCAGGTGTCACACGCGCTCGATCGCGAGGCGTCGCAAAACCTCCTCGCGCCCCGGCCCGGGCTGGCAGGTCGGATCACACGAGCTCCGGCGCGCCACACGCGCACAGCTTCAGCGCGCTAATCCCACACAGCCGCGGTGCCGCGACAGCTTCGTTGGCCTAAGATGGCCTCGATGCCACGATCGCGCACCCACCACCCGCCGCTTCGCAGGTGAGCGTCTCAGCTTCTGCGAGCGAGCTGACCAGACGAAACCGCGAGCTCGATACAGAGGTAAGGGCCGCCGTAAAAGCGAAGCTCGCGCACGAGACGCCGGCGCCCAAGCTCTCGGACTATGTGCTTCCGAGCCTCGCGCAGGCGGTCAGACAGCGCCTCGGGGAGTCTGGCTTCGACCCCGAGCTGGTGGCGATCGGTCCGCCGACCGGGAAGCTCCCGCCGGGCGCCCCGCGAGCGGATCTCGCATTCAACGCCTCGCGGGCGGCCAAGGCCGCCGGCCAGAACCCGGTCGAGACGGCCAAGATGATGGGCGCGGCGCTCGAGGGCCTCGAGTCGATCGCGGAAGCGTCCGCGCTCGGCGCGTTCGTGAACCTCCGCTTCGACGAGCGCTCGTTCGCGGACGCGGTGCTGAGCGAGGTCGCGGGTCTCGGCTCTGACTACGGTCGCCAGCAGACCAGCACGCGTCCCTTGACGATCCTCGACTACTCGCACCCGAACATCGCCAAGAACATGACGGTCGCGCATCTGCGCTCGACGATCATCGGCCACACGCTCTACAAGATCCACGACGCGACCGGCGCGGCGTCGTTCAGCGTCAACCACCTCGGCGATTGGGGGACTCAGTTCGGCAAGCTGCTATTCGAGTACGACCGGGTCAGCAAGAGCGACCCCGACGGTCTGCAGCAGGCGCTGGCCGAGGACCCGACGGCGACGTTGATGAAACTCTACCGAGACTTCGTCGAGCGTGAAGACTCAGACGAGGGCGCTGTCGAGGCTGCCCAGAAGCTGTTCCTGGCACTCGAGCGCGGTAGTCCCGAGCTGGTTGCGCTGTGGAGCCGGTTTCGCGAGTGGAGCATGCGCGACTTCCGGATCGTCTATGACCGGCTGCAGGTCGACTTCGACGCGTACCTGGGCGAGAGTTTCTACGAGGACAAGATGCAGGACACGGTCGCCGAGGCACTCGAGCGCGGCGTGCTCGTTCGCCGGGCGGACGGAGCCGTGGTCTTCCCGGCACAGCCGCTGTATGACCCGACGCTCGGCAAGTGGGTCGACTCGGCGATGCTCGACCAGCGCGGCGCGCCGCGCGATGAGATCGTCCTGAAGCCGACGGGCGGGACCGTATATCTCACCCGCGACCTCGCGTCGCTGAAGTACCGCACGCAGACGCTCGGGGCCGACAAGCTGCTGTACGTCATCGGCAAGGAGCAGCGCGTCCACTGCCTGCTGCTCTTCACCATCGCCGAGAAGCTGGGCTACATCGAACACGGCCAGGCACTGCACGTCGCCTTTGGGCATCTGAACTTCCACGGCCAGAAGATGAAGTCGCGCACCGGCTCGATCGTGCTGCTCAACGACGTCATCGACGATGCGATCTCGGCGGCGCGCGAGCTCTCGAGCGGACACGGCATGGCTGACGAGCTCGACGAGCAGCAACGGGAGGACATCGCGACCAAGGTCGGGATCGGGTCGCTCGTCTACAACGACCTGCGCCAGGATCGCACGGGCGACATCGAGTTCGACCCCGACATCGCGGGCAGCCTCGAGGCCGGCCAGGGCCCCTACATCCAGTACGCCTATGCGCGCCTGAAGGGCATCACGGGCAGGTTCGACAGTGACGGCGAGTGGAGCGTGCCGGACGAGCTTGCGCCGATCGACGTCGAGCTGCTGTTCCACATGGCACGGCTGCCAGGCGTGCTCGCCGAAGCGGCCGAGCGCAACGCCCCCCACCGTCTGGCCGAGTACCTGAACCAGCTCGCGCAGCTCTCCAACAGGTTCTACACCGAGCGCTCCGTGCGCGACGCGCAGGGCGCCGAGCGACGCTTCCTGATCGAGCTCGTCAAAGCCGCCGAACGGACCTTCGAGTCCGCTTCAGGGCTGCTGATGATGGAGCTGCCGGAGAAGATGTAGTCGGCTCGTCCGCGCTGGCTCAGCGCTGGCAGCCTGGGCACCAGTAGGTGGTGCGGTTGTTCTCTCCCTGTCCGCGCCGGCGAACGATCGTCGCACAGCGCGGGCACGGCCGTCCGGCGTGCTTGTACACGGTGCGCGGGCGTGCCTCATGGCCGCCTGTGACCGACCGGCGCATGAGCTCGCGTGCCAGCGCCACCAGCTCCAGGGCCTCCTCGTCGGTGACCGCCGCGACCGTGCGCCATGGGTCGATCGCGGCGGCGAAGCACAGCTCCGCCTTCCACAGGTTGCCGATGCCCGCGATGATCCGCTGGTCGAGCAGCGCGTCGCCGATCGACCGGGTCGCGTCACTCGCTCTCAAGCGGGCCAGGAACCGGTCTCGGTCGAAGTCCTCGCCGAGGACGTCCTGTCCGAGCGCGGCCAGGCGCGGGTTCGCGCGTGCTTGGGAGTCGCTCACCAGCTCGAGCACGGGTCCGTCGAACTCGATCACCTCCCAGCCACCGCAACGCATCACCAGCCACGCTCGTCCAGCCGCGCGCCGCCAGCGCTCACCCTCGCGGCGGACGTCCCACAGGCCACTCATGCGCAGATGCGAGTGCAGCGTCAGATCTCCCTCGAAGCGCACGAACAGATGCTTGCCGTGAGCCTCGACCGCGCGCACCGTGCGTCCTCGAAGTCGCTCCGGCCAGCGATCGGCCCGGTGGCGGGGGTGCGGGGTCAGGATTTCCTCGGGCACGCGTGCCTCCAAGACCCCACGCAGACGCTCGGCCGCGCGGTGGATCGTGTCGCCCTCAGGCATCCTCGCTCACAAGCGCCCGCTCACTGAGTCCTTATAGTAGTGGCGGTATGGAAGCTCCGATCTCGGTGAATCCGACACTGGCGACGCTCGAGCCGCTGATCGGCGAGTGGCATATGGAGCTCTCAGGCGCTTCGTTCCTACCAGATCCCGACACGAAGGTGCCTGGAAGCGTCGTGTTCGAGTGGATCGAGAACGGGGCGCTGGTCGCGATGCGCCAGGGTGACACACACCCTCCCCGCCGCCAGCTGGGTCATCGGCCGCGATGAGTCGAGTGACGACTTCAGTGCGTTTTACTTCGATAATCGCGCGGTCTCCAGGATATACGGCATGAGCCTCAAGGATCGCGTGTGGAAGCTATGGCGCACCACGCCCGAGTCTTCGCAGCGCTTTGAGGCCGGGATCAGCGACGACGGCCAGACGATCACAGGCGCATGGCAGAAGTCTCTCGACGGCGACGTCTGGGAGCATGACTTCAACTTGAAGTACACGAAGAGACGCTAGACCGCTCATCTCGCTCAACGCCGCTTGTGCGAGAGGCGACTGCGCCAATGCTTACCGGGATCTACGGTTCCGGCGCGCCACGACCGGCCGATTTCGGCTCTGCACAAGCCTGTCACGTTCTACGACTTGCTTGTCTACGCATTCCCGCGCATCTGGTACACTGCAAGTACACTGCAGAGAAGCCAGGACGGAGAAACCATGGCAGAGAACACAGCCGCTCGCCACGTCACGATCGCCGGAAAGCCGTTTGATCTGCGACGCAGCGATGTCCTCAAAGCGCTGCGAAACGTAGACCCCGAGCCGATCTCCAGCCACTTCGTTGTGGTTGGCTCGCGTCGGTTCCCGCCCAAGCAGGTGATCGGCGAAGTCACTGGTTTGGACCGCGCAGACTTCACTACCCATCAGGCAAGACGAACGCTGTTGCGCCTCGGGTTCACAGCCGGACGGCGGGGCTCGCGGTCAAGACCAGCGCTCGCGAGAACCGAGGCGCCGGACGAGAGCCTCGCGCAGCAAATGCGCGCATTCACCGGCGAGTGGATCGCAGTCAGGGACGACGAGATCCTGCACACGGCCAGTACGCCCCAAGCACTCGTCCGCTGGCTAGGCAGCCACGGCCAGAAAGCCGACAGCGTCTTCCGCGTGCCCGAGAACGACCTCGCCGCAAGCGGTCTCGCACCCCTGTGAGATTCAGCTTTCGCGAGATACCAGACGCCGGAGGAGCAACCGTTCGCGCGCGACCAATCGTCGATCTGATCGTCGAAGGTCTCGACATCGCCCCGCATGCCTGCCTGCTCGATACCGGCGCCACCGCGATCCGCTTGGGCGCCCACGTAGCCGAGCTCTGCGGGATCGACACCACGAAGTCCCTCGAGACGAAGCTCGCCGTGGGAGGCTCATCGGTCACCGCTCGTATGGCGATCGTGAGCCTCCAAGTCACCAGCCACACGGAAACTCACGAGTGGAGCGCACCAGTCTGGTTCTGCGAACCCTGGACCCCAGCGTTCGGACTCCTCGGGCTCACTGGATTCTTCGACCAGTTCCACGTCACCATCGCCGCCTACGAAGAATGGCTCGAACTCACGCCAGTGAATACATGACCAATACTTCCTCGCCCAGTCATCGGCGTAAGGGGAGGACTACAAGAGCTTCCCAGCAGTCAGCAGGGAAGTCTTTACGTGTTTCCCGCGAAGCCGATTCCCCCCAGTCGAGTCAGGTCAGCATCGGCTTGGAGTCGGTGAGGCTTTCGCCCCCGAAGAGGTCCCTCTACTTGTTGACCGTGCCGAGACGCCCGAGTCCCCCGTGCTCCCGCTGAATCCCAACACCAGGCTGCCGTAGTTGATTGCGTCCAAAACCGCGTTTGACTCGCCCAGCGTCTCCAGTCCATACAGACAAGAGAGACCCCCACGGTCCTGATAGCACGTGATGCCGGTGGCGAGCCCACCCGCGACATTGCCAATCGTGTCCAATGCGCCCTCAGCGAGGACGAAGTCCAGACCGCCGGTGGGCGGGGGGATGCCGAGCTGCTTGCAAATCTGGCGCGCGAGCGGCCAGGCGATCTCGCGGTGGCGCGGCAGCGCCGTGGTCGCGCAGGTGGCGCTCAAGGTCGCGGCGCTTCACGCCGCGATCGTCAGCTCGATCGGCTCGCTGTCGCCGGCGGGCTCCGCGAGCGCGTGCTCACCGAAACGCAACTGAAGGATTCCGTGCAGCGCGTCGATCACGTTCTCGCGCGCCTCCGCGCGGGTGTGGCCCTGGCTGAGCGCACCCGGCACCTCCGGGATCGACGCCACCACCCAGCCATCCCCGCCATCGTCATAGACGATCGTCAAACGCAGTGATTCGCTCACGCCCGACACGGTAGCCCCTGCGCACGGCGTGCCCCGCCCTGTCCTCGCGGCGCTGGGCACAACCGGGACGGTCGGTAGTATATGGGTGTGTCCAGCACGACCGTCAGTGACCGCACCGCAACTCGGGACGAGGTTCTCAAGCTGCGTGACCAACTGCGTGGGCTGGCGGCGGATGAGCATCTGACGGGAGCACGCGTCGATCCTGCTGGCACGGTGATCGTGCATTCCGAGGCAGTCGGATATGGGCCACTCCGCCGCTTTGCGACCGCTGCATCAAGGCGCGTTGGGGTGTGGGTAAACGTCGTCACCGATGACGTGCCCGCGGCTGAGGTGCGGTCCGAGCCCCTGTGAGCGCGACACTGGAGGACCTCATTGAGGTTCTCCAGACGATCAGGAGCTTGGCTGACGAGGGCAAGGAGGCGTTCGACGACGATCGCCGACAGCGATGGTCGATCGAGCGGCTATGGATCTTCGCCGGGAACCTGGCGCAGCGCCACTGCCGCGAGGAGAACCTCGACGATGGCATCGACCCGTGGGCCGAACTCATCGCGATCCGCAACGTGTATGCGCATTACACGCCACGGGCGATCAACTACGAGCGCGTCTGGGCCGACACCATCACGGACCTGGATCGAATAACCAACGCGATGGCCGAGCAGTGACCCGACATCCCGCCACAGGATCCCCAAAACACCCTGTGGTATGCGGCTTCTTCATACCATCCTTCTTCTTGATGCACGCGAAGCGTCAGCGCCACGTACCCAGCGCGGTCGTCGTAGGCATGTCTCCGCTCCGTCACGTCGTTCAGCAGCGACGACCTAATCGCGGTCTTGGCTGCCATAGCCTTGACCGCGATCAACTCTTCGACTTCTGCCAAAGTGCCGCACCACCCCACAAAATCGCGGCCACTACGATCGACTCAGCCACGATATGAAGAGCATGGCTATATGACATGGTCCCTTCTCGTATCAGATCGCCGACAACTACAGCCACAGTGACGCCAACAATGGATGAAAGCACTCTCGGCCAAGGTAGCGTCTGTGTTTTTTTCACAGGATCATGTCCTATCAGTTGAAGATCGCCGCGCATCCCAGGGCCGCAGCAACACCCGCGGCGTTTGAGACTTCAAATGGTGAGTCTTTCAGCGCGATATTGAGCCCATAACCAAATGCGGCGCACCCAGCGTCGTGAGTCGTCGGCGCCTTCAAGCCCAACGCAGAGGCTATATGCCTGAGAGCGCTGTGAACCGCCCTTTTCGCCCACTTGCCCACCGTTTCAGCGTCGTGTTGCACGCTGCCTAGAAATTCGCCTAGCGAGAGCACATCTTTCGCGCAGGCGTTTGGTGCGGCTTGATGCTCACACAAAGCGATCGCTCGACTGTCCGCTTGGCCTGCGTTTCCCCCGTCGCTTCTAGCGGCTGGTAGAGCAGCCCTTCTTCGACGTGTCCTTCTTCCTGCCCTTGAGCGCCTGGATGATAAGCAACGCCTTCGTATCCGCCTTCTTCTTATTTGCCCAGCCATCGACCGCCGGGGCGTTGTCCATCAAGCCAAATGACGACTGGCGCCCCCATCGCAAATACAAGTACCGCTGCAGCAGCGATGAAGGCGACCGGACTGCCGGAGACCTCAGCTACGACTATTACGGACAAGAACACAAGGCCCAATACCACTTCGACTCGACGGGCAGTACGCGGCCCACGCCGAACAAGCCCATGTGCCAAGGCGAGCCTAAGAGTGAGCCCGATCGCGCTAGCCGCAACGAGGCCAGCCGCAAGGCCAAAAGTCTGCTCTACCGTGGCGGCTACTGCCCCCCCGAGAAACACCGCCAAGCGTAGTGTTGGAACCCTCCTCACTGGTCACTCTGGCTGTTGAATTCAGACATCGATTGGTATGGGTGCACTATTCTTACTCGCTCGACCTAGAAGTCTTCGAGAATGCCTATCCACCGATCAAGTGCACCAGCCGCGCAGCCCTCGAGCCAGCCCTCTCCGAAGACATACACCCCTACAGCTCCTCCCGCGAGACATCCCTTGACCTCACCACGAGCGAATATCTTCCATCCTTCGATATTTGGAGTCGCAGTCGTAGACGTAGATCACGACGCCTCGACGGCACTCATCATCGCGATCCCAGTCCTCTATTAAAGATCCTGCCATAGAGCCGTAGAAGGGACCCAATGAAGATGACCATTGCCGCTGCGGCCAGCAAGTAACTATGGCTGGCGAATCCGGCTATAGCGAATGACGCGCCTATGATGCCGGCGAGAACGAATGATCGACGTTGCCGCCTTTGATCGCTGCTGCCAACCATCGTCATGTGCTTACCACTGTGCCCGTGTACCGAATCGATGACGAGAACGACACCCAGAGCGGCGGCCGGATATTCGTGGTTCAGCACTCCGGCAATCACAAAGCAAAGGCCAGGTACGCCGACAACTACGAAGCGTGCGATGGTGCCGCTCATAGCGCTTCGACGATCGCTTCTACCGCCCTGTAAACGCCGTATCCGGCGCACCCTATCTCAGCCGGTGCACCAAATACATCGACGCCCGGGGTGAGTGCCGCTCCCCCGACAAAGCCGCAATATGTATCAAAGACCGTCTTCCAACTGTGCCCGTTACGAAATCGCACGTTGAAGCGCTTGTGCTTCCCCACCTGTTTCCAGCAGGGATCACTGGTGCTCGGGCAACCACCGGCAACGGGTTCCGCAGTACCCGACGGTTCCTTTTCCGACGAGCCACCGCTCGTCCCTACTTGTAGCGGCTGAACCAGAATCGCGGGTTCTACGTGCGGTTCTTCTTTGCCCGAGTTGCCGTGTTCGTCGGCGGCGAATTCGGCACCACTGCCTTCTTCTTCCCACCATTCTTCCCATTCTTCTTCGTATTGTGGTCCGGCGGCGGACCCTGCGGCCCAGCTGGCTTCTTGTGCGGCTTGTTCGGCGGCCTCTCTTGCGGCGGCTTCTTCTGCTGCGCGGCGTTCGGCTTCTTCGCGGGCGACTTCGCGTGTGGCGACTTCTTGCGCGGCCTGCTCGTCTGACGCGAAGAGCGACGCCGAGACGCCCCATGTGTATTCGCCTGTTGGGTCGCTGCTGTTGACGGGGTCGCCGAACGTGTAGCCGTAGGCGTTGGCCGAGCCTCCGGGGATCGGGTCGGGCTGCAGGAAGCGCCCGATCTGGGG
>Ga0210389_10005127_pt1 | contig 10169 bp, 7 predicted proteins | sample IncBWH28OmetaG_FD_160127 | JGI IMG/M metagenome (GOLD analysis project Ga0210389, IMG submission 160127) | Forest soil microbial communities from Barre Woods Harvard Forest LTER site, Petersham, Massachusetts, United States - Inc-BW-H-28-O ...
ATCCAGCTCGCCTGCGCACTGCTCTGGTACCGCCGACGCCACCACCGACTCCAAGCGACCTGAGAGTTTTCGGACGGTCTCTAAGGACTAGCCCAAGGCCAGTCTTGCCTACACCAGTATCGCCGAGCAAGACGACCTTTGCGTTGGTGTAGTGCACCGTTCCGGGACGGGCGCGACGCGCCGCGAGCGTCGCCAAGTCGAGTGCCCACGTGCGTACCGCATGATCACCGTTGATCGCGCCTGCGAGAACGGTACCGCGCGGCGCGAAGTGCACCGGCGTCCGGATCGCTCCCCCCCTACGGGACAACTCGGAGATGAGACTCCAGTCCGAGGTGTCCCAAACCTTGACGGTTCCATCCTCAGAACCAGTAGCTAGTAGCTTTCCGTCAGCCGAGAAGCTTGTGCTTACTATTCCGGAGGAATGCCCTTCAAGGGTTCGCATTTCTGGTTCGTCTGTGCCGAAACTCCAAACCTCGACTACACCTTCTTCGTTGCCGGCGGCGAGCCGGGCGTATCCAGGCGCAAGTGATATCGAACAGAGGTCCTGAAGATCGGACTCCAGACGATGCATCACCTCGCCCTCGGTATCCCAGACCATGATGTTGCCTTCGACGCTTGCTGCCGCGATTGTGCGCGCATCTCTTGTCGCGGCGATAGATGTGAACAATCGCCGCTGAGAGTGCTCCAGTCGGCCAAGGTGGTGACCATCGGTTGGCTGCCATGCGCTGACACCATCGGCGGCCGCAATATATAGTCGATCCTGCCGCGGCCAAACCAGCGCCCGGGGGTAAACGGTGTCACTGCGGAAGCTAAGCGCACCGATGTGGAGGCCACTGTCGACGTCTACGAGACGTACGTATAGGCGATCGACAGTCTCTTGGACAGGAGCGAGAGAGTCGCCAAGTTGGTCGAGAATGGCATCGTCTTCATCATCCACGCCTGGACGTAGATGCGCTTCCGACGCGACTGGCTCTAGGGGATCGAGGCTAAGATCATCCTCCGTCGCAATGGCAATCGCGTCACAGTTTGGCGACCAGGCAATGGCACGAATCGCGCCGGACGGCTCTCGTAGCGCGTGAAGAGGCTTGCCAGTAATCGCGTTCCAGATAACGAGATGCCCGCGCCCATCAAAGCTCGCTAGCCGATCCCCATCGGGTGACCAGACGAAGTCCACGATCGGCGCCTCGTGGCCGCGCATGCGTCTTACCTGTTTCCACCCTCTAGGAGGCATTGTGCGCCTCCGAAGATTTGTAACGGCGTAGCATCGTACGAAGGGTATCGTTTCCAGGCAGTCGGAGTTTGCCTGATAGTCGCGATGGTGCTAGCACTTGGCAGCTGGGCGGCTCTCGGCTTGCTGCGGGGCTCGCATTCGCGCGCAAGAGTTCAGCTCTGGCATCACCCCGATTCCCGACTTGACGTACTCGTGGCGAGTGTCTGCCATCGTGGCGCTTTGAGGCTGCTCCTGCAATCGCCGATCCCGTACCCAGCCCATCTACCCGTCTCTGCTAATCGCAGCGCCGTCGCCAACACACCCACACCTGCCTGCTCCGGGCCGATCGTTTGTTGTCTTTCGGCAGCGAGTGTGAGCGCGTCTACGGCGAGTTTGAAGACCGGCCGGTCGGCAGGCGACGGGGCAATACCTAGCGAGCTGCGACGAGCATCGATCCACCGGCGTACACGTGTGCTGGCGCTACCTCGAAGGACTTGCGAATAAGCGTCGGCTCTTGGCCGACCGGGACGACGTCGAACGCAAACTCGATGCCTGTTGCCGCAGCGATCTTCACCAGCGTCTCGATCTGCGGGTTCTTTTCGCCGGACTCAAGCTCAGCCACGCGGGGCTGACTCACACCGAGACGCTTGGCCAACTCGCGCTGTGACAGTCCGTTCTCCGAACGATAGGCGATCAGCCGAATAGCGACCATACGCGCCAACGCCAAGCGTTCCCATTCAGCGGCGAGCTCCGGGTCGGCCTCCAACGCGGCAGCCAGCACCTCCTCAGCCGTCTTGATGCCCTTCGGCCAGTGGCTCGGTATCTCGCTCATAGCTGGATGATAGGTCATGGCTTATCAGCTTTCAACGGCCTGCCGTAGCGCTCGGCGCGAGCCCGCGCACGTTCATGTGCGGGGGCCCAAGCTGCTCGCCAAGTTCACCCAGCTTCCGAACCGCGTTGAGCAGCGCGCGGTGCTCCTCCTTGGACTTCATCGCCAGCAACTCCACGACCGCGTCGGGATCGTAGATGACGCTATGAGGCCGGGGGCTTGATGGCGTCACCGGGCCAAGCTAGCCACGTCCTGGGACGGTATTCGTCAGCAAGCGCTCGAGGAGCACTCGAAACGCCTCCAGCTCAGGGTCGCGCCCCGCAGGCACCTCAGCTCAGCCGTTCAATAGCCCCCCGTAGAGCCCTAGCGTCTGGCGTGCGATCGCATCCCACGAATACTCCCCGTCGGCCAGATCGCGGGCGCAGGCGGCCAGATCGCGGCGGGCGTCTAGATCGTCGAGGAGTTCGCGTAGCGCGCCGCGTAGCGCGTTCGGATCGCCGGCCGGGAACGTGATCGCGGCGCCCGTCGCCCCGATCTCCGGGAAGCCCCCGACATCGCTCAACAGCAGCGGCTTGCCAAACGCCAGCGCCGTGAACAGCACGCCCGACTGGTCGATCTCGCGGTAGGGCAGCACCACCAGGTCTGCGCGGCGGAAGAACACCGGCAGCTCGCCGTCTCCGATGAAGCGCGGGACGAAGCGCACGCCCGGAGGCGCCGCGGCCAGCAGAGGGGAGATGTCCATGCGCGGCGCGCCCGCGATCCACAGCTCGGCGCCCTCGATGCCGCGCCACGCCTCCAACAGCAGGTCGATGCCCTTGTACGGGCGCATCAGCCCAAAACACAGGACCACCGGCTTGTCCGTGGCGAACGGTGCGGGGCCATCGCCAGCGTTGCCCGCAGCCAGGTGAGCGAACACCCCGTGCGGGATCACGTGCACGCGCCCCGCGTCCACGCCCAACTCCTCGACCAGGCGCTCGCGCCCGTGCTCGGAGTGCACCACCACCGCGTCGAAGTGGTCGTACAGCCGCCGCTGCGCCTCGCGCTGGCCCGGGCGCGCCTCGCGCGGGAGGACGTCGTGGGCAGTCAGCACCAGCGGACGGCGGGCACCGGCCGCCGAGTGGCGGGGCGGCAGGAGCCGCCCGTCCACGTGCTGCACCGCAAGCCACTGGAAGTGCACGACATCGGCGGTGCGCGCCGCGCAGCGGTAGCGCAGCATGTCCGGGACGTGCTCCGCGAGCTTCAGCGCGCGCCGCGCGCGCGGGCCCGGCACGCGGCTCGCCAGCCGGTAGAACAGCTCGTGCCGGGCGTAGCCGACCGCCGGGGCCACCGAGCCGTGGGCGAAGTGGCTCGTGTACAGCTCAACCTGCGCTCCCGCGCCCGCCAGCGCGCTGCACAGCGCGTGGTCGTACGGGGGCGTGTAGGCCGACGGGTCGACGACGTGGACACGCATCCGCCGAGCCGTGCTCAGCGCCCGGCGAGCGGTTCGACGTAGCGCAGGAACGGATCGATCTCGAGGCCTCTTCCGGTGGCCTGCTCGACCAGCGCGACCGTGTCCAGCCGGCGCCCGTGGCGGTGCACGTGCTCGCCCAGCCACGCCTGGACCGACGCCACCTCACCCCGACGCAAGTCCTCCTCGCGCGAGCCCAGCTCGGCCTCGATCGACTCCCATAGCTGCGCCGCGATCAGACAGCCGAGCGCGTAGCTGGGGAAGTAGCCGAAGTAGCCCTCGCTCCAGTGCACGTCCTGCAAGCAGCCGAGCGCATCCGAGGGCACCTCGATGCCGAGCAGTCGACGCATGCCCTCGCGCCACGCGTCCGGCAGGTCCGCGACCGCCAGATCTCCTTCGATCAGCGCCAGCTCGAGCTCGAAGCGCACGACGATGTGCAGCGGATAGGTGAGCGGGTCGGCCGACACGCGCACGGGCGACGGCTCGACGCCGACGAGCGCCGCGTGCAGCTCGCCCGGGGCCACCTGGAAGCCGCCCGCGCCGAGCTCCACCGCCAGCACCTCCGCGAACGCCGGGCTGCGCGCCACGTGGTTCTCCCACAGCTTGCTCTGGGACTCGTGCACCGACATCGACGTGCCGCGGCCCAGGTTGGTGCGCTCCAGCGCCGCGTCGATCTGGCGCTCGTACAGCGCGTGACCGTACTCGTGCAGCGAGCTGAGCAGCGACTCGACCTGTCCGTCGCTATAGCGAGTGGTGACACGCAGGTCGCGCCGCGCGATCGACGAGCTGAACGGGTGCGCCGACAGGTCCACGCGCCAGCTCGCGTCATCCACCCCCAGACGGCGTAGCGTGCCAGCCACCGCCGCCTGCTGGGCCTCGACCGGCACCTCCAGCTCGCGCCGCGGCGAGTGCACCCGGGCGTCGGCCATCAGCGCCGGCAACCGCTCCCCGAGCGCTCCGAAGACCCGGCGCAGCTCCTCCGTGCGCAGCCCGAAGTCGAAGTCGCCGAGCAGCGCCTCGTACAGGCCCTGACCGTCCTCGGCCACGCACTCGGCGTACGCTCGCGCCAGCTCCACGTTGCGTGCGAGCGCCGGCGCGAACGCCGAGAAGTCATCGCTCTCGCGCGCCGCGCGCCAACTCTCGTGGCCGGCTGCGCTCGCCTGCGCCAGCTCGGCTGCCAGCGCATCCGGCACGCGTCGCGCCCGCTCCCAGTCGCGCCGGGCCAGGCGCACGACGTCCCGGTCGAGCTCATCCAGCACCGCGCCCGCCGCGTGCCCTCCGGGTATGTCGAGCGCCGCGTCGATCTCCTGCAGCCATTCCCCGATCTCCGCGGACGTCGCGCGCTCGTGCGTCAACAGCGCGATCGTGCCGAGCTGCTGCGCCCGCGCACCGGCTCCCTCGGCGGGCATCATCACCAGCTGATCCCAGTTCGCGAGCATCTCGATCGCAGCCAGGTCGGCCAGCTCGGCCATGCGCCCGCGCAAGCTCTCGATTGCGCTCATGAGCTAGAGCGTATGCCTACTAGCCCCCCGCGAGGCTCGTGACCTGCACCGCGTCGATCTGCGCGGCGCTCGCGCTGACGCTGCCCGAGGACTGTCGCTCGCACACCATTTCCAGCTGCGTCGGGCCGACCGCCGAGCCGTCGAGCGGGATCGTGTCCGCCGCCGAGGGTGCGCTCACGAACGGGATCGCGGCGCTCGCGGATGCTTCGCTGCCGCCGCTCGACACGTTCTTGAGCTGGCACGTCGCCTGCTCGGTCGCACCGGGACCAGCATCCGCATTGGTCAGCTTGGCGCTCGCCGTCACCACGTAGTCGCCGCCGGGCACGCTCAGCGTGAGCACGCCGATCGGGGTCGAGGACAGCCCCACCGAGCCGCTCTGGCCCGCTGTGTACGCGTTGCTCACCCCGGGCGCTCCGGGAGCACCGTTGGTGGCGCTGTTGCCGTTTTTGCCAGGGACCCCCTGCTTTCCCTGCTTTCCCTGCGGCCCGGTCTTGCCCCCGCCGCCGCGCGGGCCCGGGGGGCCGGTCTCGTCCCAGTCGAGTTCCGATTCCCGGCGGCGACAGCGCTGGCGCGTGGCCGTGTCGATCACCCGCACCGTGCCGCTGTGGCGGTTGTAACAGCCGTGGATGATGCCCTCCGGGCCGGGAATCGCCGCCCACGCGCCGCCGCCGAGCGCGGCGACCAGCGCGATCGTGGACAGCGCCAGCGCGGGCGAGGGACGGCGAAAGCGGATGTGCGGCATGGCGTGGCTCCTTGTCGTCGTTGACAGCGTGCGTTGCACCGTGCGAGCGTACGCGGCGCGTGCCCGAGATCGAGCTGACCTACTGCGTTGTCAACACAGCTCAACGCCAGCTGTTGCTGCGCGGCCTCGACGCGATCGAGCGCGAGCGCCAGGCCGTGCCATTCGCCACCGAGGTGCTGGTGCTCGACAACTGCTCGCGCGACGGCTCCGCCGAGGCCGCCCGCGAGCACCCCGCGGTCGATGAGACGATCGCGCTGGACGAGCGCCGCGGCAAGGCCGCCAACGACTCGCAGTTGCTCTCGCGCGCTCACGGGCACTACGCGCTGCTGCTCAACGAGGACTCCGAGCTGCTGCCCGGGGCCACGCGCGCGCTGTGGCAGGCGCTCGAGCGCCACCCGCGGGCGGCATGCGCCGGCGCCAGGCTGCTGCGTCCCGACGGCCAAGGGCAGGCGTGCGCGTGGCGCTTCCCGAGCGTCGCCACCGCGCTCGCCACCGCGCTGCTCGCCCACCGCCGCTACGTCGTGCAGAGCCGCGGCGAGCGCGTGCGCGAGGTCGACTGGTGCCAGTCCTCGGCGCTACTCGTGCGCCGCGAAGCCGCCGCCCAGGTCGGCTACCTCGACCCCGACTTCTTCGTGTACTCCGACGAGGTCGACTTCGCGCGACGCCTGCGCGACCGCGGCTGGCGGAGCCTGTACGTACCGACCGCGCAGGCTGTCCACCACGAGCAGCTGTCCACCGGCTCGCTCCCCGAGCGGCGCATCGTCGAACTCTCGCGCGGACGTGACCTGTACATGCGCAAGCACCACTCGGCGCTCGCCGCCACCGCCGTGCGCTGGCTCACCGCCTGGGCCTACGGCGAGCGCGCGCTCGCGGCGCTGGCGCTCCCCGGCCACGACCCACGGCGCTACTGGCGCCACACGCTCGCCGCGCTCCACCCCGAGCGCGGCGCCGGGCTGCGCGAGGCCGCCGCGGAGTTCAACCGCGGAGCGGTCTAGAGGCCAAGCTCGGCGACGACCGCCTCGACCACGGTCGCATCCAGCTGGGAGCCGGCCACCCGCCGCAGCTCCGCGCACGCCTGCGCCGGCGTGCCCGCCGCGCGATACGGACGGTCGGTGACGATCGCGTCGTAGGTGTCGCACGTGGCGATGATGCGCGCCGCCAGCGGAATCCGCTCGCCGGCCAGCCCGTCGGGATAGCCGGCGCCGTCCCAGCGCTCGTGGCTGGCGCGCACCGCCGGGGCGAGGTGGGCGAACGCGTCGATGCGAGCCACCAGGTCGCCGCCGATCGCCGCGTGGCTGCGCATCACCACCCACTCCTCGTCGGTCAGCGGACCGGGCTTCAGCAGGATCTCGCTCGGCACCGCCACCTTGCCGATGTCGTGCAGCATCGCCGCGTAGCGCACGTCGCGCGCCTGCCCGCTGCCAAGGGACATGCGCAGCGCCGTGCGCTCGGCGAGCACCGCCACGTCCTCGCCGTGGCAGGCCGTGTAGTCATCCTTGGCCTCGACCGTGCTGGTCAGCACCGCCAGCGCGGTCGTGAACGCCCCCTCGAGGTCTGCGATCAGGCGGCTGCGGTGCACCGCCTCGCCGAAGCTGGTGGCGATCGCCTCCACCAACACCGCGTCAGCCTCGACGAAGGCGCCCGGGTCGGTCGCCTCGATGTTCAGCACGCCCCACACCGTCCCGTCGACCAGCACCGGCACCGCCAGCTCTGAACGCGGGTCGGTGCTCGGGTCGCGCACGATGTAGTCGCCGTCGCCGCGCGTATCCGCGATCAGCACCGTCTGCCCCGAGCGCGCCACCCTGCCGTTGACGCCCTCGGACACCGGCTGCTCGGTCAACAGGAACTCGGCCATCACCTCCGCCAGCGGCCCGCGTCCGGCGACCAGGCGCAGGACGCCGTCGTCGTCCAGACGCTGGATCGCGGCCAGGTAAAACGCGAACGTCTCGTGCAGCTCGTCCACGACCATCTGCGCCAGCTCCTCCACGTCGTGCTTGCCAGCCAGCCTCGCGGTCACCCGCGCCGCCAGGCGCAGTTGCTCGCGCAGGTAGGCGACCTCGCCGGTCGACGCCAGGCTCCTCACGCGCGCGTCCGCACGGTGGCGACGCAGCGCCTCGGCGCGGCGCAGACGCTCCTTGGCGCCCGCGCGATGCGTGTTCTTGGCGGCTAGCTCCTGCACGACAGGACACCCATCGGACCAAAAACCGGCTCTCTTGAGCCAAGAATCGGTTGTTTAGACACCTCGACCCAGCGGTCGGGCAACAGCGCCGAGCTCACACGTCGCGCAGCGGGTCCTCCGCGTAGGCCTCGAGCTCGCCGTGACCCGCGCGAAACGCCGCCACCCGCCGGCGGCCGTCGGCCACCAGCACGCGCGCCTGCGCCAGCTCATGGGCGTGGAAGAAGCGCGTCAGCATCAGCGCCGCCGGCACCAGCGCGAGCCACGCCACGCGCAGCGCCAGGCCGGCGAAGCCGTGCCTCGGCAGGAGCAGCTCGCCGGAGACGGCCACGCCCGCGAGGATCGCCGTCAGCTGCGCCAGGCGCAGCCATTCGAAGCCGACCTGGAACAGCTTGCGCGTCAGCGCGTACATAACCACCAGCATCGTCGCGTACGCGCCGCACAGCGCAATGCCCGCGCCGGCGATGCCCAGGCCGGCGCCGCTCTTGGGGACCAGCACCAGCAGCAGCGCGACGTTGACCGCCAGCCCGGCCACGCCCGCCGGATAGTTGCGCGAGGTCACCCGCGCACGTCCGGCCATCGCCACGAACACCAGGTAAAGCCCGTACAGCGCCCACCCGAGCGCCAGCCACGGGAGCGCGCGATAGGCGCCGAAGTATTCGGGTTTGCCGGCCAGTAGATGCACGATCCAGCGGCCCACCAGCTCGACCGCGCACACCACCACCCCGGTCGCCAACGCGTAGTAGGTGGTCACCACCGAGTACAGCCGCGCGGCCTCCTCGTCGCTGTCGATCGAGTACGCCAGTGGCGGCCACGCGTATTGAAAGCCGCGCACGGCCACGAACACGACCGTGGCCAGCTTGATCGCGATCGCGTACTGCCCGGCGGCGCTCTGCGAGAAGGCCCGGTACAGGTACAGGCGATCGGCGACCTGCAGCGCGTACACGCTGGCGTCCGCCGGCACCGTCGGCAGCCCGAAGCGCAGCATCGCCCGCAGGTCGCTGATGCGCACGCGCAGCGACACCCGCCGGCGCAGCACCCACCAAAGGCCCAGCACGACCAGCGCCGAGGCGCCGAAGTTGCCGAGCAGCAGCCCCCGCGCACCCTGGTTTGCGAACACCACCAACGACACGGTGAACACCACCGTCATCGCCACGTTCGCCCCCGACGCGTACACGTACGTGCGCGCCCGCTCGTCCACCCGCAGCTGCGCGTAGGCCATCTCCAGGTTGGTGAACGCCCACAGTCCCAGCACAGCGGTGTCGAACAGCAGCGGGTCTTCGAACTTCAGCACCAGCCGCGACAGCGGGCCCGCGAACACGAGCGCCAGCAGCGAGGCGAGCGTCGTCGTCCACGCGACCGTCGCCGTCGCCGTGCGCGCGATCCGCGCCCGGCGCTCCTGGTCGTCGTCGTCGAAGTAAAAGCGGATGAACGCTTCCCCGACGCCCACCCGCAGCAGGATGCTCGCGAGGATCACCGCCGTCAGCAGCGTTTCGGCCGCGCCGTACGCTTTCGTGTCCAGATGGCGCGTGTACAGCGGCACCGTCAACAGCGCCAGACCCTTGGCCAGGATGTCGCCGAACTGGTACGCCGCCCCGGTCGTTACCAGGCGCTTGAGGTAGCCGAGCACTGACTGAGACGCTACTGGGGCAGCGCTTTGGCTCGCCGAGCCGCGGAGGTCGGCCGGAGGCGTTCCTGGCGGGCTAGGGCAACCCCTACAGCCAGCAGCGCCCACGTGAACGGATCTTCCAGGAAGTCCGCGTACGTCCACGTGTGCAGCACCAGCGCCGCGAAGCACGCCGCGATCGCCATCCGTGGCGCGGAGGGGCGAGCACCGGCGAACAGCACCGCGAACGCGCTCACCAGCAGCGCCGCGTACAGCCCCAGGCCGAGCAGCCCCTGCTCGGCGGCAACCGTCACGGGGACCGTGTGCGAGGCCGAGGTCGCGTTCTCCGCGTCGGTCACGCTGTGGCGCTTGTACTCGGTTTCGAACGAGCCCGAGCCATAGCCCTCGAGCGGCCTCGCGGCGAACAGCTTCAGGCCGCCTTCGATCAACGTCGCGCGCCCGCTCGTCGCGTTCGAGGCCGAGCCCTTGGCGCCCTTCAGGCCGAAGTGCAGGCTGGCCGGGGCGAGCGCCACGAACACGAGCCCGAGCGCGAGCAGTCCGCCCGCCAGCGCCAGCGTCGGGCGCGCACCCCAGCACCACGCGCCGAGCACCGCCAGGCCGAGCAGCAGCGCCGCGATGCTCGACTGCGAGAAGCTC
>Ga0210389_10005128_pt1 | contig 10167 bp, 9 predicted proteins | sample IncBWH28OmetaG_FD_160127 | JGI IMG/M metagenome (GOLD analysis project Ga0210389, IMG submission 160127) | Forest soil microbial communities from Barre Woods Harvard Forest LTER site, Petersham, Massachusetts, United States - Inc-BW-H-28-O ...
AAGCGTCCGGCCCGATTTCGGCCTCGATCCGATACTGCTCGCCATCCGGCAGAACCAGAAGACCGCGCTCAGCACCAGCCTGCTCGACCGCGGTTTTTAACAGCGTTTCGATCAGCTTCTCGAGCAGAATCTCGCCAGAAACGGCCTGCGACATTTTGATAACGGTCGCGAGGTCCAGATGCTCCATCGGCGCCTCGATGGTCGTGGTTGGAGCGGGTACAGATGGTGCCTCCCTGAGTTGCGGATATAACTGTTCCAGTTGCCGCACCTTTCCATCGGCTCCCCAACGGAGATAGCAGTGCCGGGAATCCCGGAGGTACGCATGCGCGACCTTCTCCAATCCGCGTCCCGCATAGAAGCGGGCGGCGAGCTCGTTGGCGAGGGCCTCGTTGTGAACGAAGCCGTTTGCTCGCGCTGAGTGGATAGCCTGCTCGTAGAGGCGCTCGGAATCAAGGGCGCGGCCCTCCAAGCGGGCGATTTCCGCGCCTACAAGCGCGGCGCGGTTCTCGAAATTCTCCGGGCAATTTTCTGCCCATATTTCCAGTTGTCCGTGGTGCGCGGTCAGAGCCTCGAGATGCTGCTGTCGTCGGCCAGCCGCTGCGGAATCGCAGGAAGCGGCGCAGGACAGCGCGCCGTAGAAGTGATATTCCGCAGTTTCAAAACAGGATGGAAATGTCCAAAGCAGCCGTTCTGCCCTCAAGGAGGCATCGATGGCCGCAGCATAGTCTCCGGCAAAGAAGCGCGCCTGCAGCTTGCGGGTCCAATACGAGCATTCGGTCAGGGCCAAAGCCGGGTTTCCGGACAAACGGCCCTCGAATTGCAATTCATCAAACTGTCCATCGTCAAAGGAACCAAATTTCTGTGTCAAGCCACGGAGCGTCCGGATTAGCGCAAGTTGTGCGGTAATGCGATCGCTGACGAGACCGAACCGCATGTTCCGGGTGAACTCTAGGCCCTCCTCGGTTTCGCGCTGTACCTCAACGAGCGGATCGCCAGCGGCGAGCAGGTTCGTGTTCAGGTCCAACCGGCTATACGCCGCAAATGTGAGATCGCCGATCTTGTTCGCCGCCTCGAACTCCCGACGCAGCAGATTGCGGCTAGTCTTGACATGTTTCGTCCAGGGCATGACGAGATTTCCAAAGCTCACGTAGGTCCTAGCCTGGAAACGCCTCAAGCCGCGTTTGTCGACGAGTTCATAACCAAGCCGGCCGAATCGAAATCCGGCCTTGTAGTTGTCAAAATGTGGACCGGCTATTACGCCAAACCATACGTAGGCGAAGCACGACCCGTCGGTGTTGCCATACTCGAGACTGAGGTTAACTGCCTTGCAGATAACCAAAGAAAGAAGATTCGGATCTGTATACAAAGCAGGTGGTATGGCTTTGGTCAGCACATTGATTGTCGCGAGCGACGCCGGGTCGCTCATCAAAGGCAGATCAATCAGCTGCTCAATCGTCTGGCCTCCGAGCTGTAACCAAATCCGCTCGTATTCACGTCGTGCTTGCTCTGCCGTCGGATGCGGTGACCATTCGATTCCCAGATGTCGAAGGTACTCGAGACAGACGTCGACCGCGCGCTCGCTCTGATCGAGGGTAGTATATAGATCCACGCGTAGACACGCGACGCTCGCTAAGTCGAGTGTATTTGCAGCGCGGAGTGAAAGCATATTCAAGCGCTCTGCCGCAGCCGCCAGCTCCCCAGTAAAGAACTCGGATTCGGCCCAGTTGAATTCCAAGGCGAAGGCTAGCTTATGCCGGCGCTCCCAACGGTCATCCCCTAAGAATGTCGCGCCAGCGAGGAGATAATTGATTGCCGCGACGTAAGCGCTGGAAGCCTTGGCGCGCTCGCCTGCAATCAGGTTGAGCTCGGCCAATTGCTCCCGTTCGTCTCGGGAGGTAATCAAGTCCGCGCCGCGGTTGAGCTGATTGACGATGTCGAAGATAGCCTCCTCCCGCTTCTCTGAGGGGGTCTGCGCCGCCAGCAGCTTGCCGATCCGCAGGTGGAGCTTGGCGCGCGATTGTTCCGGAATCAGGGAATACACGGCTTCCTGCACCCGATCGTGGATGAACTTGTAGGAACCCTCCAAACGCTCGATCATCTCCTGACGAACGCCCTCCCATAGAGCCGCGTGGACCTGCTCCTGCGATGCTCCGAGGACGATCGAAAGCGTCCTTGTCTCGGCGATATTGCCGAGACAGGCCAGCTGCTGCAACGCCGTCTGCGTTTGGGCGGGCAGGCGGGTGAGTTTGCCGACCATGAGGTCTACCACATTGTCGGTGTAGCCCTTAGCGTGGATGCGGTCGAGATCCCACGACCATCGCGCGGCACCGTGATCGAAGGTGAGTAACCCCTCTTCGGCAAGCGTAGAAATAAACTGAATGACGAATAATGGATTGCCCGCAGTCTTGTCATGGACCAGTTGCGCCAGCGGAGTTAGCCGCTCCGGCTCGCTGTGGATAGAATCCGCGATTAGGCGGGCCAGGTCTTCACTGGTCAACGGCGCAAGGAGGATCTCCTGCACTTTGGCTCCAGCTTGGCGGATCGCTTCGAGCTTGCGCATCAGCGGATGGGTAGAACTAACTTCGTTGTCTCGATACGCGCCAATCAACATCAAGTGCTGCACATCAGGCCGAGTCAACAGATCCTCGAGCAAATCGAGCGTCGCCGCGTCGAGCCATTGCAGATCATCGAGAAACAGGGCTAAGGGATGCTCGGGTCGTGCGAATACGCCAATGAATCGCCGGGACACCAGCTGGAACCGGCCTTTCGCGTCCTGAAGCGAAAGCTCAGCGACTGGCTGCTGTTCTCCTATAATGAGCTTCAATTCTGGAACCAAATCCACAATCAGCTGGGCATTGGGACCCAACGCCTCCTGAAGGGCGTCGCGCCAGGTGCTCAGTTCGGCTTCACCCTTGCCCAAAAGCGGACGGATCAGGCTTTGAAACGTTTGGACTAAAGTGCCGTATGGGATGTCACGCTTGTACCGGTCAAACTTGCCTGACGCAAAAAGGCCCCGCAGCGGGACGATTACCTTGTGGAGCTCACTGACAACGGAGGACTTGCCGATACCGGAATATCCCGAAACAAGTACCAACTCCGGCCTGCCGCTAGTTACGATGCGGCTGAAAGAGGCAAGTAATCGATCGATCTCGCTTGCGCGCCCGTACAATTTCTCGGGAATTAACAGCCGGTCCGGCGTGTCGTGTTCGCCAAGCGGGAATTCGCCTACACGGCACTCGGTTTCCCATTCAACAAGGCAGCGTCGAAGATCGCTCTCAACGCCGGACGCTGTCTGGTACCGTTCCTCGGCAGTTTTGGCCAGTAACTTCATGATGATAGCAGAGACCGTCGCGGGGAGATTGTTCCATCGCTCTTTGGGTGGGACTGGCTGTCTGGCGATATGGCAGTGCACCCATTCCATCGGATCCGATGCCGTAAAGGGAAGACTGCCAGTCAGCATTTCGTAAAGCGTGACGCCGAGCGCGTAGAGATCGCTCCGCGAGTCGATCGAACGATTCATGCGCCCGGTTTGCTCGGGTGCCATGTAAGCAAGTGTCCCGGCAACAAACTCGGGAGGTTCTGGAGCCTGGCGCTCACGCGGAAGCCGCGAGGCGATACCAAACCCACTTAGCCAGCACTGGCCGGTGACAGAGTTTACCAGAACATTGGCCGGCTTGATGTCCTTGTGGATGATGCCGCGCTGATGCAGGTGGCCAATCGCAGTTGAAAGGCTAATGGCTAGGCGCAGCGAAAACGTTATATCCAATGGCTGACCGAGCAATCGATCGAGAGACACACCACCAGGGTCCTCAGATACCAGGACTGTTCGGTCCCAGTGACGAGCCATTGCTATAGGTCGCGCAGCCCACTTCCGATCCAGCTCTTCTCGGAGAGAATATGCGTGTTCCAACCATTTCAGACTTTCCGGCGTTGGATATTCCGCCGACGGCGAAAGCACCAGAACGTTTACTGGAGCATTCTCACTTCGTCCCCGATAAAGAATGAACTCTTCATCCTTCCGCAGCGCCTCGAAGACATATCGAGATAACTCAATCACAGGGGGCTCCAATGCCCAAATTACACTATTCTTTTCGTGATCAGCCAACAAAACGCGAAGTGAGGCTCCCCAGTGCCAGAATGGTTGCGCCCTGAGGTATCGCAGATCCATTTCACTTCGGCTTCAGCGTTATGCTCTGCAAAACGAATTGCGATGCCGTTTAAACTGCAGAGGCTAACTCTTTAGCTGGAGGCATCTGGCTCGCTAGCTAGTTGACCACAAGTCACTAAACCCTTGTCCGGAAAATGTTAGCCAAAAGAGATCCCGTGTTTGCTGTACCGGCCTAGTGGGACATCTCGAATGCTGGTGTTCGAATCGCCGGGGAGTTGCACAGCCTCCGACGATTTTTTCCAGCTGCTGGCGCTGCGGCCTTATCGTTACTAACTCTTAATGCGTGGGTCCTGATGCCAACGAGCCTAGCCGACGCTAAGGATATCATTCTAGGTGTGCAGTGCAGATGACTGCGGAAACGGAATGGTTCTGCACTATCGAACTCGGAATTAGGGCCGCTGTTCCGTTAAGTTTGCGCCAGTTGGACAAATGTTGGCTGGCTGAAGACCGCTTCGTAGATGCTAAGCGGTTCGAAAGGTTGATCTGGAGCACGGCAGGCGGCAAGACTTCGCGAATGCTTTCGCGAAAACCCATTCTGGCGACGTCTCTCATTTCGGCGAAAGCAAGGCTGGACGGAAAGTCCCCGGCCGTATCTGCGCTGCCACCTTGGTTTTGTCGTCGAGTGCAAAACCTCGCTTGACAACCGAAGTCTCGATTCATTATCAGTAATGACTGTAATTACTATAACTGCGGTTAAGTCTGCTGGGGGTCAGTAGCGGGGATGTGGGCCCCGCTACTGTATCTGTGGGCTTGTTAAAACTCTTCCGTCAAAACCACGCAAACCTCGAAGTTTTCCGGTCCAATGTGACCGCAAGTCAGGGTAGGACCGAAGGACTAGAGGGGCCTTCGGACGAAGTAGAAAGATCTAACAAATTATCTGAACGCAGCTGGGCTGACGTGATTGGCAGCGTCGCTTCGCTTGTCGATGCGTTGGGTTGCCTGACTTTCTTGGTTTTACCCGCGACGCCGGCATCCGGCGCTCGGCTCCCCGTTCTGCTGCTTCTTGACCCTATCACTTGCGCCATCGGCTATTGGGCCATGTATCGCCGACTTATGGTCGAAAGGCCAAAGTCGTCGGAGCTTGGCTTTTACCTCGTGATTTCCGGCACTCTTTTTCTCGTCTGCCAAAATGTCTTGGCAGAATCAGCCGCCCTTAACTCTTCTCCGCGCGACTATTCTAACGCGACCGAGATCGATATTCTGTTAGAGCTGGTTATCACTTTGACCCTGCCGTTTGGATTGGCAATCTACGCCTGGCTTATTGGTAGAAGCTCAGTTCTGCGTCGATGGCTCGGATTTCTGATTGGTATTCAAGTGGTCCTTCTGTTCATCTCTCTAAGCTCCTTTGTTTTCCCTTGGCTAAATGATTTCGTGACTTCGCAACCACTCAACGTCTACGCGATCATCGTTTCGCTTGCGAAGGCGGCATGGTTTCTTTGGCCGGTGGCCGGCACGAAGCGGGGGTATCGGTAATCCAGGATCGGCATAGGCCGGCCCCCGGCGAATCCTCAGAACGACTCGAAGAGCTTCAAGAAAGAGCGATCAGCCGATGGCAAACCGGTTCAGTCTCGGTTTATGCGCTGCAAAGACGCCCGCGTCATGCTGGACGGTCGAAGCACCCTTGAACGGTGCGAACACGCCGGTTGGTTCACACCCCTTAGACCGGGCAAACGATTGACGATCTTCAAGCGCGAAGACGTAGAAGCCACGCAACTGCGTGTCTCGTGGGGCGAGTTGCCTGAATTGGCGCGTTTTTTTCCTGCAGGATTCTAGTTCTGTCGCTTCGATAGGATTGCCATCACGAACCTGTTCGACATAGCCTTGGAGACGCTGGGTCTGCAGCCTATGCTGCACCAAGTCGGCTGTGTCTGGGCGAAATTTAAGCGTGCAAAAGGACCATTGACTTTAAAGGCTGCTTCATCATAGGCGAACGCAGCAGCTATCTCGGTATTAAAATACCCTAAGTGAATCGGTGTACGACCTACCATTACCCGAGACTGCTATTTCTTTCGGTCCTATGCCAATTAACTCCCTTGTACCCACTTGTTGTCGTGCGGGTTAGTCTGCGGTTTCTTACATTTTGGTTTCCTAGCTGCAGCCGGTCCCTGATGCCGTTCTTGAGCAATGGGAAAACACATCCAAACTTTATTAAACTCAGTTGTGCTGACCCTCTGGCCTTCGGCTAAGCCTGTCGGCTGCTCACGGTCCGGAGAGGTCGTCGCTTTAATCGTGATTGGTAATTTAGGCGACATCACATCACTTCTCACCAATCACAGCCGCGCTAGCTGCCTAAGCGGCGCGCTTCCAGGATTCCTTACATTCTCGCCAGGCGCTTCGCATTTGGCGTTTGGCATTTCGCCCTCGTCCTCGAAGGCGTTTGTTACCGGCAAAGATTTGCTAAGCTCCGGGAAAGCGCCTTCCCCGAATTGCGCCAGCGGTAGCGGATTGCAGGCGCCCTCTGAGGCCTCGATCTTGGCCGATTTGCGGTACCGGTCGCCTTTGGAGCTTCGAGGCACTTGGACCAGATAAGCGCCGGCGGATTTGAGAATCAGGATCGGTCACTGCGAGTCACCGCGTGTTCTCCTGCCTAGCCCGAATGGGACAGAAAAGTTGTGAACACTATCCGGGCTGCAAAAAAGTTGTTGATTAGAAATCGAATTTTTATACGGTGGTTTCGCTGGCTCGATTGGTCCCCAGAACCTGTTCCCCCTCTGATCGAGCCAGCTTCTTCTTTTTCTCCCTACGACGCCGCCAACCAAATCTCTACGACCCGGTTTTTGCGAGGGTCCCGTGACCGAAGAATTCGCCCGGTCATATTCGAATTTGGATAAAAAAGGAGGACCCGCGATGAACTCAGTTGGAGAAGTGATCGGATTACCGATCACGAATCACTCCTCACCAATTACCCTTCGACACGCGCCTGACTTCAGCTTGTCGAAAGTAACGCTTGCTCAGGGCAAGTCTCTCACTTCTCACAATGGTCGTTGTCGTTCCAGACGCCCACGCCCTGTGTGTTCACACACCTTATCAACGATTCAAGCGCTCCTCTTTGCTCGTCTCTTGGCTGAGCTTATTGCGAGTAAGGGGAGACCCCATCTATCGCAGATGACCAATTTATTACCTCGCAATCGGATCTGTAGCACTTTCATATCAACGCCGGTAAACGTTCGGCTAGCTCTATCGCCGCTCCGGTCGCTCCTTTTCTGTCCAATAAGTTCTTGTTGAACGCAGACCGTCGATTATGTACTCCCAAGCGACTATATCCTGCGCTCTCTTCCCGACGTCCCATATCTCGATCTGGTGCCCGGGATGCCAAAACTTCATCGTATCGGGCAAACAACTTTCGTCAGGTTCCCGCCGATTTCAATCCCTCCGAAAGAGTGAATTTGCGGTACCCACGTTTAGCGAGGTTTGGTTACTCCCAGATGAGCGGCATCCGACGATCGACCAAGCCTGTCAGCTACTGGACGGTCCGTAGAGGTCGCCCCTTGGTTATATCGCTTCGATTTGATACCAATCACAAATCACTTCTCACCAATCACCCCTAACGGCCTAGCGGTACCGGCCGCCCTTGGAGCTGCGCTCCATTTGGACCAGATAAGCGGCAGCGGACTGTTCCGTCCACTAGGTTCGCCGACGATCGCAAAGGCAATGTCGCTGAGATGAAGAAACCTGAGCCGGCAGCGTGGCTGCCGCCAAAGTCTCAGGCATCAATTGCCAGGGCAAATCAGATTCACCCTCTTTTTGCCATGAGCCTTGCTACGATCAATGGATCAATTTTCCTGTAGACGTTCGACGTCCGAACCGCCTTTGCGCGCACCCTGAGGATGGAAGTCGTACCCGACAAGCCTGGTAGTCAGATGAAAACCGAGGCCGCTGTAAAGCGAGACAGCGGCTGGATTCTGCTCGTATACTTCGAGAATCATCGCACGACCCTTTCGAAGGACTGCTTCTTGTGACGCAACCCGCATCATGCTCTTGTCCAGTCCTCGCCCCCGAAAATCGGGAGCGACCCCATTGCGGCCAACCGGGAAGTCCACCCGCGACGAGCGATCATCGCGACCGCTGCAGCCGCCCCTTTGCTAAAATAAAATCCGCCTCGCAAACGGATCGACGCTCACCGCTCGAGAACAGGCCTCGTATTTTTCCGGCGTCAATTGCATCGGAACTAAATAGCGTAATCTTCGCATTATTGAAGATCCTTTTGTTGGGCCGAACCCAATTGTTCTCCAGGACCTTTCGAGCCGCGGGCGCCAAGCCGGGATCGGGAAACCGGCGCAGTACGTTGCTGGCTGTCCCGAGGTAATCTTCCGGGAGATACCTTGAATCCGTTCTCGGGTAGGTGATCAGCTTATGCGTTCGTAGAGTTGCTGAGCGATTTGCAAAGTCCGTTGCGCGGAAAAGCTGAAGCGGGCATTGGCCTCTCGCTGTAGAGAGGTCAGATCGTAGAGAAGAGGCGGCGCCTTGATGGTGGTTTTTTTCTCCTCGGTGATGGTGCCCGATTTGCCCAGCACTTTGTTCCGGATGGCGTCTGCCTGGTCCGCGGTCCAAATCCGTTCCGGCCGCCGGGCTTCGTCATTGCTTTTCTCGAAATGTTCATCAAACCAGCGGCCTCGGTATCTACCGTCCGATATCTCAAAATCAGCTAAAACTTCCCAATAAGTCTTTGGCTCGAATGTTCGGATGCGTTCCTCGCATTCAACCAGGATTGCCAGCGTTGGCGTCTGCACCCGGCCAGCGGGGGTCCGTTGGAAACCACCCATCTTTAAATTCATGAAGGCGATCAAATGCCCGGGTAGCATTGATTCCCACAAGCTAATCGCTTTCGGACCGGCAGACCGCCGCTTCGGCCAGCGGAATCATTTCGCGGTCACTGCGAAGGTGGGCAAAAGCGGAACGAATGGCGTCGCTTGTCATCGACTGCAGCCAGAGGCGTCGCAACGGTTTTTTGATGCCGGCCAGTTTAATTAAATAACGGAAAATGAGCTCACCTTCTCTTCCGGCATCGCAGGCGTTGACGACCTCGTCGACGTCCTGCCGTTCCATCAACCGGCAAAGCAGCCTGTATCGGTTTTCGGTCTTAGCGATCGGTTTGAGTTGGAAATCCTCTGGGATGACTGGCAGGTCTTGAAGGCTCCATTTGCCTTTCCGCTTATCGATTTCAGTCGGAAGCGAGAGCTCAATCAGATGACCAATCGCAGAAGAGATCACGAATTGGTCGTTCTCGAAAAAGTCCCCCTTTTTCTCAAATCGGCCAAGCGCCCGCGCGAGATCGAGAGCAACACTTGGCTTTTCTGGGATAATGAGTTTTGCCCATCTTACACTCGAACAAATCGGACTAGTCTTTCTCGAATCTTTCCGAAATCGACAGCATCTCCGCCTTTGAAGTCACCCACAGTACCAGCGAAAGTAGCGGCAACCGTGGTCACGATCAGAGTTAACAGTTTAATGCTTTCTGTTCTTCCGTCATGGTCATGACGGTTTCCATTAGTGCAGTCTGATGGTTAGGAAATCTCTGCTTTATTTGAACTGATGGTTGACTATCAACTTTGTAATTTGATAACCACCACCTCTCATTTACACACTTCAGCCTAATAACGATTTTGATTTCCATAGGAAGTTTATTGTGACTTGGCTGTGCTAGTCAGAGGAGGAGGCATCTTTTCGAGTGCTCTGATTGATACCCATCCAGCGACACAGTAGAGAGTTGCAAAAAGTGTAAATCCGAGAAGAAGAGGAGAGTAGTCACCGGTCACCGTAATCAAAATCCAGAGAACGATGGTGGTGAAATAGACAATAGCTCTTAGTAGCTTGAATCGGGGATCGAAAGCCCTCGCTCCGGCAAGTCCTAGACGTTGGGCCTCTTTTTCTTTATCTGGCAATACCTTAGTATTATTGGAGTCTTTGGGGTTCATTGCCTTCCATGATTGGTGTTTTCGATAGGATATCCCTGTGCCAGGTACGCCGACGCTTTCTGTGGTCCCTCGATTGCCGATAGT
>Ga0210389_10005129_pt1 | contig 10167 bp, 12 predicted proteins | sample IncBWH28OmetaG_FD_160127 | JGI IMG/M metagenome (GOLD analysis project Ga0210389, IMG submission 160127) | Forest soil microbial communities from Barre Woods Harvard Forest LTER site, Petersham, Massachusetts, United States - Inc-BW-H-28-O ...
TCCCGCTCTCAGGTACCCCGCCAGCAGGTCGGTGGCCACCTTCTTGTGCGCGCTCTGCCAGTTCGAGGAGAGAAGGTCGGTGCGAAACAGGAAGGAGAGGGTGTGGGCGTTGGAGCGGTGAAAATAGCAGAGCGCCACCATGACCACGTAGAGGTGGAGGGGATCGACGCCCGGGCGGATGAGCCCCTTGCGCTCGCCGCGGCGGAGGAGCTCCTCCATGAGCGGCATGAGGGGTGAGGTGATGATCGGCGTCTTCGCCGAGCTGCGCAGGAACCGCCCGCGCAAGAGGTTTTCGCCGCTGAGGAGGGTCATCAGCTCGGGATGAGCGCTGAAGTGCTGGTCGATGAAATCGAACAGCTGCAGCAGTCCCTCGACCGGGTCGATCTGGTCGACCTGGTCGATCTCCAGGCGGAGCTCCTCGAGGCGCAGCTCCCCGATCACGTGCTCGAGCACGGCCACGTAGAGGCGGCTCTTGTCACCGAAGTAGTGATAGATCATCCGGGTATTCGCGCGGGCGCGCTGGCGGATTCGCTCGACCCGCGCGCCGCTGTAGCCGTGGGTCGCGAACTCGGCGATGGCGGCGCGCAGGATCTTGTCTCGGGTTCGGTCCGCGTTCCGCTTTCCGGCGCTCATCGGGGCAAGAATACTGGAATGCGCGTGTAACGCGGAGGTTTCAGGTCACCCCATTCGATGTAAATAACTACTTACTTATGGATTCGACCACCCTGGTCTCGGTAAAGTGCAGGTCGATGTCGCTCTCGTCGGCTGCCCGCGTTCCGGTGACCGGTCTCGGTTTGCGTACCATCCTGGTGACCCTCGACCGAGGGTGTGAGGAATCGCGGGCAGGGGCGCTGGCGCCCATGCTCCGCGCCCTCGGTCATGAGGTGATCGTCTCCGGTTACGACTTGATGGAGCTGGAGCCGGGCGCGGCGCCGGCCGACGTGGTCCTGGTCGAGGCGAGGGAACATCTGGTGATCGGACGGCAGGCGATCGAGCGGCTGCGGCAGCGGCCGGAGCTGATCGCGGCGCGGATCCTCCTCTGCCTCGAGGTGGCGCGCGTGACCGCGCTGTCCGCGGAGATCGGTGCGGACGACTTCATCCTCATCCCTGCCACCTCGGAGGAGCTCGCGGCGCGGCTCTGGCAGCTCAGGTCGCGTGACAATCGGCCCCGCGCGCCGCTTCAGCTGCGGTATGGCGACATCGTCCTCGACTGCGAGATGCGGCAGGCCTATCGGAACGACCAATCGCTGACGTTGACGTTGTTCGAGTTTCAGCTGTTGCGTTTTCTGGTCGAGCGGGTCGGCCGCGTGTTCACGCGGCAAGAGCTGCTCACGCGCGTCTGGGGCTACCGCCACGCGGGCAGCGGGCGCAGCGTGGACACGCATGTCCTCAACCTGCGCAAGAAGCTGGGCGACCTCGGCGAACATCTGCTGGCGGTCATCGGGCTCGGCTACAAGCTTCAGCGGCCCGAGGCCGAGGGCCGTGTCGACGTCCGGCTCGAAGCCCGACTGGATCTTCCCTCTCCGCTGCCTGCGCAGCGCCGGACGGCGCGCTCAGTGCCGAACGCCCGGCCCCTGGAACGAAAGCGCGTTCCGTCTCAGGTCGCCTCGTAGTCGATCTGCCGCGCGTCCTTGGCGACTTCGACCGCCGAGTCTTGCTCGCTCAATCTGAGCGAAGTCGCCCAGTGGAAGATGGCGAGGGAGAAGACAATCACCGCGCCGACATCGACCCAGCCCGGCAGGATGTTCCGCCCGCCGCCGTAGCGCCCGAGCCATCCGAGCAACACGTGACCGCCCAGCCAGGGCCCCACCCAGATGGCGTTCCCCAGCGTGCGCCACGCTCCCGTGCGCCCGCGCCAGGCGCCGATGGCGAACAGCGCCAGGCCGGCGAGGATGGCGAGGGCCAGCTTCCAGTTGGTGTCGAAGCCGCCCCAATACATGATCAGGTTGGCCGAGCAGAAGGCCGCGGGCAGCACCAGCCTCGGCATCGGCACCCGGTACGACCGGCGCCGGCCGCCGTCGACCTTGTGCAGCGCCGCCAGCGACAGCGGAGCGAAGGCATACATGATGGCGGTGGCTGCGGTCACCACGCTGACCAGCGCGTTCCAGCTCTTGAACGGTCCGAAGGCGGCGGACCCGACGACAGCCGCGGTGACAATGGAGACGACCGGCACGCCCTTCCTCGTCGTGGCCAGCGCGGAAGGCATCTCGCGCTCTTCGCCGAGCGCGTACGAGAGCCGGGCCGTGGTTGCCAGGAACACCACGCCGGTGCCCGCCGGGGAAATGACGGCGTCGGCCAGCAGCAGCTTGGCCAGCCATCCCGCGCCGAGCGCCAGCGCCAGCGTGTACCAGACGCCGTAGTTGGACGGGTCGGTGCCGAGAGGCAGAGACCACCCTTTGAGGATGTGCGCCGGCTGGAGGCCGCCGATCATCACCACCTGCAGCGCGGTGTAGAGCAGGGCCCCGATCGCCATCGCCACCAGGATCGCGCGCGACAGATCTCGCTTGGGATCGCGGGCCTCGCCGGCCAGATGGACCGCTTGTTCGAAGCCCTGCAGCCCGAAGACGACGCCGCCGGTCAGCGCGGCAAAGACGCCATGAAAGCCGAACGGCATGAACCCGCCGCCGGCCTGGAAGTTCGCAGGATTGAACTGCAGCGCGGCCACCACGCCCACCGCCAGCACGGGCACGGCCGTCTTCCAGACGACCACGATGACGTTGCTGTCGGAGACGAACTTGGCGCCTGCCAGATTCATCGCCGTGAAGAGCGCCATCAGGCCGAGCGCGACGAGAAGTCCCGTGCCGTTCAGCAGGCCGGCTCTCTCGCCGACCCTGTTGATCATGTTGAAGTGCTGGTTGATCCAGCCGACGCTGTTGACGTAGGTGATCGCCGCCAGCACCTCGATGGGCGCGATGAAGACAGCCTGCAGCCAGGAGGCCCATCCCGCGGTGAACCCGGCGATGGGGCCGTGGGCATAGTACGGGAACCGCGCGGCACCGCCGGCCACCGGATAGGTCGCGCCGAGCTCGGCGTACACCAGGGCCAGCAGCGAGAGCATGCCCGCCGCGAGGATCCACGACAGCACCGAGGCCGGGCCGGCGCGCTCGGCCGCGTTGAGCGCGCCCAGGAGCCAACCCGATCCGATGATCGATCCGAGCGAGACCATCATCAGCCCGTAGAAGCCGACGGACCGTTGCAGCCGGCCGGCGTGGACGAAGGGAGGCTCGGAGGGAATTACGTCGCGTAGGTGATCGTCCACTCGCGCGGCTCGCCTTGAACGGTGACCTCGACGGTCTCGCCGACCCGGCGGCCCAGCACCGCCTTGCCGACGGGCGAAAGGGGCGTGACCACGGAGAGGAACCCGTCGCCTCCAGGCCCGGTCAGCTCGACACCGGCGCCGACGGGCGCCAGGAAGAAGGTGCGGCCGGTCCCCTGGTCCTCCTCCACCTCGACGATGGCCCCGAGCGCGATCCGCGCTCCCGCCGGCAGGGGACCGGGTCGAAAGGTCTCCAGCGTCGAGATCTCGACCTGCGCCCGGCTGGCGCGCGCCGCCTGGCCGCGCGCCAGCCCGGAAAATTCCTGGGCCACGCGCGCGTTCTCCCGTTTTTCGGCCGCCGTCGCGCCGTCTCGCGCTTCATCTGCCGCAGCCTGTCCGGCCTTGCGCGCCACCGTCGCGGACTCGCGGAGCTTTTCCGAGAGCTGCTCGATCAGGAACCGCTTGTCCATGCAGTGAGCGTAGTGGGGCGCTCTGCCCGAGGCAAAAAAGCGCCCGTCCTCGGCCGAGGTTTGTGCCCTCGAACGGCCCGGCCTTGATCCGAATGAGGAGACCCGGGAATGCTCAAGATCATGATGCCCAGCTCGAGCCGGCCAGGTCGACCAGGTCGGCCAGGTCGACCAAATCGGATCGCCAGCTCGACCGCTGCGGTCGCTGCTTGCCTCGTCGCGGCAGCCGTCCTGGGCTTGGGCTGTTCGAGCTCGGGGGCCGGTGGCGGCGAGGGCGGGAGCGCAGGGACGCCGACTGGCGGGTCAACGGGAGTTGCCGGAGCGAACGGTATCGGTGGCACAGGCGCCAGCGGTGGGAGCGTGGGTGCGGGCGGAGCCAGCGGTCGCGGCGGAGCTGGTGGCAAAATGAGCGGCGCGGGCGGCGGCGCCGGGACGAGCGCCGGCAGCGGGGGCAGCGGTGGCAGCGGGGGCACCGGTGGCAGCGGCGGCACCGGTGAATCGACCGGCAGTGGCGGAACGAGCGGCGGTCATGGCGGCACCGGCGCCGGAGGCGGCTCGACCGGCACCGGCGGCCAAGCTGGCCTCGCCGGCGCCGGCGGCTCCACGGGGGCTGGCGGCGCGGGTGGTGGTGCCGCCGGGGGCGGCGGCGCGATCGGTGGGACGGGCGGGGCATCGAGCCCCTGTCCGGCGGCCACCCCTTTGACCGGAGGCAAGCAGTACTGCTCGAGCTCCAAGGGGACCGCGGACGGCAATTACGCCTACGAGCTCTGGTCCGATGGAACGGGGTCGGGGTGCATGACCGTCTACGGTGTGGATGCGGCCTTCAGCGCGACCTGGACCAGCGTGGGAGATCTCCTGGCGCGCAACGGCCTGCAGTTCGACGAGACCAAGACGCCGACCCAAATAGGAACCATCTCGTCGGACTTTGCCGAGACGAAGACGGGGAACAGCGGCTTGGTCTACGTCGGAATCTACGGGTGGACCGTCAGCCCGCTGCGCGAGTACTACATCATCGACGACTGGGGGGGCACGATGCCTGGCGGGACAGCATCGGATGGTACCCCGCGGACCCACGTCGGGACGATCAACGTGGACGGGGACAACTACGACGTCTGGAAGCACACGCAGACGAACAAACCCAACATCACGGGGACCGACCAGACGTTCGATCAGTACTTCAGCGTCCGGCAGGCGGCGCGCCAGTGCGGACACATCTCCATTTCCCAACACTTCTCCCAGTGGACCAACCTCGGCCTGCAGTTGGGCAAGCTGGAAGAAGCCAAGGTCCTCGTCGAGGCACAGAGCAGCACGGGAACCATTGATTTCACGACGGCGACGGTCGTGGTCAAATGAAACGGTGATCGGCAGCCAGCCGAGCCGACGAACGGTCTCAGGGAGTCGGCGCGGCGGGAGCAGGGACGGGGGTCGGAGGGACCTCCGGCGGTGGGGCGGGGCTGGGCGGCGGCGGGAGCGACACCTCGGGCGCAGGCAGCGATGGGGGAGGCTGATACGCAGGCGCGGGGCTCGGAGGGAAACTGGGCGCGGGAGGTGCACGCAGGGGTGCCGCGAAGATACGGGCTCGGAGCTCCTCCTTCGCGCGGTCACAGCGCGTCGCCTGAACGATGCCGTACACCGCCGACGCGGCCAGCACGCCGGTGAGGGCGAGGTCGAGGCCCGCCGCCGCGTTCCGGCTCGCGCCGTTGTTCTTGTCGGCATATTCCTGCTTGGACTGCGAGAGCGCGGACCCCGCCCCGATTGCCCCGCTCAGCCCGATCACACCGTCGGCCACTGACAGGCCATACGTCGACGTGCAGTCGAAGTATTCCAACTTCGCGTGATCCGCCGGCACACCGTCGACGAAGATGAACGAGCAGCCGGCGTTGGCGCCGCCAAGCGCCAGCACGCCCGCGAGCGCGATGGTCGTCCCCCTCCAGGTTCTCATCGTTGCTCCGAGGTCAGATGCGCTGCCAGCCATTTCACCTTCTCCGTGTGGGGATCGCCTGGATAGCGCGAGAGAAACAGGGCCGCGCGCCGCGCGGTTTCGGGGCGGTCGCGCTTGGCGGCGATGGCCTCCAGCGCAACCACATCGGCGTCGGGTGCCAGGGCTCCGTCGGGGAAGTCCCGGTGGTAGCGCGCGATCAACCAAACCGCCTCGTCGTAGTCGCCGGCCGCGTTCGCGGTCCGCGCCGCGTCGATCCGGGAGACCTCCGCGGCGAGGGTCGATTCGGAGCCCCCTGGAGCGATGGCGTCTTGGCGCGCACGGGCATGGCTTCGACCAGCGTGTCTCGGATGCATGGCCGAAGCGGAGAGCAGCGTCGTCACGACGGACGGGGGGGCGACGTCAGGGGCGATCGCCCCGGAAGGTGCGGCAGACTTGCCAACAACGTTCGCCGGCGGCATCGGTTCTTGGACGACGGGCGCGCGCGTCGCTTCCGTCCGGACCCGGAGCATGATCGCCGCCGTCGCGGCGCTTCCCCCGATCGCACCCAACAACAGCCACTTCATCGCGACCGTCCGGGCGCTGCTGTGCCAAATTGCGCCGCGGGCAACGGATGGATGGTCGCCGGACGGATTGTCGCCGGACACGGGCCTCGACCCGAGCGCGCCCAACGTGCCGGAAAATCGCACCCAGGCCTCGCGCCCGTCATCGGGCGGCGCGTCCCCGCGCGCCGACTGCAGCAGCATTCGCTCGAATTCGCCGTCGTTCATGAACCAAAACCTCCGTGCGACATCAGTCCGGCGCGCACCCGCTTGGTGATGGCCGAGAATTCCTCGCGGGCCCGGCGCAAGCGAGAGCTGGCGGTGCCCACCGGGATCGCTTCGAGCTCGGCGATCTGCCGCACCTCGAGCCCCTCCAGCTCGAACAAGACGAACACCGTGCGCAGCTCGCTCGGCATCCGGTTCAGCACGTCGTCCAGAAGCTGTCGCGCCTGCCGGGCGACCAGCTGCTCTTCCGGCGAAGGGCGTTCGTCGACCATCGAAGGCGCGTGCCCGATCTCGACGAGCGGCATCGCGGTTCTCTGCCGCCGCAGCTCACCTGCGGCGACCCGCAACGCCACGCCGTAAAGGAAGGGGCTCTCGCGTCCCGGCTCGATGTCCGACAGCCTGCGCGCGGCCACCCAGAAGACCTCTTGGGTGGCGTCGTCGAGCTGAGCGCTCGGCACGCCCAGCCGGCGGAGCAGCCGCCACATCGAGGCGTAGTGCTTCTCGAACAGCGCGCGCAGCTCGAGGGCCTCCGCCTTCACGGCGATCTCCCGGGCCGGCTCCACGCGCTTGTTCACGTCCTTGCCTGTTTCATCGACGCGTCAGAAGTGTAGGCCGATCCCGAGGAGACCGTAGGCCGACCAGGCCACCCCGGTCGACGAGCCAAAGATCCGGCTTCCGTCCGCCCGCTCTGCCGTCAGACTCCCGAGATTCAAGCCCCCGCCCACCTTCACTCCGATGAGAAAGCTCGATCCCAGATTGTATTGGATGTTGCCCGCGAACATGGCGGTGGCGTAGCCGGAGGTCTTCGACTGGATCTGCGAACCGTCGGCTCCCTTGGTGATCATGTTCATGAACCCGCCGCCGTATTCGGCGCAGAACAGCAGCACCAGCCCGCGCGTGTCGTAGAGCGGAGATGCGCAGATGTTCATGCCCAATGATCCTCCCGTCAATGCGGTCGTCGTGCCCATAGAGCGATACGTCGATGGACCCAACAGGCTGACGCGCACATCGACGATCATCCCGTCGATGCGTTGCGATCCCTCGGGTGTGGTGACGAAGTTCGCCGTGAGGAAGGACAGGTCGTAGCGGGGCATGACCAAAGAGGAGATCGGGCCCACGACGGCGCCGACGGAGGCCGTGACGCTCTGTACCCGATCGAAACGGAGTGTTCCCGGACCGACCTCGACTCTTTGGGTCCGCGGCGGAAGAAACTGGGTGTGCCCCCGCAACCGCTCCGGAGTAGGCGGAACAACGGGTGCGTTGCCCTCCAGTGGATATGCCGTCGGTGGCGCGGACGGGGCGACGTCCGCGACCGGAGCCGCGGTGGCAGCAAGGTCGGTGGAATCGGAGCGCAGGGCGATGGCAGTGACCACGGCCAGGGCGTCCACGACCTCGCCGCAACTTTGGCCGTGGACCTCGCGCTTGTTGGAGGCGCTCTCCTCCTCGCGCACCTGAAATGCCCCCGCAAAGCCGTGGTCGTCCCTCCGGATCGCCACCACCATCACCCGCTGGGCGCCGGCCGACCCCTTCCCGTCGAAATCCCCGCCGCGCGCGGCGACCGCCGCCACGAAGTCCGGCTGCGCGGGGCAACCCTCGGGCGCTTCGTACGCCAGCCTGACCGGATTTCCGGCCCACGCCGGGGACGACAGCGCCAGCACCGCGACGGGGAACAGGGGAGTGAGGGAGGCCAGCGCGCGGTTCATAAGAAGGTAATGGTCAGGTTGGACGGCCACGATCACAAAAAGCGAGTCCCGACATGGTTTGGAACGGAGTGCGCGAGATCGCTTTCGTTCCCACCGGGAATCTTGCTGTCCTGAACAGAGCACGGGGATGGATTTCCGGACTTCGCCTGGTCTTCCTCGGCACCGCCAGCCGCATGATGGCCTCCACCCGCTCATCGGCGGGGCCCGCGACCTCCATCGTGAGGTGCGAGCGCACCGTGCCCGGCCGGGTCGTCAGGCGGACGGCCAGCTTTCGCAGCGCGAGCTCGCGCATCTGCCCGCGGTCGGTCTGACAGTAGAATCGCCCGCCGGAAGTGCCGCCCGGCATTGCCTTGGCGCCCGGGCCGGTCTCGGCGGGCGAGGGGGGTGGCGCGTCGATGCGACAGGCGCCGAGCAGGATCGCGAGCGAGACGGCGGCGAGCGTGAGCCTCATGTCTCAAGGGACAGCCGGTGCCGGGCGCAGTTCTCGGGAACTTTCAGACGGGCGCGCTGTCCGTCTCGTCGCGCGCGTGCCGAGCGTTTCAGTAGTGAGGCGGCTTCTCGTTCGCCACGGGTGCGCTCAGCTCGGCGATCTCTGCCTTGGTGGAGCTGAGCTGCCGGAGCAAGCCGTCGATGGTCCGCTGCTGCGCGAAGACGACCTCGCTCAGCTCGGCGACCTGGCGTTCGAGATGGGTGTACCGGATCTCCAGGTCGACGAGCCGCGATTCCATGGTGGGTGACGCTACCACCGTTGGCGCGACGGACATTCTTGACAGAACGCTCCTTGCAAAAGACGATTGTGCCCGGAGGTTCGAGCATGGGCGAAATCCAGAGACGCTGGTGCGGTTGGATCACCCTCGGGATGATCGTGCTCGCTGGGGGATGCGGCGGCGGGACGGACACTCATCCCGACACCGGATACGGAGCGGACCAGACGATCCCCGCGGAGATCACCTGCGCCGGCTTTTGTCAGAGGTCGACCGACTGTCTCGTCGACCTCTGCGACGAAGACAAGAACACGACGGAGTTTCAAGCCTTGCAGTACCCGGTCATGGAAGATTGCGAGAGCAGTTGCACGGATGCTCTCCTTCAGTCGGACTTTACGCAGGCGGAGTGGAACTGCCTCTTTCAACAGACCTGTCGTGAGGTGCTCCAGGACGACGTCTGTCACGTCCAGGCGACCTACAGCTGTAGCGAGAACTAGAGGGCGTCAGAATTTCGAAAAGTCTGGCGGTCTCTTTTCCTTGAACGCGGTGAGGGCTTCGCGCGCCTCGACCGAATCGAGCAGGCGGGCAAACCCCTCGAGCTCTCGCTGGGTCGCCTCCGCGACGGCGCCCGCAAACGGTCGGCGGATCAGCGCTCGGGTCAGCATCAAGGCCTGCGGCGCCCGTTGGGCGAGCCGGTGCGCCTGAGTGGCGGCGTGCTCTTGCACCTTCTCGTCATCCACCGCCTCGGTGACCATTCCCAGGCGGGCGGCTTCGTCGCCCGAGATCTTCTCGCCGAAATACAGCAGCCTGGTCGCCTGCGGCAGGCCCAGCGCCGCCGGCAGCAGCGCCGTCGAGCCGGCTTCAGGAACCAACGCCAGGTTCAAGAAGGGGAAAGAGAGACTCGCGGTTCTGCCCACGTAGACGAGGTCGCAATGAAGCAACATCGTGGCGCCAATCCCGACAGCGACACCGTTGACCGCCGCAACCATCGGCTTCGTGGCCTGCGAAAGGGCGGCGATGAACCGGGTCGCGGGCGTCAGGTCCCGACCGGCCGCGAGAAAGTCGTTCACGTCGTTTCCCGCCGTGAAGGCCGCAGACCCGCCCGAAAAGAGCACCACGCGAATCGCGGCGTCCGCTTCCGCTTCGGCGAGCGCAGCGGCGAGGGTCACGTACATCGCCCGGGTGAGGGCGTTCTTCTTGGTTGGCCGGTTCAGGGTGAGGCGCAACACCCGGTCATCCCTGGCCACCTCGACGTCGTCCATGGTGAACGAACGCTAGCACCCCCTTGGCTATCGAACGAGCGCCAGGAGCTCGATCAGCCGTTCGGCGCG
>Ga0210389_10005130_pt1 | contig 10167 bp, 8 predicted proteins | sample IncBWH28OmetaG_FD_160127 | JGI IMG/M metagenome (GOLD analysis project Ga0210389, IMG submission 160127) | Forest soil microbial communities from Barre Woods Harvard Forest LTER site, Petersham, Massachusetts, United States - Inc-BW-H-28-O ...
AGCCACTTCCGGGCGGAGATTTCCGATCGTCGCTCGCACTTCGGCCATCCAATCCCGCCGAACGAAGAGTCCCGCGACCTTACTCCGTCGCCTCAAATAGGTTCCTAGATGCCGTGCTTCGTAGCGCGTAAGGTCGACGAGGGCCGACTGGGTCTTGTCTACGAGATCTGACTGTTGGCCGCCTATCTGTACCGCGAACTCGTCGATCGCCATGTCCTTGGTCTTTTGATTGGCTCCGCCGAGCCTCCATTCCGCCAGGATCTGTCCAGCGATATCTTCTCCGGCATCCGCTATGGCTGTCTCCAGTCCAGAGATGTCCGGAGAAACATTCCTGGATACGGCCGATTCGAATGCATCCTCAATAATCTCGAGGCCGCGTTGATGTAGGCGGGCTAGAGTCTGATCGACCACATGTCCAACGACCGATCTATCCCACGAAGGCGCGTCTACCTTGATGCGTCTATCTAGAAACAGGTCACGCCAGGTCGGGCAAAAGCGCGCAGCAAGGGCCGTGGCTGAGACGTTCTTTCCAGCACCATTCACCAGGAGCTGTGAGGAACTTGAGTCCGCGTATCCCCGAAGTTCTGGGCTGACAGCAAGCGGTCGATAATGCTGGAGACTCTGGTCGCCGCCGAGGGATATCGCGACGCTAAACATTCAATTCCGCAACTGTGCGTGTTTTGGCTTCCGCATGACGATTACATGCTCGTGCGTAATTACCCCTGCCGTCGGATGTCTCTTCGTCAACAACCCACGGGACGGGATCTTGTTTCGGACGACTAGGGCGGGTATCAGGCCGCTTTGAGTGCCCAACTCAACAAGGATACTTGCGTTGTCGACGACAGTTCCTCTAACGGAATTGTTTCCGATTACAAATACGGTGTGGCCGCCGGGAAGCAGAGCGTCGTGACAGTTCTTGATCACTATCGCCATGTCGCGAACGTATTTCCCGATGATCGCGGCGCGATGTTTATCTTTACGTTGAATGGTCTGGATTGCGACATCGGCTTTGGACGACCCAGTTGGCCCGGCGAAGTGGCCCCAGTCTTTGTGACGGACGCGTTCTGTGCCCACCTGGAGAACGTCCAGTGCGCACTCATCGTCCTGCCCCGCGGTGAATCCAAGAACAAACAATTCTAGACGCAAAGACCTCGTGTAGCGTTGTGCGTTCGCATACGGCGGCGAAGTAAGAACGAGGTCAACTCTTGGAAGGTCGCTACCACCGGATCCGAAGTCAAGGGCACCGCGGCCAAGGTACGTCGACGTGCGAAAGGTCCGGGCATCGGCGCCGACGATTGCTCCGACGATCCGCATTGAGGCAGTTTGACTCCAGGACTCGAGGCGCGAGAAGTTGTTTCGAACGGCAGCGTCGAGACAGCCGATGACATCTGCAGTTTCTCGGGTCCTGAAGTTCGCTCGGAGTTGGGCTCGGACCACCTTGTTGTGGAAGCGAGTTGGGTCAATCCGAACTGGGACGCTAACGCTCGGGTCAGCTAAGGAGACGTGCCGAACGATAGAAGAAAGCGCGACAAGAAAAAAGTCTCGCAGGTCCGTATCCTTGAGACCGTCGAGTGCCCTCAAGGCACGGGCCAATCTGCGCTCGACCACGGGCGTAAACCAATGCCTCTTGTTCGGGAAGGATGGTAGTCCCGCTTGCGAGCGATCCTCCGCGTAGCGAGCGAGGATCCGTTCCCATGCCTTGGCCACGGAAGGGCGTTCAAGAGGCGTTGTCTTGACCTTCGCGATCAGCCTTGCGAGGGGATTGATTTCGAATCCGACCGGATGCATCGGATGCGATGGATGCACGGGAGCCTCCACGAGAACGGTTCCACAGCCCGCGAACGGATCGAGGAGTCGCCCGCCAGACACGGCGACTCCTCGGACGCCCAAAAAGAAGAGGGGGATGTACGGAGTGAGGCGGGCAGGGTACCGATGCAGGCGATGGGTGTAGTGATCGCCTCGGCTCGTCCAATCGAGGCAATGTTGCCGAAAATCGAAGTTTATAGGGGAGCCGTCTTCATCGAAGCGTCGACAGAGCCCTTGGTACGCGAGGGTCGCGCGATCGGCTATCTCCTCGGGATCGAGTACCACTCTGGGCTTGGGCTCGCTCCTAAGTTCGTCATCGCGCATCGGTCTTGGCTCCCATGAGTCTCTCGTAAGTAGGCGAGATCGCAAGAAATCGGAAACGCCACTCGATACCATAGTCTCCTATCCGCGTCATTCGCTCTAGGGACATCCCGCCTTCTTGCTTTGACGGCGGCGAGACGAGGTCGCGGAAGGCACCTGAGTCGTCTTCGCCAGTCGTCTCTCAAGGATCGCACCCGAGGCCGGCATGGTTTCGACATGGGCATATGGCATGGGCATATGTTGATGAGCCAACGCGGTGTCGAACATCGGTAACGGGAGTGTCCGTCCTTCAGGGCGGCTTCGTCAGCCGGCAAGCACCCGCGGCGATGGCCGAGCACCATCACCGCATCCCGCGCGGCGCCCCGCTTGCCGCCGCGGCGAATACCCACCACAATCACCGCACATCACGCGGCGATTATGCGCTACATCCACAAGCTCCCCGCCTGGCCAAAATTCCACCGGAATGACGCCGCCTTAGCGCCCCTCCTCGGCCCCGTCCGCCATCGCCAAGGCCGCCTCGTCGGGCGCATGGACGCCCTCGGCTACCCCCTCCGCGCCGACGCCACCCTCCGCGCCCTCACCGAAGAGGTCGTCAAATCGAGCGAGATCGAGGGGGAGATTCTCGACGACGCCCAGGTGCGGTCCTCGCTCGCGCGGCGGCTGGGGATGGACGTCGCGGGATTGGTCCCCAGCGAGCGCGACGTCGACGGGGTCGTCGAGATGCTGCTCGACGCGACCCAGAAGTTCGCGGAACCGCTGACCGCGGACCGGCTGTCTTCGTGGATGAGCAAGATTACGGTCGGCGCCTGGCGCAACGATGCCTCGGGGCCCATGCAGGTCGTCTCGGGTCCCCTCGGCCGGACGCGCGTGCACTACGAAGCGCCGGGCGCGGAGCGGCTCGAGGCGGAGATGCGTGCGTTTCTCGACTGGTTCAACGACGGGGCCGTGTCGTGCGACCCCATCATCAAGGCGGCCCTCGCGCATCTCTGGTTCGTGACGATTCACCCCTTCGATGACGGCAACGGCCGCATCGCGCGCGCGATCACCGACATGGCCCTCGCGCGTTCCGAACAGAGCGCGCAGCGCTTCTACAGCATGTCGTCGCAGATCCGCGCCGAGCGAAAGACCTACTACGAGACCCTGGAAGCAATGCAGAAGGGGACCCTCGACGTTACCCCTTGGTTGCGGTGGTTCCTGGCCTGTCTCGATCGGGCGTTCGACCGCGCGGAGACGTTTCTGCGTCCCGTGCGGCAGAAGGCGCGCTTCTGGGAGACGCATTCGACAGTCCCGCTCAACGAACGCCAGCGCGCAATTCTCAACCGACACCTCGACGGCTTCGAGGGCGAGCTCACCTCGTCGAAGTGGGCGAAGCTCGCGAAGTGCTCGCAAGACACGGCCCTCCGAGACATCGACGACCTCCTGTCGCGCGGCATCCTGGCCAGGAACGAAGGGGGAGGGCGGAGCACCAGCTATTCGCTGGTCCTTCCGGTCCTCGGTTAGGCGTTCACCATCCATCCTTTCGGTCGCGACAATGGCGTGCGATCATTCGGGTTGAATGCGCCCCATCGACCTCTTGCGCCTGGTCGCGGTAGCGGCTTGCTTGAGCGGCTGCGCCACGGTCTCTTTGCGTCTCGTGGGGTCTGCCAAAGTCGCGGCTCCTGTTGATCATGTCTTCGTCGTCGTCGGTCAAGGGCCCTTCGACCGGTCCTATGCCGATGAAGTTGCGGACGCACTTGTGACGGCCCTGAGCGGGCATACGCTTACCTGCCGAAGTCGCGTCCTCACCGGCCTCGAGTTGGATGACGCCCCAGTCAATGAGCAGATGAGGGCCTTCGGCGCCGATAGCCTGTTGATGCTGGAACCGATCGGTGGGACGGTGAATGCAGGCAATGGTCGCGTGGGTAAAGTCGTTTACAAGGCGACGCTGTTCGACGTTCACGCTGACCGTATCGCCTGGGTCGCCGCGGTGAGCCACGAGCGGGGTTTCTTCGTCGCCAACCGTGGCCCATTGGTGGCGGAGCGAGTCGTCGGCTCGCTGATTCAGGAGGGGATAGTGCGCTCCGGCCAGCCGTACAGAGGCGGCTCGTGAGGAGGTTCGGCGTTGCTGGGCTGGCCGCGCAGCTATTGTTCGTGGGCTCGTTGGCCGGGTGTTGGGTGCCGCCTAGGATCGTCTCGGCGCGCGATCCAGAGTTCAATGGCCGGATTGACCGGCTCCTGGTGCTGACCGTCGACGATGGAAGTGATGACGCCGAACCCATTCGGATCGCGTTGGACGCTCAGTTGAAGGCTCGTCGCATCGACCACCGTGTCGCCGAGGCCTCGGGTGAGGGGCAGATGGACGAACCAGTCACTACGGACGGATTCGTCCCCGCCGCCACTCTGCGCATCACGCCTACCCTGACGATCCGCACGGAATATGGCGGCCGCGAGGAGGTCCACGTGGATGCCAGCCTCTATCTCGCCGGAGATACCTCGCACCGGATTTGGCGAGCCAAGGTGATCCACGGGACGGGTTCTGCGAGCGACAACGCAGACGGAACACCCAACTGGGCCACGTTCTTTGCAAGGCGTGTGGTGAACCAGCTCTTTCTCGATCAGGTACTCAGATAGAGAACCGGGGACTGAGTGTCTGGTGCCCAGATGCGCTCCTTTCGTGAGACGGCAGCCTACCCGCGCGATCGCCGCTCGGGCATATCGGTTACACTGGGGCGCAGGGTTCGGGGCTGCATCGGGCGGGCGCAAATGAAACAACGCGGACGGAAGCTGGTGATGGTGGGCCTCGTTGCGGCGGTCGCCGCGTTGGGGGGATGCAAGTCCCAGGCGCTCGGCGGATCCGGCGTTCCCACGGGCGGGCTCCATCCGACGGGGGGGAGCGGCGGCGCGAGCGGTGGGGGCGCCACGAACGGTGGGGGCGGCGCGCCGAGTGGCGGCGGTGGCTTTGGCGTGGGCGGCGCGGCGGGGTTCGGGAGTGGGTCGGGCGTGGGTGGTGGCTTTGGCGCCGACAGCGGCAGCGGCACCGGCGTGGGTGGCGGGTTCGGTGGGGGCTTGGGGACGGGCAGCGGGGGCAGCGGTGCCACGACGGGCAGCGGTGGCAGCGGGCAGTGTGAGGGGGTCGGCTACCAGACCAGCGTGGTGGCGCCGGACTTCCTCATCGTCATGAGCCGGGCGATGGAGTTGAGCTCGTATCTCGATCAAGCCTGCAGCATTCCCGGGTGCGCGAAGTGGACCATTCTGGAATCGGCGGTCAACAGCGTCGTGGCCGCGAACCAGGACGACAACTACGGCCTCATGATGTTCGGGTTCGGCGGCGCCTGCGACGTGCCCCAATACCCCGATCTGGACATCAGCCCGCAGAGTTGGATGCAGATCGTCGACGACACCGGCCTGGTGAGCCTGGGCGGCACGTCGCCGATGACGGGGACGATCACCAGCGCCGTGAGCTATCTGCAGAGCCTGACCGACGCCAGCCCGAAGTACATCCTGCTCGTCACCGACGGTCAAGCGACCTGCACACCAGGCGACGTGAACGGCACCATGGACGATACCAGCCGCGCCGAGGGAGAGATCTCGGCCGCCTTCTATGCGGGGTTTCCGACCCTCGTGCTGGGCGTGGCCGATCCGAACAACGCGCAGGAGATCGCGAACCTGAACACGATGGCGAACGCCGGGGCGATGCCGCAGGTCGGCGCGGACACCGCCTACTACGACGCCGGCAGCAGCGCCGGGATCGCCGCCCTCGACCAGGCGATCTCCGCCATGGTTCATCAGGCGCCCGCCTGCACCTTCGTCGCCCCCAGCGGGGGGCCGCCCGGCGCCTCCCTCAGCGTGAGCATCAACCACGATGACGACATCACGTCCGTCCCCTACGACCCCACCGGCACGTCGGGATGGAACTACACCGACAGCACCGAAACCGTCGTCAGCCTGAGCGGCGCCTACTGCAGCCAACTCGGCGCCGTCGGCCAGACGACCGTCGAGCTGACGTGGGACTGCGGGTCCCGCGGCCTCCCCATTCCGTAGGTCGGCCCGCGGAGTGACGAGGCGGGCAGTATGATGCGCCCATGCACGGACGCCGTTCCATGCGGCCGACGCGTCGCTTGATTGTCCTCGCCGGCGCGTTGCTGGTGGTCGCGCGCGGGGCGAGGGCGGGTACCGATGCTCAGCCTGCGGCGATGGTCGGGGACCGGCAGCCGGGGCCCGAGGCGCTGGTGAAGGAGGGGGACCGCGCCTCTGCTCGGGGCGACTGGGAAGGCGCGGCGCACGCCTTCGGCGAGGCGGCGAAGGCGGCGCCCCACGACGCGCGATTGCGCGAAAGACTCCGGCGCGCGCTCGATCGCCGCGCCCGCGCGCGTGAGGCGCGGGCCGCCAACCCTCCTGCGCTTCCGCCTCCGGGCATGAGTGACGGGCCGCAGGAGAGCGCCACGGTCCTCATGTTCAAGAGTGGGCGCTGGAACGCGCAACTGAAGCGGGAGGCCCTGGAGGCGCGCGCTGACGCCGAGGCGGCGCGAACGACGCCAGACGACGCGCGAATCGCCAGGCTCCGCCGGGCGGCCGCCAAGCAGCGCACCCAAGAGCAGCTCCTGACGGTGCTCATCAACCGGGCACAGCAGAAGGACGGAGCCGACAAGATCGAGATGGAGAAGGCGTTCGACGGGATGGGCGGCGTCCAGGGGATCGGTGGCGTCGATTCCGAGATGAAGGACGGCGTCCTTCATGCGCGCTGAAAGTTGTCCCAGCGGGCGCCTGCGGAAAGCTTGCCGCGAGCGGCGTGGCGGCCTATCTTCGGGCGTCAGGAGACGGTGCCATGACGACTCGCCGAACTTTTAGGTTGCATCCATGGTCGTTGGCCGCCGCTGCATTGATTGTAATTGCGGCGTCGGTGAGCGGATGTCAGCCTAAACAGGGCTCCGAGCATACGTGTGCTTGTATCTGCTACAAGGAGGCCGGAAACACCATATATATGCTCAATCAGTCCGTTTCCACGACAAATGAATGTGGCAACGTCAACGGATCGGCTTGCAGTGGCGACGTTGGCGGGCAGCACATCGAGGGACAATATGCGAATTGCGGCCCCAACGACAAGGTGGCCATTACGTTCTACAACGCAGTCACGTCCGCACTCGAGGCAAAAAGCGCCCTCGGGAAGGCGAGCGGGTCCGGCGGCGGTCACGGTGGCGGGACGGCAACAGGCGCCACCGCAGGCAGCGGCCAGTAGGCGGTGTCGCGAATGAGGGGCCGATCCTCGACGTCCAGGGGCCGGTGAGCGAGGTCGCGGCGACCTCCGCCGCTCCGGCCAAGCCAGCGCGCGGGACGGGCAGGGCGGCCCTCCTGGTCGCGGCCGGGATCTTGCTCAGCCGCCTGGCAGGGCTGGTCCGCCAGCGGGTGCTGGGCCACTACCTCGGCATCTCGGCCGCCGCTGACGCGTACGGGGCCGCGATTCGCATCCCCAACTTCCTGCAGAACCTCCTGGGAGAGGGCGTTCTCTCGGCGTCCTTCATCCCCGTTTATGCCAGCCTGCGGGCGGGAGGCCAGGAGGCGGAGGCCCGCAAGGTGGCGGGGGCGGTGGCGGGGCTGTTCACGCTGCTCACCGGGATCGTCTCGCTGATAGGCGTGACCGTCACGCCCTGGATGATCGACGCCATCGCGCCCGGTTTCCGCGGCGAGACGCGCGAGCTGGCGATCGTGCTGGTGCGGATCTTCTTCCCCTCCATCGCGCTGCTCGTGCTCTCGGCGTTTTGCATCGGCGTGCTCAACAGCCACGGCCGCTTCTTCCTCAGCTATGCGGCGCCGGTGGTCTGGAGCGGGGCGATCATCGCGGCGCTGATTCTTGGCGCGCACACGGGAGCTCGGCACGATCAGAACCGGATCGCCCTCTGCGCCGCCTGGGGCGCCGTGGCGGGAGGCGCGCTCCAGCTGCTGGTTCAGGTCCCCGCGGTGCTGCGGCTCCTCGGAAGGAGCGCTCGGCTGTCGCTGGGGCGCGGGAACGCGCACGTCGCGGAGGTGGTCCGGAACTTCCTTCCGGTCGCCGCCGGACGCGGGGTCGTGCAGCTCTCTGCCTATGTGGATACGTTCATCGCCAGTTGGCTCCCGGGTGCGGTGGCCGCCTTCGGATATGCGCAGGTGATCTACACGCTGCCGGTGTCCCTGTTCGGCATGGCGGTCAGCGCCGCCGCGTTGCCATCGATGTCGGCCGACGCGGCTGTTCGCGGACGCCTGCACGCCCAGACGGAGGCCGGGCTGCGGGCCATCGCGTATCCCGTCGTTCCGTCCATCGCCGCGTTCCTCGCGCTCGGCGACGTGATCTGCGCAGCGCTGTTCCAGACCGGCCGCTTCAACGCCAACGACGCGCGCTACGTCTGGATCATCCTGGCGGGGAGCACGGTGGGCTTGCTGGCGGCGACGATGGGGCGTCTCTACGCGAGCGCGTTCTATGCGCTGCGCGACACCCGCACGCCCCTGCGGTACGCCGTGATTCGGGTGGCGCTGACCGCAGCGCTCGGCGTGTTCTGCGGCCTCTACCTGCCCGGTCTGCTCGGGCTGCCTCGCCGTTACGGCGCGGCGGGCCTGACGGCGTCGGCAGGGGTCGCGGCCTGGGTCGAGTTCGCGCTGCTTCGACGCGGCATCGCGCGGCGGATCGGGGAATGCCACGTCGCCAAAGGCGTCTTGCCCAGGCTCTGGATCTCGGCAGCGCTCGCGACGGTGGTCGCGCTGGGCATCAAGCACCTGCTGCCGCCGCTGCATCCGATCCTGCGCGCGCTGCTGGTGCTCGCGCCGTTCGGCGTCACCTACCTCGCCGCCACGCGCGCGCTGGGGGTGGCGGAGGCCTCCGAGGTGCTCCGCCGCGCCCGCCGCCTGTTGCGACGCTAACCTCGGCGTGACGAGCGTCATCCGAGATCTGTGGCCGAGCCCGGTAACCTCGGCGCCGGCTCATGTCCGTCGATACGACCTTCTCACCGCACCGGAATCCGTGACGTATCGTGCTCTCGATCGTCGGCGCACGGCTCTCGCCATCCGGGTCCTGTCGCACCACGCGGCCGTCTGCCTCTTGCTCTTGGTCTTCCTCTTGCTCTTCCTCGCGGCGCTGACGTATCCCCGGCCCGCGGCCGCCGAGACGTTGTTGCTGCACGACGAAACGTGGCAGATCTTCACCGATGGCAGGGTTGGCGCGTTCGCCAGCTGGGCCCTGGGCGACGGTCTGCCACAGCCGACCTATATGTTGGGACCCAATAACGCCACGGTTGTCCAGCAGGTCACGGGCGGTGGATGGAGTTGGCCCTCCGAGAAGCAGCAGCACAGTGATCCGGCGTTTCCGCAGCAGATCATTTTCAGTCAGGGCAAGGTCAACCAGCTTCGAATCAGGAGTGGCTACGCGGGCCTCGTGTTGGGATTCGGCGTCCGAAACGACCTCAGCCCGACGACGCGGGTTGTCGGCTACTTCCAATTGTGGGCTTACACGGAAACCGTCGATCAGGTCGGCGATCGGATCAACTCACCCGACGTTCGTCAAGGGTTCGCGGAGATTCAAGGCCCCTGGGGCAGTCTCCGGGCCGGGCGCACGCGCCCTCTCTTCTCCCGGGCCGCGGCAGAAATCCTGTTGGACTATGGTTATCGCTGGAGCGTCGGGTACACGCCGCCTGGTACTTCATTCCCGACCCCCGCGGAATGGTTTGCGGCGGGCCTGGTCTATTCGACCCCGCCGACGCCGCTCCGGGGCCTGACGCTGTCGATCGGCGCATTCGATCCCATCGTTCCGGGGATCATCGGTATCACCCGGAGCAAGTACGCGAGCCTCGAGGGCGAGCTCGTCTTTGAACATCGGTTCGGCTCCAGGAGCAGAGTCCTTCTGTTCGCCAATGCGCTGGTGCAGAAGGTCTACAAGCACGGGTACTGCCCTCCGGAGAGCCCCGCGTCGCCGTCGCCCTGCGACGGGACGCTCGCCGGTGTGGGCTACGGGGGGCGCCTGGAGATCGGACGGGTGCATCTGGCCTTCGCCGGCCATCGAAGCGTTGGGATCGAGCCCGACTACCTGCCGGAGGTCGT
>Ga0210389_10005131_pt1 | contig 10166 bp, 7 predicted proteins | sample IncBWH28OmetaG_FD_160127 | JGI IMG/M metagenome (GOLD analysis project Ga0210389, IMG submission 160127) | Forest soil microbial communities from Barre Woods Harvard Forest LTER site, Petersham, Massachusetts, United States - Inc-BW-H-28-O ...
TCCGCGGCGTATACCCCCGGGTCCGCATTTTAAAAAGCCTGGAAGAGATGCTTGCTTTTGCTAAAGGGGATTAGGAGCCTATTTCTTCGGCAATACATAATTCTCCACATCGTCCTTATTGATCGTCTTTCCGGAGAGAATGATCAACCGTTCCACCACATTCCGCAGCTCGCGGATATTCCCCGTCCAGTTATGCAGCTGCAATGCCTTGATCGCATCTTCTTCGATGGTTTTTTTTGCAATGCCATAATCCCCGCATATATCGATGAGGAATTTATCGACCAGCAGGGGGATATCGTCATTGCGTTCGTTCAGGGACGGGACATGGATGATGATCACGCTGAGACGGTGATAAAGATCGAGGCGGAAATTCTTTTCTTCGACCTCTTTCAGCAAATCCTTATTGGTAGCGGCAATGACCCGCACATCTACATTGATATCCTTGTCCCCGCCTACGCGGGTGATCTTCCCTTCCTGCAGTGCGCGCAGTACTTTTGCCTGGGCGGTGAGGCTCATATCCCCGATCTCATCCAGGAACAGGGTACCCCCGTTGGCCTGCTCGAATTTACCGATCCGTTGTTTGACGGCGGAAGTGAACGACCCTTTCTCGTGCCCGAAAAGTTCGCTCTCGATCAACTCGCTGGGGATAGCGGCGCAATTCACTTCGATAAGGGCGCCCCCCGCACGGTTGCTTTTTTCATGCACCCAGCGGGCTACCAGTTCCTTGCCCACCCCGTTCTCCCCGGTGACGAGGATGCGGGCTTCCGTTGGTCCGACCTTCTCGATCGTCTCCTTGATCTTTTGGATGGGCGTGGATGCTCCCACCATCTCCTGCACCTTGCCGACCCTCCGTTTCAACACCTTGGTCTCGGCCACCAGCGTGGTCTTATCCATGGCATTGCGGATCGTGATCAGGAGCCGGTTCAGGTCCGGGGGCTTGGAGATATAATCATAGGCTCCCTTCTTGACAGCTTCTACCGCCGTCTCAATGGTTCCATGACCCGAGATCATGATGATGGGAATGTCCGGATTGGCCTCCTTGGCCTTTTCCAGGAATTCGATCCCATCCATCTTGGGCATCTTTATATCGCAGAGAATAACATCGTATTCTTTCTCTTTTACCTTTTTAAGTCCTTCTTCCCCATCGCCGGCCTCGTCGAGCTTGTAGCCTTCATAGGAAAGGATCTCACTAAGGGTTTTCCGGATCGCTTTTTCATCGTCAATGATCAGAATGTTCGACATGTGTTTTAACAATACTTTTTTATGGAATAATAACGCCTGTGTTTCTTCCTTCCGGCATCAAAAATAATGATATGAAGGCGAACCTCCTCATTACAGTTTTTTTACCCTTATTGTTTTGTTGCAGTCCGGACAATCCCTATCCCTCCATCGGCGCAATCCCCGTCCCGGCCGGCTACCGGCGTATACCCGCAGACCGGGATCCTTTTGCGGACTGGCTGCGAAGGATCCCGCTGAAAAAGAGCAAAACGGTATACCTGTTCGACGGCAGACCCAAAATCAACCAGGATGCCCAGTTCGCCGTCCTCGACATCTCCGTAGGGCGCCAGGACCTTCAGCAATGCGCCGATGCGATCATGCGGCTGAGATCGGAATTCCTTTACTCCCAAAGGGATTTTATCAACATCGATTTCTACACAGAGCAGGGAACCCGGCTCAATTTCCTGGAGTGGGCCAACGGCGGAAGAGTAAAACTATCTGGTAATCAATTGATTAATTACACTCTGCCGAAAAGGCCTCATTCGGAACAAACCTCGGCAGGCAGCGATCCTTATTGTGACGACCGTCCCTGCTTCGATGAATATCTACAGACCGTCTTTTCGTATTGCGGCACCCGGACCCTGGAACGGCAACTCGTCCCCGTCCGTTTTGAAGATATGCAGGTCGGGGACGTGCTGATCCATGGTGGATCGCCGGGCCATGCGATGCTGGTTGTGGATATGGCAGCCGATGAAAAAGGCCGCAAGATCTATTTACTGGCGCAAAGCTATATGCCCGCGCAGGACATCCATATAGTAAAGAGCCCCTTCGCGAAGAGCCCCTGGTACGGCCTGGAGAACAACGGAACAATCAATACCCCAGAATACACCTTCTATACCAATCAGTTACGTCGCTGGCCAAAAAGACTAGGGAGACTCTAAAATAAAATACGTTTTTCAAATAATAACTAAAGTAATTTATTCAATGATTTTCAGCCATATACAAGTATTAATTAAAATAAAACATTAATATATAAAATCTAAGCCCCCCGCCAAATAAGACAAAATTCTTAGGGTTCGTACTTATACTAGTAAAATCCCTTTGCATATCCAGGCATCTGGCAGTACCTTAGCTATATCCAAATCCTAATAAAAACCAAAATTTTATAATCCACTAAAATATTCCCCTATGAAGCAGGAACTCGAACTCCAGGCTCTGCCCACTACAAAAGTACTTTTCAAGCTGACTATTATCGGTTGTTTGTTATTAGGTTGTGTTTATGGCTTCCTCGTGCTGTTCAATACGGCACTTGCAGCGATCAAATAGCCGACGCTGACGCATGCTTGCGATTCCCGGGATCTTCACAGGTGCCGGGATTTTTTATTATAAAAAAACCCCGACCGGGATCCGGACGGGGCCTTACTATCTATTCGTTGGCATTATTTATTCATGTACATCACTTCCTTCACCAGCTTTACCGTGCGCGCAACATCCGGCAAGGCCAGCGCCACCAGGTTCGGGGCATAGTGCAGGGGGGCATCTGCCGAGGTGATCCGGCGGATAGGGGCATCCAGGTAGTCGAATCCTTCTTTCTGGATCCGGTAGGTGATCTCTGAGGAAATAGAGGCAAATGGCCACTGTTCTTCCACGATCACAAGCCGGTTGGTCTTTTTCACGCTTTCCAGGATGGTCATCCAGTCCAGGGGACGAATGGTCCGCAGATCGATGACTTCCGCGCTGACCCCTTCTTTTTCCAGCTCGGCCGCGGCGCCCAGCGCCACTTTCATCATTTTATTATAGCTGACGATGGTCACGTCCTTACCCTGTTTCTTTACATCGGCCTTGCCCAGCTCGATATAATATTCTTCGTCCGGCACCTCCGATTTATCCCCATAGGTGGTTTCGCCCTCCATGAAGATCACCGGGTCCTCTTCATACCGGATCGCCTGTTTCAGCAACCCCTTAGCATCATATCCGTTACTGGGAGAGACCACCTTGATACCCGGGATATTGGCATAATAGCTCTCGAAAGCGGTAGAGTGCTGTGCGCCCAACTGACCGGCTGAACCGTTTGGTCCCCGAAAGACGATCGGGCAACCCACCTGCCCACCGCTCATGGCCAGCATTTTGGAGGCGGTATTGAGGATCTGGTCCAGCGCCAGCACGGCGAAGTTCCAGGTCATAAATTCAACGATCGGGCGGAGACCGCTCTGGGCCGCTCCTACCGCTACAGCGGTAAAACCAAGCTCGGAGATCGGGGTATCGATCACCCGCTTGGGCCCGAATTCGTCCAGCATACCCTGGCTGACCTTATAGGCGCCATTGTATTCCGCTACTTCTTCTCCCATCAAAAAAACCCGATCATCGCGCCGCATTTCTTCGTTCATAGCTTCGCGCAGAGCCTCCCGAAAAGCAATTTGTCTCATTCTTATATTTTTGTTTACACCCGGACCAAGGATCCGTTTAGTTGTTCGAGCCGCAAAAATATCCCATGTCGGGGACATTATCAAATCGGGTTGACCCGCACCCTCGTGCGGCTTCTTCCCTTACCTTTGTATTAAGTTATTTTACTATGCTAAAGACCATCACAGACCATCTCGGGAAGATCCTGAAAGATTATTCCGGCCGGCTGGCGGCCGTTCCGGAAGAAGTATTTACCCACAAGCCGCAGCCGGAAAAATGGAGCAGGAAAGAGATCCTCGGCCACCTGGTCGATTCGGCGCAGAACAATATCCGTCGTTTTGTCGTCGCCCAGTATGAAAATGTTCCGACCATCGTCTACAACCAGGATCAATGGGTGAGGATCGCCGATTACCAGCATTACCCCACCCAGGATCTTACCTCCCTGTGGGTCCTGTTGAACCGGCATATCTGCCAGGTGCTGGCGAATACCTCCGAGGAGGCCGCCCAGCGAAAAAGCGATACCTGCGGACCCGAGACCTATACGATCGAATGGCTTGCCGCAGACTACTGTCACCACCTGCTGCATCATCTGCACCAGATCCTGGACCTGGACCCGATCGCCTATCCATAATGCGCGCACGCCGGCGTCTATGCCTGTTCGAATGTAAGGATGAAACTGGTGCCTTCGCCCAATTGGGAGTTCACGTCGATCGTAGCGCGATGTGACTGAAGTATATTCCAGGTAGCCGCCAGCCCCAGGCCAAATCCATTGGTCTTGGAGGTAAAATAAGGCTCGAAGATCCGGGATATATTTTCTTCCGGGATGCCGGCGCCATTGTCATTGATAAAGACCTTATAATGGGGCGCTTCGTCCCGGATCGTGACGGTGATGACCCCCGATTGCCTGGGGACCGCCTCCACCGCATTGATAACGATATTGAGGAAAGCGATCTTTAATTTCTCCTTATCCGCCATCACATGGGCGGCCTTGTCGGGATAGAGCAGCTCCATCCGTATATTTTTCAGGGCGATCCGGTCTGAAGCGGCCGCCAGCGTCGTGTCGATGATATCCTGCAGCTTGGCCTTCTGCAAAGAGATCTCGGCGGGGCGGGACAGGTCCAGCAACTCGGAGATAAGACAATCGATCCGGCCGCAATTGCGGGCAATGATATCGAGATAAATATTGGCGTCCTCACTGTTAAGTTCCGGCTTTAGCTGCTCTACCGAGAGGTTGATATTGGTGAGGGGATTCCGTACCTCATGGGCAAGCGTCCGCAGCAGGGTGGCCGTCGATCGCAGCTTTTCGATCTGGAAGGTGGCCCTTTCTATTCTTTTCAGATTGGTGATGTCGTGGATAATACCCTGGAAATAGGCTTCGCCGCTGGAATGGACCTGCCGCGAAATAGAAAGGATACAGTTCTTTTTTTCCTTGTTGCGGGTCAGCATCTCCACTTCCAGGTCTTCTACCTCCCCGGTACTTTGTAATTTATCCTTTAGCACGACCGCCGCGTCCTTGCGGGCAAAAAGGCTATAAAGGCTCAGGAGCTGAAGATCGGCCTTGTTGTACTTAAATAATTCACAGGTAGCATTATTCGCATCCCGCACCACCAGGTCCTCGTCCGCCAGGAAAACGGAATCCTTTGATCGTTCGAATATATTCCGGAATTTATGTTCATTCACCTTCAGGGCCTTGATATAGGCGCTGCGCTCGAGTGCATACCGGATACAGCGTTCCAGTTTCTCCGTATTGATCTCCGATTTGACCAGGTAATCCACGGCGCCGATGGTCATGGCCTGGACATCTACATCCCGGTTGCCGATGCCGGTGAGCAGCACGAGCGGGTCCTCACAGCCCCAGGCGATCGCCTCCCGCAGCAATTCCAGACCCGTTCTTTCCCCCAGCAGGTAATCCACGAAATAGATATCATACTGGCTTTCGCGGATACGCTGCAACGCGTCGTCATAATTATAGCACCAGTCTATCCGGAATTCCTTGTCAGGAATATCCCTGATACAGGCGTCGATTATGAGATAATCATCCTCATCATCTTCTACGATCAGGATCCGGGTTGGCATTATGGGAGGCAACATACTATTCTTTGAATTAGCTGTTTCTGATTTTATCGATGTCAAAATAAAGTATTTTTCTCCGCAACCCCCATCATACGGTCAGCATTTCTTTCTTTATGGAACGAAGGGGCAGGGAAACGATAAAAACAGAGCCTTCCCCCGGCTTCCCGATGGCCGATATGAACCCCTTATGCATTTCGACGATCTTTTTACAAAGGGCAAGCCCGATGCCTGTCCCCTCATATTCCGCCGTGGGGTGAAGGCGACGGAACATATCGAAGATCTGTTCTGCATATTTCTGATCAAACCCGATACCGTTGTCTTCTATAAAGATCCGGCCATAAAGGGGCTCCGTCTCCCGCCCGTTCAAAATGGAAGGGGCAGCCGCTTCGTATCGTACCCGTATCCGGGGAGGCTGCTGGGACTTGCAGTATTTAAGGGAATTGGCGATCAGGTTGGAAAAAAGAGGCCCCATGAGCACGGTACTGGCAGGCAATATGGGAAGGGGTTCCAAAATGATCTCGGCGTTCTTTTCCTGGATCAGCCCCTCCATCTCCGAAAGGACCTCCTGCAATACCCCATTGAGATCCACTTCCTCAAAAGATTCTTTTTCCACGGAGATCTTTGAGAACCGGAGGATATCGTTGATCAGGTCCTGCATCCGCTTGGACACCCCTTGTATACGGGACAAATAAAGCCGGCTGTCCTTGCTGAGCGATTCCTCCGGGCTGGCCAGGAGCCGGTCGCTGAACATACGGATCTTCCGCAGGGGGGCCTGCAGGTCATGCGAGGCCATAAAAGCAAAGAGGTCCAGGTCCTTGTTGACAGATTCGAGACGGGCGATATTTTCCAATAGCTGCCGGTTCAGCTCTTTTACCTTTTCCTCGGAAGCCTTCCTTTCCAGGATCTCCAGTTCCAGGCTCCGGTTGACGGCGATCAATTTTTGCTCCTGTGCCAAGAGCCGTTGGTTCTTCCGGTAGAGATCCACAAAAACGGCGACCTTGGCCCTCAGCAGGTCCGGGTTCACCGGTTTATAGATATAGTCTACGGCCCCGGCCCGGTATCCCCTGAAGATATTCTCTTCCCCGTAATTATTCGCGGTGATAAAAATGATCGGTATATGCCGGAGACGATCCCGTTCATAGATCAGCGATGCCGTCTCGAAACCATTGAGATTGGGCATCTGCACATCCATCAGGATGAGCGCGAAATCGAAATCCGTCAGCAATAGCTTTAATACCTGGCGACCGGACGTTGCCTTGACTATCCGATAGCTATCCGGTTCCAATACGCTCTCCATCGAGAGCAGATTGTCTTCCCGGTCATCCACTAACATGATCTTAGGCTGCATGTACTATGAGGTTTATCAATTACCGGATCTTTTTTTATAATTAACTCGTCCTTATTTATAAAACCATACCCTCATCAGAGATAATAACTGGTCGATCTTCAGGGGTTTGGTGATGTAGTCGCTGGCGCCGGCCTCGATGCATTTCTGACGGTCGCCCTTCATGGCCTTGGCAGTCACCGCAATAATGGGCAGGGTGCTGTTCTTATGCTCCCGGCGGATCTTCTGTGTCGTCTCGTACCCGTCCATCTCCGGCATCATGATATCCATCAACACCATATCCACTTTCTGTTTATCGTCATTGATGATATTGATCGCCTCCCTGCCGCTCTCCGCCGTGATCACATTGATATTATAGCGTTCGAAGACCGTCGTCAGGGCAAACAGGTTCCGCACGTCGTCGTCCACGCAAAGGATATTCTTCCCTGTTAGGATATCGTCCTTCATCCGGATGTTCTCGATCACCTTTCTTTTTTCCGGGGCCAGTTCCTTGTGATTGATATGCAGGTGCAGCACCGTTTCTTCCAGCAGGTGTTCCAGGGAGTTGACCCCTTTCAGCAGGACGGTATTCGAGCTCCGGCTCAGGTGCGTTAATTCTTTCTTATCGAAATCCCTTGCGGAATAAACGATCACGGGCGTCAGTTTCTTTTTGCTTTCGCTGACCTGGTTGACGAGGTCGATGCCGGACATATCGGGAAGAGTATAGTCCAGGATGATACAATCGAACTCCTTGATATCGTTGTCTTCCAGCGCCCTTCTGCCCGAGGAGGCGATAGTGACCTGTATATTGTCGCTGCGAAGCATCTTGCTGATCTGCGAGGAGTCGAGCTCGTTGTCCTCCACGACGAGGACCCGTTTGGTCTCCTTTTTATCGAAAGAAAGGATATCTTCAAAAAGCTCGCTCAGGGCCTCATTCTCCAGCGGTTTCAGCAGGAAGCTGCGGGCGCCCCGTTTCAGGGCCAGGGTCTGGTTCTCCTCCCCGGAGATCAGGTGGATGGGGATATGCCGGTAGTTGAGATCGTTGCGGAGCAGGTCCAGCACTTTCCAGCCGCTGGTATCGGGCAGTTTCACATCCAGGGTGATGGCAATGGGAGTGAACCGGTTGATAAAGTCGAACACTTCGATATAGTTGGTGGCAATGACCCCTTTCAATCCATACTGATGGGATTTTTCCAGGATGATCTTGCCGAAACGCAGGTCGTCCTCCACGATAAGAACGATCTTATCGCCCTGCAGGATCGAGGTCCGGTCATCGCCGGCCTCATTGATCATTTCGTTGACGATATTCAGATGGGAGCCCTCTGTGCCGTCGCTGGTCACCCGGAGGGAATTGAGCAGGGTGTCGATCTCACCGCTGTCATCTCCCAACTGCAGCTGGTGAAATGCGCTAAGGCTGGCGGAAGCCTCTTTGGAGATAGGACCCGATATATTCTCTACCGGCAGGAAAAGGGTAAAAGTGCTGCCCCGTTGAGGCACGCTTTCCAGCTCGATGGTGCCGCCCAGCAGTTCGGCCAGGCCGCGGCTGATGGACAGACCCAAACCGGTGCCCCCGTATTTGCGGCTGGTAGATCCTTCCGCCTGCTGGAAGGCCTCGAAGATGATGTTCTGCTTTTCCTGCGGGATCCCGATGCCGGTGTCGCTGATGGCGAACGCCACGACCTGCCGGGCATTGTCCAGGCCGGGATTGCCCATCTTCCAGTTCCGGTTCGCCTCATAGATCTTCAGCTTCACATCCCCTTTCTCCGTGAACTTAAAGGAATTGGACAAGAGGTTCTTGAGGATCTGGTTGAGACGCTGCAGATCGGTCTCCAGGCTTTGCGGCAGCCTCGGGTCCGTCTCGATGGTGAACCGCAGGTGACGGGCCTCGGAAATGGGCTTGAAGGTCGTCTCCACAAAGGAGGCGATCTCTCCAAAACGGACCGGCGATATATTGGCGCTGATAAAGCCGGACTCGATCTTCGAAAGGTCGAGGATATCATTGATCAGCTGGATAAGATCATCCCCGCAGGAGTGGATGGTCTTGGCATATCGTATTTGCTTATCCGACAGGTTGCCTTCCGCGTTCTCGTATAATTGCTGCGCCAGGATGAGTAAGCTATTCAGAGGGGTCCGCAGTTCATGCGACATATTGGCCAAAAATTCCGACTTGTACTTGGAGGTAAGAGTAAGTTGTTCGGCCTTTTCTTCCAGGGAGCGTCGCGCCTCCTCCACTTCTTTGTTCTTAGCTTCCACTTCATTCTTTTGCTTGGCCAGCAACAGGGCCTTGTCCTGTAATTCGTCGTTGGTCCTCCGTAATTCTTCCTGTTGGATCTTCAGCTCGCCGGCGAGGGATTGGGACTGTGCCAGCAGCTCTTCCGTACGGGTATTGGCCTCGATGGTATTGAGCACGATCCCGATACTTTCCGTCAGCTGGCTGAGGAAGTCGAGGTGTGTTTCACTAAAGACGTCGAGGGAAGCGAGTTCGATAACGGCTTTTACGTTGTTCTCGAAAAGCACGGGCAGGATGATCAGGTTGGCGGGTTTGGCCCTGCCCAGACCGGAACTGATCTTTATATAATTGGAAGGAACGTTGGTAAGCATGATCCTTTCTTTTTCAAAGGCCACCTGCCCTACCAGCCCTTCCCCGATAGCGAATTCCGTGGGAATATTCTTGTCGGACCGGTACCCATAGGCAGCAAAAAGGTTCAGTTTTACGTTCTGGTTATCGTCATCCTGTTTTAAGATATAGAACGCACCATAGTGCGCGGTCACCACCTGCGCCAGTTCCGAGAGGATCCGCTGGGTCACGGTGTTGAGGTCCTTCTGTCCCTGCAGCATCTGCGTGAACTTGGCGAGGTTTGATTTCAGCCAGTCCTGCTCCTGGTTCCGGAGCGTGGTCTCTTTCAGGTTGGCGATCATCTGGTTGATCGTATCCTTCAGCGCCTCCACTTCTCCCTTTGCCTCCACGCGGATGGTCCGGGTAAGGTCACCCTTCGTCACCGCCGATGCCACTTCCGAGATCGAGCGCACCTGTGTGGTGAGGTTCTGCGCCAGCTGGTTCACGTTCTCCGTGAGGTTCTTCCAGATACCGGAGGCGCCGGGCACGCTGGCCTGCCCTCCGAGACGCCCTTCTACACCGACCTCACGG
>Ga0210389_10005133_pt1 | contig 10161 bp, 9 predicted proteins | sample IncBWH28OmetaG_FD_160127 | JGI IMG/M metagenome (GOLD analysis project Ga0210389, IMG submission 160127) | Forest soil microbial communities from Barre Woods Harvard Forest LTER site, Petersham, Massachusetts, United States - Inc-BW-H-28-O ...
CAGCCAGGCGTCGCGGATCGCCTCCGCCAGGTCGGCGGCGGAGACCGCGTCGAGCTGGATCAGGTACGCCTTGTAGCCGTTGAAGTGCGGGATCGTGAAGAAGCCGGGTGTCCCGGCCGCGAGGATCGCCTCCTTCTCGGCCAGGTCCGCAACGCGGACGGCCAGGATCGGCCCCGCGGGCGGGGTCTCGCTGCCGTACCGCTTGATGTCCGCCTTGCTGAAGGCCCGCAGCCACGCGAAGCCCTTGCCGTCGACCGCCCAGTTGCGGTGCCCGAACTTATCCTCGCCCTCAACCACCCCGGGCAGTGCCGCGGCCAGCGCCGCCACGTCATCGAGAGTCGCCATGGCGGCAACGCTACTCCGGTCCCGCCGTCGGCCTCGGCCACTCGCTTCCTGTGAGTAGTCGTCCGTCGTAGTCTTTCGTAGCTCACATGCCTATTTGGAACAGGGGGACAGCAGTTACTGGAGGGGCGGACTTGTCGTCGGTGGCGACAGGGTCGGTGGCGACAGGGTCGGTGCGAGAGGGGCGGCCAGAGGATCGGCGGCCAGAAGGGCGGCGGCCAGAGGGGCGGCGGCGAGAAAAGGGGGTGTTATTCCCCGGAGGGGCGGACGCGGGGGCCGCGGATCGTGATGGCCACCAGGCCGACCGCGAACACCACCATGGCGGCGATCCAGCCGCCCCGGTCGGCGGGCGGCCGGGACGCCCAGGTGAGCGGCTCGGAGTAGTTCGCGACGGCGGCGAACTGGCAGATGGCGACGTAGGCGAGCGGGCCGATCCACGACAGCAGGCCGCCAAAGACCAGCGAGAACAGCAGGGCGATGCCGGTGAAGCCCAGGAGGTTCCGGGCGACGGGAAGCATGCCGTCGTAGAGCCCGATGCCTTCCTTCGGATCGAATGAGATCGCCGCGGCGAGGGCGAGGAAGCCGATGGCCGCCCCGCACAGCGCAACGATCATGGCCGGCCGCAGGAACGGCAGCCAGCGGCCCGTCGCCCGCTCCGGCTCGCCGAACGGGCTGTGCGTGGTCACCCCGATGATCGCCGCCGCGCAGCCCTCCAGCAGCGTGGGGATCTCATCGGCGCGCTGCCCGGTGCCGTACCACCAGTGGTAGGCCAGCGCCGCCCACAGGGCCAGGCCGCAGGCCAGCAGCGCGACCAGGGCGCTCGGCACGCGGCGGCTGCGCAGGTGCAGCCATGGCAGCCGGATCGCGGCGGGGACATGTCGCGCGGGCGGGGCTGGCGCCGGCGCCGGCGCGGAGGCGGCTGAGGGCGCGCTGACGGGACCTGCGCCAGGGTGCATGCTCATGAGACCTCCTCGTGACTCGCCTGCCGCATTCGCGGACCCCCAGTGCTTACCGATTCGCTCGCACGCTCGCTCATGGGACTTGCGCCAGGGTGATGCGGCCGGCCTTGAGGGCCGTCAGGTTCGCCGCCAGCCAGGCGTGCCGGGTCGCGGCAGGCAGCGCGGCGAACCTCGCGGCGGCGGCCTCGACCTGCGGGGACTGCGGGGCCGGGCCGTTGCTGTTGGGCTGGGGAACCGGATACGGCGGCACGCCAAATGCCTTCAGCAACCCGTCCATGACAGCCTGCTGCGCCGGGGTGCCGGAGTCCGGCTGGTAGGCCTGGCTGCCGCCTGAACCGGTGACGAGCGTGGCGGACGTCCCGACGACGATCGCGTGCACGAGGTCTTGCCGGAAGCTGACTTCAACCATTGACTCGGCCGGCGAGAAGGGGAGCACGTTCAGGCTGAACTCGTAGGACCCGCCGGCGATCTGGCCGATGCCGAAGCCCTGATTGACCGCCGGCGACAGCAGCGAGGACGAAATATCCCGGGCCGACGTCGGCGCGCCCGGCAGCCCGGACACCTGCGCGATGACCGGGTCCAGCGCCGCCGTGACCCATGACAGGTAGGGCTGGTAGGCCGGGTGCACGCAGACGCGGAACGAGCCGGCCGAGCATACCGGCGTGTACGGGACCGGGTGACTGCTGCTCGCCAGCGCGTTGTCGATCACCGGGATCTGCAGCGTGCTGGTCGGGTCGTTCACGTTGGCGGTCTCGGCCAGCCCGAAGGCGACCACCGCGAGCGCCACGCCGACGGCGAAGACCGACACGGCGACCGTGCGCAGCCGCGCCCCGCCGGCGGCCACGGCCGACAGCGCGCCCCGCCAGCCGACGCCGCCGGTGCGCGGGGACAGCCCGAGCACGCCGATGGCGGCGGCCACGACCCCGAGCGCGAACATGGCCTGGACGATCGGGACCCCGACGGACACCGGGTAGAACAGGCCCCAGTCGTTGCCCGGGACGACGCCGTCCGGGGACAGCACGCCGATCGCGCCGCTGCTGCCGCCGTTGTCGCCCACTGCCTGCCGGAAGGCGTACAGCATGACGATCGTGATGCCGACCGCCACGATGGGGGCGGTGAACCGGCCGGGGAACAGCGCGCCAAGGGTGAACGCGACCGCGCAGACCGCGAGCAGGCTGACGACGCCGACGATGACCGGCCACACCGGGGCGCTGCCCCAGGTCGCCGCCGACGAGGCCGCCACGTAGAGCGCCACGGTGCCGGCCAGGAATGCCGCCACCACCCAGAACGCCGTGCCGGCCAGCGAGCACAGCTGCCGGGCCCACGCCGGCCGGGCGGTCGTCGCCAGCAGGTCGCTGACGTTCCGGCGGCCCTCCCGCGTTCCCGCCCAGGCGGCGAACCCCGCCGCGAAGACGTGGATGTCCGGCAGGAACTTGTTCAGCACGGTGGTGGCGCGCAGCGGCCACAGTGCCCCGTAGCTCGAGGCCGTCCGGAAGGGGTCGTAGATAAACAAGACGACGAGCAGCGGGATGATCCAGATGAAGGCGCTGTGCCGGATCTCCATCCGCAGCACGCGGCCCACCAGCCCGCGGCCGCGCCGGCGCTGAACCGGGGGCGCCTCGTCAAGGGTGATGGTGGTCATGCTGTGCCTCCCGCTCGCTCCGGGTTCCCCGACCGCTCGCTCATGCCGCCACCGAGCCGTTCCGGGCCGCCGTCAGCACGGCGCTGTAGCCGCGCTCCAGTGGGGCGTCGCCGACCCCGTGGCCCTCGCCGCGCGCGATGAGCTCGGCCGGGGTGCCGCGGAACACGATGTGGCCCGCGTCCATCAGGGCCACCTCGGAGCAGGCCGCGCCCACGTCCTCCACCAGGTGCGTCGACACGACGACCGTCGAGGCCTCGCCGAGCGAGCGCAGCAGGGCGCGGAACCCGACGCGCTGCTCGGGGTCCAGCCCGGCGGTCGGCTCGTCGAGCAGCAGCAAGTCCGGGTCGTTGACGATCGCCTGGGCGATGCCGACCCGGCGCAGCATGCCGCCGGACAGCGTGCGGAGCCTCGACTTGGCCTTGCCGCCGAGGTCGACCCGTTCCACGGCCGTCGCCACGGCCTTCGGCACGCGGGCCGGAGGGACCTCCTTCAGCAGCGCGAAGTACTCGATGAACTCCACGACCGTGAACGCCGGGTAGTAGCCGAGGTTCTGCGGCAGGTAGCCGAGCCGCCGCCGGATCTCGCGGCGGTCGGCGGCGTGCCTGGGGTCGCGGTCCAGCAGCCGGACCTCACCGGACGACGGCGGCAGCACGGTCGCCAGCATGCGCAGCAGCGACGTCTTGCCGGCGCCGTTCGGGCCCAGCAGGCCGAGGACGCCGGGGCCTGCGTCGAGGCTTACGCCATCGACCGCCCGGTTCCCGCCGAACGTCCTGGTGACGCTTGTCAGTTCGATGTTCACAGTGCTCCTCGCTGAGTGCGGGTGCCGAATCCGATGACGGCCACCGCGCAGGCGGCGACGGCCAGGTACGGCAGGTAGGTCATCGAGTTGGTGACGGCGGCGGTGAGCTCGCCGCTGGTGATGGCGCGGGTCACGAGCACCGTCGTGCACCAGGCCACCACCCCGGTGGCCGCGCCGGCGCTGGCCGAGCGGGTGGCGACCGCCACCGCGAGGGTGAGGGCGCAGATCGCGGTCATCGGCAGCAGCCACGCGAAGGTGACGGCGACGGCCTGCCCGGCGGCGCGCCCGGTGGCACCGTGCGCGGCCGGCCCGATCACCCAGTAGGAGACGACGCTGACCGCGAGGCCGAGGAACGCGTTGACGGCGAACACGGCGACCGACCGGACCAGCAGGACCATCCGGTCGCTGACCGCCATGCTGCAGGCCAGTTCCCATGCCGGGTCGACGCCGGGGCCGTAGGCGTAGGCGATGCCGAGCGCGGCGGCGACAGGGGCGATCAGCCAGACCAGCGGCTCGCCGGCCAAGGTCAGGGCACCGCCGATCACGAAGACGACGACGGTGGAGATCAGCCACGGCACCAGTAGCGACGGGGTGGTCACCAGGGCGCGGGCCAGGCCGGGCGAGCGAAGCAGTCGGGTGGCGATCCGCTCGACGCGGCCGGGCTGGCGCCGCCAGACCTCGGCCGCGACCCCGGTCCAGACGCGCCGCAGGTCGATGCCGCTGACGTCGATGCCGTCGAGACCTGGCTTGCTGTCGTCGGGTGCTGTCATCTGAGTCCCCCTCCAAGCGCGGCACGCAACTGACGGCGGACGCGGTGCGCGCGGCTCTTCACCGTGCCCTCGGGCACGCCGGTCAGCTTCGATACCTCGGCGAGCGACCGGTCCTCGATGTACATGAGCTGCCAGACCTCGCGCTCAACCGGGCTCAGGGTGGCGGCGGCAGCAGCGAGCTGGGCATTGGTGGCGACTGATTCACCGAAGTCGTTTGGTATGGGGGGATTGGGAAGGCCGTCAGCCAGGACTTCGGGCAGGGGGGCCGTGGCGGGGCCGCGGCGGCGAAGCAGCAGCGCGGCCTGCCGGCGGGCGATTCCCCAGAGCCAGCCGCCGGCCCGGGCATCGGGCTGGTAGGACCGCGCGCCCTTCCATGCCGCGAGGAAGGTCTCCTGCAGCACGTCCTCGACGTCGGACGGCGGCAGCACGGCCCGCAGCCGGACGGCCAGCACCGGCGCGTGCCGGGTGAACAGCTCGCGCAGTGCCCCGTCGTCACCGCCCGCCAGGCGCATGATCAGCTCGTCGTCATCCATCGCCTCTCTATTGCACCCGGCGATGGAAAGGTTCGCGAATTGCCCGAGTTTTTTGCGGCTTGGGCTACGGCTTGGACTACGGGCTTGGGCTACGGCTTGCGGGCGACGGCTTGGGGCTACGGCTTGGGCTACGGCTTGGGGCTACGGCTTGCGGGCGACGGCGCCGTTGACGCTGACCTCCCATGCCTGCGGCCGCGGGCCGGAGGCCGGGTCCGGACGCCATTCCGAGATCACGAGCAGCCCCGGCGGCACCAGTTCCAGGCCCTGGAAGGCGAGGTCCGCGAACTGGGAGTGGTCCCGTACCGTCACGTTCACGCCGCCCGTCGTGTAGGCCCGGGTTATGCCCTGTTCGGTCTCCTCCGGGACGTATTCCGGGGTCCCGTGCGACGCGATCAGGTAACTACCGGACGGCAGGGCGTCCAGCAGAGTCCGCACGATCCGTTCTGGCTGGTCCTCGTCCGGGATGAAGTGCAGCACGGCGGCCAGGATCAGCCCGATGGGCCGGGTGAAGTCAAGGGTCTCCCGGGTGGCCGGGTCATCCAGGATCGTGCGCGGCTCGCGCAGGTCCGCGTGGATGTAGGCGCACCGGCCCTGCGGCGTGCTGGTGAGCAGCGCCCGCGCGTGCGCCAGGACGAGCGGGTCGTTGTCCACGTAGACCACGTGGGCGGCCGGGTTGATGCCCTGCGCCACCTCGTGCACGGCCCCGGCGGTCGGCAGCCCCGAGCCGATGTCCAGGAACTGGCCGACCCCGGACTCGGACGCCAGGTACGTCACGGCCCGGCGGATGAACGCCCGGTTCTCCCTGGCCGCGGTCCGCATCGCGGGAAACGCCTGGATCGCCTGGTCGGCCGCGGCCCGGTCGGCCGCGAAGTGATCCTTCCCGCCGAGGAAGTAGTTGTACATCCGAGCAGAATGCGGCGCGGTGGTGTCAATCTCGCGCGGAAGCTCTGGAATTGGCACAAGCTGACATTACTACGTCAGGCCGCCCGTCGCGTTGCCTGGCCCTTGGCCGGGCATACTTGCATTTATGGGGGTAAAGCGGGGCTTCGTGGTCATGATGGTCGTCGCCGGGCTGGCCGCGCTGCTTGGCGTCGCTGGCGCCGGCGTTGGCGCCGCTAGTGCCGCTGCTTCTGCTGGGGCCGCTGGTTCTGCTGGGGCCGCTGGTTCTGCTGGGGGCGTCGGGGCCGTTGGCGGCGACCCGGCTGCGAAGGCGTGCGGCGGGCTGCCCGCCTTCCACCAGGCGGCGGCCGACGAGATCATGGCGGGGAAGCTGACGATCTCCCCCTTCCCGACCGCCACGATCGACCCTCATCAAGACGGCGCGGTCAACTGGAGCCTGAACCCGTTCAACCATCCGACCTGGCAGCAGACCTTCCAGTCCGGCAGCTGGATCGAGATGCTCGTCTCGGGGTACCTGCACGGCGCCCCGAGCGCGCCGGACTACCTTGCCCGTGCCGAGGCCATCACGAAGAGCTGGCTGGCCGGCGTCCCGATCGGAAACCGGGACCCGCAGGTGCTGATCTGCCTGTCCGAGGGGTTCCCCGGCCAGGCCTGGATTGACGACCAGGTCGATGCCAGCGTGACCTGGCTCGCGACGCACTGGCAGGGCCCGTGGAACCACGGCCTCGTGCAGGACCTCAAGCTGATGCACATCGCCTGCGCGTACCCGACGACGGCGTTCGGCGGGGATGCCCTCAAGTGGCGGCAGACCGCGATGAGCCAGATCTTGTCGTCCTTCCAGCCCAACAGGCTCGGCCCCTCGATCGACACGCAGGGCGCCGTCAACGAGCAGGCGACCGGCTACGAGAGGTTCGTCTACGACCTGTGGCAGGGCGGCGTCCCCGCGCTCAAGGCGTGCGGCTACCCGCTGCCGTCCAGCATCATGGCCAGGATCGCGAAGATGCCCGCGTTCCTGGCGGCGGCCACCCAGCCGGACGGGAACCTGGTGCAGATCGGCGACACGTACGTGGAGCCGCCGCCGCCCGGCCTGCCCCGGCCGGCACAGCTCGTGAGCGTCTACGGCGGCGGCTACATCTTCGGCCGCTCGCAATGGGGCCCGAACGGGACCTTCTACTCCCTTCGGTTCGGCCCGGGGCGACAGGTCCACGGGCACAACGACCACATGGGCGTGACCTATTACTCGCGCGGCCGGAACCTGATCGTCAACGCCGGCCACACCGGCTACGAGGTGTCGCCGTACCGGACCTACCTCCAGTCACCGGAGGCGGCCAGCACGTTCATCGCACCGGGGCAGGCGTTCCGCGCGTCCGCGGCCACCACCCTGGTCGCATCCACGATCACCTCGGCCTCGCAGTACTACCAGTTCTCGGACTACGCCTTCGGCGGCCCGCGGCACCGAAGCGTGTATGTGCGCTCCGGAGGCGCCACGCCGTTCATGCTGGTGCTCGACCGGTCTTCGGGGGCGCCTACTTACCAGCAGTTGTGGCACCTGGACCCGGCCCTGACGGTCTCTGCGCTGCATGCGAACTCGGCGGTGGCCGTGGCGGCGGCTGTGGCTGGGTTTGGGGCCACTGCCCTGCTCATCGACCAGGTCGCGCTGCCCGGCCAGGTGATCCCGCGCGGTTCCACCACGGTCGTCAAGGGCCAGGTCACCTCGTCTCACCCGCCGTCTTACCAGGGCTGGGTGTCGCACCAGGCGCTGCAGCGGATCCCGGCCCCAGTGGTCATCATCACCAGCAAGGGCACCGGGGCGAGCCGGAGCACCGTGATGCTCACCCTGGTGGTGGCCGTCACCCCTGGCACTTCGGTAACAGCCACGGCTGGGAAGGCTTCGTCCCCGTCCGTCGTGCCCGTCAGCATCAAGATCGGCTCCACCACGGTCCGCGTCACGGTCAACCTCGGCAACGGCGCCATCGGTTAGCGCGCCGCTTACCCCGGTGTCCCAGCGGCCCCGTGGAAAGCGCCTGCCGCATCCGTTCCCTGCCTGCCCGTGCATCATGACCCGCATCAACCTGTGTAGTTGAGGGTCGGAATCCGACCCTAACTACACCGTTACCGTCCGGTAGTGCGCTGGCGCGGGGCACGCCCGTGCATCATGACCCGCAGGGCCGGTAGATCATCCCGGTGACGCTGCCATCCGCCTCCCGGACGTATCCGCCGTACTCCTCGCAGCCGGTCACCAGCTCATACAGCGTCGGCGCGTCGCCGTCGCGGGCGATCAGCGCCATCCGCAGGCACGCCATCCCGCACCACCGCGCGCACCAGAAGCTGTAGGTCTCCAGGTCAGGAGCCCCACTCTCGCGCCATCGCGGATCTTCGGCCCGTGGGTGCCCCTCGTAGGCAATCGCCGCGATCAGCGCCGCCGACGCGTACTGCGTAATCCACGGAATCGGATGCCTCACGGGGCAAGGATGCTACTGCAGCCGGGCCAGCCGCCGGGCGGCCTCGGCCAGCTTCGTGCGCGGCCTAGCCCCCCGGGCAATGCCGGCCGCGAGCGCGGCGACCGAGTCGGGCAGGTCAATGGCGCCGCCGTCCACCGCGACCGCCCGGGTCGCCACTTCCAGCAGCGCGTGCAGCCCGGCAGGCTTGGCGGCAGCCGCGGCAGGGATCGCACGCAGGGCTGGCGCAGCCGGCACGGTGAGCAGGGCGTCCACCGTAGCCAGCGCCGCCGCCGCCACGTTACGGGTCGCAACCGGGTCTTTCGCCGTGTGCTCCAGCCCGTCGGCGAGGCGGCCTAGCTTGAAGGCCAGCCCCCGGACGCCCGTGACCATCGCGGCGGCCGCCAGGCTGGGGTCGAGGCGGCGATCGGCCGACGCGCGGGCCCACGCCTCGGCGGCGGCGATCCGGGTGCTCGCCTCGACGGACGCCAGCCCGGTCACCATCGCCAGGTGCCCCACCGGGCCAAAGTGCGGCCCCGGCGCGGCGATCGAGGCCAGCGCGACGCGCGCCGCCGGACGACCCGAATCGAGCCCAGAGGAAATCGGTCCCAGCAGGTGCGCGGCGATGAGCTCGGGCTGGCCCGGGCACAGCAGCGGCCACGCCGCCACGACCTCATCGAGCCGTGCCCCCTCGGCCCAGCTCATGTTCCGGAAGAACTGCTCATGGCCGTCCGCCGGCAGGTGGGTGAGCAGTCCCCAGCACCGCGACACTGCCCCCGGCAGCGGCCCTTCCCAGAACCGCGGGGAAGGCAGACACGCACGGGCGAGCACGTTCGGCATGTACGGCCCGAAGGCCGCGATGTCGAACTCAAGCTCCGCGAAGGCCTCCTCGTAGGCACGCCGGGCCTGCTGCGCCAGGCCGACATCGCCCACCGCGCTGGCCCACTCGGCCCAGAACTCCTCGCCCGCTCCCGGTGCCAGCCGCAGCAGCGCCACCTCCAGGTCAGCCCGCGCCGGGACTCCCCGGGCCACGGCCAGGTGGGCCACCCGCTCCAGCAGCGTCCGGTGCCCGATGCTTCCGTCCGCGTACTCCGGCTCGGCGAGCAGCGGCCCGGGGCGGCCCTCGATGATCAGCTCGCATGCCGCCCGGATCCGCGTGCTGATGATGCCGGCGATCGTCTCCGGGCGCACCCGGTCCGCCACGATCTCCCCGGGCCGCCAGGCCCGCTCGGGCGCGGGTGGCAGCACGCCGGTCCCCCACGCCAGCGCCAGCCGCGCCACGTCGGTGCGGACCGCGTACCCGTTGAACGGCTCGAAGGGGTCACCGGCGGTCAGCTGCCGCGCCCGCTTCAGCACCGGCAGCGCGAGCCGGGCACGCTCATCCAGGGGAATGCCGGCGAACCGCACCGCCCCGGCCAGGGCCTGCTCGACAGTCATCGCGTCGGTCGCATCTTCCATCAAGCGGGCAAAGAGCAAAACGACTCCGGCCCCATCTCCCACCACCGGCACTCGCGCGACGAGAGTGTCTTGGGAGGTGGGTGATGCAGGGAAGGCAGGCAGCGCAGAGGGGCTGGATGTGACTGAGGCGGTGGAGGATACCGGGGCGACGGGAGGCACCGGGGCGGCGGAGGGCACTGGGGCGGAGGATGCCGGGACAGCGGGAGGCACTGGGGCAGTGGAGGACCTTGCGGCGGCGGAGGGTGGCGAGGCGGTGGGGGGTGCCAGGCCTAGGGCCTTTGCATCCGGCTGGAGCACCGGCGACAAGACGGCCGCAAGCT
>Ga0210389_10005134_pt1 | contig 10158 bp, 7 predicted proteins | sample IncBWH28OmetaG_FD_160127 | JGI IMG/M metagenome (GOLD analysis project Ga0210389, IMG submission 160127) | Forest soil microbial communities from Barre Woods Harvard Forest LTER site, Petersham, Massachusetts, United States - Inc-BW-H-28-O ...
AGACACATCCTACACCGAGCGCTCCACCGCCTGAGCGATCATGCGCAACTGCTCCATGAGTTCGGTGAACTGCTGTGGGCGCAGGGATTGCGCGCCGTCGCTGAGCGCATGATCGGGATCGTGATGTACTTCGACCAGCAACCCGTCAGCGCCCGCCGCAACAGCCGCGCGCGCCATCGGCAGCACCTTATCGCGCCGCCCGGTGCCATGCGAGGGATCGGCCACGATGGGCAGATGCGAGAGCGATTTAACGACTGGGATGGCCGAGATGTCCATGGTGTTGCGGGTCGCGTTCTCGCAAGTACGAATCCCGCGCTCACACAAGATCACTTCGTAATTGCCGCCCGACATGATATATTCGGCGCTCAGCAGTAGTTCCTCGATGGTCGCGGAAATCCCACGTTTCAGCAGGACTGGCTTGCGCACCTGCCCCAGCTCGCGCAACAGGTTGAAGTTCTGCATATTGCGCGCGCCCACTTGCAGGATATCGGCGTATGCGCAGAGCACAGGGATCTGGGTTTGATCCATCACCTCGCTTACCACCAACAGGTTATGGCGATCGGCCGCTTCGCGCATCAACTTCAAGCCTTCTTCGCCCAGGCCTTGGAAGCTATAGGGCGATGAGCGGGGTTTAAACGCGCCGCCTCGAATGACTCTTGCGCCGCCGCGCGCCACCACGCTGGCGATTTGCTCGATCTGATCGCGGGTCTCAACGCTGCACGGACCGGCCATTACCACCACTTGATTTCCGCCGATCTCGACGTCGCGGATCTTGACCACCGTGCCACCAGGCTTAAAGTGCCTGCTGGCCAGCTTATATGGCGATACGATGCGGTGGCATTCCTTGACGCCTTCCATCACCTCGAACTCAATCGGATCGACATCGCCCACCGGCCCGACGCCGCCTAAGACGGTGTGCATGACCCCCGACGAGCGATGGACGATAAAGCCCATGGAGACAAGTCGATCGATGACCTTTTGGATTTGGGACTCCTCAGCTCCCTCTTGCATTACGACAAGCATGAAAATCAATTGTGGCACAGCGCGCGTTCACCGCGACCGGCTTCGTGTAGACTGGGCCTTGTAATACTTGCCGCCTTCGCGTATACTCCTCAGTACCAAGGAAACTTGTTGAGCCGGCCGTTAGGGCCGTTTATGGCTCTCTTTAGGTGGATTGGCGGCGTTTCCCGTCAACACCCGCCTTTCCGTATGCCTGTTGCGATACGCGCTTGACTGCCCGCGGGTGATCGGGCTGCTACGAATTGCGCGCTCCAAGCGGCAACCTACATAAATTCTACGAGCAGGTTTGTCCAAACAGGCTCGCCTGGGAGAAAGCAACTATGACTACGTTTTACGCTCGAAACCTCATCAAATCGGGAATTGCCGCGGCACTTCTCGCCGTTACCATCCCAACTCTGTGCACCGCACAAGCCACCGGTCCTACCTGGATTCGATTTCAGACCACAAGGGTCAGGCCCGAAATGCGGGAAGAGTATGAAGGCTACATGAAGCAGATCGCAGCCGCATACAAGAAAACCTCAGTCCCGCTGTTTGTTACGTACCAAAATGTGGCCGGAGACATGACTGAATATACGTCCGTCCTTGGGCTCATGAAGTTCGGCGAGATGGATAGCCCCTCTCCGCTAATCAAGACGCTAGGCGAAGAGGCGTTTGGAAACCTGCTGCGTGGCGCGGCGCGCTGCCAGATTTCACAGAATCGCTATTTTTCGCTGCCAATGAATGACCTCATGATCAACAAGGGAGCACCGGGCACGCTGTATATGATGACTCGAACCTTCCTCAATCCGGGAAAGTTTCCGGAATACGAGGCCTGGCTGAAGAACGATTGGAAACCGGCGATGGAAAAGGCGGGAGTGACCCAGCTTCGTGTTTCGCGTCCCATCTTCGGCCTGCCTAGCGGCGAGGTTCAGACCGTCAGGATGATAAAGGACTTCGCTGAAATCGATGGGGGCCCAATCTTGCAGCAGAAATTGGGAGCCGATGGCGCCCGAGCCTTGAATGCGAAAACGAACGGGATGGTTCGAGCTACGACAATCAGCATCATCAGAGTCCGCGCCGATCTGAGCTACCTGCCGCCGATGCCCGCAGGCAGTAATTAGAGTCCCCTCGCGGCTCAGCGCTGGTTCGCGCCGGCGGTCTTGGCTTTGCTGGTTTCCTGCTCTTCCAGGAGGCATGCGCGGAGTTTGTCCGCCATGGTGCCAACGTTCGGTTCCAGGAACATGTCGATGTGGTTACCCGGCACTTCATGGATTTCCAGCCGGCTCGCCAAGCCGCCCCAACCGTACTCAGGATCGCGGTACTGTCCAACGGGACGATGCGCGCGACGGAACAGCAACACGCGGCCATCGTAGGGTCGAGGCTGGTAATTTTTGGAGGCGAAGATCGAGACGTATTCGATATTGTGCAGCCCATGCTGCAACGACCAGCCTGAGCGCAGGTGAATACGATACGCCATGCCCCAGGCTAAACCTTTCAGCCAGGTTAACCTGAACTGCAGACGCCGGCGCACATGCGCGGCCAGCTCCCTCGGCCTAAAACTCCGCAGTGTCCGGCCCTGCAGCTTCAGCCACTGGCTTAGGAAATGAACCCGCATCCGCGCGGATTCGAATGACGACGTGACGTCCGGGCGATGGGATTGATTCTCAGCGTCAAACAGAACTACCAGAGCCACGGTTTCGCCGCGCTGCTGGAGCTGCTGCGCCATTTCATAAGCCATCACGCCCGCGTCGCTCCAGCCGCCCAGGAAATATGGCCCCTCGGGCTGCACCTGTAGCAAGGTCTGAACGCAATGCGCGGCGATGTCTTCCAGGCAATAAGGCGCCGGCAAAGCATTTATATCCGGTAACGGCACGCCCAGAAATGGCTGGTCGATTCCTAATCTATTCGCAAGCGTGCGAAACAACGGGCCGGCTCCCACACAGAAGAAGGGCGGCCGAGACCCGTCGGGTTGGATGCCAAAGACCCGCGGGCACTTGAGCGAGTTGGGATCGCGGAGCATGCCGGCGAGCCGCTCAATGGTCGGAGCGAACATCAGCGCGGCCAGAGTGATCTTCGTGTTCACTAGTTTCTCGACGCGTGCCAGCATTCTGATCGCCAGCAGTGAGTTTCCGCCCAGTTCGAAGAAGTCCTCTTTGATGCCGATGGGTTGGACGCGCAGAACATCTTCCCAGACCTTCACCAGCTGAAGTTCCCACGCATCCCGGGAGGCGTCCAACGGGTCTGCCCGAGTTTCATCGCGTTGGCCCGGGGATGGAAGCGCACGGCGATCTACCTTTCCGTTAGATGTCAGGGGCAAGGAATCCAGGAAAACACACCTGGCCGGCAGCATATAATCCGGTAACTTCTGTTTTAGAAAGCTGCGGACCTGTAGCTCGGTGAGCCTGCTGGCTTGACGCGCGACAACATACGCTACCAGGCGCCGGTCGCCGGGGACTCCTTCGCTAGCGATGACCGCGGCCTCACGGATGCCAGGGTGTCCCACCAGCACGGCTTCGATCTCGTTCAACTCGACTCGGAATCCTCGGATCTTGACCTGACCATCCAGGCGGCCCAGAAAAACCAGGTTGCCGTCCGGCCGGTAGCGCACCAGGTCCCCAGTCTTGTACATGCGCGCATCGGTCTCGGAACTGAAGGGATCCTGGACGAATCGCTCCGCCGTTAATTCCGGGCGCCGATGATATCCCAGGGCCAATCCGTCACCGGCAATGTACAATTCGCCCGGTGCGCCAATGGGAACAGGCTGCAGGTTGCGATCCAGAACATAAAGGCGGACATTGGCGATGGGCCGTCCAATCGGAACGGCAGAGGCGGGAACCATTCCGGCCGGAATCTCGTACACGCAGCAACCGACTGTGGCCTCAGTGGGTCCGTATTCGTTAATCAACCGAACGCCCGGATTTTGGTGGCGCCAATAGCGGAGGGTTTCCCCCACTAGCGCTTCGCCTCCGATGACAAATGTTCGGGTCAATAGCCCGCGATGCTCGGCGGCCAATTTAAAACTAAGGGCTTCCAAATGCGCGGGGGTGAGTTTCACCAGGCTGAAATCACCGGCGCGCAGAGCGTCCGTTAAGGCTTCCAGCGTCGGATCTTCGCGCACGAGCACCGCAGACCGGCCGGTAAGCAGGGGTGGGAAAAGGCTGGTGATCGTCAAATCGAAGCCGATCGGAGTGTGTACCGGCGACCCGCGACCCTGGTCGGCCGAATAGGCAGCTGTGCACCAAGTGAGGTAGTTGACCAGCGCCCGGTGTGGAATCAAGACGCCCTTCGGCTGACCAGTGGATCCCGAAGTGTACAGCACGTATGCCAAATTGTCGGGCTCGACCGCCGACACTGGATTCTCGGGACTCTGATCAGCGGTGATCTGATGCCATTCGTCGACCGGCAATACCGCGCCGCTGTACGACAGTCCGTCGGCCACCGCCCGGTTCCTGCATAACAGCACTGGCGCTTGCAGGTCCGCGAGCATGAACGCCAGCCGCTCCTGGGGATATACCGGATCGAGTGGGGCATATGCCCCGCCCGCTTTGAGGATGGCCAACAGCCCCACCACCATCTCCAGCGAGCGCTCGATGCAAATGCCCACCAGCACGTTCGGTCCAACTCCGAAACTTCTGAGACCATGGGCCAGACGATTGGCCGTCGCGTTCAGCTCGGCGTAGGTGAGTTGGCGATCCTCATAGACCAGGGCGATGGCCTCGGGCGATCGCAGGACCTGTTCCTCGAAGAGCCGGTGCACGCAGGTTCGCGGATAATCGGCCCGGGTTTCGTTCCATTCCACTAAGACCCGGCGCCGCTCCACTTCAGTGAGAATTGGCAGTACGGAGACCCGCTCGCCGGGATTCTCGGCCACGGCTTCCAGAATGGTTTGGTAATGGTCCAGCATGCGGTGGACTGTTTCCGCCTCGAACAGGTCGGTGCGGTAGTGTACCACGCAAAGCGCGTCATGGGCGTCAAATTTGACGTAAATGCTTAAATCGACTTCGTTTAAATCGAATTCCGTACTGGCCAGGCTACGCTCGCCGCACTGAAACATCACTGGAAAAGCCCGCCCGTCGTCATCGGCTGGATCGCGTCTAGCTTCCTCCAGGTTTTCTCGGACTCGGGCCAACAATTCCCGGAACGCCGGGTCGTCTGAAACATCGGTGCGCAGCAAGATCAAGGTTCGAGCAGTTTGGTGCGAGGAAGGAGTACCGGTGACGATCTCCGGGCTTTCGGTATAGCGGTGGAGCAGGGCTTGGAAAGCGCCGAACAAGACTTCGAACAGCGTAGCGTGCTCCCGATCCGCGAGGGATCTGAGCTTTTCCAGAAGCGAGCCGTCCACTCTGTGCTTTTGTTGTGCGCGTGGATTTGCGCGGCGCCCCGGCCGATCGGTTGGAAGGAGCGGGACATCCGGCTTCGAAAGCCGGTAGCTGAACTGCTCGTCCAAAACCCGCAGTTCGGGTGAGCTCGCCGGGCGGACAACCGCCCGTCCTCCGGTCTGAATGTCGTTGCTCACGCTTCCCCGATACCCCAGCGTTGCAAGATGTCACTCCGATGCCTAAGTTTCTGGCGGTCTGTAGCCGCTTCAGGCTCACATCATAGACGCACTCGCGAAAAAAATCAATCATTTCGCCGCAACTTTTCCGGGCATGACCGGTTGCCAATAGAATCAACGGGATGCTCAGGTGTATCGTGACTGGCGAACAGGCCGCGATGCATGAGTTTTTTTGGTCGCCGCGGCTGTCGCCTTCCTTCAGGATGGTGGTACCCGGCAACATGTCCATTCAAGAACCAAGTCCCTAAATCCTGATACGGCCATCGCGCACTGCTAAAAGGGGCCCGATGCGCGGGAGAAGCTAGGCGACACGCAGTAAGCGACCACGCTGCCAACCGCCCATGTGGAGCGGTCCCCCGGGACCACGGTCGACGCACCCGTCCGGCTTATTTGGGTAGGAGCCACCGGACCAGGAGTCCCGCACGGACGAGGCGTCCTCCCCCTCAGACTTAGGCTACTGGTTCCTAATCGATCGACTCGCGCCTCAGGCGGGCTTCGATCAACTCATAGGGCTCCTCCGCTGGGGCGAATACCTCGTTGTTGTTTTCCAGCCCGAATAGGCACAGATCCACCAGCCGGCAGTCTTTGTTCGGCAGCCAGAAATGGATCTCCGCGATGTCGGCATAGCGCTCCAACACCGCTTCCGCCATGGCGTGGAGAGTGAATTGCAGCGACCGGCTTTCGTGCTCGACAAAGGTGTCGAGGATCGCCTGCCGGACGCCGTGCCAATAGACAGAGAATGGAATCTCGTTGTCCGAATAGAGCCAGTTCGCCTTCACGGCCGCGGAGAGGATTCGGTCAGCAGTCTCTTTCAGCGTGGTGAACGGATCGTGGACGTAGCCTTCGAAACCCGACCCGGTGGTTTTCACAATCTGCAGATTCTCGATGCCCGATTCGATCAGTACGGTTTCCCGGGTGCCGGTTACGGCTGTGGTACGGCGCTCAGGGCCGGCCGGCGTGAACGACCACGGGTGCGGCTTGCCGCCGAAAGGGATGCGGGTCCAAAGATACTCGGCGATCCTTACCCTGACTTTTCGCACCTGGGGGTTGTCGGTAAGAAAGTGATTGATCAGTTGCTGGGCGAACTCCTCGATCTGTTCGATGGTGTAGAGCTTAGCCAGAGCGTATACGGTGTTTTTGATGGTGTCGGCCGGCAGAATGCTGCGGTTGTCGCCGGCGATGTAACTGCTCTCGAACTCGCCTTCCAATTGAACACTGACGGAAAGCTCTTTGAGGTCGTGCCGGTCTTGCTGGCGATGCACCTTGATCAGGCGCACGCGCGAAGCGCCATAGTTGTGATCGAGCAGCGTCGTGGACATCGGCTCAGGACTCTGAGCCTACTATAACTGGAACGCGAAATAGCCGAGACATCCGAGCCCGGCGCCGATCAACGCCCCCGCGATGACGTCGCTGAGGAAATGCATGCCTAGCAGGATGCGCGAGATCGCGACGCTGAAGGCGCAGAACAGCAGCCCGGCGGTGAGCTCGGGATAGAATAGCGCCATCGGAATCGTAACGGCGAAGCCGGTCATGGTATGGCCGGAAGGAAACGAGAATTGATCGGGCGGAAGCAGTGTCGCCCAGCAGTGTGGTTCGCAAGGACGAGGACGCCCCGCCAGACGCTTCAGGCAGAGAAACAGAAGAACACTCAGCGTGGCAGAGACTCCCGCTGCGCCGAGCGCCTCGAAGCGATGCTCGCCTCCGAAAAGAAAGATGGCCAGGCCCATCGCGTACCACAGCCAACCATCGCCGCCGCGCGTTGAGCTGATAACATAGGCACGCACCCAGCGCGGCGCAACCCAATTGTTGGCCCTGCGCATCACAGTGTGGTCGCCCCTGGTGATGAGACTGAACATTCCTACTACAAATATACTCCTCAGCATGTTACATTCTGTTGAACAATTGTTTAGGACAAAATGAAGAGAATTGATTTAATTTATTTCGAGGCCGGCGGGGGACATCGCGCCGCTGCTACTGCCCTCAAGTTGGTAATCGATCAGCAGCAGCGCGGGTGGGACGTTAAGTTGATGAACCTGCAGGAGATCCTCGATCCGCTGGACATATTTCGCAAGTACACTGGGGTCCGGATGCAGGACGTATACAACCTTTTGCTGAAGAAAGGCTGGACTCTTGGCGCCCCCCAATTAACCGTGGCGATGCACGCCCTGATTCGGCTTTATCATGGCGGCCAGGTCCGGCTGTTGAAAAAATATTGGGCGCCAGGCGAGCCTGATTTGGTAGTGTCGCTAGTGCCGAATTTCAATCGCGCTTTGCGAGAGAGTCTTCCCCACGCGCCATTCGTGACGGTCCTAACTGATCTTGCCGATTATCCCCCGCATTTCTGGATGGAACGTCAAGACCAGTACTTCATTTGCGGAACGGCGAAAGCAGCAGAGCAAGCGCTCGCGCTCGGTCATCCGAAGGAGCGCGTGTTCCAGACGTCGGGCATGATTCTGCGGCCGAAATTTTATGAGCCGATCACGATCGATCGCGAGGAGGCACGCGACCAGCTCGGCCTCAACACCGATATGCCCACTGGCCTGGTGCTTTTCGGAGGCGAAGGCTCGGGTGTCATGCTCGAAATCGCGAAGCGAGTGACCGCGCAAGCGCAGTTCATCTTTATTTGCGGCAAAAACCAAAAGCTAGCCGAGCGGCTGCGTCGCATGCCCACCACCTTTCCGAAATATGTCGAAGGATTTACCAGCGAAATACCTTACTACATGTATCTGTCTGATTTTTTTATCGGCAAGCCCGGGCCGGGAAGCATTAGCGAAGCACTGGCCATGCACCTGCCGGTGATGGTCGAGCGGAATGCGTGGACTTTGCCGCAGGAACGCTATAACACCGAGTGGATCCGCGAGAAAGACGTGGGTGTAGTGTTAAAGTCGTTTCGTGAAATCGACACCGGCGTGCGCACGCTGCTGGAGCCGGGCAATTTCGCTCGTTTTCGCGCCAACGCCGCAGCCATCAAAAATCGCGCGGCTTTTGAGATCCCGGATATGCTCGACGCCATACTGCAACAAAAAATCCTATCAGCGCGATAATTTCGCCCGCCGAGAAAAGCGGCCAATTGAACGGATTCGGCAGACCGCCGGCCATGGTGTTGCGATAGTCCCAGACGAACGAAAGGATCACGATGATTCCTCCCACGCTCATCGCCATCCATTCCCGCGGCCGCGCCGGCATTCCGCCGAGGCGCAGCGAGATCAGGCCACAAACAACCAAGGTCAAGGCCACGATCACAGGGGCAATCACCGGGCCGACCCACGGCAGCGGAATGAGGAACAGGATGTCCCAGGTGAATAGCGACTGCGGCCAATGGATCATCAGCCTCAGAAACAAGTAGAAGAAGATATCCCACAGACCGAATACGACCGCGAAAGCCGCAATGCGCTGGTTGAAATTCCGTCCGGCTGCCAGCCCAAAGGCCGCCAGCATCGCAATAGTGGATGCTTCGCGGCCGATTTCGATCAACAAGCGTCGCGGATTCTCGGGCCCGGAATCCGCTAGTTCACGCGGAGAAATCAGCGGAAACAACTCGTCGGCGCCGCGGCCGGGATGAAGCCGGTGCCGGATCGGATCGTAGATGGCCCGTAGATAAACCACGACCGCCGCTTCCACGTATCCGAATGAAATGCCAAATAATAGGAGCGCCGCTACGGTACGGGTCATGAGTTTTTTCTAGCATACGGATCTTCCGGCCAGGCGTGCTTGGGATAACGCCGGCTCAATTCTCGTCGAACCTGCGGATACAGCCGCTGCCAGAATCCGGCGAGATCAGTGGTGGTTTGGACGGGCCGCTGGTTTGGCGCCAGCAAATGTACAACCAGTGGAACTTTACCGCTCGCGATGCGCGGTGTTTCCCGCATGCCGAAGAAGTCTTGTAGCCTGGAGGCGATCCAAGGCGGTTTACCGGCATCGTAATGGACCATGGTTTGCCGCCCGCCAGGCAGACGAATCCGGCTGGGGGCGACTTCGTTCAGCAGCTTGGACTGGACGTGTTGTTCCAGGGTCGGAATCAGCGATTGCGCCGCAGCCTTCAACTCGGCAAAGCTTTTGAGACCACGGCACAGCGCCCGAAACGCGGATTCGACCTCGATCTTGGGAATCGCAGCGTGATCGGACGCGAATGCAACTCGAGCCAGGAATTGATCGAGTTCCTCGCGATCGACGAACCGCTCGACGCCGGCCTCGAGCGCTTTCTGGGCGAGTAGCTCCGCAGCTTTCTCAGGATCCGGAGCGCCGCCGCGAGTTTCCTCGATCACCAGATCGTCGTAGAGCAAAGCGTTGACTGCATCGACGCGCTCCGCCGGCCGGTTCCATTCGACACTATTGCGCTCGCGCACGTGATCGGGAAACAGATCAACCAGCCACGCAGGCTCGATTGCGCAATAGAGGCGAACCAGCGGTAGCGCATGCTCGCTCCGGTCTTCGATGTCGACGGCGACAAGAAAATCTGCCCGGGCATCGCAAGCCAGTTTGGCCGAACCGCCAGATGCGAGCAGAAGTTCGGTCTCCTTTCGGCGGCGGCCCACGCGATCGGGGAATGCGGCGAGAATCGATAATGGCAATGCGTTCGGGTCGTGCTTTTGCTCTTTAGGCGG
>Ga0210389_10005135_pt1 | contig 10158 bp, 8 predicted proteins | sample IncBWH28OmetaG_FD_160127 | JGI IMG/M metagenome (GOLD analysis project Ga0210389, IMG submission 160127) | Forest soil microbial communities from Barre Woods Harvard Forest LTER site, Petersham, Massachusetts, United States - Inc-BW-H-28-O ...
CCCGAAGGGAGCGCAGCCTTCTTTCCAGGATAGCTCCGGTTGTGCCGGCTGTCTTCCGTTCACAAAACGGATCTCGCGCAGTCCCGCTTCGTCGGCGGCCAGCAGCAGCGGTCCGAGCGGGCTTTCGATCCGAGTGTAGCATCGGGTCATTTCTAAGGACTCCCAAACAGAATAGATTATCGGAGGAACAAAAGGCTGGCCGTTTTCGGACGTCAACGTGGCTGCCGAGCTTTGCTCGGCCGGAACAGCCGGGGGCGGCTGTCCCCACGGAAGCATTGCGATCACAACGCGGCGGCGTGCTCACGGCGCTTGGCTTGAATCTCGATGTAAATGTGCACCAGCGATACCGCGGCTGGGGTCACGCCCGGAATGCGGGAGGCGTGGGCCAGGGTGCGCGGTCTTATCTTTAGCAGCGTCTCCTGCATTTCGCGCGATAGGCCGCTGACCGATTGGTAATCGAACCAGTCGGGAATGGCCCGTTGCTCAGCTTTCTTCAGGCGGTCGATCGCGCGCTGTTGTTGCAACAGGTAGCCCTCGTATTTGATTTCGGTTTCTATCGATTTGAGTTCGTTGCGGACTTCGGACGAAAGAGCAGCCCCGGATTCGCGCGGATTGGCACGGATTTGTTCCCGGTCAAAGAATGCTGGGTCTAGTTCGCGGAAGGCGGGGGCTAAGTTCTCGATCGTGATTTCTGGCCGCTTGAGGAGTTGAGCGCAGGTTTGGCCCAGGGCGGAGGACAGGTCATTGGTTGTCAGTCGTTGGTCGTTGGAGCCGTTACTGTCGTGGAGGACGGAAACAGCAGGTCCCCCGACTTCGTTCGGCTCCGCCTCACTCCGCTCGGGATGAAAGATTGAAACGATTTCTGCACAGGAAATTCTTAGCAGCATTGCGCTGGTGAGTTTGGTTTTTTTCAGCAGCTGTTTCATAGAATCCAGACGCTCCTGCTTGGCCAGGTAGTCGGCCCAGGCTCGTTCGGAGATCAGTCCGATTCTGCGGCCGTGCGGGGTCAGGCGGCGGTCGGCGTTGTCAATGCGCAGATGGAGCCGAAACTCGGCGCGAGAGGTAAACATGCGATACGGCTCGTTGGTGCCCTTCGAGACCAGGTCGTCGATGAGAATCGCTGTGTAAGCCTCGGTGCGATCGAGGATGAGGGGTGGCTCACTCTTCACTTTCAGCGCGGCGTTGATCCCGGCCATCAATCCCTGGCACGCGGCTTCCTCGTATCCGCTGGTTCCGTTGATCTGGCCGGCGAGGAATAGTCCGCTGATCTTCTTGGTTTCTAGTGTGCGCTCGAGTTCGGTGGGATCGATCGAATCGTACTCGATGGCGTAGCCGGGACGCAGCATTTCGGCAGTCTCGAGACCGGGGATGGACTTGAGGATCGCAAGTTGAACCTCGACCGGCAGCGAGGTGCTCATGCCGTTGACATAGATTTCGTGGGTGTTCAGTCCCTCAGGTTCGAGAAAAAGTTGGTGCGTGGTCTTGTCGGGGAATTTTATAATCTTATCTTCAATCGACGGACAGTATCGTGGGCCGATGGATTGAATCTGGCCGCTGTACATCGGAGAACGATGTACGTTCTCACGGATGATGCGTTGCGTCTCCGGGGTGGTCCATGCAATGTAGCAAGGCACCTGCGAATCGTGATGAGCAACGCGCTTGGTGCGGAAACTGAAGGGCGTGGGATCTTCATCGCCGGGCTGCACCTGGAACTTGCTCCAGTCGATGGTGCGACCGTCAAGCCGTGGCGGCGTGCCGGTCTTGAGGCGGCAGCCGTGGAGGCCAAGCTGCTTCAAAGACTCTCCGAGGAGAACTGCGGCTGGCTCGCCGGAGCGTCCCGCGGGATATTGCTGCTCTCCGCAATGGATCAGACCGTTTAGGAAAGTTCCGGTGGTGATGATGATGGCGTTGGCGCCGACGGTGCGGCCGTCGCGAAGCTTGATGCCGCGGCAAACTCGGTCGTCCGTCGTTGGTCGTTGGGCGTCGGCAGAGACACAAGGTCCCTCGACTGCGTTCGCCTTTGCCTCACCGCGCTCGGGATGACAGGGTTGGGGCTGATGGCTGACGGCTGATGGCTGACGGCTTTCTACGATCAGATCCGCCACTTCGGCTTGCTTGATCTTTAGACTTGGCTGGGACTCCAGCACCTCGCGCATCTTTAAGCGGTAGGCTTGCTTGTCGCACTGGGCGCGCGGCGACCAGACGGCCGGCCCGCGAGAAGTATTCAGCAGGCGGAACTGGATGCCGACCGCGTCCGTGACCTCGCCCATGATGCCGCCGAGAGCATCGACTTCGCGGACCAGATGGCCTTTGGCAATTCCGCCCACGGCGGGATTGCAGGACATTTGCGCAATAAGGTCTACGTTCAGCGTGTAAAGGGCAGTCTTCAACCCCATGCGGGCCGCGGCTATCGCAGCTTCGCATCCCGCGTGACCGGCGCCGACTACGACCACGTCGAATTGTTCGGTGAAGGCCATCTGTGGTCTCTATTCTAGCAATGAGCGAGCGAACACGCTGGGAGAACATTCCGCACGTGGGGACAGCCGCGCTCGGCTGTCCAGCGGAGCGAAGCTCCGAGGGTTGGCCGGGGTTGAAATGAATCTAACCTCGATAGAGCACAGTGTGCCGGGGGGCTGTCAGCACGTGATTTTTAGGATTGTGGGCCTCCGATATCCGTGAACACCGCTTCCTGGCACTGCGCCGAAGGGAAATACCAATTGCGGGCTCCGGCTTCGTGATTGTTTCCACCCAGGCGGTAGGGGATGGTCGGCGAACACCAATAGTCCATACCCATCAGCAGTAGAGCCCCTTGAGAAATCCTGATGCGGGCTTTGACCGTGCAGCCTTCTTGCTCTCCGGCTGGCAGCGCGGCGCGGGGCGAGGGGTTCCAGAAATGCCAGGCGCGGTCGGGACTCTGACCGACTTTTATCACTACGTTGTGACTGGTCTGATCGTAGGCTAGCGGCATGAGGTCGTGCTCATCGGTGCCGAACCAGGGTTTGTCGGTGGTAGAGCTCGCCACGAACGTTGCCCTTGTCGTCGTTGACGATTACGTCTTTGCCATCGACTCGACAGATGAGCTGGGTCGAGGCAATCTCCACTTCTGCGGATTCGTGACCTGAGACGCGGGTGTCGACGATTGCGATTCTCCAAAGTAGCGCCGACTTGAAATCGCGGGGCGGCGCAACTGCGTTCACATAGCCTGTTTTGTTGCTGACCTCGTCGGGGACGCGCGGATCGTTAGCAATCACGAAGGCGGACGGACTTGAGGCACGGCCTTGAGGCGTGACCACCGTGATTGTTGAGGTTATGCTCTTATGCGGGATTAGTGTGACGAGTGTTTCGGGGGAAATGAGACTGAAAGCGGCGCTGCTTGTACCCAGCAAGACAGCCGAGGCTCCCTGAAGTTCTTGCCTGTGATTTCCACACGGGAACCCTCGGGACCGCTGGTGGGCGAAATTTGGAAAATCTCGGGGCGTGTCGACTGCGCAATCACGACTGCGGAAAGAGTTGAGATCAGCGCTCCAATCGTCTTAATTGCCATACGCTTTCCCGTGTTCACACCTGCAGCTAGCAGCGCCAGCACGGGTGCGTGGACGCCCGCGCGCCTACATTATCCGACGTGACTTGCTCTTGGCTTGCTTCAAACTGCGTCATCGCTGCGATGAATTCCCGGATTGGGGAGAGTTGCGCGGGCCCCCTGAGCCCCGTATATTGGAGTGTCCTGGAGGCGCAATCATATGACGACTGAGCAATTCTTCGAACAGCTGGATACGCGGATCGCGAAGTATGATCTGCTTTGCCATCCTTTCTATAAAGCATGGAGTGCGGGCGAGCTTACGCGCGAGGATTTACGGGAGTACGCGCGGGATTACTACCACCATGTGGAGGCCTTTCCGCTCTATCTAGCGGAACTGGGTATCCGCCTCGACGAAAGCGAACTCCGGCAGGCGGTGCTGGCCAACATGGCGGAGGAGAAGGGGATGGCGGATGCGTTTGGCAATGCGTCGCCGCCACATTCCGAACTATGGCTGGATTTTGCTGAAGGCATGGGCGCAAGACGTAACATGCGTGGACACGACCCGCTGCCCGAGGTTAAGGAGCTGACTTCGTTCTTCCATCGTGTGGCGAGTGAGGGCACGCCGGAAGAAGCGCTGGCCGCCTTCTACGCCTATGAGTCGCAAGTACCGCGGGTCGCGAAGGAGAAAGCGCGCGGGCTGCTAGAGATGTATGGCGCCGATGAGCGCGTTACCACCTATTTCACCCTGCATACTACCGCGGATGCTTATCACTCGCAGGTCTGGCGTCAGCAGTTGGGCAAACGGCTGAAATCGAATGCGCAGATGGCGGAGCAGGCGCTGGTTGCGGCCGAGAACGCTGCGAAGGCCCTGTGGCACGCGCTGAATGGCATCGAGACCCGGCGGATGCAGAAGGTAGCGGCGTAGACGGCGATCTTCAAAACTAGGAATGAAAAATGGAGCCGGTGATTCGTTAGAATCATTGGCTCTTTCTCTTTATGGGGATTTTCTTATGGCGAAAGCAATGCCAATTGGCGCACGCGCGACGGTTGAGGAGACGGTTGGGTTCAAGCACACACTGACCTCGCATCATCCCGAGCTGCCGCCGGTGTATTCGACTCCTGACATGATCCGGCTGATGGAAACGGCAGCATTTCATGCCCTGCAACCTTACTGCGAGGGCGACGAGATCACCGTGGGCACGGCCATTCATATTGAGCATCGGGCGGCGAGCGGAGTCGGAGCGCGGATCCGGGCGGAGGCAGTGCTGAAATCGTTCGATGGGAAGTTTTACACGGTGCGCGTGACTGCGTGGGACGATGTCCAGGAAATTGGCCGGGGCACGGTGGGGCGCGCGGTGGTGAGTATCGGGTGCTTCGTGGAGAAGATGAAAAAGAGCAGTCGTTAGTCGTTGGTCGGTGGTCGTCGGCCGTGGCCAGCAAAGATCCGGCCCAACTTACTGTGGATGTACTATGTTCCCGTGGAAAGGCTGCAGCACGCTGTACTCGAATACATTCGCAAACATGAACTCCTGAAGGCCGGGGATCGCGTGGGGATCGCGGTGTCGGGTGGGGCAGACTCGGTGTCCTTGCTTCGTCTGCTTTTAGAACTCCGCAAGGAAGTCGGCATTGTCGTTTCGGTGGTTCATTTCAATCACAGGTTGCGTGGGGCTGAGTCGGATGAAGACGAACGGTTCGTGGCTGAATTGGCTCAGCGGCACAAGTTAGAGCTGTGCCGCCAAAGCGGTGAGGTGGCCGCTCATGCGGCGGAGAAACGCCTGAGTCTGGAAACGGCGGCGCGCGAAATGCGATACCAGTACTTCCATCAATTACTGCTGGAAAGCCGGTTGAACCGGATTGCTACCGGACACACTTTGGACGATCAAGCCGAGACGGTGCTACTAAAGATCGTTCGAGGAGCTGGTGGCCGTGGATTGGCAGGAATTTACCCTCGGTTGTCAGTGACCAGCTTTCAGCGTTCAGCTCTCAGCTCACAGCCCACCAAGGAGACGAGAGCCGCCTCCATTGTTCGCCCGCTGCTTGGAATCCGGCGACGAGAGCTGGAGGTTTATCTGCTTGCGCTGGGGCAAAGCTGGCAGGAGGACAAGAGTAATCGCGACTTACGGCATATGCGCAATCGAGTGCGGCACGGAATTTTGCCGCGGCTGGAGCGTTATCTAAACCCCGCGGTACGCGAGGCGTTTGCCGAGACAGCGGAGATTGCGCGTACGGAGGAGGAATACTGGGAAAAGGAAGTTGCGCGAGTACTGCCGCTGGTTTGGCATGCAAAGGGCGCCGGCGGCGTCCTTAGTTTGTCAGTTTTGGCAGACTTTCCTCTCGCGCTGCAGCGGCGTTTGGTCCGGGCTGCCAATGAATCTTTGGGCATGCGGCTGGATTTCCATCACGTCGACGAGGTTCTTGCTTTAGGCTCCAACCGTGCTGAACCGGCTAAGTCCACTGTGTTGCCGGATAGGTGGGTGGCTTTGCGAAACAAGGGCGAGTTGCGCTTCGAGCTTCAAAGCGATACGCCGGGCACAGTGGACTACGAATACCGCCTCCCCGTCCCTGGATCGGTCGAGGTTCAGGAAACGGAATCACGCTTCGAGGTGGTATTGGTTTCTGGAAACGCTGCCAAGGGTTATAATCCCGAGGATTTGTTGGATCGGGCATTATTGGCGGCGGAACTGAAAGTTCGGAACTGGCGTCCGGGCGATCGCTTCTGGCCGCCGCATACGAAGATCGCGAAAAAGGTAAAAGAACTGCTGCAGGAGCGGCAGGTGGCGGGCCCGGAACGAAAATTGTGGCCGGTGGTGGCGAGCGAAACGGACGTAGTCTGGGTTCGCGGCTTCTCGGCACCGTCTCGACTGCGGCCACGTAGCGCAGATGACGGCGCTGTGTTGATCCGGGAGGTTAGGTTGTAGGAGCGAGTTTGGCGCAAAGCGGACGGGCGAGGCGCCGGTCGCCAGACGAACAAAAACATATGAACGCTCACCCAAAGCCTGAGCAGCTACGTGCCGTGATTCCGACCGAGCAGATCCAAAAGCGCGTGCGTGAAATGGCACGACAGATCTCCGACGACTATCAAGGCAAGACCATTCACGCCCTCGCGTTGCTGGAAAACGGGTTCATTTTCATGGCCGACCTAGTGAGGGTTCTGGAGGTACCGGTCATTTGCCAGTTTATCAAGCCGAGCTACAGGCGGGAGCAGGAGAACACTGCGGCGGGCTTTCTGGAAATCTTTTTCAGCCACGAACTAGCGATCGTCGGACAGCATGTTTTGCTGATCGAGGGCCTGGTGCATTCCGGAGTGACGAGCGAGTTTCTGATGAACGACTTGCGAGGCCGGGGAGCCGCTTCGGTCAAGTTGGCCACGTTGCTCGACCGGCAGTCGGCTCGGAGAGTGCAGTTGCAGCCGGATTACTTCGGATTTCTGGTGGACGAAGCGTTCCTGGTGGGTTATGGGTTGGGATCCCCCGAACAGACCCTTCGCAACCTTCCCTACATTGCGGCTGCAAGCTGAAGCTTTTCTGTGACTTAAGTCACGGCAAGAACTCCATCCTTTTTCCCACAAGAAGGGTTAGAATGATGGAGTTGGTAATTTCCTCTATCCAATCCTTGCGGCTGGCATCTAATTAGTTTAGGCGGAGCCCCAGTTGCGTTTTTGGAACAGGACGCGACTTTCTCAGGAGTTTTTAGGTGAATTCAACAGTTAAGACCGTGGTTTTCTGGCTAGTGATCGTGCTCTCGGCGTTCCTGCTTTGGCAAGTAGTAAAGGCCGGCGGCGCGGGACAAAAAGAGAAGGAAGTCAACTTCTCGCAATTCATGACGGATGTGGACCAGGGCAACGTCAAAGAAGTCACCATCAACTTGCAGGAAGTACATGGCAAGTTTGCGAATGACGGCTCGACCTTCCACACCACCGTTCCTACGAACTATCCCGACATGATTAAATTGCTGCGCGACAAGGGCGTGAATATCACCGTCCGGGACGCCAGCAGTGGGAGTTGGCCCAGTTGGCTGCTGAACCTGGCGCCCTTGATTCTGCTGGCTGCCTTGTGGTTCTTTATGATCCGGCAGATGCAGACGGGCGGTAACAAGGCACTGTCGTTCGGGAAGAGCCGGGCGCGGCTCCTCTCGATGCAACAGAAGAAAGTCACGTTCAAGGACGTGGCGGGCGTGGAAGAGGCCAAGGAAGAGCTTAAGGAGATCATCGAATTCCTGCGTGAAGCGCAGAAGTTCCAGAAGCTCGGTGGACGCATTCCGAAGGGTGTGTTATTGGTTGGACCTCCGGGAACGGGTAAGACTCTGCTGGCGAGAGCGGTTGCGGGCGAGGCCAACGTTCCCTTCTTCTCGATTTCCGGTTCGGACTTCGTGGAAATGTTCGTAGGCGTCGGCGCGAGCCGGGTGCGCGATCTGTTTGAGCAAGGCAAGAAGAATGCCCCCTGCATCATCTTTATCGATGAGATCGATGCGGTTGGACGCCATCGCGGCGCCGGCCTGGGCGGCGGACACGACGAGCGCGAGCAGACTTTGAATCAGTTGCTGGTCGAGATGGATGGCTTCGAATCGAACGAAGGCGTCATCCTGATGGCCGCCACTAACCGTCCGGATGTGCTCGATCCCGCACTCCTGCGGCCAGGCCGTTTCGACCGCCGGGTGGTTGTGCATCGGCCGGATGTGCGCGGACGCGAAGAGATTCTTCGAGTCCACACTCGCAAGATTCCTTTGGCCGACGATGTCGATCTTTCCGTACTGGCACGGGGTACACCGGGCTTCTCGGGAGCGGACTTGGCCAACATGGTGAACGAGGCTGCATTGAGCGCGGCGCGGCAAAACCGCAAAGCCGTTCTCATGTACGACTTCGAGCTGGCTAAGGACAAGGTCCTGATGGGCGTCGAACGCAAATCGCTCATTCTCACGGAAGAAGAGAAGAAGGTGACGGCGTATCACGAGGCAGGGCACGCATTGGTCGCATCGAAGCTGCCGAATTCTGATCCGCTGCACAAAGTCACGATCATTCCGCGTGGCATGGCTCTGGGTGTGACCATGCAGTTGCCGATCGATGACAAGCACAATTACACCAAGGAATATCTGGAGACGGAAATCGCCATCATGATGGGTGGCCGGATCGCCGAGGAGATGTTCCTCAATCAGATGAGCACGGGCGCAGGCAACGACATTGAGCGGGCCACGGAACTGGCGCGCAAGATGGTCTGCGAGTTCGGTATGAGCGATCTGGGCCCGCTGACCTTCGGCAAAAAGGAAGAGCAGATTTTCCTGGGTCGCGAGATTGCGCAGCATCGCGATTACAGCGAGGCCACGGCAATCAAGATCGACGACGAAGTTCGCCGAATTGTGGGCCAGGGCTATAACACCGCGAAAGGCATTCTGGCGCAGGATAATGGCGCGCTGGTCAGAATCGCGCTGGCATTGCTGGAACGTGAAGTGCTCGACGCAAATGAGATCAAGATGATCATCGAAGGCAAGGAATTGCCCAAGATGACGCCTCCGCCTAAGTCCGATGACGGCGTGCAGCAGGTGCTGAAGCCGGAGCCGGGACGGCCAGGGATTGCCAAGGGTGGGGAGAGTCCGGCCAGGGCCTGACCTCAAACGACTAAGGCGTTTTCAGCTCGCTAAGAATTGTCATTCCGACCGAAGCTTCTCATACCCGAAGGGAATGAGAAGCGAAGTAGAGGAACATTGTTTTCACGATCTTGAGTACGCTGTAGTGGATACTACGGGGCGGCCCAACGGCCGCCCCAAGTTTTTTTTCCTAACTCTTTCATCCGTTCACCAGGCTCATCATGTGTTCCGGATAGCGCGCCCCAGCGGTTGCATCCCGCGGAAAGACCTCATCGATCCGGTGCAGGTCCTCCGGGGTAAGCTGAATGTTGATAGCGCCTACATTTTCTTCGAGATACTTCCGCCGCTTGGTGCCAGGAATCGGCACAATGTCATCCCCCTGCGCGAGTACCCAAGCTAATGCCAACTGCGAAGGCTTGCAACCTTTCAGTTTCGCCATTTCCTCCACCCGGCGTACCAGATCAAGATTCTTCTGGAAGTTCTCGCCTTGGAAACGCGGGGAGTTTCTGCGGTAGTCGTCAGGAGCAAGATCATCGAAAGTCTTGAGCTGGCCGGTCAAGAAGCCGCGTCCCAACGGGCTGTAAGCAACGAATCCGATTCCGAGTTCGCGACAAGTGGGCAGGATTTCGTCTTCGGCATCGCGCGTCCACAGCGAGTATTCCGTCTGCAGCGCAGTAATGCGATGAACCTTTGCGGCGCGGCGAAGAGTCTGCGGACTAGCTTCGGAGAGCCCCAGGTAACGAACTTTGCCTTCCTTGACCAGTTGCGCCATCGCGCCTACCGTCTCTTCAATCGGCGTATCAGGATCTACGCGGTGCTGGTAATAAAGTTCGATCGTGTCCACGCCTAGCCGCCGCAGGCTGCCTTCGCAGGACTGGCGCACGTATTCCGGTTTGCCATTGACTCCACGGACATTAGGATTCTTAGGATCGCGCACAATGCCAAACTTCGTGGCCAGCACAATCTGGTCCCGGCGTCCGCGAATTGCTTTGCCGACCAACTCTTCGTTGGTAAACGGCCCATACACGTCAGCAGTGTCGAGAAAAGTGATGCCAAGT
>Ga0210389_10005137_pt1 | contig 10157 bp, 13 predicted proteins | sample IncBWH28OmetaG_FD_160127 | JGI IMG/M metagenome (GOLD analysis project Ga0210389, IMG submission 160127) | Forest soil microbial communities from Barre Woods Harvard Forest LTER site, Petersham, Massachusetts, United States - Inc-BW-H-28-O ...
CTCGATACGGTGCGCTTCCCCAGTGGTGTGCCGGTTGACCTTCGGTTCAACCTGAACTTCGCTTGTCTGCAGGCCTTTGGCGTGTTCTGCAACGAGATCAAGTTGACTAGCTCGCAGTTGCAGAAGTTGCAGGCAATGGCGGCGACGAATTAGTTTAGTGCCGCCTTGTAGAGGCGACAGAAAATCGTCCTTGGCGAGGTCGATCTCCTCGCCAAGGGCCGGTGTCGCAATCGAATGTCTAGGGTGAAACCGAGCAAGCACTCTCGCCGAGATTTCCTGAAGCTGGCAGCGGTGACTGCTGCTGTCGGGCCGTTCTTCGCTTTTCCCCAGCGCGCGCGCGCGAGCCAGAAGACATTGAGCATTGTCAAATGGGCCCATTTTGTCCCCGAATTTGATTCGTGGTTCGAAGGCATGGCCGAGGATTGGGGCACCCGCCACGATACCAAGGTCATCGTAGATCGCGTTCCCGTGGAGGAGGTAAGTGGACGTGCAGCCGCCGAGGTCAAGGCTGGCGTGGGTCACGACATATTCATGTTTCCCTGGCCGCCGGCAGAATATTACCAGCACGTGATTGATCACGACGGGATTTACCAGACGGTGGCCATGAAGTACGGACAGATTGACTTCATGGGCCACCGCTCGACTTTCTATCCCAAGGCCAAGAAACGTTTCGCCTTCGCCGATTCCTGGATTCCCCTTCCACTGCATTATTTCAGTGACTACTGGAGCGAAGTGGGCATGGCTCTGGGCCCCCTGCACTACGACGGACTGCGCAGCGGAAGTAAAAGGATTCGCGAAAAGCTGGGTATTCCGCATGGCTTGGCGTTTAGTTCCACCCTGGAGGGCAACATCACTCTCCACACCATGCTGATCGACTTTGGTAGCGGCGTCTTGAACGTGCACGGTGACGTAATCCTCGATCAAGGCAGCCGCACAATGGCGGCGCTGAATTACGCCCGAATCCTGCACCAGGAAGCCGGAACTCCGGAGCAGCTCGCCTGGGGGTCTTCCGGCAATGTTAAGGCGATGCTGGCGCGCAAGACCACTTGCAGCATGAACGGCATCAGCCTGCTGCGCGCGGCGGAAAAAAAAGATCCTGGGATTGCCCGCAAGATCTTGATCCAACCGCCGCTCATAGGGTCGGCCGGGGCCGGGATCGCCGCGATTCCCCATGTCACCAACTGCTCGGTGGTATGGAACTTTGCCCAAAATCAGGAGGGGGCGCAACAATTTCTGGCCGATCTCATAGACAACTCCAAGACTGCCTATCAACAAAGCCTGGGTTGCAATTTCCCTTTTTTTCAGAAAACCGTTCCCGACATTCTGATACAGCTCTCGCGGGACTCGCAGGCTGATCCTCCTTACAAGTACATCCAGCTAAAGGATGCCTTGCACTGGACCCATGTTCTCGGCGTTCCCGGATACGCAACTCCGGCGTTCATGGAGGTATTCAACAGCTTCGTCATTCCTCGGATGTTCCAGCGCGTGCTCAAGCGTGAAGCCAGCCTGGAGGACGCCACCCGCGCGGCCGCAGCTGAAGTGCAGCGAATCTCTGACAAGTGGAAGCAGGTCGGGTAGAACAGCGCCTGCGCTCTAGGAGTATGACTATGCGGAAGATCACCTCAGTTCTCGTTCTGCTGGCCTCGGCCATTCCCGGATTGGCCCTGCCCCCGGCTCCCATGCCGCGCAGGTCACCCGAGCTTACCATTTACGAGCCGTCTGGCAAGACTACGCTTTTGTCCGCCTTCAGAGGCAAGGTAGTGGTAATCGAGTTCCTCTTCATCGCGTCCCCGCACTGCTTGCGAGTGGCCCAGACGCTGAACCGCCTGGAGCAGGAGTTGGGACCAGGTGGTCTGCAGTCGGTCGCCGTAGCGTTCCCGGCTCCGGGCTCGGATGCAAACGGTCCATTGGTGACCTACATTGTCCACGATTTGAAGCTGACCTATCCGGTGGGCTACACCGACTCAACCAGCGTAGACAAGTACCTGGAGCGGGGGCGGGCTGATGTTTTGAACATTCCCCAGGTTGTGGTCATAGACCGCTCCGGCATGATTCGCGCCCAGAGCGGCGCCAAGCCGGGCGATCCGAAGTTGGAAGATGAGGCCTCTCTTCGCAACCTGCTGGCCCCCCTGTTGAAAGAAACTCCGCCGTCAGACAATGCGGCGAAAACTGAACCACTGGCGACCACCAGGAAAACCCAGTAGAGGGCGAAATGCAGGCTATGTCCTCCATCACGAAGCAGTCGTGGCGATTCATAGGTTTTTGGGTTGCTCTTCCGGCAGTCCTGGCACTTGCTGTTGACCGACCGAATTCGGAATTCAACCAGGAGTTGGCCGCCGCCAAGCAGGCGGTTGAACGAAACGACGCTTCCGACGCCATCTCACACTTCAGCAAAGCAAATGAACTCCGACAAGGCAAATGCTCTGAGTGCTATATCTGGCTCGCCCGAATCGAGATGTCTACTGGGCAAATCGATCAGGCCCTGACCCACAGCGGACAAGCCCTTGCCACCGCTACCAGCGACGGTGAGCGTTCGATGGCGCAACTGTATCGCGGCGTCGCCCTGGGCCGGGAGAACAATCTCCTGTCGGCCGAAGCTGCATTTAAGGCCGCAGTCGTTTCTGATCCCGCATGCCTGGAATGCAGATTCAATCTCGGCTTTGTACTCCTGAAAGAATCCAAAGATGCCGCGGGCGTGCAGGTGCTTAAGGCCGTCGTTCCCGATTTCGCGGGCACACCAAGAGGGCGGGAAATTCAGAGATTCATTGACGATCCGAGCCGTGTGCGAAAAGACTTTGCTCCGGAGTTCTCCGCGAAGCTGAGGAGCGGCGAACCAATAAATCTGGATACGCTCAAGGGCAAAGTGGTTCTGTTGGACTTTTGGGGTACGTGGTGTGCGGCCTGCCGCGTGTCCTTGCCGTTGTTGAGGGATCTGGCCACGAACGTCGATCCCCGGGAGGTTGCCGTCGTCAGCATTGACGAGGATGAATCCAGGTTGAAGTGGGAGCAGTTTATTCAAAGCAACGGCATGAACTGGGCCCAGGTCTACGACGGCGACCGCTCCTTGAGTCGTGCTTTCGCCGTCGACGGCTTTCCACGCTATTTTGTGCTCAGCAAAGACGGAATCATTCTGGCGGAGTTCAAGGGATGGAGCCAAAGTGGTGAATCTACAATCAAGAATGCCATTGCGCGGGCACTTATGCGATAAGAGACGACAGAGCGTGTGATCTTCGGGGCAAATGGCTCCGGTGCCTTCAAATCGCGGCGAACAGCGACGTTCAACTGGCGGCAGGAAGCAGTTTCATATGAGATGGTGCAAGTGTTCTCGGGCGACAATCCGCGTGGGAACCCGCGCGCAGTGAGATAACCACTCTAGTGTTGTGCTAGGAGATCACGAACTTATCTCTTTTCAGTGCCATTTCGACGCTCTTCGTTACGTGGAAGATACAGTCTTCCAGTGCTGCCGGAGCTGCCGATAACGGAAACAATCGACGAGGTGATCGTTTACCATTCCAACCGCCTGCATGTGGGCATACACGACCGTCGAACCAACGAAACTGAATCCGCGATGCTTGAGGTCCTTGCTGAACGCATCGGATTCGACAGAGGTCGCAGGAATCTGTCGCATGATCTTCCACCGGTTAAGCTTTGGTTGTCCGTCAACGAAGCGCCAGCAATAGGAGTCGAAGGTTCCAAACTCTTCCTGGATTTTGAGAAACGCGCGTGCGTTGCGCACGGCGCCCTCGATCTTCATGCGATTACGAATGATCTCAGAATTTAATGCGAGCTTCTCGGTTCGTCGAACCGAAAATCGCGCGACTTTCTCGGGATCAAAACCATCGAAAGCACGCCGATAACCTTCCCGCTTCTTCAATACAATCGTCCAGCTCAACCCGGCCTGTGCACCTTCGAGCACAAGGAACTCGAAATGCTTGCGGTCATCGTGGACTGGAACACCCCACTCGCGATCGTGATATTGGAGCATCAGCTGATCATCGAGGCCGACCCAGGAGCACCGTTTTTTTGTTTCATCGTCGTGCGTAGAAACGCCTCTCTCAAATATTCCTCGACTAAACTGTTATATTTATTGTAACAATATGTCGAGGATTAACAATCAGTTTTCAGTCGGTGTTCACATCATGACAGCGCTTGGCGACCACCACGGTGAACAGGTGACATCGGCGCATTTGACCGCAAGTGTGCGGGCCCATGAATCGCAAGTCCGCACTTTGCTGTCCAAACTTGTGAAAGCGGGTTTAGTAGTGACATCTCGCGGCCGCAATGGTTTTTCATCCTTGTCACGGCCGGCAAATAAGATCAATCTGTTGGAAATTTACAAAGCCTTAGAGGTGCCCCCTGTTTTTTCGATTCACCAGTATCCAAAGGAAAAGACGTGCCGAACAAGCTGCACTCATAAAGAGGCAATGGTAGAGCTACTGGAGGACACACAGCGAGCGTTTGAGACCCGGCTGGGCCAGCGAATGCTTTCTGAGATGGTCGCAAAAGCGCGGAGCTCCAAGTAGTTTTTTTTGATTGCTATTGTCCATTTAGAAGTGACATTACAAAAGAAACCGACATAGGCTGATCGACAGCTTCACCGAAGGTTTGATTGAAAAAGACCAGTTCACGTCGCGGATGGCTCGGACAAACACTCGAATCGCGGATCTCGATAGCAAGCTTGAAAGGGATACGCGATGTCGATCAGCGGGAACACTTTCGACATGCAACAACTCGGCTTCGTGAGCTTGCAACAGCGGTTGGAGCCGGAGTTGGCAAGCGCGAACTGGCAACAAAACGAGAAATCATCTGGAGGCTCGTGCAGCGAATCGACATCGACACCGAGGTTATTAGATTATCTTCCGCTTAACCCAGATCACCCAGGGCTCGGATTCTGGCTCCATCGCGATCACATTGCTGCGGATCTAAAACGCTCTAGCTTATCTAGAACCACCGCTTGGGAAAGTTTCGTCAACATTCCTGCACTCACATGCGACCGGAGAGTTGCGCTCGCAGCGCGACATTTCATCGAGGTGCACTGGTGCATTTGCGAGTTTAGCGATGTGCATCTCCCGGTTCCCTTCACTACTTATAGGGCCCGATGCTAAGCCGAAGAAGCTTTCCCGCAATGGCAACCCTGAGTAAACTAGCCGGGCAGGATGGCAAGCAAATGACTGAGATGAAGCCCGATCAGCCAGTAGCTTCCAAAGCCCCCAGCCGGGAATGGTTTGGGTCTCGGGCGGCGTTGTTTGCCGGTTTCGGAACATTGCTAATTTTGATGGCGACCGTGTCCATCGACTCTCTCTACACTCTGGAAGCGTTCGAGACCCACGATACTCAGATTCGGCAAGAGTTTGTTTACCGCGAACATACGCTGGAGCAGGTTCGAACCGGCGTGTACGAATCGGGCGACATCATAAGTGACTATGCCGTGACCGAACCGGACCCTCCATCACAGGAAAGGCTCCGGAGTGAGTTTCAGTCGATTCGCAATGAGACCACGGCATCATTAAAGGCGTGCATTGAGTCCCTTCCTCCAGACAAAAGGGAGCCCTTCCAGCATCTCGCTGAGGAACTGGAGCGATACTGGTTGAAAGGCGATCGCCTTTTCGCATTACATGCGACCGAGAAGAAGGGATTAAGCCATTCTGCACTCCGGGGCGACGTCCTGTCCCAGTACGGTGAGGTTTTGGCGATTACGAGAGAAGTCAGGGCGGTCAATGACAACGAGTTAAAGGAAACCGACCGAAGGATCGCGGAAACCTTTGCGCAGTTTCGACGCCGCTTGCTTATGTTCGCCGTGATTGGTTTGAGCTTTGCATTGATTCTGGCAATTACCACCATCGTGTACGCCGTGCGACTTGAGAAAAGAGTTAAGGACAAATATGAAGAGAGCCTCCAAGCGCAGCGTGAACTGAAAAAACTGTCAAAGCGTCTCGTCGAGGCCGAGGAGCGGGAACGGCGCGCTATTTCCCGGGAGCTGCATGACGAAGTTGGCCAATCCTTAAGCGCCCTGCTGATTGATGTGGAGAACTTGACAGAGATGTGCAGCGAAGATGCTGCCTTTCGGCAGGGGCTACAAAGAATCAAGACGCTTGCGGAGAATTGCGTCAACGAAGTGCGCAATATGGCTTTGCTGCTACGCCCCTCAATGTTAGATGATCTCGGTCTGGTCGCGGCGCTTGACTGGCAGGCGCGTGAAGTGTCCAAGCGTACCGGCATGCTTGTAGATACGGTGGATGAGAATGTCTCGGAGAACTTGCCAGAAGAGCATAAGACGTGCGTGTACAGAATCGTGCAAGAAGCTTTGAATAATTGCTCGAAACACGCATACGCAAAGAAGGTCCGGGTTGTTGTGCGCCAGGAAACGAATTACCTCCGAGTCAGCATCGAAGATGACGGGAAGGGTTTTGATGCGAGCCGGGTGCGCGGGTTGGGACTAGTCGGCATGAACGAGCGAGTGAGTCAATTGGGAGGAGTGTTAAAAGTGGAATCCGATCCGGCGCGAGGCACACGTCTTCGAGTCGATCTGCCGCTCCCAAATGCATCCGACGATTCGGGAGAATTGAATTCATGAAAAAGCTGCGGATATTGTTGGCCGATGACCACATTCTGATGCGCAGCGGATTGCGCGCTCTTCTTGACCGACAACCTAACCTGGAGGTTGTAGGCGAGACTGAGAACGGGCGTGAAACCGTTGCGCTTGCCGCCTCGCTCAAACCGGACGTTGTGGTGATGGACGTGGGCATGCCCATTCTGAACGGTATCGAAGCTACTCAAACGATCGTCACTCAGAACCCGACCGTCGCGGTAGTCATCCTCAGTATGCACGCCGACGAATCATATGTGATGCGCGCTTTGAAGGCCGGAGCCCGAGGCTACTTGCTTAAGGACTCAGCGGCAGCCGATTTGATCGGCGCCATTCAGGCAATTTCGCAGGGCAAATCCTTTTTCAGCCCTAAAGTGAGCCGCATCCTGGCGGAGGACTACGTCCGTGTTCTCAAGCAAAAAGGCGCCGTAGATACCTATGACTTGCTCACCAGCCGTGAGCGAGAGATCCTACAACTTCTGGCCGAAGGGAAGACGAACAAGGAAGTAGCAACAGCTCTAAACATTAGCCCCTACACGGTAGAGACTCATCGCAGCCACATCCTGCAAAAACTGAACCTGCATAATTCTGCGGAGCTCGTCCTATACGCGGTTCGCAAAGGCATCATTTCTTGACTGGGCAAGCAGTCATAGTCCCTCGGATTTCTCTTGTTCGGCTCTACTGAGATTTCTGTGCCTCGGATACCTCCTTGGCGGGATAGACCATTTCCTCCCACCATCCTAATCTGCCTCTACGAAACTCCCGTGCCGCCCCTGTGGAGCGGGCAACGTAAGGGAGGTTCTCATATCTGTTCGAATGAGGAGATGGAACATGAAGTCACAGCTGGCAGCGGTAATGGAGCGCACGCCGGAGCCTGAACTCGCTAAGCGCATCAGCGAAAAGATCTCCAACCAATTCTCGCAGATCTCTGACGGAATCGCTCGAAGGGCGTTCGACATTTTTGAAAGCCGTGGCAGATCTCCAGGTCACGAGCTGGAAGACTGGTTTCGCGCCGAATCCGAATTGCTACGTCGGGTTCCTGTGAATGTAGCCGAGTCGGATGGCGGGTATATCGTCCGGGCGGAGGTGCCGGGCTTTGGCGACAAGGATCTCGAGATCATTGTGGAACCGCTCCACTTGGCGATTTCAGGCAAGCGCGAAACGAAGGAAAACGAACAGAATGGAAAAATGATCCGCTGCGAGTCACACGCCGAAAGAATCTTTCGGGTCGTCGATCTTCCGCCATTTGTAGATACGTCTAGGGTGAGCACAACTCTGAGGGACGGGATTCTTATCGTTAACCTTCCGAAGGCGCGGAATGCAGAGAGAGTGCCCGTCAAACCGATAGCCTCTTGAATCGGATGGGGGGGGCAAGGCCGCGGCCAGTTTGAGAGCTGTCTCAAACTGGCCGTTCTGACCGACACCTTTACGCGCGCACCTAAACTAAAGGTTCGGCCCCCAAATGCTCTCCGCGGTTGGTATAGACCTCGACCGTCCCCAGCTATCAATCTGGGCATTACAGAGGAGGTATGAAACACATGATTCAACTCGACCCAAACCACGTGCGGTATGACGATGGGGAAACCAGGAGGACCGATGGAAAGAGGTACGAAATAGCGGTTGCGCTCCGTCAACGGAAGAAGAGAGTGATGTTGCAAGTCCCCAGCGGATTGGTGGTGAGTTCAGATGACGATGTTCGTCGAAAGCTCACCCACGTCCTTCGGCAATGCGCGCTCGCCCCGTGCGTTTGACTACTTGGTTCATCCACCTATTCCTGGGGGACCTTCAAGAAACCATCAGAAATGCTCTGCTTGGGCATTAGCAGCACCTTAACGGTGAAGCGACATGGGCATCAAACCAGTAATGGTTCTTCTAGTTGGGGAAGCCGCGAGCAACTCTCTCCAACTACTGCAATGGTTCAACCGTCGAGGGTGCCGTTGCCAAGTGGCGCAGTCCTATCGGGATGCTTTCAATCTAGTGTCCCACACACAATTCGACCTCGTGCTTAGCCAGTACCAACTGCCGGACCGAACAGCGTTTCCGCTGTTGGACTGGCTTGTAGGCTCTTCCGCGACCCTGTTTTTCTCCACACATGTCGAAAAGGGCTTTTTATGGTTACAGATGCTCGAACGAGGCAAACGATGTGTCGGTACAGCAATGCTGCAGTCGAACGCTTTGATTGAAGCACTCGCCAAGCTGCTGGACGCTGAGGTCAGGTCATACAAAGAGGACACTGTTGATTCCCGTGTTGATTCGGCATCTTCTTCCACACGCGGTCCTCTCTATGCGAGTTCAACGTAGGAAGAGAACCTCCTCGCATGTTATGAGGCTCCTGTAAGAAGCAAAAGCTCGAGGGCCAACGTTAAGTCACTTGGCTCCGCCACACATCGGCCCGCTAGCTAAAGTTGAGATTCAAAATACCCTCCCGTCGGGATACCCGCTGGCCTCCTTGCCTTCTATGCTCAACGTTGAAAGTTGGAATGAAGCGTCAGCGAAAATTACAAAGAAGCAGATTGCAACGCAATTCCAAGATGAGGAGGAGGAGGGGAAAGATGATGAAGATGATATGGAACAGATTGGCACTCGCAGTGCTCCTGGCCGGGGTGTCCCTGCCCGCGATGGCCCAGACAAACCACCAACAAAAACAGAGTGCCCGAGACCAGCAGGTGCAGACAATAGCAACGGCGGAGCTACGGGAGAAAGATAAGTTTCGGGGAGTATCGGCGAGTGTGGAGGATGGAATCGTGACGCTCGCCGGAACGGTGGAGCTGTTTATTGACAAGGAGAACGCAGAGAAGCGCGTCCGCAAGGTCAAGAACGTGGACGGCGTCAGGAATCACATCCAGATTTCAGGCAAGGAGGTTACCGACGCTGAGCTGCGGGAGACGCTGGCGAACAAGCTGCGTTATGACCGCGTCGGCTACGGCATCGTTTTCAACAACCTGACGGTCGGTGTCGAGAATGGCGCGGTGACGATCGGTGGCAAGGTGCGAGACTATCCGGATCGCAGCTCAGCGATCGCGATTGTCGAAACGACTCCCGGCGTGAAAGACGTCACTGATGAAATTGACGTCGCTTCCGTCTCCAACTTCGATGACGAACTCCGTGTGCGGTTGGCGCGCGCTATCTACGGCCACTCCGGCCTTCAGAAGTACGCGCTCGATCCGCAAGCTCCCATTCGAATCGTCGTCGAGAACGGAAATGTCGAACTGGCCGGAGTCGTCCTGAATGAGTTTGATCGGCAGATCGTCTACATCCAGGCGAACTCGGTACCCGGCGTATTCAGCGTGAAAAACAAGCTGATGGTCGCTTCCGACGTGCGAGACTAAACCGCAGCCGGGCCCTGCCGCAAACTCGGCAGGGCCCGGCTGATGTATCTGAGCAACGCCACACCTTCCGCTCTTCTGTTTTCTCTGCATACGTTGAGACAATCCTTGGAGTCAACAAATTAGCAGCCTCTGAAATCGAGGACATTCGGAACTGCCAATTCTGAGCTAAAGTCGGAACGACTCCGTATGCGACCAAGCGCAAAGGGTGGGCGAAAGTTTCAGTTCCAACTTGGACCATTCAA
>Ga0210389_10005138_pt1 | contig 10156 bp, 10 predicted proteins | sample IncBWH28OmetaG_FD_160127 | JGI IMG/M metagenome (GOLD analysis project Ga0210389, IMG submission 160127) | Forest soil microbial communities from Barre Woods Harvard Forest LTER site, Petersham, Massachusetts, United States - Inc-BW-H-28-O ...
GGGCGGTCGAGGTGCGCGAGCGGCAGGTCCACCGCGATCCTGGCGACGGGATTGTCGGCCGCGGGCCGCAGGGTCCGCGTGTCCTTTGACTTCCTGGACCGGCTGGGTGGCTTGTCGGCTTTTTCGTCTTTTACGGGAGTTTCGGCGATTAGCGGTGGCGCGTCGGACAGCAGGAGCCCTGCCGTTCCCTCGTCCCACGTATCCGCCATCACTCCGTCCTACCAGACGCGGCGGCCAGAGCGTGGCAGACGCTGCGGTCTGTGCAGCGTCTTCTTACGGCAACCACCAAGCCTTAGCCTCAGCCACAGCGCGGGGGGCGCCGCGGTTTTGGCGGCGTCTCCCCGTGGGGAGGTTACGGAGGGGCGAAGCCCTTCCGTGCCGGGGGGTGCAGGGGGGTCGTCCCCCCGCAGGCAATAGAGCAATAAACACGTGCGGCCGGGCACGGGGAGCCGCAATTACCCGTGCCCGGCCGCTCGCGGGCTTGCCTGCCCCTGTCCCGTCATGGACAGGGCGGGCTCAGCCGTCCGCGGGTCTTGCTGCCTGATCAGAGCAGTGATTACCCGACCAGGTAGTCGAAATCTCCGGAGCGAAGCGCACTGACCATCGCCCGGACGGCGGTCGCCGAGTAGATGAGGGCCGTGCCCTGCGGGTCGCGTGAGTTCCGCATCGCCACGGTGGCCGCGTCGAGCCGGGCCAACTCCACGCAGGCCCCCTGGGAGTTGCTGCGCTGGCTCTTGCGCCAGATCGCGCCCTCAAGCTCTGCGGCGCTGATCCCGTTCTGAATGTCCTGCATGGTTCTCGTCTCCTGACGGATCTAACCCGGTCCGCAGACTTACGGGACCAGAGCGCTGGACCGGCCGCCCGCGCGGCCGAGTCCGGTTTGGATCTGTTCGAATGCCCCCCGGACTTACGAAACTGAGCTTATCGCATGCACGTGCATCAGCAAGGTATTTCGCACTTTCATACGCATACGCATCTGCACGGCCGTGGGACGTAGGTATCGGTTACCTGAGGTTTGGACTCACTTGGCGTAATCACCGCAGGTCATGGTAACGGAGGACCGGTCCTGCTGAAGACCGGGTCGGCTTTCCCTACCCTGAGACGCTCCCGTCATGCACGGTTTCGGGAGCGCTGAAACGTAATCTATTGGTAAGGAGACTACACCGCTGAGTAATCATCTGTGCACGCACAGAGTTGACCGCGGCGCAAATGCGTGAAGGGCGCCCGAAAACGGACGCCCTTCAACACCAGCCCTAGCCGCTATTGCACTCCGCAGGCCGCCCGGAGGGCGGCGGCGCGGTCGGTGCGCTCCCACGAGAAATCGGGCTCGGTCCTGCCGAAGTGGCCGTAAGCGGCCGTCTGCGAGTAGATCGGGCGAAGCAGGTCGAGGGCGGCGATGATGGCGCGCGGCCGCAGGTCGAAGACCTGGGTCACCGCGTCCTGTATCCGCTCCACGGGGACGCGCTCGGTCCCGAAGCACTCGATGAACAGGCCCACTGGCTTGGCCTTGCCGATCGCGTAGGCGACCTGCGCCTCGCACCGGTCGGCGAGCTCCGCCGCGACCACGTTCTTGGCCACCCAGCGCATCGCGTAGGCCGCGCTGCGGTCCACCTTGGACGGGTCCTTGCCGGAGAACGCGCCGCCGCCGTGCCTGGCCATGCCGCCGTACGTGTCGATGATGATCTTGCGGCCGGTGAGGCCCGCGTCGCCCATCGGGCCGCCGATCTCGAACCGGCCGGTCGGGTTGACGAGCAGCCGGTATCCCTCGGTGTCGATTTCCAGGCCCGCGAGCACCGGGTCGACGACGTAGTCCTTGACGTCGGGCGCCAGGAGCTCCTTGAGGTTGATGTCCGGGGCGTGCTGGCTGGAGACGACGACCGTGTCGAGCCTGACCGGCCTGTCGCCCGCGTACTCGATGGTCACCTGGGTCTTGCCGTCCGGCCGCAGGTACGGGACCTGGCCGGAGCGCCGCACCACGGACAGCTGCCGGGCCAGCCGGTGCGCCAGCATGATCGGCAGCGGCATCAGCTCCGGGGTCTCCCGGCACGCGTAGCCGAACATCAGGCCCTGGTCGCCCGCGCCCTGGCGGTCGTAGTCGTCGGCGCCCTCGCCCTCGCGGTACTCAAACGCGTCGGAGACGCCCTGGGCGATGTCCGGCGACTGCGAGCCGATGGAAACAGAAACGCCGCAGGACGCTCCGTCGTAGCCCTTGGCGGAGGAGTCGTAGCCGATCTGGAGGATCTTCTCGCGGATGATCCCGGGGATGTCCACGTACGTCTTGGTGGTGACCTCGCCGGCCACGTGGACCTGTCCCGTCGTGATCAGGGTCTCGACCGCGACCCGGCTCGCGGGGTCGTCCTTGATCATTGAGTCCAAGATGGCGTCGCTGATCTGGTCGGCCATCTTGTCCGGGTGGCCCTCCGTCACCGATTCCGAGGTAAACAGCCGACGTGCCACGTCTTTATCTCCGTCCGAATAGTCAACTGACTTGGCAGAGTTTAGCCGCAAGTCGCCGACGATCGCGCAGGTCAGTGAATCACAGAGGTTAACGGGCGAGAGCGTGGGTTTGCGGTGACTAAAGGTGCGCGCACGCGGGGCGCCGTCAGGCCAGACGGGCGGTCACCAGGGCCAGCACGTCGCCGGCCAGGGCATCCTTCGACCGGCGGGAGATGCCGGTTACCTTGCCCTCGGTGTCGAGCACTAGCCACTCGTTGTCGGTGGTGCCGAAGCCCTCGCCGTCTCCTACCTGGTTCACGACGAGCAGGTCACAGCCCTTGCGGGCCAGCTTGGCCCGTGCCGCGTACAGGTCGGGGTTCGTCTCGGCGGCGAAGCCGACGATCACCTGGGCGGCCGGGCCCTGCTCCGTGCGGCGCCTGGACAGGGCTGCGAGGATGTCCGGGTTTTCTGTCAGCTCGATCGGGGGCGGCAGGGTGCCGTCCTTCTTGATCTTCTGGTCGGCGCGCTTGAGCGGGCGGAAGTCGGCGACGGCAGCGGTCATGATGACGGCGTCGGCCGCCGGGGCCTCGGCGAGCATCGCGGCGTGCATGTCCCTGGCCGAGACGACCCTGACGACCTTGACGCCGACCGGGTCCGGCAGCTCCACGTTCGCGGCCACCAGCGTGACGTCCGCGCCCTGGGCCGCCGCTGACCTGGCGAACGCGTAGCCCTGCGTGCCCGTCGACCAGTTGCCGAGGAAGCGGACGGGGTCGAGTTCCTCGCGCGTGCCGCCGGCGGAGATCAGCACCCGCTTCCCGGCGAGGGGAAGAGCGAGGTCATTCCGAACGGGGGCGTGGCTTTCACCCGTCGCGGCTCCGCCATGCTCGTGCGGAACCCGGCGTGGCGCGGGCGAGTCAGCCGCTTCCGTTCCGGATCCGATGACTTCTTCCGCGAGCGCGAACAGGTCGGCCGGTTCTGGGAGGCGGCCCTTGCCGCTGTCCTTGCCGGTGAGGCGGCCCACGGCCGGCTCGGCGACGATCGCGCCCCGGGCCCGGAGCGTCTCGACGTTGGCCTGGGTGGCGGGGTGCTCCCACATCTCCGTGTGCATCGCGGGCGCGTAGATCACCGGGCAGCGTGCCGTCAGCAGCGTCGCGGTGAGCAGGTCGTTCGACATGCCCGTGGCCGCGCGGGCGAGCAGGTCAGCCGTCGCGGGGGCGACGATGACCAGGTCCGCGGTCTGGCCGAGCTTCACGTGCGGCACGTCCGCGACTCCGGTCCAGACGTCGGTGGTCACCGGCTCGCCGGACAGCGCCTCCCACGTGGGGGCGCCAACGAAGCGGAGCGCGTCCGGCGTCGGGATCACCCGCACGCTGTGGCCGCTCTCCTTGAACAGGCGGAGCAGCTCACATGCCTTGTACGCGGCGATGCCCGCACCGACGCCGAGGATAACGCGCGCCATGGGTCACTCCGATACTGCTGTTGCCCGCGGGGTCTGGTTCCCGAGGGGATATTACGGCGCGATTCCCTGGAAGGCGGCCGGAGCCCGCCGGCCAGGGTCCATCCGATCGCGCGCGCTCAGCCCTCGGTCTGCTCGACCTTCAGCATGCCCTCGCGCGCCTCACGCAGCGCGATCGACAGCGGCTTCTCCTGCACGCGGGTCTCCACGAGCGGCCCGACGTACTCAAGCAGGCCCTCGCCGAGCTGCGAGTAGTAGGCGTTGATCTGGCGCGCCCGCTTCGCGGCCAGGATCACCAGCCGGTACTTGCTGTCAACGATCTCGAGCAGCTCGTCGATCGGCGGGTTGATGATGCCGTCCGCACCCTGGGTCACAGCCACGTGTTGCCATTCCTCACTTGACTAGGGCGTCACCTTCATCCTGTCCTTGCGCACCCAGGACGTGATCAGCCAGGGGCAGCAGGATGAAGAGAGTTCACTGATTACTGTTAATCAACGTTACCATCTGCCGGCAAACTTCATCGATCGACGTGTTGACCAGCGTCACATCGAACTCGCTGGCCGCGGCCAGCTCCTCCTTCGCCACCGCCAGGCGCCGCGCCACCACGTCGGGCGGCTCGGTGCCACGGCCGGTGAGCCTCCGGACAAGCTCGGCCCACGAGGGGGGCTTCAGGAACACGAAGAGCGCGTCGTCCTTCAAGGCCTCCCTGACCTGCCTGGCACCCGACAGGTCGATCTCGAGCAGGGTCGGCAGGCCCTGCTCGAGTCTATTGCGCACCGGTTCGGCGGGCGTGCCGTATTTGTTGCCCGCGAACTCGGCCCACTCAAGCAGTTCTCCGGCGGAGACCATGCGATCGAACTCCGCGGTGTCCACAAAATGGTATTCCCGCCCGTTCACTTCTCCCGGCCGCGGCCTTCGAGTAGTGACGGAAACGGAAATCCAGATCTCCGGACTGCGGCGCCGAAGAGCCGCGACGACTGTGCTCTTCCCGACCCCGGAAGGCCCGGAGAGCACAGTCAGCCGCGAATTCTTCCGGTCCGCGGGCAAGCTAACACCTTCCGGCGCAGCATTCCCCGCGGCGGCGGTTCCGCGCGTTTTACCGACGGGTGCTTCGGCCATGCCCTCGCACCCGTGACGGCCGCGTAAACCGCCCGCCGTGCTCGCTCACTGCGTCAGAGGTCCGCACCGAACTCCTGCTCAAGGGCGGCACGCTGGTTAGCGCCAAGCCCCCGAACGCGGCGGGACTCGGCAATGCCAAGCCGCTCCATGATCTGCTTGGCGCGGACCTTGCCCACACCTGGCAGCGACTCAAGGAGAGCCGAGACCTTCATCTTGCCAATGACGTCGTCGGTGGATCCGTCCTTGATGACTTCGGACAGGGTCACCGCGCCACGCTTGAGGCGATTCTTAACGTCGGCACGTTCCTTGCGCGCTATCGCCGCCTTCTGCAAGGCCTCTGCGCGCTGTTCGGGAGTGAGGGGAGGAAGAGCCACTCGGGGTCACCTCGGGTTTCGTCGTAAAAAAGGTTGGACGGGAGGGGAAACTAGCGAGTCAAGCACCCTTTCGGCAACGCGAACCTCCGTTTATGTCATCACAAATCCAAATATATTACTCCGCACACACGTTCTGTTACTCAAAGTAGTCAATACCAGGTCCAAGGCGACAGCGCGCTCTCGCGGAGTGATAGCCGCACCGCGCCGAACACCTCCTCGAAGGCTTGCCGCAACCTGGGTCAAATGTTCCATTTGTCTGTTTCTATGGATACGGTACCGCAGCGCGCGATCCAAGGACAGCGACACGCCGTTCGCCCGCTCGACGGGTGCCAGCGCGCCGGCTTCCCCGGCCCGCCCGGCCTGCCGGGCGGCGGCACGGAGGAGGCTCTCCCGGCCGGCTGGCACGGGTGTGCCGCCCGTCCCTGGCGCCTGCCGCCTCAACCATACACGCAGTGACAAAGCCCGGACGTACCGCCGCAAAGTCCAGTCCAGGTACTCCCTCGCGGAAGGGAAAGCACGGCCTCGCGACCGACACTCCCCCGACCTGCCGCCCCCATGACAGGCACCGCCCGCGGCGGGTCCGTCGCAGGATCCGGGCAGCGGAGCGCCGACCCGCCGCGACCGCACGCCGGCCCGGCATTGGAGTGGCATATGTGCTTTATGGTGATTTAGTTCCACTTTATTCATAATCCAGGATGTTCCGCGCTCATGTCGTCCTGGAAGGACATTTTACCCACCGCAGCGTTTCGATCACAGTGCAGCTGCGATGAATCGTCGCAGGTAGGGTTTGTTGCGCCGAACACATCTACGGTCAAGAGGAAAGACCTGATGCCAGTGTGGCCCCTGCGGCCCCCGTCTGCCACCCAGATCGTGGGACTGACCCAAATGCCCCGATAGGAAATTGACGATCGCGTGCCCGCTGCCGCCGGGTTACGTCGCGGGGAGGGCGCGGCGCAGGGATCCCGCGATCGCGGCCGCGGCGGCACCGGGGTCGGGCGCCTTGGTGATGGGGCGGCCGATCACCAGGAGGTCCGCGCCCGCCTTGAGCGCCTCCACCGGGGTGGCGACCCTGGCCTGGTCGTCGCTCGTGGCACCGGCGAGGCGGATGCCTGGGGTGATCAGCAGGATGTCGCGGCCCACTTCGGCGCGGACGGCCGCGACCTCCTGCGGGGAGCAGACAAGTCCGCGCGCGCCCGCCGAGACGGCAAGCGTGGCCATCCGGCGGACCGCGTCGCTCACCGAGCCGTCCATGCCCAGCTCAACCAGGTCCTTGCCGCCGATCGAGGTCAGCAGCGTGACCCCGGCGACGAGCGCGTCCGGTGCCGCCTCCACGGCCGCCTTGATCATGTCCGCGCCGCCCGCGGCGTGGACCGTGAGGATCTCCGGGCGCAACTTGGACACGGCGCGGGCGGCGCCCGCCACGGTGTTGGGGATGTCGTGCAGCTTGAGGTCAAGGAAGACGTGCACGCCGCTCCCGCCGCGTACGGTCGCCACCACCGTGGGGCCGTACCGCAGGTAGAGCTCAAGGCCGATCTTGACGGTGGACACGTACGGCGTGACGAGCGTGGCCCAGTGCGCCGCCACGTCGATGTCCGGCGCGTCGAGCGCGACGGCGACCGGCGCCAGCCGCCTGTCGGCCGCGGGCACGTCCATCCAGCGGACAGGCCCGCGGGGAGGCGTCTCTCCGGTTGTTGACTGCACGCCAGTCTCCTCTCTCGAAGGTTCTCTCAACTGTGCTCCGGACTTCCCCGGCTGGGTGGTCCCTTCCGATGATCTACCCGGTGATTGATCCTCCTCGGGCGCCACCGCCGCCGCGGCGGCGGACACGGCCCTGGTGGCACGCTCGGTCAGCGCCGCCAGGCTGGCGCGCAGCGCGGCGCGCTCCTGCTCGCTGCCCGAGGCCTCGAACCGCGCGGTGAGCGCCTGCTGCTCCGCCTTGAGCTCCTGATGCGCCGCGGCCAGTTCCGCCAGTTCTGGCGGGATCGCGAAGGTTCTGACCTGCCGGCCGCCCGCGCCCGTGGCCGCCGTCATCAGGCCGACGATCAGGGCGCCCAGGTCACGCACCAGGCCCGCGAGCTCCGCCAGCAGGTCGGCGAGCTCGGCGAGTTCACGCAGCTCCGCGGCGGAGCTCGCACGCACGTCAGCGCGAGGCACGGTGCCAGAACGCGGCCAGGTATCACGGCCGGCACCATTGTCCTGTTCCGGGTTCTCCAGGTCGGCGTGGTCCTGGTCGGCCGCCGCGTCCTTGTCAGCCGGCTCCCTGCCGCCCTCCTTGGCCTGGCCGGCAAGCTCCAAGCCGGCTGAGTCGCGACCGGCAGGATCGTGCCCGGCTGGATCGCCGCCGATCCGCGCGTCGCCTGGCTCAACCGTAGACCTGGCCAGGAAGCGGGCAAGCGACGGTATCGCCCGCAGGGACTCGGGCCGCCGGAGCAGCGACGCGCGCCGCGGAGCCGCCTGCCGCGGACGCGGCACCCCGTGCGGGTCGTCCTGCTCCGTTAGCCGGGCTTCCCCGCCCTGCTGCCGGTCCGGTCTAGTCGCGTCTTCCCGTGGGGCATGCTCCCTGGGGGTACGGGCCACCGGGGTCTGGGGTGTCCCAGGGGGGTACTGCGCTCCCCCGGGGGGTGAATGCTCCTGGTCGCCATACCGCACCATGACCGCTCCCGCTAGTGCTTCGCTACCCCCAAGTATGACGCTCCGTGGCGTAGGCGGCCGTCTGGTGAGCCCGCCCGATGACGTCGGATACCCGGTCGACCCCGCGCGCCGTCAGCTCCTCCTCAAGCTCGCGCTGGATCCTTGAGCAGGCGGAGGGGTCGTGGAAGAGCACCGTGCCGACGGCCACCATGGACGCGCCCGCGAGCAGGAACTCCAGGGCGTCACGCCCCGTCCGGACGCCGCCACAGCCGATGATGGGCACGTCGGGTAGCGCCTCGCGGACCATCCAGACGCAGCGCACGGCGATCGGCCTGACGGCGGGCCCGGACAGGCCGCCGGCCAGGCCGGCGAGCGCGGGCTTGAAGGTCACCGGGTCGATCACCATCCCGGGCAGCGTGTTGATCATCGACAGCCCGTCGGCGCCCGCGGCCACGCACGCGCGGGCCACAGAGACGATGTCTGTGACCTCTGGTGACAGCTTGGCGAAGACCGGGATGTCATAGCGGGCGCTCCCCCGCACGGCGGCCACGACGGCGCCTGCCGACGCGGCGTCGAGCGCGAACGGCCGGCCCGCCGTCGCCGCGTCCGGGCAGCCGAGGTTCACCTCGAGGGCGGTAACCCCGGCGGAGTCAGACAGCCTGGAGGCGATCTCGCCGTACTCGCGGGCAGTATGCCCCGCGACGCTCACGAAGGCCCGTGCGCCGCGCGAGAGCAGCCAGGGCAGGTCGCGCTGCAGGAACCCGTCGAGCCCTGGCCCCTGCAACCCCACCGACGACAGCAGGCCGCTCGGCGTCTCCGCCATACGCGGAGAGGGGTTTCCCGCCTTGGGCTCAAGCGTCACCGACTTGGTGATCACCGCACCCAGCCTGGCGACGTCGGTGAACTGTGCCAGTTCCCGTCCGCTGCCAGCGCACCCGGAAGCGGTGAGGATGGGGCTAGGGAGATCCAAGTGACCAATCCGCGTCCGCAAGTCAGCGGGCATCGCCCTCTCCTCCCGCTTCAAGGGCATGATCGTGAAAGATCCGCAGCCTACTCGATGCTTTTTCTTCGTGATCACGGGCCGGGGGGCTAGCCGGCATTCGAGCGGCCTCCCCTGATCGTGTCGATCGCGGGCAGCGCGCTCGCCGCGGATGCCCCCGTGCCGGAAGAGGCGCCGCCCGGCCTGGGCTTCCAGCCGGGTGCGCCAAGGGCGTCGAAGGGGATCGTGCCCACGTCGTCCCAGCGGACGAGGTCGCCGCGGAACACCGGGCCCTCGACGCACGCGCGGACCATGCGGGTGACCCCGTCGTTGCCGACGGCGGGCAGCACGCAGCCCATGCACAGCCCGGTGCCGCACGTCATCGGCGGCTCAGACACGAGGGCCTGGACCGGGATGCCGTACCGGCCGGCGAGCGCGCACACCGACCTGAGCACCGTCACGGGCGCCGACGCGTAGATCACGTCGGTGCGCGCCTGCTGCACGACGGTCGGCAGCAAGTCCACGACCGAGCCGCGTGATCCCAGGGAGCCGTCGGCGGTGGCGATGACCGCCGAGCGCCCCGTCCTGCGCGCGGTGAGGGCGCCGAAGACCCGGTCGGCGCTTTCCGCGCCGAGCAGGTAATCGGCGTGCGAGCCGCGCTCGGCCAGTCGTGAGGCCAGCGCGAACAGCGGCGCGGCGCCCGGTCCGACGCCGAGGAGCATGCACGAGGCCGGGTCGCGCGGCACGGGGAACGGGCGGCCGAGTGGACCGACCACGTCAAGGACGTCACGCGAGCGGCAGTCCGCCAGCCACTGTGCGCCTGGCTCGCGCGGCAGGAACACGAACTCCACGGTGCCGCCGTGGTCGGGCCGCACGTCGTGGATGGAAAACGAGCGCCGCCCGAGCATGCCCGACTGGGGCCCGCCGACCGCGATCGCGACGAACTGGCCGGGCTTGAACCTGGTGGCGATCGCCGGGGCGACCACGGTCATGGCCACGTACGCGTCGACGCGGCGCACCGTGAGCACCGTTCCGCGCACCTGAACCGGCGCCGCACCGCTCTCCCGGTCGTTCCCTGCCATTCAGCCGCCGTCCAGTCCCCTGAGTCCTGTCCGATATCCTGAAATTTCCGGGAATATCAGGACGCGCTAGCGCCCGACA
>Ga0210389_10005139_pt1 | contig 10156 bp, 11 predicted proteins | sample IncBWH28OmetaG_FD_160127 | JGI IMG/M metagenome (GOLD analysis project Ga0210389, IMG submission 160127) | Forest soil microbial communities from Barre Woods Harvard Forest LTER site, Petersham, Massachusetts, United States - Inc-BW-H-28-O ...
GCACCGGTCGCCGTGATGCAGTCGCCGCCAGCGCACTCGGCCACGGCGGCAACCGCCACACCTGCCATTACCAAGACGGTCATCAAATACCGGACGGCGACTGCCGCACCGCCCACCGCGCCCTCGACGGCCGCCGCGGCTCCTCCCGCCACTACCGCTGCCCCGGCACCGCCTCAGCAGCCGGCCGACCAGAATGTCACCGATCCGTGGGCCGTGGTTTCCGCCTACTACGGCGACATCGAGTCCGGCAACTACCAGCAGGCGTACGCGCTAATTGGGAACGGAGCGACGACAGGGCAGACGTATCAGGAATTCGTCGTCGGCTTCGCCTGCACCGGGTCCCAGTCGGTGTCGGAGAACTTGGAATCCGGCGACCAAGTGAACTTCAACCTAGTGGCCACCGATAGCTGCATTGGCGCTATCCGGTATTACACCGGCACCGATACCGTCCGTGGCGGCGTCATCGTGGGGGCCGACGTCGTACAGACCGGCTTACGGCAGCCGGGGGAATCTCCCGATCAGAAAGTCCCATATTCTTTCACGGGCGATCTGTGCTGTTGCAAGTCAGTCTGTGGCCAGCTCACGGCGACCGCGATCCCCTACGCTACTGATCCATCGAGTTGAGCGGGCAGTCGCAGCGATGGCAGGGGCAACGGTCCGCCTTCACCTGGGAGCAGTCGGCCCTAGAGCACATCCAGGCCCTGATGCCGGACGCCGAGCCGTACCGGGCCTGGCAGACCTTCACGTTCACCACGGACCGTGGCCGCGTCCGTGAGGTCGACCTGTTCATCGCGACCCCCGGTGGCCTGTTCCTCGTCGAGATCAAGTCGCACCCGGGCATCGCCACCAATCACGGCTCGACCTGGCTGTTCCGCGACGGCGACAAGACTAGGACGGTCGAGAACCCGCTGCACTTCACCGACCAGAAGGCCAAGGAGCTCAAGACCCAGCTGGAAAGGAGCCGCTGACGCGCATCGAGGCGGTCATCTTCCTGTCGGCGGAGAACCTCAGGACCCGCCTCGACGAGTTCCAGTGCCAGCACGTGTACGGCCGCGACAATCTCACCGGCAGCGCGGGACTGCCCGGCATCTGGACCGGCTTCCTCAACCAGCCGCCGAGAAGCGAGCGCAACCGCGTCACACCCACCCTCTCCAGGCAACTGCCGAAGCTGCTGCAGGAGATCGGCATCGCCCGCCTACACCGGATCGGCCGGGTCGGCCCGTACGACCTTGACGAGAAGTCCTGCGACTCGGGCCCGACGTGGGAGGACTACCTCGCCGCCAACTCCTCGCTGCCCACCGACTACCCCCGAAGGGTCCGCTCTTCCTCACCGAGCGCACCGCCACGGACGAGGACAGGAAGTCGGTCCAGCGGGCCGCGCACCGTGAGTACCTGGCGCTGCAGGGCATCTCCCATGACGGCATCGTGCGCGCGGAGCAGTACAGCGACGAGCTACCTAACCTCCGAACGCGAATCCCGCAACCTAACCGAGGAAACCCTGCGCACGCGGACACCGCCTCAGGCGGCTAGGGGCCGCCGCCGGACTAGCGAGTAAAGACCCGGCGGCGGGGCTCCACGGCATCGTCTAGGACGCTGGGAACCTCGCCGTAGTTAATGACGAGTTGGTTCCGGTCACTGGCGAACACGGTGACCGTGAGCCGGAACGGGACGGGGCCCTGGCGGCTATCGGTGTACCCGGTGCGCAATATGGTGATCACGGGGATGCGACCGTCTTCTGGGAGGCTAAAGAATCGGGCTTCGGCCTCATCGGGTGGTCCTACCAGGAGTGTGTCCCGGTGGCCAATTTGCTTCAGGGCGATGGTCTCCTCAAGGTAGGCGAGCGCCCCCTGCTTGATCGGCTCGGCCCAGGCAAGGTAGTCCGCGCCACGCGTCACCAGGTCCATTGGGTAAAACGAGGTCTGCACGGACCAGGGCACGCCGTCCACGAATCGTTCGTAGCGTCGGCTGACGACTCGTGCGCTTGCGCGCAGTCGCAGCATCCCCGCCAGGTTGTCGGCCGCGGCGTGAACCTCCACGCGTGGCCTCGTTGTTACCAGGGCAAGCACTTCCCCGCCCCGCGATACTGTTTCGGGTTCCGGGCCTGCCGCCAACGTAGTGACAAACGGATCCAGTCCGCGCGTCACGAAGGAGCCCTGGCCGGCCTTGCTCTCGACCAGCCCTCGGGAGACAAGCCACCGGATAGCGTCGCGGACGGTATTGCGCGATGCGTTATAGCGATCCCGTAGCTCAATCTCGGATGGCAGTTGCTCGCCGGGTCGCAGATCGCCGACCTGGATCTTCTGCTCGATGTCCCGCGCGACCTGCCGGTACATAGATTCTGCCATGATCCCCATCCATGCCGCTTGTACAACCAGGGTAGCCACATATCGGGCCTATCCCAACATGTTAGCTAGACCTGTTATCGGGGCTAGTCCTGCAAGTACCACGAGGCCTTTCATGCCGACTAGACCAGCTTGTTGGGCTTATCCCAGATTTTTTTTAGCGGCTTCGAGTGCCAGCGGACCTGCTGCGACTAGAGAGGTAAGGGCGACCAGGGTGAATACGGCCAGAAGCCTGCCATCCAGGCCCGTCATGTAGCCAGCGATCGAGCTGGCACCCTGGCTGAGACCACTACCCAGCGCCAAGAGAAGCGCGACCCGCGACGTGCGGCGCAGCTGCTGGCGTGACCTGGGCATGGTGTCCATCTTCTCGACGGGGCTATCAGCAAATATCCCCTTGCACGGGGCATTTAACCAATAGTAAGCGACACCGCCGAACGATATCCCGGACCATCAGATGGCCGCGCACCCGGGGATAGCAGCTGGCCACTGGTCACGGATAGAGAACGGTAAACGCCCGCCGACAGAAAACGTGGCGAACGTGGCCGTCCGTCATATCTGGGTTGGTATAAACCGAGGACTACCGAGATCATCCGAAGATGTCGGCGGCTGTTACCGTGAGCGTCTCGCCGTCGGCGTTGACGATCTCGTCGCGTGCGCAGACGCAGTACCGCAGGTCCTCGCTCTCCGGCGTCAGGCTTGCGGCCTTGCGGATGAGGGTGGCCTTGACCCGGGAGGCGTCCACACGCTTTCCCCACTTGCATTCTCCGGCCAGCACCGGGACGCGTTTCTTGTCGTGTTCGGCCATGACGACAGCGTCGATCTGGTTGTTGCCGTCACGTGTCCACCACGGGCCGATGGCGACGACCTTCGGGCCAAGCGCGCCCTCGCGCGCCAGCCTGCGTAGGTGCTGGCGGAACGCGTCCTCGTACGCCCGCCCCATGTAGTCGTCCAGGTGGTCGAGGAGTGCGTCGACGATGGTGTCACCGAGGCCGCGCTCGATTTCCGGCTGATACCGCGACAGTGGACCGAGGTAGAAGGCGAGGAAGTCGTCCGCGATCCGGTAGATCCGGTTCTTGCTCCGGCGTTCGTCCTCGGTGACGGGGGTGATCCGCTCGATGAGTCGCAGTTCGGCGAGGCGCTCCAGCGTCCGGGTCGGGTTGGCGCCGAGCGCGTCGGATATTTCGCTGTACCTGGTGGCGCCGTTAGAGATCGCGGTGAGGGCGGCGCCGGGGAGGTCGCCATGGTCCGCCTCGGTCGCGAGGATAAGCCGGCCTTCAGACTGCAGGCGGCTTCCTGGCTGGCAGGCGAGGCGGAGCAGGTTCTGACGGACCGACTGGTCTTGATTCCACCAGGAGAGATACAGCGGAATGCCGCCTAGAAGCCCGTAGACCACGGCGCGGTCGGCCGGAGCAAGATCCGGGAGCATCTCGGCGGCTTCATGCGGCCGGAACGGGTGCAGGTGGAGCGTAAGGTCAAACCGCCCGTAGAGCGGGGCACGGTACTCGCGGAGCGCTTCCATGGAGCGGACGGCGGACCCGCAGATAATGATCTTCAGCTTCGATGACGACGGCAGCCGGTCCAGGAAGGCGCGGAGTACTCCCGGCAAGTCCGGCGCGGTGGAGACCAGTTCCGGGAACTCATCAAGCACCAGCAGCAGCGGCTCATCCTCGGCCTGGCTTGCGATGTGCTCGAGCGCTTCGTCCCAGTCGCGGTACGGAACCGTTCCCGGTGCGCGCATACCCGTGCGGGTGATGGCGGCGGCCCGCCGCGACAGCATCTCCAGCTCTCCGGCCCCCGGGCGTCCGGCACCAGTATGCGACAGCACTCGCGCGCCGGTGAGTTCGCCGAAGCGTTCGATCAGCGCGGATTTGCCAACCCGCCGACGTCCCCAGATCAGTGCCGGTCGTGTGTCGCGCTCCCACCAGTCCGAGAGCGCGGTCAACTCGCTTCGCCGGTTAACGAACTCAACCATGATGTCATGTTAACAGAACATACCAGCTACGTATCATTCCTCTTATGTATGTTTCGCGCCCTGAGTGACAGGCGGACGATCTTGGCGGCCGCACCCGGCCTGGTGATCAGCCGCAGTGACCTGGACCTGCGCTGGTGGACCTGGGCCGGCTACCGCGCGAACGCCACCCTGAGGGCAACCCTCGGCCCCCTGGCCGATGGGGCCCACCGCGTCGACGACGTCAGCATCCGCCTCCGTGGCGACCTTCACCCGTCAACCTGGCGCGATGCTATCGCTTCGCTGGAAAACCGCCTGTGTCTCCCGGAAGTCGACGAAAAGGCCCTGGCTGGCCTGAAGTTCTCCGACGCACTTCCACGTCATTTGGCGACGGCGACCTTGGCCGCGCGTCTGGCTGACCTAGATCATGCGAGCTCCGTCCTGGTAGAGCAGGTTCGCTTCGAACGATAAGCGACTTACGGCGCCACCGAGCGAACCTCATCTAGTCCCTGCTCGCGCTCGGCGGCAACGCCGTGCAGTTCGCCAGCCCAGCGGCGACATGCGCCGTGACAACAGCACGGGCTGATGTTGCAGGTACCCGGGGGCTTCCCGCGTCAAGAGAGGGGGAAGTAAGGTTATGTTGGGGAAGGGTCCACCCGGCAGCGGCGAGCAGTCACCCCCGCAGCATCCACGGAGCGCACATGGCAAAGCTCCTCATGATTGTATCCAGCGCGCAAACGATCAGACTGGCGGACGGCAGCGATCATCCGGTTGGCTACCGCGTGAAAGAAGTCCAGGAGCCATATGAGATGTTCGTGGCTGCCGCGGCCGACGTGACGATTGCGACCCCCGATGGGAAGGTGCCGCAGCCGGATCCATGGGGGCTTGAGCCATTCTTCCACTATCCGCAGGTGGATGAGGACTTCATGTTCTCTGTGCTGCGCAGGTTCGCGTATCACCAAGACCGCGTTCGCGTGACATTCGCGCACTTCAGCGAGCTGAACCTGGTGGCGGTGCGGCGAGTCTACCGGGCCCTGCTTGATTCCGGCATGGAGCCAGCGGAGGCGCGGCAGGCCGTCGAATCGGCAGCGCAGACTGCTTGGCGGAACAACACCGACTTCATAGAGGTGCTGTCGAACTCGGACGTGGCGACCACCCGGGTGCCCGTGGAGCGGCTCGGGCAGATCCGCGATGAGGTATGGCAGGCCAGCCGGGAGAAGGCGCGAAGCGCGGCCGAAGCCCTCGAGAAGCTTCCCGGACTTCAGGATCCAGGCAATCTAACCGAACTCACCGATGCGGAGATCCTGGGCTTCGACGGGGTGTTCATCCCTGGTGGTCACGGGGCTATGGTCGACTTCGCGGACAACGCCGATATCGGTCGTGTCCTGCGGTTGACGCACAGTGCGGGCAAGCCTATCGCCGCGCTGTGCCATGGGCCGGCGGCGCTGCTGTCTGCGCCGGAGGTTGACGGGGCGTGGATGTTCGACGGCTACCGGATGACCGCGTTCACCGACGAGGAGGAGGACCAGACCAAGGCGGGAAGGATCGGCATGCCCTGGTATGTGGAGGCAGCGCTGAAGAACCGCGGCGCGGTCTTCGACGACGGCGACGCGGCCTGGGTGTCTCATGTGGTGGTCGACCGGAATCTGGTCACCGCGCAGAACCCGGGTTCATCAGAAGCCGTCGCCGGTGCCCTGCTGAAGAGGCTCGGGGTGTAGACCGTTGAGCGCGCGCAGCGTGGCGGAGGAGTTCTTCAGCCGCCTGCAGGCCGGGGACATGGATGAGATCCTCTGCCTGATGACGCCGGATGCCACTGCGTCCCTGGTGCCGCTGAACCGGCGCGGCCCGATGGCGGCTGATGGCGCGGCCTACCTGCGCGAGCTGGTCAGGTCCTTCCCTGACCTGGTGGTGCGCGTGCGGCGGCTGTTTGTGACCGCCGATAACACCGCCGTGGCCGAGATCAATGTCGACGGGACCCAGGCCGGTGACTTTCTCGCGGTGGCCAACCAGGAGAAGCATTTTGACCTTGATCAGGCGTGGCTGCTGACGGTGACGCCGGACGACCGGATCAGCGCGGTCGTCGCGTACTGGGATCAGAACCAGGTCTATCGCCGGCTCGGCGTCCGGCGGCTCGACGAGATCACGATCACAGCGGGGTGAGAGGGCGATGATCACCGGGGCGTTCCATGCCGACACCGGCGCGATGCCTTGCGAATCCCGTGCCGCGGCGGCGGTGCGTGAGTTCTTCGCCGCCTACCGGGCGCACGATGTCGAGCGCATGGTTGACCTGTGCACGGAGGGTGCCGGCTTCCGCTACGTGCCGTTCGAGGTGTGGAGCCGCCAAAGGGTGTTGCACGGCGACGGCAAGGTGTGCACCGTCGGGAAGATGATCTGGACCACCTTGATCGAGGCGTTTCCTGATCTGACCAACGCCGTCACGAGCCTGCGTGCCGACCGAGACGGCAATGTCGCCGCGGAGGTCGGCATCAGCGGCACGCAAGCCAGGGACTTCGGCATCATGGCCTGCACTGGCGGCCATTACGAGCTGCCCCATCTGTTCTTGCTCCACGTGACCGGCGACGGGCTGATTGACGACATCGTCGCCTACTGGGACGACGTGGACTGGAAGAAGCAGCTGGGCTGCCTGGAGGTCGACTAGCAACCATGGCACGCATGGCGCGGGAGAAGTGGCACGACATCGCACGCGACGTCGACTGGGACCTGTCCTATGTCGACTATGAGGCGGTGTTCCCGGAGTGGATGTCCGGGCAAGGCAAGATTCCCCGCGATGCGTGGGCGAGGTGGGACGAGCCCTACAAGGTGACCTATCCCGAGTACGTGGCGACCCAGCGGGAGAAGGAGACCGGCGCCTATTCGGTCAAGGCGGTACTGCAGAAATCCCGGGTCTTCGACCAGCTGGACGAGGGCTGGAAGTCGGTGGCTAAGGAGCATTTCGGCGCGGTCGCCCTCGTTGAGGATCTCGCCGTCTACGCGGAGCTGCGCATGGCCCGCTTCGGCCTCTCGCCCGCCTGGCGCAACATGGCGGTCCTCGGTGCCCTGGACGAGACCCGGCACACCCAGATCAGCCTGTACTTCGCGCACGAACTGCTTGGCAAGGATCCGCAGTACGACTGGGCGCACAAGGCGTTCCGCACCAACCAGTGGGCCGCCATTGCCGCCCGGGCCACCTTCGACGGCATGATGATGAACCCGAACGTGGTCGACGTCGCGGTCCAGCTGCCGTTCACCTTCGAGACCGGGTTTACCAATGTCCAGTTCGTCGCGCTGGCAGCAGACGCGCTGGAATCCGGTGACATCAACTTCGCCAACATGATCTCTTCGATCCAGACCGATGAGGCACGGCACTCCCAGCAGGGCGGCCCGACTTTGGAGATCCTCATCGAGCACGACCCGCGCCGCGCGCAGTGGATCATCGACAAGACCTTCTGGGCATCGGCGCGGCTGTTCTCCGTCCTGACCGGCCCGGCCATGGACTACTACACGCCGCTGCCGATGCGCAAGCAGTCCTACAAGGAATTCATGCAGGAATGGGTGGCGGGGCAGTTCGTCGACCAGCTGCGTGACTACGGGCTGAAGAAGCCCTGGTACTGGGACGAGTTCATGGCGGGCCTGGACACGTGGCACCATTCGATGCACCTCGGCGTCTGGTACTGGCGCCCGACGGTGTGGTGGAACCCGCAGGGCGGCGTCTCGCCGGAGGAGCGCGACTGGCTCCATGACAAGTACCCGCGATGGGAGGAGCAGTTCGGCCCGATCTGGGATGTGATCATCGGCAACGTCAATAACGGCCGGATGGAACTCACTCTGCCGCAGACGATGCCGTGGCTGTGCAACCTGTGCCACCTGCCCATCGGCACCGCCGGGTCACCGCGCAATGAGAAGTACCCGGTACGCAGCTACCCGCTCACCTACAACGGCCGCGCTTACCACTTCTGCTCGCGGCCATGCCGGCAGATCTGGTGGGAGGACCGGGATACCCTGCACGACCCGACGGTGATCGAGCGGCTGCTCGGCGGCCAGATCCAGCCGCCGACAGTGGAGGGCATCCTCACCTGGATGGGCCTGACTCCGGACGTCAGGGGCGATGACGCTTACGGTTACCAGTGGGCCAGGTCGTATGAGGGGTCGACAACCAAGACGCGGCCCTTTGTCACGGAGGCGGTGGCGCCCTCGCAACCCGCCGCGGATGGACTGCCCGTGCCTGTCAACGCGATGTTCGCCGACGACCTCATCACCCAGCTCGTAGTCTTGCTGGACTCCGACACGGTCGATGAGGCCGCCAGGAAGGTGGCCGCGCAGGTAGTGGGCAGGCGGGTGCCCCCGCGGGAAGCCGGGCTTGTGGTCCGCCTCGACGGCAGGGTCCTGCCCGGTGACATCACCGTGGCCGAGTCCGGCATTTCTCCGATGGGCGTCGTGAACGTCGGCTGGGCTGAGTAATGGCGACGGGGAAGCCCGTGGGCCCGGTTCTGCGTATGTCCGACGATGCGGACGCCATCATCGCCGCCATCGTCGATGACAACCCCGGCCAGGAGGTCACCGTCGTGGACCGGGGCGCCTACACCCGGGTCAGCGGTGATGGCGAGCTGCGGGTGACCCGTGCGTCCATCGAGCGGCATCTCGGGCGCGGCTTCGAGATGCGCCAGCTCGGGGGAATGATGTCCGCCTTCGCCGGACGCATCGAGATGACCTCGGAAGCGGTGCGGTGGCTGCTCAAAGGCCAGGAATCCAGGGAGACCGCATGACCGGGGCCCAGCTGCCGGGTCCGCGGCGAAGGCTGAAGACCTGGAGCGCGCTGGGCCGGCTCGGGCGCATTCCCAGCGAGTACGAGATCGTCACGCATGGTCTGAACTACACCACCCGTCCCGATCGCAGTTCAGCACTGGAGTCGAATCCCACCACCCCGGCGAATATGTGGTTCCTGACCTACCGGGACAAGTCACCGTTGCAGGCTGATGACTGGTGCGGCTTCCGCGACCCGGACCGGATCATCTATCGCACGTACGTGACGATGCAGGACGCGCAGGAAACCGTCGTCGAGGGAGTCCTCGACGAGTACGGCCCGGCCGGTCATGACGGCTCGCTGTCAGGGCAGTGGGTGGAGTGCCTCGCGATCTTGTTCACGCCCACCCGGTTCCCGGTGCACGCGCTGCAAATGAGCACTGCCTACCTGGGGCATATAGCGCCTGCGTCGTACATATCCAACTGTGCCGTGTTTGGCGCCGGGGACCTGCTGCGCTGGGTGTCGCTCGTGGCCTACCGGACCCGTCAGCTCGCCGACGCGACTGGTTCCTCGGTCGGCCGCACCGAACGGGTGGTGTGGGAGCGGAACGAGGCCTGGCAGCCGGCCAGGGCAGCGCTGGAGAAGCTGCTCACCGCCTATGACTGGGGGGAATGTTTCACGGCGATGAACCTGGTGCTACGGCCCACGCTGGATCACGTCCTGCTCCGGCAGTTCGCGGACGCGGCGCGCGACAATAACGACGAACTGACCTGGCTGCTGCTCGGCAATCTCGCCGCCGACGCTGACCGTTGTACCCGCTGGAGCACTGCGCTCGCCCGGTACGCGATCGAACAGCGGGCGGCTAACCGGGACGTCCTGCGGCGCTGGATCGCCCGGTGGACACCGCGCGCCGAGGCTGGCGCAGCCGGGCTCGGCCAGCTGTTCGAGCAATTGCCGGCCGGAGTACGTTCGGCACAGAGTGTGGAGTCCGCCGCCAATTCGGCCCGGCGCCGGGTACTGCGCGAGGCGGGGCTCGAGTGAAAGAGCAGGGCCCCGCGACGTGGCACGCGGTGATGCCGGCCGCCGACCTCTGGCAGGGAGAACTGGTGGGGATTCAGTTGGCCG
>Ga0210389_10005140_pt1 | contig 10156 bp, 9 predicted proteins | sample IncBWH28OmetaG_FD_160127 | JGI IMG/M metagenome (GOLD analysis project Ga0210389, IMG submission 160127) | Forest soil microbial communities from Barre Woods Harvard Forest LTER site, Petersham, Massachusetts, United States - Inc-BW-H-28-O ...
CCGTGAACATGATGCTGCGGATCCGGATCCCTTCGCCGATGATCGCCTCGGGTGCCTGGATGTTCAGGTTGTCGAGCACCGTGTGGCCGACGACGGCCATGCGCTGGCGGGTGAGGTCTTCGGTGTTCGTGAAGAAGCGCCCGACTTCCATGTCATACTTGCGAACGTCCGGATAGTTGGACGTCACGCCGACGATCGACGTGTTCGTGTTCTGGTTCAGGTACGCGACCTGAAGATTGCCCGACATTTCCGGCTGCACCGCGAGGATGTGCTCGCCGCGGTCCTTGAGTGCGTCGGCGTCATCCATCGTGAGCTTCGCCGTGTTGGCACCAACCTGAATGCCGCCCGTGCGCGCCTGTCCGGCGTTCACCGTGAGGAGCGTCGTGCCGAGCGCCGCGATGCGGTCGTTCACCTGCTTTTGGGCGCCCCGTCCGAGTGCGACCACCGCGATAACCGCGGCGACGCCGATGACGATGCCAAGCATCGTCAACAGCGACCGCAGTTTGTTCGCGCGGAGTGCGCCGAGCGCGACGCGGAGAGTTTCCGCGATCAGCATGGGACTAGTTCCCCCTGCCGCCGCCGGGGCCACGACCCGCGCCACCCGGCGCGCTGCCGCCCAACGGACTCGCTCCCGCCTTCATCTGATCGTTCTGCTGCTGGCGCTTGGCCTGCAATGCGGCCGCGCTGAGCATCGCAACTTTATCGCCTTCCTTGAGTCCGTCGCCGACCACTTCCGTGTAGTCGTAGTTCGCGACACCGAGGCGGATCGTGCGTGCTTCCCACGTCGTTCCCTTCTGGACGAACACGAGACCGGTGCGCGGACGCGTGCGTGCGTTACCCTGCTGGCCGAAGCCGTTGCCGGCCGCGGCACCGCCTGCTGCGCCGGCGCCGCCAGCCGCCATTCCACCACGGCCGCCTGCGGCACCCGCCGCACCGCCGCCATTCGCGCCGCCGCGCGCCTTACGCGCGCAGGCACCCGACACCTGCATGTCGACGCCGAGCTCCGTATACGCGGCCTTCATGTCGGCCATCATCTTCTGACGGTCGGCGCCGGGATCGCGCATTTTCGTGCGCATGTCGTCGATCTTCTTTGCGACGGCCGGCTTTTTCTTCATTGCCACGTCGACCTTTTTGCAATCGGCGTCTGTGACCTGAATCGGCGGGCCGCGCATGCCACCGCCCTGCCCGCCGCCCTGACCACCCTGAAGCGGAAGTGCGAGTTCACCGTTGCTGATCTGCACCTGGCGTCCGCCACCCGCGCCGCCGCGGCCACCCGGGCCACCGCCGGGGCCGCCCTGGCCACCACCACCACCACCGCCGCCGCCGCTGGCGCGCATCTGCGCCTTCACGCTGTCCGGATTCAATCCGAGGAGCGCAGCGGCCTGCGTCGCTTCACGCGGCGAGCGAATCGCGTCGTTCGGAACCGCGATTGCGTCGAGACGTGTATCGGCGACGATCGAAACTTCGCCGTTCATGCCCGGCTGCAGGAGTTTTTCGGTGTTGTCGAGCGAGACGAGCGTCGCGAACATCGTGACGTTCTGCTGCACCGTCGCCTGCGGTTCGATATGGTCGACCTTTCCGATGAACGGATGGTCGGGGAATGCGTCCACCGTAACGTTGACGGTCTGGCCCGGCTTCACCATTCCGATGTCGGTCTCCGCGACCAGCGCGCGTGAACGCACCTGCGTGAGATCCGCCATCGTCGCGATGACCGTGCCGCCGCTGACCGACGTCGCGCCAGCCTGAATGACCTGTCCGATCGACACCGGCTTCGTGAGGATCGTGCCGACGACCGATGCTTCGACGCGCGCGTCGATCAGCGCCTGCTTGCCGAGGTCGACGTTGGCCTTGTTGCGCACGTCCTGCGCTTGCGCCTGTGCGTACGCGGTCTGCGCGGATTCGAGATCCGGCATTGCGATGATGTGCTGCTTGTAGAGGTCTTCCTGACGCGCGAGCTGGGCCTTCGCGACTTTCAGGTTCTCCTCGGACGAGCCGTAGTCGGCCACGTTCTGCAGATACTGCTGGTGCAGAATCGTCGTGTCGATCTGCACGATGAGATCACCGGGCTTCACGAAGTAGCCGATGTCGATCGGCATGGCCATCACCTGTCCGGATGCCGTCTTCGATTTGATTTCGATGACGTTGATCGGCTCGATGACGCCGGTGGCCTCGGCGGTTACGATGATGTCGCGGCGCTGAATGGTTGCGGTCTGGATCGGTACCGCTTTGACAGCGGAAGACGAACAGCCGGCGGCGGCGATAAGTGCGAGGTACAGGATATTGCGGTTCACAGCAAACTCCGGCTTTGGATGATGCGGTATTGGACTACGGAATGCGGTACGGTGAAGTCTTTGCCGTAACTTCAGGATTACTTCAGGGCTGCTTGAGGACTACTTGAGGTCGCGGCCGATGAGGGCCTCGATGTTGGCTTTCGCGGTGCGCGCATTGAGACGCGCGGTGATCAGGTTGAAGCGGGCGAGGTCGAGCGCGGCCTGCGCCGTCGTGACGTCGACCTGCAGTGCGGTGCCGATGTTGTAGCGCTGCTGCTGGACGCGGAGGTTTTCCGTCGCGGACTGGATCTGCAGCAGCTGCAGCGTGATCGTCTGCTGCGCCGTCTGATAGTTCACGAGGAACTGCGTGAGATTCTGCTGCGCGCCAAACTGCGCATCGCGCATGTTCGCCTGCGCGTTGTCTTCGGCGATCCGGGCGAGAATGACGGTCTGCTCGCGCGAGTAGTTGTTGAAAATCGTATACGACGCCGTGATGCCGAAGCGCGTGCTCGTCGACGTCGGTCCGCCGCCGAAATCAAAGCCCTGCGTGGCCTGCGGGTTCTGTCCGTACTGGCCGGTCGCGGAAATCGACGGCAGGTACGTGGTTGTCGTGGCCTTGTGCAGCGCCTTTGATGCGGCGTACGAGGCGACGGCCGCCTTCACCGTCGGACCCTCGAGTGCCATCTTGGTCAGCGAGCCTTCATCGATGTCCAAGCGGGCGTTGTCCGACGTGTCACCGACAATGGCGGTGACAGTGACCGGTGATGCGATCATTCGCGTGAGCGCGGCGTTGGCGTTGAGCAGGAGGTTCTGCGCCGTGATGATCGCCAGCTGCGCCGTGCCGACGCCAAGCGCGGCGGTCAGCGAGTCCGCGCGCGTCGCCGCGCCGGCGACCATCTTCGCGGCCGACACCTGCAGCGCCTGCTGTGCTTCTTCGAGCTGGCGTCGCGCGGCCGATTCCTGCTCGCGCGCCGCGAGGATCGCGAAGTACTGCACTTTCACATTCAACGCGACGCCATAGCGCTGCGAGACGTCTGATGCGACGGCCGCATCGAGTGTCGCGCCCGCGGCCTTGTAGTCGTACCAGTGCGCGCCGCCGTCGAAGACGGTCAGGCTGGAGTTGATGTTGCGGCTGTACGTCCAGGGCTTGCCGGAGATCGGCACCGGCGTGCCCTGAATGAACTGCGTGCCGCCCTGATTCGTGGCGGAGTATCCGAGCGCCAGGCTGGGCAGGAACTGCGCCTTCGCGAACGTGACACCGGCTTTGCCCGCCACTTCGCCGTTGCGCGATGCAACGGTCAGCGGCGAGTTCAGCACTGCGAGGCGGACGGCTTCGTCAATTGTGATGGGCCGCGGATTGTCGGCCGCCTGTTGCGCAGCTGCGAGCGCCGGGGCAATGGCGAGGGCGAGGGCACCGCGAATGAACCAGGACTTCATTTCTTCTCCGTGCGCGGCGCGTTGTCGCGCTGCATCTGTTCGTAAATGGACTTCTGGTCGGGCGTGAGGAGCAGCAAAAGGCGCTGACGGGCGTGGGCGTTAACCGAGTCCGTGGCAGGCCGGACGGGCGACATCAGGATGGAGTCCGCGCGATTGCGCTCGTCGAATATGGCATTCGCCGAGTCGCGCTGCGCGGGGGTGAAATGCAGATCGTTGAACAGACGCGCACGCGCCTCGCGCCGATCGTACGGGCGCGGCTCGACACCAACCACGAGCCGGTCGACAGCCACGCCAATCGCAGCGCCCGCAAGTGCGGCACCGAGATAAAACGCGAGTGCGAGGGTCTTCGTGCGTGTCATTGCAGAGGTCCGATCAGCGGCCGGTGAGCGCGCGCAGCGTGATTTGCTGCGGGGTGAGCTTGTCGCGCTCGGCGACTTCCAGCAAGTCGATCGTTGCAGGGTCGACGATCGTCTGATACGCCATGCGCGTCGCCTGCTGTGTCTGCGACCGCAGGACCATCGCGCCGGCGACGATCACCGCAAAGCCGGCGGCCATGAGTCCGACGCGCAGCCAGCGGTCGGGCACCGTCCACCACTCATCCGCAGCGACGGCAGCATCGATGCGCGCATTGATGCGCTGCTCGAGACCCGCCCACCACGCGCCTTCTGTGGGAGCCGCATAAATCGAGCGCAGTTCGCGCGTCAGGTCGTCGTCTCGAACCAATTCAGGTCCGCGGAATTCCGTCGTCATAGTTCACTCCGTACTGAGCCGAGCACTTCGCGCAGGTGCGACCTGGCGTAGTGCAAATCCGATCGCGCGGTGCCCTCGGGAATTCCGAGTGTGACGCCGATCTCTGCATGCTTGAAGCCTTCCACATCGTGCAAAACGATTACCGCGCGCTGCCGTGCGGGCAGCGAATCCAGCGCATCCTTCAGCCGCTGACGCAGCTCACTCGATTCGGCCGGATCGCGGAACGGCGACGCCACCGTCTCCGGCAGCTCGTCCGCATCGCGAACCTTGCGGCGGCGCGTGATGTCGAGCGCCGCGTTCGCCACGATTCGATGAAGCCACGCGCCAAACGCCTGATCCGGCAGGAACCGGTGAAGGGCGCGGTACGCGTGCAGAAATGCCTCCTGCACCGCGTCTTCCGCGTCCTCGTGATTCACGACGATCGCACGCGCCACAGCGTATGCACGACGTTCATGCGTGCGCACGAGTTCGGAAAACGCTTCGCGTTCCCCTCGCTGCGCCGCGAGCACCAACGCGCGTTCGTCGGCCGGACGTTCAGCCACGACGCGTGCCCTCGGCGGCACCAGTCCCGTTGACCGTTCTGCCGTGGCAGCGGCGGTCATGCAATCGCCTCACGATTCACACTCCAAGTACGGGGCGCTGGACCCGAACGTTGGTGCTTTTGCCGCTGCCGTCCGGCGGAAAGAGCCTGTAACCGGCGTCACGGGGCGGGGCTGCCGCCCAGCCCCAGCAGATCGGCCCGGTCCCGCATGGAACGGATCACGAGCGCGATGTGAGCGTCGAGGTCGACGCCAAGCTCCGCCGCTCCGCGGGTGACGTCGTCGCGGTTCACGCCGCGAGCGAATGCCTTGTCCTTCATCTTCTTCTTGACCGATGACGGTTCCAGGTCGTTCACGCTGCGCGACGGGCGGACCAGCGCGCACGCCGTGCACAATCCGGCCAGTTCATCGACGGCGTAGAGCGTCTTGGCCATCCGCGTATCGCGCGCCACGCCCGTGTAGTCCGCGTGGCCGAGAATGGCCTGCAAGATGTCCTCGGGATACCCCATCGAACGGAGCACGCGCACGCCTTCGGCCGGATGCTCGGCGTCGGCGGCGTGCGCGTTGTTCGGGAATCGCTCGTAGTCGAAGTCGTGCATCAGGCCGGCGAGGCCCCACAGTTCGACGTCTTCGCCGAATTGCGCGGCGTACGCGCGCATCGCGCCTTCGACGGCGAGCATGTGCTTTCGCAGGGAATCGCTCGGCGTCCACTCCTCCATCAAGGCGAGAGCGGTTTCGCGAGCGGGGAGCGGCGTGTCGGCGGTGATGTTACGGCTTCCCGATGAGCGTATCGAGATCGGCGTTCTGTGCGGTCAGCAGATCCGTCGCGGTTTTCTTCTGCGCGTCCGGCACCACTGCGAGCGCGTCCGCCATGTCCGCGCTGCGCCGGTCGCGGTAGTCCGCCATCATCTTGCGTAGGTCGCGCATTGCGGCCTGCGAACTTGCCAGCTCGCCGGCAGAGGGCGCCGTAGTCTCGCGAGATTTGTCGGCGTCGACGAAGTGCGCTCCGCCACTGGACCCTGACTGCATCGCCTGAACGGGAACGGCGACGCGGCGGACCGAGTCGTATGCAGCGTAAAAGCTTGCGTTGCGCTCCTTGATCTTCTTTTCGACGGCCTTGAGTTGTGCGACGGTCGAATCTGCGAGAGACGCCTTCTTTTTCTTGTCGATGAGCAGCGAGGCCGGATTCAGCTCTTGAAGGTCGCGGGTGGTCGGCGCTTTGGCGACCGACGCCGGCGGAGCCATCGCGCCCGGGGTCGTTCCCGACGGATCAGGCCTCGTGCGCTGCGCGGCAAGGGCAATCGGAACACACGCCGCTAGCGCAGCGGCGCAATAAAGACGGTTACGCATTTTGGAACGATCTCCCGAAACATGTTGGGGCGGGGTGGGTTCCCGGTCCCTGACGGAAATTACAACGTCAACCCCTAATGTGCTTGAACCGCCGCCCGGCCTTTGCCGTGGCGCCAGAATAGCATCAGCGGCATCGCACAGCACAGGGCGATTCCGCTGAGGATGTAGATCCTCGAGAATGCGAGCACGCTCGCCTGGGCGCCGACCATCCGGTCCATCACCATCAGCGCCTGCTGGTGCGAAACCGCCGGGTTCATGCCGCGGGCGACCATGCCGCTGCTGATCATCTCGAGCCGGGCCTGCGCATCGGTTCCGACGGTCACGACGTGCGCCGTCAGCTGGCTCTTGGCCTGGAAGGTGAAACGGGAGAGCAGGGTCGCCAGCATCGCGATTCCGAGCGAACCGCCGAGCTGGCGCGTGAGGTTGAACATACCGGTGCCCTGCGGGATCTCGTACGGCTTCAACTCGGCCATCGACGCGCTGGTGAGCGGAATGAAGATCAAGCCGAGCGACACGCCGCGAATGACGAGCGGCCAGAACAGATCGCCGGCGCCGGCGTCGATGGTCAAACGCGACAACATCCACATGCACCACAGAAAACCGAGCGTGCCGATCGCAATCAGCGGACGCGCGTCGAGCTTCGCTCCGAGACGGCCCATGACCGCCATCGTGACGGCCGATGCGATCGCGCCCGGCAGAATGACGAGGCCTGTTTGATTTGCGGTGAAGCCGTGCAGCTGCTGCAGAAAAATCGGCAGCACGAACACCGACCCGAACAGCGCGAAGCCGAGCAGCATCGCCATCGCGACTCCGGTCGCGAGCTGCCGGCTCTTTAGCACGCGGAAATTAATTACAGGCTCTTTTGCGGTCATCTCGCGCCAGATCAGCCCGACGAACGAGCAGCCGGAAATGATCGCGAGTGCCGTAACGAACTTCGACTCGAACCAGTCGTAACGCTCGCCACGCTCGAGCATCCACTGCAGCGATCCCACGGCGGTCGTGAGCAGGGCAATACCGGCCCAGTCGACGGTCTCGGCTTTCTCCTGGTGTTCCGCGTTGCGGACGTAGCTCCAGACCATCAATCCCGCGATTAATCCAAGCGGAAGGTTGATGTAGAAAATCCACGGCCATTCCCAGTTGTCGACGATAAATCCGCCAAGGGTGGGACCGAGCGTCGGGCCGACCATGATGCCGACACCGAACATTGCCTGCCCGATCGCGACTTCCTTCGGCGGAAACGCTTCCCACAGTGTGGCTTGCGCGGTCGAGAGCAGCGCGCCGCCGCCAAGACCCTGCACGACACGCCAGAATACGAGCGCCTCGAGCGAGCGCGACGCGCCGCAGAAGAATGACGCGGCCACAAACAGCGCGATCGAAAAGGTGAGATACCGGCGGCGTCCGTAAAACGCGGAGAGCCAGCCGGACATCGGGATCACGATCACGTTCGCGATGATGTATCCCGTGGAAACCCACGAGATCTCGTCGAGCGTGGCGCCAAGATTTCCCATCATGTGGGGAATCGCGACGTTCACGATTGACGTATCGATCAGTTCGAGCATCGCGGCCATGGTGACCGCGATTCCGATCAGATACTTGTATTTGTACTTGTCGGCGTCGTTTGACGGATTCACCGCTGGCGAGCTCATGCTGGGCCTGTCTCCCTTTCTAAACCGATCTACTTCGTTGCGACGTGAGCGGTTACGGACATGCCGGGACGGAGCGGCTGATTCGCGCCGCATCCCTTCGTGATCTGGATGCGCACGGGAACACGCTGCACGACCTTCGTGAAGTTGCCCGTCGAGTTATCCGGCGGCAGCAGCGCGAACTTCGCGCCCGTTGCCGCGCTGAGACTTTCGACTTTCCCCTCGGCTTCGCAGCCGGGGTACGAGTCGACTTCGATGGCGACCGCCTGGCCGACTCGCAAATCGGAGAGCTGCGTCTCCTTGAAATTCGCGGTGACCCAAACGGCCGAATCCGAGACCAGCGTCAGCAGCGGCTGGCCGGGCTGAACGAGCTGGCCGACTTCGATCTGCTTGCGGCTCACGATTCCGGCGACGGGCGAGACGACCTTCGTATATGAAAGCTGAAGCGCGGCGTTGTCGCGCGTCGCTTTCGCGCTCGCGTAGCGCGCCTGTGCGAGCTTTCCGCCGATCTCGGCGTTCGACAGCTGCGCGGCGGCGCTTCCCGCCTGACGCTGGACCGCCGCAAGATTCGCCGTCGCCTGATCGAACGCGGCCTGCGCGGCATCGAGCTGCTGCTTGGAAACGATCTGCTTGGCGGCGAGTTCCTTGTAGCGCGCGAGGTCAGCCGTCGCCTTCGACAGCGCTGACTTGGCCGACTCGATTTGCGCCTGCACTACCTGGCCCTGGCTCGTCGCACCGCGAATCATCGCTTCGGCCTGACCGTCGACGTTCTTGGTTCCGGCGACGTACGCCGCCGCGGCAAGTTCGGCATCTGCCTGTGAGAGGCGCACGGAGTATTCCGCCGAATCGATCATGACGATCGGCTGGCCGATCTTCACATGATCGTTTTCGTCGACGCCGAGCGTGCGCACGAACCCGCCGACCTTGGCGAGCACGGGGATGATCGCGCCGTCCACCTGCGCGTTGTCCGTGGTGACGTGGCCCTGATTGTACAGAATCGTTTTTGCAGCCCAGCCGAGGCCGAGCAGCGCGACGACGATGAGGATCGGAAGCACCGGACTGCGTTTGGCCGGAGCAGGAGTGGCGGCAGAGTCTCTTGCCGGGGAAACGGTGGAAGCCATTGGTGTAGGTTCTCTATCGAGGGGTGTATTACGGAAGTTCCGCTCTGAGCTTGTCGATTTGATTACGGCAATTCGGTAACAATGCCCTGTGCGCGTGCGAGCGCGACGCGGGCGGACTGGAAAGCGGCGCGCGAATCCACGATCTGCGTGCGCGCAGCATTGAGGCTGAGTGATGCCGTGATGACGTCGGCGTTACCCGCGACGCCGGAACGGAAACGATCGCGTGCCTGCGAGAGCTCCTGCTCGGCGAGCCGCAGATGCTCTTCGGTCGCGGCAAGTTCTTCGCGCGCCGAGATCAGATCGAGCAGCGCACCGCTCACGTCGATCGCTGCCTGCTCGGTGAGGTCGCGCTTGCGCACACCGAGTTCCTGCACGGCCGCCTGCTGCTCTTCGATGCGGCCCTCGCGGTGGAATCCGTCGAATACCGGAACCGAGAGTTTGATTCCCCAGTCGTATGTGCTGACGAGGTGCGAAGTGCTGCTGCTCGTCGGGCCCTGATCGATGAATGCGGACAGCGCGGGCATCCGCTCGGACTTGATCGACTCGATCTGCTGCTGCGCCGCGGCAATCTGCGCGTCGGCGGATCGAAGATCGGCGCGCGAGCGCATTGCGCGGTCAGTCGCCTCCTGTTCGGTCGGGAGCGCGCCGTTTGTCGGCAGGCCGGGGAGTGAATCGGCGAGCGCGATGTTCGCGCCGAGCGGCAACCCGAGCGCGCGATGCAAATCGAGACGCGCGCGGTTCCGTTCGTTGCGCGCCGAAATGATTTGTGCGCGGGTCGACGCGAGCTGTGACTGCGCGCGGGTGACGTCCAGCGCGATGCCGGTGCCGGCCGTGACCTGGTCGCGCGCGATGCCGAGGAGATCTTCGGCGAGCGTTGAATCGGCGATGCGCGCGGCGAGCTGCGCGTCAGCGCGCAGGACGCGCACGTAGACGGTGGCGGCCATTCCCGCCGCCTGCTGTGCCTGCGACGACGCTTCATTGCCGTACGCCGCAGACGTTGCACGAGCGGCCTTCAGCCGTGCGAACGCCGACGGGTCGTAGATGTT
>Ga0210389_10005141_pt1 | contig 10153 bp, 9 predicted proteins | sample IncBWH28OmetaG_FD_160127 | JGI IMG/M metagenome (GOLD analysis project Ga0210389, IMG submission 160127) | Forest soil microbial communities from Barre Woods Harvard Forest LTER site, Petersham, Massachusetts, United States - Inc-BW-H-28-O ...
CGGCGCCACTTCAAGCGACGTACTGGCCACGACCCTGCAAGGCGAATTCGCCCTGCAGGGTGGCGAGGACAGGCAGGCGGCGGCGAAATACCTGCAGGCCGCATCCGGATCCAGCGATCCCGCGCTGGCCAAGCGTGCCGCCGAGATCGCCCTGATCGTGCACGAGGACGCGCTTGCCGAGCGCTCGCTGGCACGCTGGCGGCAACTGGACCCGAAATCCGACGATCTTGCCGCCGACACGGCCCTGCTCGCCCTGCGCAAGGGCGATCGTGCAGGCGCGCGAAGCGATCTGCTCGCGATGCTCAATGCCGGCGGCGATGGCTGGAAGCGCGTCATCGGCGTGCTCGCCTCGGCGACCGACAAACCGACCTCCACGCTGGTCGCCGACGACCTGTTCGCGCAGGGCCACTGGCCTGCGGACATCGATGCATGGCTCGCATTCGGCGAACTCTCGCGACGGCTCGGCGATCCCGCGCTGACCCAACGCGTCGTCGGCGACGTGGTGCGGCGTTTTCCCCGCGAGCCGCGCGCATGGCTGCTCGAATCCGCGCGTCTTTCCGAACACGGCGACCGCGCCGCGGCAATCCAGGCGGTCGATCACGCGCTGTCGCTCGGTGGCGGCGATGCCCATGTGCGCGATCTGGCTGCGGCCGCCTACGTGCAACTCGACGACCTGAAGACCGCCGCGGCGACGATGGCGAAAGGCACGCAGGACGACACCAGCTACATCGCGCGCGCGGCCTATCTGGCCAAGGCCGAAGACAGCGCCGGCCTGGCTGCCCTGTACGCCGAGGTCAAGACGCAGTCGTCCACGCACGATGACGAGCGCAGCCTGCTGCTGGGTCAACTTGCCGAGTACCTCAAACGCTACGACGAGGCGCTTGCCTGGTATCGCGGCGTGACGGACGGGGCGGCGCACGACGACGCGCAGAACCGGGTCGCCATCGTCCTCGAAGCGCGCGGCGACCTCGCGGGCGCCCTGGCGATCCTGCGCGCGCAGCACAGCGATGCGACGTCCAGCATGGACGCGCAGGTCGACAGTTTCCGGATCGAGGCCGAGTTCCTCGCCAGGCACGCCCGCAAGGACGAGGCGCTCGCCGCCTTCGACCGCGGGCTGGCGTTCTTCGACGGCGACCAGGACCTGTTGTACGGGCGCGCGCTGCTGCTGGAGGACATGGATCGCGTCGCCGAAGCCGAAGCGGACCTGCGCGTGATCGTCACCGCCGATCCCACCAATGCCGATGCGCTCAACGCGCTGGGCTACACCCTGGCCGATCGCACCGACCGCTACGCCGAAGCGCAGGCGCTGATCGAGAAGGCCTTGCAACTGCAACCGGATTCGCCCGCCTTCCTCGACAGCCTGGGCTGGGTGCAGCACCGGCTCGGACGGGACGTCGAGGCCCTGCACAACCTGCGCCGCGCCTTCGCCCTGCTGAAGGATCCGGAGATCGCCGCGCACCTGGGTGAAGTGCTGTGGCTGGGTGGCGACAAGGACGGCGCGCGCGCGGTGTGGAAGCAAGGCATCGCGCTGGACAAGGACAACCGCGCCATGCAGCGCATGATGCAGACCTACAAACCATGAAGGGAAACAGGGGACGGACCCCGATTTTCCCGAAAATCGGGATCTTTCTCCTCATCGTCCTGCTGGCCGCCTGCGCGCAGCAGCCGGTGCGCCGCGCACCCGATGCCGACCTGCTCAAGGCGCAGGCCGATCGCGAGGCGGCACTGGCGACGCATCCGGACTGGTCGCTCAGCGGCCGCATCGCGATCAGCGATGGCAAGGACGGCGGCAGCGGACGCATCGACTGGTCCCAGCATGGCGCCGACTTCGATATCCGCCTGAGCGCGCCGGTCACCCGGCAAAGCTGGCGAATGGTGCGCGAGAACGGTCATGTGCGCCTGGAAGGCCTCGAAGGCGGCACCCGCGAAGGCGACGACGCCCAGCAGATGTTGTACCAGACGCTCGGCTGGGTGGTGCCGATCGACGCGCTCGCCGCCTGGGCGCGTGGAGCACGTGCAGGCACGGATGCGCACCTGCAATTCGCTGCCGACGGCATGCCGTCCCTGCTGACCGAGAACGGCTGGTCGGTCGAATACCGCGCCTGGGACGCCGGCGGCGCGACGCCGCTGCCGACGAAGGTCTTCGCCTCGCAGGGCGACGACCACGTGCGGCTGTCCGTCGACAACTGGGACACGAAGCAGCCGTGAGTCCGCAGGCCGACGAAGCGGGCTGGAGCCAGTGGCCGGCGCCGGCCAAGCTCAACCTGTTCCTGCGCATCGTCGGCCGCCGCGAAGATGGCTATCACCGGCTGCAGACCGCCTTCCAGTTGCTCGAATGGGGCGATGGCATCCGCCTTCGCGTTCGCGACGACGGCGCCATCCGGCGCATCGCGGGCAACGAATCCGTGCCCGAGGAATCCGACCTGGCGGTGCGCGCTGCGCGACTGCTGCAAGCCGATACGGGCTGCGCGCAGGGTTGCGACATCGCCATCGAAAAGCGCATTCCGATGGGCGGCGGGTTCGGCGGCGGGTCCTCGGACGCAGCAACCCTGCTCGTCGCGCTCGATCGCCTGTGGAAGACCCACCTGGGCACGGACCGGCTGGCCGAGCTGGGCCTGCGCCTGGGCGCCGACGTGCCGGTCTTCGTCCGCGGCCATAACGCCTGGGCCGAAGGCATCGGCGAGCAACTGACGCCGATCGAGCTTCCGCGACGCTGGTACCTGATCGTCGATCCGGACGTCCACGCGTCGACCGCCGAGCTGTTCCGCAAACCTGAATTGACCCGCGATGCAGCGCCGACGACAATATCAGCCTTCGTTTCGGGGCGAGTTTCGGGCAATGCGTTCGAGCCGGTGCTGCGTCGGTGCGAGCCGGAGATCGCGGCAGCACTCGACGCGCTGGCAGGATTCGGCACGGCCTGCGTGACCGGCAGCGGCGGTGGCTGTTTCGTCGCGTTCGCTGCGATGGAAGAGGCCGAAACCGCGCGGGCCGCGCTGCAAGGGCGATGGAAGGCCTGGATCGCGGCGGGTGCGACACGATCGCCGCTGCTGGATCGGCTGGAGCAATTGCCCTGATCGGAAGTGCGAGAGTGCACGCGCCCGCGACTGGGCGCCTCGCATTCGACAAAGACTCACCTGTGCCGAGGACCTGGCGCAGACAGCCAACGTGAAGGTCGCGGAGCGACCGTAGCGGAAACGAGGCGCGGCTCTGCCGCGACCGTTTTCGTCGAAGTCGGGCAGGAGCCCGATCTTCGACATGACAGACTCGCCTGTGCCCGGACTCGGCACAGGGATGTGCCGACGCGAAGGGCGTTTTTTGCCTGTAGCGGAAAACGAGGCGCGGCTCTGCCGCGACCGTTTTCGTCGAAGTCGGGCAGGAGCCCGATCTTCGACATGAATACTGGGGCGTCGCCAAGCGGTAAGGCACCAGGTTTTGATCCTGGCATACGTAGGTTCGAATCCTACCGCCCCAGCCACAACGGAAAATAGGGGACAGACCCCGATTTTCACGGGCAAGTCGGAAGGTTCGGAAGATGGAAACGAAAATCGGGGTCTGTCCCCTATTTTCCAACCGACGGACGGGCGAATCACGATGAACAACGAAAACCTGATGGTGTTCTCCGGCAACGCCAACAAGCCGCTCGCGCAGGCGGTCTGCAAGGTGCTCGGCATCCGTCTCGGCAAGGCGCAGGTCGGCAAGTTCTCCGACGGCGAAGTGCAGGTCGAGATCGAGGAGAACGTCCGCCGCCAGGAAGTGTTCGTGATCCAGTCGACTTCCGCGCCGAGCGCCGAGAACCTGTTCGAGGTGCTGGTGCTGATCGACGCGCTCAAGCGCGCATCGGCCGCCAACGTCACCGCCGTCGTGCCGTATTTCGGCTACGCCCGCCAGGATCGCCGCCCGCGCTCGGCGCGCGTGCCGATCACCGCCAAGGTCGCCGCCAAGATGTTCGGCGCGATCGGCGCCGACCGCGTGCTCACCGTCGACCTCCACGCCGACCAGATCCAGGGCTTCTTCGACATGCCCGTGGACAACGTCTACGCCTCGCCCCTGCTGCTGGCCGACATCTGGCGCGCGCAGGGCACCGACGACATCGTCGTGGTCAGCCCCGACGTCGGCGGCGTGGTCCGCGCCCGCGCGGTCGCCAAGCGTCTGGACGATGCCGACCTCGCGATCATCGACAAGCGCCGCCCGCGCGCCAACGTCGCCACCGTGATGAACATCATCGGCGAAGTCGACGGCCGCATCTGCGTGCTGGTCGACGACATCGTCGATACCGCCGGCACGCTATGCGCCGCTGCGGCCGCGTTGAAGGAGCGGGGTGCACGCAGGGTCGTCGCCTACTGCACCCATCCGGTGCTGTCCGGTGCCGCGATCGACAACATCACGAGATCGCAGCTCGACGAACTCGTCGTCACCGACACCATTCCCCTCAGGGAAGCCGCCGGCAACTGCCCGAAGATCCGCCAGCTCAGCGTGGCTGAGTTGTTGGCTGAAACCATTCGGCGGATCGCGTTCGGGGAGTCGGTGAGTTCGTTGTATGTGGATTGAAGCCGCCATCTTCATTCTTGAATTCGCCCACCCACCCCTATTTTCTGGAACAGTCGCGATTCGTGTGGAGACATCTTGCCTGACGTGAGCGTCATCGGCAGTCTTGTGGGATGGAACAACTCTTCACACAAGCTCTGGGTTTGATGCCGCCATGGGCGGTGACGTCGGTCGACTTCCGCCAGACGGAAGGTGCCATCTACTTCACGGTGGAGTGCAATGCCAAGCGGCTTGCTTGCCCGTCGTGTGGCGCTGCCGACCAGCCGATCCATGATCGGATCGAGCGGCGCTGGCAGCACCTGCACTTCTTCCAGTTCCGCGCCTTCATCGACTCTCGATTGCCTCGCGTGGCGTGCGGCTCGTGCGGCAAGACTTCGCAGGTGGATGTGCCATGGGCGCGTGCCGGTGCGGGGTTCTCGCTGGTGCTGGAAGCCTTCGTGATCGCGTTGTGCCAGGCGATGCCGGTGGCGCATGTGGCGCGGCTGGTGGGCGTGTCCGACGACCGCATCTGGCGCGTGCTCAAGCACCACGTTGCGCAGGCACGAGCCAGGGAAGATCACAGCACGGTACGGCGCATCGGCGTGGACGAGACGAGTACGCGGCGCGGGCAACGCTATCTGACCTTGTTTCATGACGCTGATGCGCGTCGGTTGCTGTTTGCCACGCCCGGATGCGATGCCCGAACGTTCGCGACCTTCGGCGCTGATCTGCAGGCGCACGGAGGCGACCCGGCGGCGATCACCGACATCAGCATGGACATGTCCAAGGGTTTCCAGAACGGGGCGGCACGCACGTGCCCGCAGGCGCGCATCACCTTCGATCCATTCCATGTCGTGGCATTGGCCAGTGAGGCGCTCGACCAGGTGCGCCGCGCCGAGGCGCGCCACGAGCCTGATCTCAAAGGCAGTCGCTGGGCCCTGCTCAAGAGTCCTTCGAACTGGAATCGAGAGCAGATCAACACAATGCACTGGCTGCAGCGAAGCGGCCTGAAGACGGCGCGTGGCTGGCGCCTGAAGGAAGCCTTGCGTGCGATCTATCACCGGTGTTCCGACCCGATCGAGGCCGAGCAACTCTTGCGCCGATGGATTGGATGGGCCCGACGAAGCCGCTTGGCCCCGTTCAAACGCATCGGCGCAACCTTTCGCGATCATCTGGCCGGAATCGTCGAGCACTTCCGCAGCGGATTGAGCAACGGTTTCGTCGAAGCGATGAATGCCCAGATCCAGGCAGCAAAGGCACGTGCCAAGGGCTACGCAACGACCGAGAACATGATCGCCATCGCCTACTTGCTGTGCTCCAAGCTCAGCCACTTGCCCCGTAATCCTTGGCTAACGCCTGCCACTGTCTGATCAGCTCAATTCCATACGATTCGCGACTGATCCCAATAAGGGGACCCGGCCAATAAGGGGACGGAGGAAGTTAATCCAAGCTCATTCAACGCTGGACGCCTTCGGCCTTCCGTTGGGCTTGCAAGTAGCCGGTCGATTCAGCGTCTTTTCGACCATCGCCTGGAACTTCCTGTCGCCGTAAGCCCGTTCCTGTTGCAGGTGCAAACGAATCGAGGCCAAGTCTTGCTCATTGACGCCCTCGGTCAGCCACTGACGATAGGCCGCAGCTCGTGTTGCAGCGTCCTCTCCCATGGCCAGGAAGCTTGCGTGCGGCGTGACCAGGGCATCGGAGCGCAGGGCCAGGTTGGCATGGACGCTGGACCATCGATAGTGTTCCGGAGCCGCGACCATCGCGGCACGCACCGGGTTCCCGAAAAAGGGGACGTGCCTGATTAATCGACGAAAAAGGGGACGTGCCTGATTAATCGGCGATTTCCTTCGCGGTCTCTCGGAAGAAGGGGGCGGAGGAAGTCGATCCAAGGTCGAATTGTCGCGATGTCGGTCAAGACCGGAATATTGCCGTCGGCGGACCAAGGCCTCGCGTTCGAGTCGGAGGATCGAATGCAGGCGACACTCGGACTCGTGCCGGATCGCGCGCGGATCACGTTGCCTGGCGTGCGGATGAAGCTGGATCCCGAGCGGATGCAGTTGAATCCCCTGCAGATGAAGTTGAATCCCGTGCAGATGCAGTTGCATCCACAGCGGATGAAGTTGGAGCCGCACGGATCCAGTTGGATCTCCAGCAGATGCAGTTTCGTTTCCTGCGGATCAAGTTGCCTTTCGTGGCGGAAACGGTGGCGTTCGGGGTGGTGCAGATGCCTTGCTGCGCCCTGAAGCTGCATACGATGCGTCCGAAGGTGTTTCCGTGATGGGAACAGCTGGATTCGTCCAATCTTCCGGATGAATTCATTGAAGCGGAAAGCGCAAAAGCGCACACGCCCACGCGTTTCGGGGGCGGCGGTGAGGTTGCGAAGGGCTCTTGCAGTACACCACAGGCCTTTAGGGGACCCCTTGCCTGCGTACTTGTGTAGTTGCGAGTCCGCTTACAACATGCCGAGGAATGCTGAAGGCGCAAGGATCGCGAATCGCGTCTGCCCGACCAGAGCCAGCAAATCCCGATCTCCGGTGACCAAGGCGCTGGCGTTGCCAACCACGGCCAGATGCAGGAACGGCAGATCGAACGGATCGCGGCATGCAGGCACGATGGGCGGAGGATTCGGGATGCGCACGCTCGCCACATGCGGCAGATAGTCGGCCAGCAAGTCGTGTTGTTCGTCTGCGGACAGGCGGAACTTCGGATACGCCAGAACGCGGATCAATTCGTGCATGGTCGCGGCGCTGGCCAGCGGCACGCACGAGCCGGATTGCCATGCCTTGCGCAGGCGTGTGGACGTGTCGCCGCCGAATACCAGCGCCGACAGCACGACGTTGGTGTCGAACACCACGCGCGGCGGTGCACCCGCAGTCGCGCGAAGACGCTGCGTCACGTCTTGTCGCTGTGTCTGCCGGTCTTGCGCGCGGCTTTCCTGGCCGGCGTGGCCGTTGCCTTGGGCTTACCCGATGCAGGTTTCGTCGCATAGTCCGTCTGCGGCTCTGCAACGCGCTGGCGCCCCCACGCAACGGCATCATCGATGTCGGTCTGACTCAACGACAACTCCGCGAGTTTGGCGCGCACGCCATCCGTGCGCAGGATGCGTACCGGCGTCAGGATGATGCGTCCATCGCGCGTTTCGACATCGAAATATTCGGCCGCTCCGACCGCGGCCGTCGCCGCCTTCGGCAGAGTGAGCTGGTTCTTGCTGGTGAGCTTGGCAAGCATGGCGTTTTCGGGAAAACAAGGATTCCTTACTTTACGCCCTCGTCGAGGCATTGGACAGACCATGCGCAAGTGGCAGCGATCGCGGTGCGTCGTCCAGCGCGTGCTGCAACAACGCCATGCGATGGCAGACACGTCCGCAAACGACAACGGGCAGCCGAAGCTGCCCGTTGCGGTGTCGCGATCGGTGCGGCGAATTACTTGCGGGGCTTGAGCCCGGCGGCCGCGCGCAGTTCGTCGGCGCGGTCGGTCTTCTCCCACGAGAACGTCGTGGCCTTGTGCTTGTTGCCGGCGCTGTCGGTGTACTCGACCTCGCGCGGCTTGCGGCCGAAGTGGCCGTAGGCGGCGGTGTCCTGGTAGACCGGGTGGATCAGGTCGAGCATCTTGACGATGCCGTACGGGCGCAGGTCGAAGTGCTTGCGGATCAGCTTCTCGATCTTGTCGTCGCTGATCGTGCCGGTGCCGAACGTCGTCACCGAGATCGAGGTCGGCTCGGCCACGCCGATCGCGTAGCTGACCTGGATCTCGCAGGCGCGGGCCAGGCCGGCGGCGACGATGTTCTTGGCGACGTAACGGGCGGCGTACGCGGCCGAGCGGTCGACCTTCGACGGATCCTTGCCCGAGAACGCGCCGCCACCGTGGCGGGCCATGCCGCCGTAGCTGTCGACGATGATCTTGCGGCCGGTCAGGCCGCAGTCGCCGACCGGGCCGCCGATCACGAACTTGCCGGTCGGGTTGATGTGCACCTTGTTCTTCGCCAGCGTCTTGAGCCACTTCTCCGGCAGCACCGGCTTGAGGATGTGCTCGTAGACGCCTTCGACGAGGTCCTTCTGCTTCACCGACGGGTCGTGCTGGGTCGAGAGCACGACGGCATCGAGGCCGGCGATCTTCTCGCCCTCGTAGCGCAGGGTGACCTGGGACTTCGCGTCCGGGCGCAGCCACGGCAGCTTCGAGTTCTTCGCCTTGCGGACCTTCGCCTGCTGCTCGACGAGGCGGTGCGCGTAGAAGATCGCCGCCGGCATCAGCACGTCGGTTTCCTCGCACGCGAAGCCGAACATCAGGCCCTGGTCGCCGGCGCCCTGTTCCTCGGGTTTCTTGCGGTCCACGCCCTGGGCGATGTCGGGCGACTGCTTGCCGATCAGGTTGAGCACGCCGCAGGTCGCGCCGTCGAAGCCGACTTCCGACGAGTCGTAGCCGATGTCGACGATGACCTTGCGGGTGAGCGCTTCCAGATCGATCCACGCGTTGGTGGTGATCTCGCCGGCGACGATCGCCACGCCAGTCTTCACCATGGTTTCGCAGGCGACGCGCGCGGTCTTGTCCTGGGCGAGGATGGCATCGAGGACGGCGTCGGAGATCTGGTCGGCGACCTTGTCCGGGTGGCCTTCGGAAACCGATTCGGAGGTGAAGAGGTGGCTGCTCACGGGTTGTATATCCCTCGATGCGGATGAAAGGATGGAAGCGGAAACCGGGCATGATACATGCCGGCGGCGGAGTATGCATCACCGGCGTTGCCGGAGCGTTATGCCGGCGTTGTGCGGGTTCGATTCCGATGGGAGTGCAGGCAGGCATGGATTCGTTGACGCACATCGTGCTGGGCGGCTCGATCGCAGCAGTGATGGCGCCCGCCGCGCGTCGCCGCGCCGCGCTCGTGGCCGGCGCGATCTTCGGGTCGCTGCCGGATATCGACGTGCCGATCCTCGGCGCGATCGCATCCGATCCGGTCACCCGCATGACCTGGCACCGCGGTCCGGCGCATTCGCTGATCGTGCTGATCCCGCTCGGCCTGCTGCTGTGCTGGTGCCTGCGGCGCTGGTGGGCGCCGATGCGCGAAGCGCCCGCCCGCTGGTCCGCCGCCCTGATGCTGGCGCTGCTTTCGCATCCCTTGCTCGATGCGCTCACCGTGTACGGCACGCAACTGTGGTGGCCGCTGCCGTATTCGCCGACGATGTGGTCGACGCTGTTCATCGCCGATCCGCTGGTGACCCTGCCCGTGCTGGTCGGGGCGACCGCCGCGTGGTTCCTCCGCGATGGCCGGATGGCGCAGCGATGGGCGGCGATCGGCCTGTGCACGACCCTGGCGTACGTCGGCTGGTCGATCGTGGCGAAGCAGATCGTCGAGCATGCGGTCGATGCGAGTCTGGCCGGAACGTCGCTCACGAATGCGTCGCGCGTGGTCGAACCGACCGCCTTCAACACCTTGCTCTGGCGCGTCGTGGTGATGACGCCGGATGGCTATCTCGAAGGGGAACGATCGCTGGTGGCCGATCGCGGGCCGATCCATTTCCGCGCCATGGCCTGCTGCAGTCCGCGACTCGATGCCGTCGCCGGCTTGCCCGATGTCGCCCGCCTGCGCTGGTTCGCGAGCGGCTTCGTGAAAGCGCAGGCGCACGGCGATACCCTG
>Ga0210389_10005142_pt1 | contig 10152 bp, 9 predicted proteins | sample IncBWH28OmetaG_FD_160127 | JGI IMG/M metagenome (GOLD analysis project Ga0210389, IMG submission 160127) | Forest soil microbial communities from Barre Woods Harvard Forest LTER site, Petersham, Massachusetts, United States - Inc-BW-H-28-O ...
TCGGTCGGTGTGGTTCGTACCTGGTAGCCGGGCACCCCAGTCGTGCCCGCCGCTAGGGCGTGAGGTCGCGTTTCGCCGTGGCCTGACGAGGTCGCGATGATTACCGGCCGCATAAACGGCGGTCCGGCCGGGGATATCCGATCACCCGTGGCGGGGGATGTCTGTTAACTGGCCAGCGTGCCATGGTGCTCCAGGGCATTGCCGCAATGGCCCGACGCACTGGAGGATGGGGAATGGCGTGACTGCTCAGCAGGTACTGGTCGCGTTGTTTAACGTTGGCATTGCCATTTCGGTGGGTGCCACAGTTCTATCGCTGGGCATGAGTTTTACCGTGGGCCAGCTGGTTGCACCTCTGCACCGTGTCACGCTGGTCGTCGCCATGGTAGTGCTGAATGCGGGAGTGATCCCGGCTGCGGCGTGGGGTATCGCCGAAATCATGCCGATGGACTCCAAGTATGTCCCGGGCCTGGTCCTGGCCACGATCGGCGCGGGCAGCGCCGCGTCTTTGAAGGCCGTCCAGCTAGCCAAGCGGGCGGATCTGCCGCTGGCGGTGTCCGTGGTCGTAGTGCTCCAGCTGGTCAACATCGTCGCCGTGCCTTTGTGGGCGGGCCAGGTTGTCACCGGCGCGTCCATAAGTGCTTGGGACATCGTTAAGAGCTTGTCCTTGCTGGTGCTCTTGCCGCTGGTGGTTGGCCTGTTCGCCCGGGCTCGCTACGCCGATCACGCCAAGGCCTGGCAGGCAGAGATGGTGAGGGTGTCCAATCTGGCGCTGGTGGTCGCGCTGGCGACAGGCATCGCAGGGAACTGGAGCACGATCGTCTCGATGTTCGGCTCATGGGTGATCGTCACCGCGATCGTCATCGTCATCGTCGCCGGCCTCCTGGGCCTGCTGCTCGGGCGGCTGCTTGGCGGCAGGAGCACGGAGGTCCGCACCACGACCGGCATGGTGTCGGTCTTCCGCTTCGCGTCCCTTGGACTTATTATCATCGGCGCCCAGCTGCACGGGAATCCGGTCTACCTTGGCCCGGCTCTCACCTTCGCGCTGGTCGACTTCGTCCTTCCACTGGTGCTAGCCGTGGAGATCGGCCATCGAGCAGGAGCGGTCAAGCTTGCTCCGGAGCCCGTCACGGCGTCCTCCGCGACGGCTTGACCGAAACGGTCGTCATGCGCCGCGCCCGAGCGCCGCGCCGCCGAGCATGTCGCGGGCGATGAGGAACCGGTGGATCTCGCTCGGTCCTTCCACGACGCGGGCGACGCGCAGCCCGCGGAACCAGTGTTCCAGCGGCATGTCTTTCGTCATGCCCATGCCGCCGAGGATCTGCATCATGGCGTCCACGACGGCGAACCCGGTCTCGGTGCCGTACAGTTTCGCGATCGATGCCTTCGTGCGGGCATCGCGGCCCTGGTCGGCGTCCCATGCCGCTTCCCACGTGAGATGCCGGGCGGCGTTGATCCGCACCCGGGCATCGGCGATCGCGAACTGGACAGCCTGGCGCGTTGCGAGCAGCGCCCCGAACGTTTCGCGCTGCTTCGCCCAGTCGCTGGCGATGCGGACGGCTTCCTCAGCGACACCGACGGCCTGCGCCGCGTACCGCAGTCGCCCGCGCACCAGCCATTCCTGGGCCAGGCCGAAGCCCTCGCCCTCCGCGCCGATCAGGTTCCCGACGGGCACCGCGCAGTCTTCGAAGCGCACCTCGTTCGTCCAGTGATCGCGCAGCACCGGTACGGGCGTGACGGTCATACCAGGCGTACCCCCGTCGACGATCAGAGCGCTGATGCCGCCGCGGCCCGCGGTGCGGTCAGTGCGGGCGTAGACGATGCCGTACCGCGCGGAGTCCGCGCCGGTCGTCCACATCTTGTGCCCGTTGATGCGGTACACGTCGCCGTCGCGGGCCGCGGTGGTGCGGATCGCCCGGGCCGGGTCTGACCCGCCAGTGGGCTCGCTGATCGCGGAGAATGACGACCAGGCGTGCTCGATGGTTGGTCGCACGTACTGGTCGATCTGCTGCCGGCTGCCCCGGTACAGGCTGACGGGCGGCTCGATGCCGAACGCGCCGCCGCCCGGTGCCGGGAAGCTGTAGCGGTGCTTGGCCATCTGCTCCGTGACGACGATGCTCTCGAAGGTGCTCAGCCCGCCGCCGCCGAACTCCTGCGGCGCCTGCAGGCACCAGAACCCCGCGTCGCGCGCCTTCTTCTGCAGCGCGGCAAGGTCGGCGGCGGGGATGGCGCGGGCGTCACCAGGCACGCTCGCCTCGACGGGCACGATCTCCTTGCGCACGAACTCGGCGATGGTGTCCGACAGCATCTTGAGGTCATCAGGCAGGTCGAAACCCTGGAATGACACGGGGAAGTCCTTTCTCTCAGTGGCCGACGTAGCGGCCTGGGCGTTTCTCGCGGAAGGCGGCCAGAGCTTCGGCGGAGTCCTGGGTGGATGTCACGACGGACATGTGCGAGGAGATGAGGTCGAGCGCCGTGCGCAAGTCGGCGCGCGCGGACTGGTAGACCGCGCGCTTGATGGTGCGGACGGCGACGGGGGGAGCGTCGGCGAGCTTGCGGGCGAGCCGGGTGGTCGCTGCGATCAAGTCGTCATCGTCGACGACGTGGTTGGCGATCCCGATCCGCGCGGCCTCATCGGCACCGATGAAGTCGCCGGTCAGCAGCAGTTCCAGCGCCTTGGCCTGACCCACGAGCCGCGGCAGGTAGTAGCATCCGCCGTCGCCGGGCACGAGGCCGACGCGGATGTAGCCCTCGGACAGCCGGGCCGAGCGCGCGATGATCCGCATGTCGCACATGAGCGCCATGTCCATGCCCGCGCCGACCGCGGCGCCGTTGATCGCGGCTATCACCGGCTTGTCCAGGTCCTCCAAGGCGTAGGGGATGCGGTGGATGTGGTCGGTGAGGTGTTCCTTGCGCTGGAGTGGACTCGGACGCTCGCCGTCCATCGAGGACAGGTCAACACCGGAGCAGAAGGCGTCGCCCGCCCCAGTCAGCACGATTACCCGCACGTCCGGATCGGTGCGTGCCTCGACGAGGATCCGCGCCCACTGGTCGATCATCTCGATGGTGAACGCGTTCTTGCGGTGCGGCCGGTTGAGCAGGATCGTGCCGATCCCGTCGGCGACCGTGTATTCAAGATCTGCCATGGCTTCCTTTCAACGCTCGTGCATCCACCCAGTCAATGGCATTGACAGAGCAAGATCGCGGAAGAACGATGGGCTTCGGAATGCGGCGGCCGTGAGCCCGGCCGCGCGGGCGAGGGAGGTCGCGTGAAGACTCGCGCTGCGGTGCTGTGGGACAGGAACAAGGACTGGTCAGTCGAGGAGATCGAGCTCGACCCGCCGAAGCAGGGGGAGGTCCTGGTCGCCCTCGGCGGCAGCGGCCTGTGCCATTCCGACGAGCACGTCGTCACCGGTGACCTGCCCACCGCGCTGCCGGTGGTCGGCGGGCATGAGGGCGCGGGCATCGTCCAGGAGGTCGGCCCCGGCGTCACCGACCTCGCCCCCGGCGACCGGGTCATCTTCAGCTTCATCCCCTCCTGCGGCCAGTGCCGTGCCTGCGCGTCCGGCATGGGCAGCCTGTGCGAGATCGGCAGGTACAACCGGGAGGGCCGGCAGATCTCCGACCACACCGCCCGCCATCACGCGCGCGGCCAGGACCTCGGCCTGATGTGCCTGCTCGGCACGTTCGCCGAGCACACCGTGGTGCACCAGGCCAGCTGCGTCAAGATCGAGGACGACCTGCCGCTCGACATCGCCTGCCTGCTCGGCTGCGGCGTGATCACCGGCTGGGGCTCGGTCGCCTACACCGGCGAGGCGCGGGTCGGCGACGTCGTCGCGGTCGTCGGGGTCGGCGGCATCGGGATCAACGCGGTGCAGGCGGCGGTCGCCGTCGGCGCCGAGTACGTCGTGGCCGTCGACCCGGTGGCGTTCAAGCGGAGCAAGGCCCTTGAGTTCGGCGCGAGCCACGCGGTCGCCTCCAGCCAGGAGGCCGCCGCGCTGCTGACCGACCTGACCAGGGGACGCATGGCCCAGGTATGCGTGAACACGATGGGCGTCGGCGACGGGGACCAGATCGGGGCGAGCCTCGGCCTGGTCGGCAAGCGCGGCCGGGTCGTGGTCACCAACATCCACCCGGCGGCCGAGACCAAGGTGACGATGAGCGCCCTGGAGCTGACCACCTACGAGAAGCAGGTCCGCGGCTCGCTGTTCGGCTCGTGCAACCCGCGGTCCGACATCCCCCGGATGCTGGAGCTGTACCGCAGCGGCAAGCTCAAGCTTGAGGAGCTGCGCACCCGCACCTACGGCCTTGACGAGGTCAACATCGGCTACGAAGACATGCGCAACGGCCGCAACCTCCGCGGAGTCATCACCTTCTAGGACTTGCCGGCGGTACCGGGACCTCCGCGCTTAATCATGTCGGGTAGCGCTTGGGTCCTTGGGTGTAGACACGCCCCGATGGGGTCTGCCACTGGGGGAAGCCGTCATGGCGGGACCCCGCCCCGATCCTGGCCGACGACTGGAACCTGGTGACCGCGGGCGGTGTACTCAAGTGAGTGACGGCTCGCGCAGGAGGTTCCATCGACGACGCGGACGCGGTAGCCCGGTCCAGGGACGGCGACCTTGACGCCTACGCGGTGCTTGTCGCCCGGTACACCCTGCGCGCGCACCGGGCCGCCTGGCTGCTCGGCGCGGGCGAAGATGCCGACGACGTGGTGCAGGAGGCGTTCGTGAAAGCGTTCCGCGCCCTGCCGAAGTTCCGGGCATGCGAGCCGTTCGCACCCTGGCTGCTGAGCATCGTGGCCAACGAGACGAAGAACCTCTTGCGCTCCAGGCACCGCCGCAACGCACTGACCTTGCGGCTGTCGGCCATGGAACCGGACGCCGCCACCCCGGACACGCCGTTCGACGAGGCGGTGGCAGGCGAGCGCCGTGCCAGGCTGCTCGCGGCGGTGAACGCCTTGCCCGACCGGGAGCGGCAGGCGCTGATCTGCCGCTATTTCCTTGACCTGTCCGAGGCCGAGACGGCCCAGGTGCTGCGCTGGCCGCTCGGTTCGGTGAAGTCCCGCACGTCCCGCGCCCTTGGACGGCTCCGCGGGCTCGTGCCGGCCGAAGACCAGGGCACGGTGTCCCATGGCTGAGTCGTCCGGTTCCGGTCGCGCACCGCGGTGGCAGGACGTGACGGAATCCCAGCTTCGCGCGCTGAGCCCCCGGCTCGACGTGCCGTCCGCGGCGGAGCAGGCCGCCGTCGTCCGCCGCCTCCAGGAAGAGCAGCACCTGGAGGAAGAGCAGCGCCGGGAGGCACGGCGGCCAAGGTCACGGCAGCGGCGGCCACCGCTACGCGGACGTGCTGGGCGGATCCTGTACCCCCGGTGGCGGGCCGCCCTGATCGTGGTGCTGACCGCCGTCGCCCTGGCCGTGGCGATCCCGCAGAGTCGCGCGGCCATCGCCCACGTGCTGCGGCTCGACGGCGTCGAACTCCGGCAGGCGCCCGGCCCCTCACCCGCGGCGCACCCGTCCCTGCCGGGTGAGCAGCCGATGACGCTCGAGCAGGCGCGTCAGCGCGTCACCTTCCCCGTCCTCGTGCCGGCCAAGCTCGGCCAGCCGGCCGCGGTCACGGTCAGCGACGGCGGACGGGTCGCGTCGCTGAGCTACGACCGCACGCCGTACGGCCAGGTGCGGCTTGACGAATTCGCCGGTCACCTGGACCAGGTCTACTTCGAGAAGTTCGTCCAGGTCGGCAACGCCACCGAGGTACGGGTTAACGGCGTGCAAGGGCTGTGGGTCGCCGGGCCGCAGGAGGTCATATACGTCCGCAGCGACGGCATGATCGTGCAGTCCTCGGCCCGGCTCACCACCGGCAGCACGCTGATCTGGGGCACGCCGCGGGTCGTCCTGCGCCTCGAGGGCGGCTTCAGCAAGGCCGCCGCGCTCGCCGTCGCCGCCTCGGCCGGCTAACGGCGCCCGCCAGCGGTGCCCGCTAGCGGGCACCGCTCTGCCGGGAAACCGCTTGCCGGGAACCTGCCGCCGCGCTGCGGTGTACATCCAGGCGGGGCACTAAGAAAGGAGCCACAGCGATGCGGCGCAGGTTCATCGTTCTCACCCTTCTCCCGGCGGGCGTGGCCCTGGCCATCACCGCGGCGGTCGCCGCCCCGGCGCTCGCGAAGGGCGCCACCCAGGCGAGCATCACCGGCCCGGGCCTGGCCCGACCGCTCACCGTCTCCGCGGAGGGCGAGGCCCTGCCGGGTCTTGGGGACCCGCTCTCCACCCTTGCCGGGCAGACCGGCCTGTTCACGGTGCTGTTCGGCTCGGGCAGCGGCCTGCCAGACGCGCCGTCCGCGCTGCGCACGCCGCCGGCGGCCGCCTCCCTCGGACCGAAGTACACCGTTACCTACACGGTGCCGGGCGTCACCCAGGGGCCTGGCCAGGCCACCGGGCAGATCCGCCAGGACCTGTACCCGCGCGCGTCCGGCGGGCCCGTGATCTACACGCCGCCAGGACAGCAGGGCTTCGGCCAGCCGCTGCAGGCCAGCGGGTGGCTGCGTGCCACCCCGCGGCTGACCGCCACCCTGACCCGGCTCGGCGTCCCTGCCGGGACCTCGCTCCCGTCCACTCCAAGGCCGGCCACCACGGCCCCGAGCGCCGCACCAACGCCAGCAGGCACGACCGCACCGGCCTGGCTGATCGCCACGGTCGTGGCCGCCGTCGCGGTCGCGATCGCCGGCCTCGTCCTGTGGCGCTGTCGGCGCTCCCGGCCCGCGACCGACGGGCTTGCGGCTGACCGGCCCGCGTCGGACCCCGGCCACCGCGGAGACGACCGGCGGGCCGCGACTCCCTAAAAGCGACATTTCTCTCGCGCGGGCGGCACACAGGGGCGCCTCCCGCGACTCTTACGAAGACAGCGGATCGTTGACCCCGCTATGGCAGGGACAACGATCCGCCATCCTTGTCACGCACCACGGGCTGCCGGTTGAGGCGGTCCGCGGTCCCCGGCGGGCCCGGTCATGAACCTCGACCATCACGGGCGCCGCCGCCGGGCCACGCTACTTGAGGAAGTTCAAGATCGCGTCCGCGAACTCCGGTGCGCCGAGGGCCGTGAGGTGATCGCCTGGGATCAGCAGCACCTGCCCCTTCGGCAGCAGGGCGGCGAGTTCGCCCGCGGACGCGCTGCGGGTGTCGCCCTCGCCCGCCACGACGAGCGTGGGCGTGGGCACCTGGGCCAGCGCCTCCCGCGGTGTCGCGACCCAGCTGTCGAGCAGGTAGCCGATCGCCCGCGGGTCCGCGCCGGCCTGCGTGAGCCATCCGGCGAGTGCCTCCTCGGGTGATCCCGGTTCGAACGCGGCACCGTTGGCTATGGCGGCAAGCGTCCGACGGTAGCCGTCCGTTCTGCCGGTTTCCGCGTCGAGCGCGTCGAGGCCCTGCGCGCCGACAATGGCGCCGGCCGGCCGGGCGCCGCGGGCGAGCAGCCGCAGCACGAGCTTGCCGCCCAGGGAGTACCCGGCGAGGTGGTACGTGTCGAGCCCCAGGTGATCGATCAGCGCGAGCCCGTCGTCGGCGAGTACGTCAGGCGGGTAGCGGGCCGGATCGTGCGGCCGCGCGCTGTCACCGTGGCCGCGCAGATCGGGCAGGATGACCCGGTAGCCCCGAGCGGCGATCGCCCGCGCCGGTCCGTCGCTTGCCATCAGCGCACCGCTGCCCATGAGCCCGTGCAGCAGCACCACGGGCCGCCCGTCGCCGATTTCGCGCCAGGCCAGCTCCGCGCCGTCACGACCAGGGAAACGACGCACGGGCGAGTCAGTCATAGGGGCGGCGTCCTAACGTTGAAGAGGCTCCGATGAAAGGTCTACCACGCCTCCAGGCGAAGCGGGCACCGCACGAGACAGCACAAGTCGTTCGGAACATCCGCAAAGAACCGCCGGCGGCCTCCGCCAAAACCAGGATTTATCCCGAACGACTTCGTGCTTCGCCTGTCGGCCACCACCGACTCTCGCGGTCGGACGAGGCCTAGCTCAGCGGCGTTCCCTGAGACTGCCCCCACGAGTCAGGGATCGTGCTGTACCCGCCGCCGCTGTACAGCGAGATTTCCGAGGCCAGGCCAGAGTCGTCCATCAGCCCGGCGCCCGCCTTCAGGTCGGCGAGCATCTGGGTGTAGTTCCCGCGGTTGAGGTACTGGGCGATCGCCTCGACGCCGTCGGCGGCGGTGGGATAGGACTGCAGGAAGGTGACGCCGTCGCCGTCGTCCTGGATCGGCACGCCGCCGCAGCAGGGCTGGCTCACGTTGATCGGGTTGTTGGCGCCGACGATGCCGCTGGGCGGGCTGCCGGCCTCGTTCTGCATCCAGTACCCGATCGACACGATGTTCGCGCTGGTCAACGGGGCGCCGAGGGCGTTAAGGATCGCCTCGGACCAGGCCTTCTCGTTCTCGCCAGTCGGGGTCTCGTTTTCCGCCGTGGCCTGCAGAGTCAGCCCGCCAGAGTCGACGGACTGGCCTGATGTCGTGGAAGGCGCCGTGGTGGGAGCCTGCGTGGCCGTCTTGCGCGGCGTGGGCTTCGGCGACGCCTTGTGGCTTGGTGCCGGCATCTTCGCGGTGGCGAAGCCGAGCGGGCTCGCGCTGGCCTGGAGCAGCGAGTTGCCCACGGCCGAAGGGACCGCGGCCAGGGTCGCGGCGTCAAGCGGCCTTGCCGAGCTGGCGGTCAGCGGCGTTGGGACCACGCCGACGGCGACCGCGACGCCGAGGCCCGCCAGCGCCGCGGCGACGCCGGCACCTGCCGCCAGGCCGCCGCGGCGCGGCCTCTGGTGGCGATGCGACGCATGCGGGCGATTCAACGTATCCGGCCCACCGGGCAAGCGCTCCAAGCCAGACTCCCCCACAGATCTGCCGAGTGATAACGGTTTCGCATACTAACCGAAATAGGCGGACCAGGCAGTTGAATGCGTATAAGTCGATACTCAATCCCGAATGCCGCGACAACCATGGTCTCTGACCGGTTTTCCGCGATCGCCAGAACCTTTCCTTAGGTGAGGAAATGGCGACGGATCGTCATTTGGGAAACGGTCACTTCGCCGCGACCGGGCACGAACGGGACGGATTGCCGGCGAAAGGCGGCCAAGCGGCGTCAGTCCGCTTGCCCGTGCCCGGCGTGCCCGTGGTCAGCGTGCTCGTGCCCGGCGTGGCAATGCCCGGACGGCGCGGGCACGTCGAGCGTCGGGTTGCGGTCGAAGAAGCCGGTCGGCCTGAGCATGAACCCGGTCCTGGTGACGGGCATCACCGGCCAGTCCTCTGTCCGCACGACGTGCGTCGGGCCGAACGTGTGCCACACGACGATGTCCTGGCCGTCGATGTCCCTGTCGGCCGCGATGTACGCGGGCAGCCCGCCGCCACCTGGGCCCTGGTTCACGAAGTCGCCGGCCGGGTAGCGCTGAGCCGGGTCGTAGCGGGTCACCCACAGCGCGCGGGAGGCGAAGCCCGCCCGCTGCGCGAGCGGCGAGTCCTGGTTGGCCAGCAGCGCCGGGTTCGGCTCCGGGTGCAGCGTGAACGCGGTCGGCTGGCCGAACCGGTTCGTCGATTCCGTGCTGAGCACCCGCCAGACCCGCCCGTGGGACGCGTCGCCTGACCGCGCCGCCGTCGCCTCCGAGGTCAGCCGGGTCACCCGCCGCGCGATCGCGTTGCCGTACGGGTTGTCAGGCCCGATCGGCAGGCCGGTGACGTCGACCTCCTCGACCGCGTTCGCGAGCCCGTCGACCGACATGTCGAGCCTGGCGTTGAACAGGTGCTGGTGCACCGGGGCGCCAAGTCCGGGCGCCACCTCGGTCGAGTACGGGTGGTCGCCGCCCGGGTGACCCGCGGTGAACACGATCCCGGTCATCTTGACCTCGCACTCGATCGTGCCGTCGAGGTAGAAGTACCAGTAGAAGCCGTAGTCGTAGTTGCCGACAGTGGTGAAGTACGACACGACGAGCCTGCGCTGGCGCCGCGACTGCGCCGAGCCGTTGAAGATGTCGGTGTGCTTCCAGAGGATGCCGAAGTCTTCTTCGTGGACGCAGATCGCGTTGCGCACCTCGCGCGGCTCGCCGGTCTCCCCGCACACGACGGCGTCCAGGTAGGTGATCTCACCGAGGCAGTCGCAGCCGAGCTCGAGCGAGTTGACCCACTTGC
>Ga0210389_10005143_pt1 | contig 10152 bp, 4 predicted proteins | sample IncBWH28OmetaG_FD_160127 | JGI IMG/M metagenome (GOLD analysis project Ga0210389, IMG submission 160127) | Forest soil microbial communities from Barre Woods Harvard Forest LTER site, Petersham, Massachusetts, United States - Inc-BW-H-28-O ...
GGACGCCAACTCGACGACGATCAGTTGATCGAGGACGTGCGCCGCCCCCTCATGGAGAACGGTCTCGATCCGGCAACGCTGACCCTGGAGATCACCGAGACCACCCTGATGCGCGACGCCGACGCAACCGCCGAGCGCCTGCACCTACTCAAGGAGCTTGGGGTGCGCATCGCGATCGACGACTTCGGCACCGGCTACAGCTCGCTCGCCTACCTACGCCAGTTCCCCGCGGACGCCCTGAAGATCGACCGCTCCTTCATCACCGGCATCGCCGGATCGAAGGAGTCGGCCGCACTCATCCACACGCTCGTGCAGCTCGGCAAGACGCTCGGCATCGAGACCCTCGCCGAGGGCATCGAGGACCAAGCCCAACTCGAGACCCTGCAACGCGAACACTGCGACCACGGACAGGGCTTCCTCTTCTCCAGGCCACTCGATGTCGACGCGGTCGAGCAATTCCTCAAGGCCGACCAGTCCGCGGCGCAGGCTCTTACGAGGAGGTAGAGCAGCTGGCGAGAAGTCTGACCCCGAAATACGGTCTTGTTTGTTGGCGCAGCCTCACGATTGCGCAAGTCTCTGCTAGGCGCCCTCGTCGCCGGGCGGGAGTTCCGCGGGCCCGCGGTCCGCCTCGATCAACCGGGAGATCGCTCCAAGCCACGCCGCCAGTCGTGGGTAGTCGCGCAGGTAATCGTTCTGCGAGATCTGCACCGCGCGTTCGAGCGTCTCTTCCGAGCGTGCGGTGTCCTGCACGCGTGCGAGCGTCTGGGCGAGCTTGACGAGCGTGCCTTCGATGCGGGAGTCGCCAGACCCACGGAAGGACTCGTCGAGAGCGACGGCTCGCTCGAGCGTCTTCTCGGCGCCAGCGACGTCCCCGATGCGCTGGAGCACGTCGGCAAGGCCCGCCAGGGCGGCACGCATCTTCGCCGGGCTCGCATCGGCCTCCTCACCCATGTCCACGGCACGCTCTAGGTCGACCTTCGCCACCTCGTTCTTCCCACGCAGGCGACGGACGTTACCCAGCGCGGTCAGATCGGCGAAGACGTCAGGGCGCTCGGAGTTCTCGAGCGTCTGGTCAATCTCCAATGCGTGTTCGAGCGCACGCTCGGCGGCGTCCAGATCGCCCATCTCTTGCGCGGCTGCCGCCAATCGACGATAGCGGCTCGCCATGTGTCGCGAGCGAGAGCCGGCCTGCTCGTCGATTGCGAGTGCACGTTCGAGCGATGCGCGTGTCGCCAGCCAGTCACCCGACTCGCGTTGCACTTTCGCCATGCTGTAGAGAACACTCGCGACGCGGGGATGCGTCAGCCCGTATATATCCTCGCGGATGGCCAGCGCCTCGCGATAGGCGGCCAACGCGCGCTCGGTGAATCGTCCAGCGCCGGCTGAATCGAGCAGCGCATACGAAGCGCCGAGATTCTTCTTGATCCTTGCGTGCTCAATTGGCGCCCGCTCGCGGGTGAGCACCTCGCATGCCTCGTCGTAGGCCCGAATTGCCTGCTCGGCGTCTTTGACGGAGCCAGTCTTTCGCGCGCGGCGGCGCAGGGCGTTACCAAGGTTGTTCTGCGCCAACGCCCAGTCGAGCGGCCGGGTGTCTCGATCAACCAACGACAGCCCCTGGGAGTAGCAGTCGATCGCACGCTCAAGGTCCGCGCTGGCGCCACGACTCACCAAGGCGTTCGCCAGGTTGACGAGCGCCGCCGCCCGCGGGCTGAGCGCGGGTTGCTCGCGCAGGGCATCGAGCGCAGATTCGTACACGAGGATCGCCTCGTCCAGATCCGCATGGTGGCCGCGCACGGCTCGGAGTTGAAGCGCGTTGCCCATCTGCGTCTGGGCGACCGCCCATTCGACCGGGGCGGCGCTCGCAGCAAGCACCCTGCATGCGCCACGGAACGCCTCGATGGCGAGGTCGAGGTCATCGCTTCGATTGCGCTGCGTGAGCGCGAGGCCGAGATTGGTCTGCACGTGCGCCCACTCAAGCGGATGCTCATCGCGCGAGAGCAGTACAAGCGCCTCGCGGTAAAGCTCGATCGCCCGGTCGAGATTCTCCTGCACGAGCCCACGTTCGCGTTGGACGTACGCGTTGGCGAGGTTGTTCAGCGTCTGAGCGCGCTCGGTCGGCAAGGCCAGTCCGGGATGCAGTCCGAGCGCCTCTTCGTAGGTGCTGATGGCAGCCTCCAGGTGAGAATCGCCCTGGCCCCAGACGGCTTGTGCGTGTGCCTGGCCGAGGTTGTTCAGAGCCCGCGCCCGCTCCGGCATCGTGGGATCGAGTACCAGCAGCGCATCGCGAAGGGCATCGATCGCCTCAGCCACCTGTGCCTTGCGGTCGCCGATCGGGCAGTTCAATAGCGCCGTCGCGAGCGCGGCACGCAGCCGAGCCCACAGCTCGGCGTCGTCTGCGCGACCGACCATCGCGAGCGCGCGTCGACACAGCTCGATCCGCCGAAGCGCATCCGCTGGCTGCGATGAGGACTCGGCGACCGTCGAGAGGATGTCATCCAAGCTCTCTGCTGGCGGGTGAGCGCGACGAAGCGCGCGAAGCGCGTTCTCTGTCCCTTCCTTGATGCACCGCTCGAGCAGAGCGCGGTGATCGCCAAGCACCCTCGCCGATCTCTCGTCTCCGATCTGGTTCGCCTCAGCGATCAGCGAGGAGAGTAGGTCGACCGCGGGCTCAGAGGCGAGAGTCGGCTCGGCCTCGAGCACGGCAAGCGAGCCCTCCCAGGTCTCCGCGAGCAGGAAAGTCTCGACCGCCGCTATCAGCGCGGAGTCCGCGACGGCCGTCACGTGGGGTCCTCCTCTGCTGCGGCGACAAACTCCACTTCAGCGTTCGGGTTGCCATAGACCGCGTAGGACAGCCACGCAGGGTCGGTCGGCGCGACCTTGCGGACCTCGGCGCGCGCCTTGCTCGCGGCCATTCCGAGCTTGTCGCCTCCGGCTAGCGCGTCGTAGAACGTCTTCGAGAACGTCGCCGCGAGATCGGAGTCGACCGACCACTGCGGCCCGAGGAATGCGCCGCAGTTGGATTTCAGCCATGCGGCCGGCCAGCCGGCGAGCTTGCCAAGGGTGAAGTCCTGTCGCGCAACGAGGCAGGCGTTGAAGAAGACGAGCGGGCGCGCCTTGCCGATTTCAGTCCTATCGCGGCCCGCGATCTCGGCCGACTCCCAGCGCCCGCCGTGCAGGACGATAGCGCTGCGCTCGGGGTCTTGTGCGTTGGGGCGGCCGTGAGCGGCAACGTGCCAGAGTTGGATGTCCTCGTCGCGTCGGAGCAACGTCCGAATCGAAGCCGGGTTCGCCCGCTCCGGACTGAGGTCGCAGACCGCATGCTTGCGGGCGAGGAGGGCGAGATGGCGGCACTCCGCCGCCGCGCTCTGCAGAGAAGGCTCGTCGTCGACTGTTCCAGCCTCGATCAACGCGATGTGCGACACCTCGAAGCGGGGCTTCGGCTCGATGTCGCCGTGCCAGCGGGTCAGATGGAAGGCTCCGGCGAGGAAGTCATCGTACCGCCCGTGCTCCTGGCTATAGGGGCGGACCAGCTCCCACGGAATCCAAGGCTCGTCTGACGTAACCCAGAGTGTCGTGATCTTGTCCCTGAAGTTCTCATACTCACGCTTGAGCAGGTCGGGGAAGAGGTCGTCGAAGACATGGCAGCCGAGGGTCTCCAGCCGCTCGTCTCCCCTCTCGGGCTCGGCAGCGATCTTGCGGATTTGCCGCATGAGGTTTTCTCGATACTTCTCAGGCGTATCCCCGAACTCGCCGCCGAGCGGTGTGGAGCCCATGCGCTTGTGGCGGTATGCGAGCAGACCCGGGTGCTCGTCGGCGACGCTGAGGAAGAAGTCGAGCTTGCCGTCGCAGAGCTCGATCGAGATCTCAACGTCGGGGGGCGGGATGGCGTGCTTGGGGGATCCGACCGTCTGCATCAGCGCGCCGACCCGCCCCCTGCCCAGACGCTCCTTGTGTCCGTTGCCCGCGCGCCGCGGTGCTCCGGCAACACGATCGGCGTCGATGAGAAAGCGGGGCTGGAGGAAGCCCTCACGGCGCTCGATGGGCGGCGACTCCAGGTCGGTCTGCTCGTGCTGCTCCAGGCCGTCGTCAAGCACGGACTCGAGCGTGTCCGCCGCCGCAACCGGGTCGGACGCGAGCACCGCGAGTGCCAGGGCCGAGGCATGGTCGGCGGCGGCGACGCGGCTCGCTTCGTCGGCGTCGAGGTCGTCTCGAACTGCACAGAACGCCATCGCGGGAAGGTTGTCGTCGGCGTAGAGCGCCGGAACGTGACCCCAGCGATCTGGAACCAGCGCCGCCGCGTCCGCGAGGCCTACCTTGAGCAGCGACCGAGAGCGCCGGCCGGACCTCGAGGGGATGTGGCCCGTGACCACGTGGCCGAGGCCTGCGGTGCCGACCAGCTCGGTGTCGAGCCGCACGCGCTCGGTCCACGACCCTTCGTCGCACGCACGCGCCGCGTGACGAATCAGATCGTAGTCGGAGGCCGACCTGGTGACGGGACGACGGGCACCTCTGCGACGAGGTTTATACACGCGCGAGATCCGCTCGGCCGCGATCACGTCGCCGACAACGGCGCCGTTCGCCGGGAGTGCGACACCGACGAACATCAGCAACGCCGGGTCGAGCGCCTCGATCGCGTCGTTGCACATCACCCGCGCCTCCCGTTCGCGCGTGCCAGCGACGACCACGACCACGTCCCAGTCGTCGGCCCCTGTCAGATGCCAAAGCTCGTAGTCCGCATCCGCGCGATGCTCGATACGCGCATCCCTCAGGTGCGCCACCACCGCCTCGCGCTCGGCTTGCGTGTCGATGATCAGCACCGCCACTCGCGCCGGCGCCGACTTGGGGGCCTCGCCCCCTCCGTCTTGGACAGGCGCAGTTGTCGTCATGCTGCAGACCGGACCTTGCTGTCAGGCACGGGACACCACGCATGTCACGTCTTCAACGGGAGCAACGCCCGGCGCATCCACGATCAGCTTGTACACCCCCGTTGGCTGGGCTGGCAGGTGTGCGTGCAGATCGCCGTCTTCACCTGGCTCCAGCGGCTCCCGTCCGACCAGCTCTTCGGTGACGGAGTCGAACAGGCGCGCTTGCAGCGGCGGCACCTCTTGGTGCACCGTGACGCGGACGTGTATCGGCGTGTCGGCCGGATGCACGTCCTCGAGGTCAACGCCGAATCTGTAGACAGTCGGGATGTCTCGCAGCGCGCTCCTCGGCTCGCTGAGGATCGCTTCGATCTGCGTGATGACGGCGTCGTCGTTCTGGAGCGATGCGTGACGCTGATTCGCGTAGCACGGCCTGATCATCGCATCGGGCGTAGCGATCTCGCGCATGACCCTGCCGTCCCCGTCGCGGTCGAGGTCGCGGTATGACTTCATCACCTTTACAGTGCCGCCGTCGAGGCTTGCCGACTGTAGCGTCGGCTGGTTGACGCCGGCGATCGGGTCGATCATGTAATGTCGGCTCACATACTCGTCGAGCCTCGCGTTCTCACGCGCGGCCTTCGCGATCTCCTCATGGAAAGCGCGACCTTTCGTAAGCCGGCTCGCGTCGACACCCGGGATCGCCCCCGCGTGACGGAGCTCGACGAAGTCGCCCTCGCCTTTCGACCAGCACCTATACGTGGGCAGCAGTTGATAAACGGAAGGGAGAGAGCGCACGACGTTCGTCAGGTCGGCGAGGCTCACGGGTCCGACGCCTGGCTTTAGGCCGTTCGCGACGAAGTCGAGAGCTTGGAGCGACCCGTGGTAGGGAGTGCCAATCGTGATGAGAGCGCGGGTGTCGCGCCAGCCACCCAGCACCTCGAGGAAGTAGCGCGAGACGAGTCCGCCCATCGAATGCGCCACCAGGATGAGCTGTGCGCCAGGATTCCTCGAGCGACATCCACGAAGCCAATCCCGCGTGTCCTCGGCGAGCTTGCGGGCGGCCACGCGGTTATCAAGCCGCCAGTCGTAGGGGAACTCGAAATAGTTGCGCCCTTCCTCGACGCCCGGGAGTCGCTTGATCCGTTTGGCCAGCTTCGAGTACCCGTCGATCGCCCACAGGCCGGGAATCATGTGGGTATCCGGTATCAGTGAGTCAGCGAGGACACCATCTCCTGCCTCGCTGTCATCGAACTGGTCCGGGTCGAGCGCGAGGTCGCCCACCGGCCGGCCCGCCTTGAGCAGGTTACGAAACAGCGTCCGGCGCGCACTCGACCACACGATCGTTCTGCCACGTGTCAGCACGCTCCCAAGGATGCCGGGAACGACGACAACGACATCCCCGACCGGCTGCCGTCTCACGTCTTTGTCCGCTATGTGCACCTGTGCCGAGATTCGCACACGGAGCGACCCGGGTCAAGGGTGCTGGAGGGGCACGAGCAGAGATGCCACCTCGTGAGACGGGCGGGCGCGCACCGGCGGCGATGACTCGGACATCGGGTGTCCCTGGCTCCCGGGTCACTCTGTGGGCAGCCACCACAGCAGGAGCACTGATCGTCCAAAGCGAGGGCCTCTATGTCGACGACGGTGCGCTCGCTTGCAAGCGAAAGCGCAAGCCGGCTCGATGTAACCAGGCTGTAACGATCCATAGATCGACTTGACCTGACCAACGGACTTCTGTTAGCGTCCGGTTAGCTCGAATCCAACCGCCATAGTCACGGTTTCGTAGCGAATCGCGTGTAGCCGGGGCTAAGTTCCGAACAAGGGGCCTCCAAGGTGAAGCGCACAGGTCGTTGTCACGCACAGGCCGTTGTCGCACATGCCGGCGAGGTTGTGCGCGGGCATGAGTTCGTGTCTGCCGACGTGCGTGCGTGGGTGGGTTGAGGGCGTGAGTAGTCCTGTGGTGGGCGCGGATGGGGCTATCGGCCCTGAGTTGGCCGACGCGGCGACGTTCATATTCCTCGGGACGGTCCTCGCCCCAGGGGAGCCGTCGGTCCGAATTCTCGCTGGAAGGCCAGGTCTTGTGTTGGCACGCTTCGAGCGCGCATTTCGCGTCAACCCGATGCTTGGCGATCTCACGGGCCAGCGGATCACGGTTGGCCTGCCGCCCGGGGCGACCGTTCGCGAAGGAGAGAACGTCGTCTTCTTTGCGAATAGTTGGGTGCACGGTGAGGCGATAGCCGTCAGTGCGCTCGCATATGCGTCGGCCGATGCGGACTCGGAGGGCGAGGTTCTCAAGGCGCTCGCGGCGCTGCCCGGACTCTACCGCGAACGGCGAGTCGCGAGCGCGGATCTGATCGTTCAGGGTACCGTCGGTGAGGTACGGGCGGCCGACATCGAGCAGCCCATCTCCGAGCACATGGCGCAGTGGATGCAGGCCGAGGTCGCTGTGGCCGCTGTGCTCAAGGGCCGGCTGCCGGAGCCTTCGAGCGGTGCCGGAGAGGCGACAGCGAGCGTCACAGTCTGGTTTCCGGAGGACACTGACTCGTCTTGGGGCCAATGGCCCAAGCTGACGCGAGGACAGCGCGCTGTGTTTCTACTGCACCACGCGACCCGCAGGCCGCTTCCGCCGACGGCGCTGACGCTCCCCGATCCCGACGACGTCCAGCCGTCAGGGAAAGCGCGGGCGATCCGCGTCCAGCTGAAAAGGCAAGACACGACAGGTGATCAACGGTGACCGAATTCACGATCGTCGATGTCGTCCCACAGACCCACAGTAACGAGACCTGGCAGGACGCCGAGCCGAGCATCGGGGTCAACCAGGCGAATCCTCAGCAGATCGTCCTCAGCGCATTCACACCACCCGATCCAGGACAGTCAAACGGGCCCGTCTACTACAGCCTGGACGGCGGGGCGAACTGGGAAGTCAGCTTCATTGTTCCCGGCGGCGAGCCGGGAGATCAAACGTTCAAGTTCGCTAGCCGGTCGAACCAGTTCTACGGGGCTGTCCTCGTGAACGAGAGCCCAACGATGGAAGCTCTTGAGACGACGGATCCCTTTGTGGCCGGCACGATGACCCCGCTAGAGACGCTGACGCCCGACGATCAACCGTTCATCGAGGCGACGACGGTCTCGTTCGGTCCTGAAACTGGTAGTGACCGTGTTTACATCGGGAGCAACGACCACGGTGCGATACCCAAAACGGCGGCCGTGGACGTGTGCCTTGACGCCACCGCTGCCAATCCGACATTCACACGTGTGTTCCTCGACACGAGATCCACGGGAACCGCGAACCTGGACGGACCGCAGGTCCGTGTCGCCGCTCAGGCCGACGGGACCGTTTATGCGCTGTTTGCGGGTTGGCGCTCCTTGAGCGGCGGCACGCCGTACGACATCACCACCGACATCGTGATCGTACGAGATGACAACTGGGGGTCGGGGACCACATTCACCGCGCCGTTCACTGCGCTCGAGGACCCAAACGATCACCACTCGGGGCTCCGCGTGCAGACTGGTGTCGCACTCGCCTTCGACGTCGTTGGCGGCAGCGCGGGTCACCAGAACGCCGGCGCCTTGGGCCAAGAGCGGGTAGGGGGATCGTTCAGCATCGCGGTCGATCCCGGCAACTCAGACATCGTCGTGATCTGCTGGGCCGGTATCGTCAACGGCGTCTACACCTTGAACGTGCAGCGCTCAACCGATCGCGGCGAAAAATGGGCGCCGGCTGGCCTGACCGTCCCGAACGCGACCAATCCGGCGCTTGCGATTGCGGCCACCGGCAAGATCGGTTTCATCTACCAAGAACTCAACGGCACCGGCGCGACCCAGACCTGGGACACGCACTTTCGCGACTCGCTCGACGGGAGCACGTGGACCGACGCGATCCTCGCGAGCACGCCCGCGAATGAGCCTCTGCTCGATCTGAACATGGGGCGGACGTATATCGGTGACTACCTCGACATGGTCGCGGTCGGGAAGGACTTCTACGGCACGTTCTGCGCGAACAACACACCCGCCCGCGCCAACTTCCCGACGGTCATGGCGAAGTTCCTGCGAAACGTCGACGCGGCAACCGAAACGCTGGTGGGAACCGACGGTACGACCCCGGTTGTCGCCTCGGTCGACCCGTTCTTCTTCTCTGCCGTGGAGGTGCCTGCGTACAGCGATTTCTACGTCCGCGACTGGACCGATTCTCCAACCAGTGGCGACACCGGTCTTGAGCCCTCGACGCACGCCGTCTTCTACAGCACATCCGATGTTTGGAACCAGAGCTCGAGTGCGACACCAAACCCCCCGAATGCGCAAGATCAGCCACAGAGCGAGAACGCTCTCGCGGGCGCCCCCAACTACGTGTTCGCCCGCGTTCGTCGCAATCAGGCCGCTCCAGCAGGCTCAGGCGCGACGACCGTGGCTGCCCACTTCCTCGTGTCAGAGTTCGGGACCGGAAGCAACTTCGTCGACTGGCAATTCAGCGACCCGAGCGACCCGGACGTCAGCTTTCCATCGATGACCGACCCGACCATCACCTTTGCGGAGAGCGAACTCGGACCTCTCGTTCCACCAGCGTACGAGTGGACGCTGGGCGCCACTACCTCAGACCATCTGTGTGTCGCGGTCGAACTGGACGCGCCCAATGACCCCCCGCTCGCTCCCTCTCTCGCCGGCCGCGCCCCGGGCGCCGCTGGCACCGATCCATCGGTTGTCCTTGACAACCACAAGGCTCAACGCAACCTCCAAGTCAGCCAGGCAGGGCAGAGCGATCGCGGCGCCGGCTACTACGGCATCGTGCACAACCCCCAGCTACTCACGAGGGACATCGTGATCGGGGTTGCCCCACTCGCGGGCACCGCCCCACCCGAAGGCGCTGTCGTAGAGATCGTCACCGACGGCGGTGTCGTCGAGCGTCGTCCGGTGAAGAACTGGGATCGCATCACTCTCACCGCGATGAGCCCAGGCGAGAATCGCTGGGTCGGCGTTACTCTGCCGATGCGCGGTGACACCTCCGCGATGGCGCTGTGCGAGCTGCGCGGCGACCAAGCGGTCAACGGCTTCGGAATCGCAGCACGATCGGCGCCGCTCGCGAAAGTGATCGACGAGGTCCTCGCCGACCACCAGCAGACCTTGGTCCGCCTCGATAGCGGCTTTCACATCCCCGCGGCCGGCGCTGCGATCGCGGCTGGCACCGTCCTCTCCAGTCATGGGAGCCCTGGTGAGCTGGATTTCCACGAGCACGTTAAGGCCGACCTAGAGGACATCAAGATCGAAGTGGACGTCCGCATTCGCGCACCCCGCG
>Ga0210389_10005144_pt1 | contig 10150 bp, 12 predicted proteins | sample IncBWH28OmetaG_FD_160127 | JGI IMG/M metagenome (GOLD analysis project Ga0210389, IMG submission 160127) | Forest soil microbial communities from Barre Woods Harvard Forest LTER site, Petersham, Massachusetts, United States - Inc-BW-H-28-O ...
ATACGGCGTCGGTGCATCGTTCCAAGCTTGCCTTCGTTCGCACAGTGGTTCTGGCGCCTATGGGTTTCGACTTTGGCTGCTTGCGAGAGAAGTCGGCCGCGTTTTTTGCTCGCTTCGGCAGGCCAATCGACGTATATATCGAGTTTGGACGCGATCATTGGCTATCGGAGGTCCAGTCGTGACATCAATCAGCAAATCAGACGCATCCTGCAGCGGCCGGAGCAACATTCGGCCGGTAGCGGTGTTGCTAGCACTAGCGGTTTCAATGCATCTCGCCCAAGCGAACGCGCAAAGTGCGCCAAGTGTTGACGAGATATTGGCCCGGTATGCGCACGCTATGGGCGGCAAAGCAGCGTTCGAAAAAGTGAACAGCATGGTGTTTCGCGGATCCATCGAGTTCCCTTCGAACAATCTGTCCGGGACCACGGTGGAGTATTTCAAGGCGCCCGACCACTTTCTTGCCGTGACAGAAGTCCCCGGCTACGGCACTTTGCGAACGGGCTATGACGGGAGAACCGGCTGGACCGAGAATCCAAAGGGCGTTGAAGAGCTCTCCGGGCCCGCCTTGGCGGATGTGCGTCGGCGCGCCGACATTTTGTGGCATGTAAAGCTCAAAGAGCTCTATCCGGGTCTCAAATTGAAGGGTCGTCAAAGCATTGAAGGTAAAGATGCCTGGGTGCTTGAGGTCTTGGAGGACAAATGGACCTTCGACCTGTGTTTCGATGTCGAGTCTGGATTAATGGTCCGGTTCGATACGGATACGGGCGAGCCAAATGGTGTTTCCAAAGTCCTGATTTCAGATTACCGATCGGTCGATCACGTGCAGTTCTCGTTCGCCGCGGAAATGAGTACGAATAAGGTTATTTGGCGCAGAAAGCTCACGGATGTGAAGTTCAACGTGCCGGTAGATGATGTGCTGTTCCGAAAGACGTAGCGCGATGAGTCGCGTGCTACGCCACTCACTGGATCGATGTTTGTTTTCCGGACCGTGCGAAACAGAAGTTTCGCCCGGAGCCGCCACGGACGGCTTCACGGCGCTCCGGAAAACAAATGCGATCCACGTTAGCTGAGCCACTGATGCGCCACGACTGCCTTGGCGAACGCGATCGCTGACAAGTTCGGCTGAGACTGCAGCGCGAAGAGATACCCGAGGGCACCCATGACAAGGCCATTCATCAATAGGGCGGCTGCGAAGGCGGTGAGTTTGGTAGAGAGGGTGTTCTGGTTATTCATGAGTATCTCCGTTGGTGAGACTTAGGTTTCCTTCGATGGTGGAATCTTGAGCGCGATCCTGCAGATGCTCACGCGATATTCGGCGAATAATCCGCTATTCCCGGTGAATGACCGGTCGCCGTTCACCGGGAAGTCTCATGTAGTCGGCGGAGCGTTGCGGTCGGGCCCGCGCGTCTGGCGCGTCTGTCTCTCGGGTGCGATGCGAGGGCAGGGTGAGCCGCGCGGCGGCGAACGCCAATACATGGAAGAACCGGCAGGACCGCGGCGTAGGTGCGGAAACGTTGCGGAAACCGAACGGCCCGACCGACGAAGAATATCGGTTATGTCTTTGGGAAAACCGTGTTCGGCTCACCCGTCTTTACCGTGTAGGAGATTAGAAACTTCATGGGTTTGGTGCTGCTGTCGTTGCGTACTATGCGGTGATAGCTCGCGCGGTCGACGAAACTTTGGCCGGCGACAAAAGTTTCCTCGGGATCATCATCGAAGGCGGAGACCATGACGCCCTCGAGGACGAAACCGACGCCCACCACCGGATGCGAGTGATTGTTGGCATTGGCACCCGGCGGATAGGTAATGAGGAACAGGCGCACTTCCCAGCCGGGCAAGTCCGCCAGCGGGGTCGCCTGCAACAATTCACGCGTGATTTCTGCGCCCATGGATTCCTCGCCTGAAATTCAAGATTGCGACCTTTAGGATCGTACGAACAGCCCGACTCACGGAGAACACCCGGCCAGACGAAGACGCGTCAAGCTAGCGAGAGACCCACAGCGACATTGCCGCGCGTTGCGTTTGAATACGGGCAGACTTGGTGCGCGGCCTGCATGAGCCGTTCGGCGTCGGTGCGTTCCAAACCGGGCAGACTCACCTTGAGATCGGCGGTGATGCCGAATCCCCCCTCTGAGCGGGGACCAATGCCGACGGTCGCGGTCACAGTGGCGTCGGACGGAACCCGCAATTTCTGCGCGGGCGCGACCGCCTTCATGGCACCGATGAAGCATGCGGCATAGCCCGCTGCAAACAACTGTTCCGGGTTGTTGCCCGGGCCGCCGGCGCCGCCGAGTTCCTTCGGCAGCGACAGCTTAACGTTCAGGCTGCCATCTGCGGTGCTGGCTTGCCCATCTCGACCACCTGTCGCAGTGGCGCTCGTACGGTACTTCACATCTACGGTCATGACTTTCTCCTTCCATCTAGCTAAGTGTTCGATCACCACATTTTAGCAAGCACAGTGACTGAGTCGTTCGATTGATTCTATGGGGCCGATTGACGTGGTCTATTTGCAGTCGTGGCGGCGGGTCGCCGGCGGCCACGCTCAGTTAAGCAAAATCCCGAAAGCTGTTCGAAGTGCGAGACGCCGATGTCGATGATGTCTGGGTCGCGTGCGGCAGGTCGCCTAAAGAGTGAGTCATTCCTGTTTGAAGCGAGCCATCGTATACACATCAGCATACTGTCCGGCGCGATAGGCATAGCGAACCAGTGTGCCTTCAATGGCAAAGCCAAACCTCTTGTACAGCCGAACGGCTGGCTCGTGATCGGAATAAACCTCAAGTTCGAGCCGCAAAAGATTCAGCCACTTATCTGCCAAGTCAACGGCTGCCTGCAGGAGTGCCGTGCCCACGCCCTTACTTTGAAAGTCATCACGGACCGACATGCCTATTTTGCCCACATGACGGCGGCGCGGGCGATTAGGAAAAGTATGAACATCTAACTGGCCCACAAGCTCTTGTTCGAGGCATGCCACCAATCTGACCGTTCCGTCGGGTGGTTCGGCCAGTCTCTTGCGCCACATTTCGGCTGAGGGGAAGGGCAACTGAAGCGTTCCCCAAATAACCTTGGGGCCTAAAAATATTTGCTGTATCGCTTCGTAGTCACTGGGTTCGGCAGCGCGGATTGAAATGGTCATTGTTCAGGTGCTCTCGGTTTGTCCAGGTGTTGCGCTGGCTCTTGTCTTTCTCGCCTTATTCCTGTGTTCTCGCAGCGCCGACGGCGTGGACCGACATCAACGTCCTGGTGGATTTTGCGCCGGCTATCGGGGGTGGTCAAAATTCCAACCGAGCGAGGCGAGCGGCCGCGCTCGGCAGCGTCGACTAGCCAGTTGCTAGTAACGGAGTTCTCGGGGCAAAGCCGGTGAATTCGTCTTTTTCCGTTGAAGCCGGATAACTAGCCAGCATCGTATTCAGCGCCGCGCGAAGGTACAAGGCCTATACTCGGCTCCGGGAGGACTTGGGATGCCGGCTCAGGTCTCGAGCAGCGTGGTGCAGATCGGGGAGTGGATGGTGCATCCCGAGCTCGACAGCATGTCGCGGGGCATCGAGACTCAAAAGCTCGAGCCGCGGGCGATGCGCCTGCTCCTGTGCTTGGCGAACTCGGCGGGGGAGGTCGTCAGCATCGATCGCCTGCTCACGGAGGTGTGGGCTGGGGTGGTCGTGGGGTCCGCTTCTGTTTATGAGACGGTGTCGCAATTGCGCAAGGTTCTGGGCGATGTAGGCCCGAGTCCAACCTATATCGTGACCGTTCCCCGCAAAGGCTATCGGCTCATTGCCTCGGTGCAACACGGTACCGCACCCACCGACACACCTCCGGCGCCGGTTATGCCAAGCAGGCCGGCAACTTCGCGACGACTCTGGTTCATCGCGGGGGCGCTCGTGGTTCTTGCGTTGGTTGCAGCGTACCTCCTGGTAGAAAAGGCAAAGCCCTCCAAGCAGGCGACGGCCACTAGCGTGGTTGTCAGCGACAAGTCGATTGCCGTTCTACCGTTCGTGGACATGAGCGAAAAGAAGGATCAGGAATATTTCGCCGACGGCATGGCGGAAGAGATTATCAATCTCTTAGTGAGGATTCCGGGACTCAAAGTCATCAGTCGCACCTCGTCTTTTCAATTCAAGGGAAAAACTGAAGATCTGCGAAGTATCGGCGCGAATCTCGGGGTGGCCTATGTGTTGGAGGGCAGCGTACGCAAATCCGGCGATCGATTGCGGGTGACTGCGCTGCTGATCAATAGCAGAAACAGCACGAACGTCTGGTCCCAATCCTATGACCGGGATCTAAGTGATATCTTAAAAATGCAGGACGAGATTGCCATCGCGCTTGTACGAGCGTTGCAAATCGAAGTCAGCCCTCTTCAGGGGCTTGAACCCCGTCCGGCGCTGCGCAACACGGAAGCGTACGCGCTGTATCTGCACGGACTGCATGACACAGATCGAAACGATCAACAGGGCTTCGAGCAGGCCCGGAGCGACTTTCAGCGGGCGCTGGATCTCGACCCGACGTTCGCGGAAGCGGCAGGTTTGCTTGCCTCGACGTACGCGTGGGGGGCATCGGTTGGATACGTATCACCCGGCGTTGGCTTTGCACAGGCGCGTGGCGCCGCGGAACACGCGATCCAGTTAGACCCGAAGAATCCAATCGGGTACTCAGTGCTCGCCGACATTCATGACATCTTCGATTGGGATTGGGCGGCGGCCGAACTCGACCTCAAGCGCACATTGGACCTTGCCCCCAACAACCCTGTCACTTTGCAGAATGCTTCCCGGCATTCCCTAACCATGGGACGCTGGGACGACGCTTTGAATCTGACGACCGCGTCGCTGGCGTTGGACCCGCTGGACGTCGGCGGTTACTACTGGCTTAGTGCGGTGCAGTTGCGGCGTGGCCGACTGGTCGAGGCCGAAGCGGCAATTCGGCGCGCGCTCGACTTCGCTCCCACTTTCTCCTTCGGTCCATACGCACTCGGCGTGGTACTACTTTTCCGTAGTCAACCTCAAGCGGCCCTGGCGGCATTTTCAAAGGAACCAGTCGAGGCGGCTCGCCTTGCGGGATCCGCAATGGCCTATTTCGCGCTTGGGCAGAAGGCGGAGTCCGACGCATCACTTGCGACGATGCTCAATAATTACAACGACATCCCGTTCGGAGTCGCGACGATCTATGCGTTTCGTGGCGAGTCGGGCCAGGCATTCAAATGGTTGGATCGCGCGTATGAGCGGAAGGACCCACTTCTGTATCGAATCAAATTCGCGCCGGAGTTCGACAAGCTGCACGATGATCCGCGCTTCAAGGCTTTGTTGAAGAAGATGAATTTGCCAGAGTAGAGGTGCCCACTGTGCGTGTGCAGCCAATCATATTGTGCGTGATAGATCTTCTCTTCACAGCGTTGTGATCATGCCGCCGATATGCGACTCAAGAAAATGGTCTCGGGGGGTCAGACGGGGTGAGGTCGGACGCCTTTTCGAAGAGATAGGTAATCTCGTCGAACCGACCGAACGACGGCACATGGATGTGCCGGCTGGGTAGACTAGTCACAGACGGCGTGGTGTAGATTAGCAGGGCGACCGAGGGTCAAAGATAGAGATGCCAGCACACCGATCTGAGCAGGGAATTGAAGACCTCTACGCGGCCTGGAGCGAGGCGTTTCAGCGGGCGGACGTCGATGCAGTCGTTGAGTTGATGACACCGGACTATGTTCTGTTGTCGCCCGGCGCTGCTGAACTGGACGCCGCGGCGTTGCGGCCGCGACTCAAGGCGGCATTTGCCGTGTATGAAATTATCCCAATATTTGAGTGTGTGGAGCGGTTGGTTGCTGGGGACCTCGCGGTCGATCGTGGTTGGGACGTGCAGCGTTTGCGGCCCCGTTCCGGTGGGGAAGAGATGGTCCATCGCCAGCGCGTGATGTTGGTGCTGCGGCGCTCTGCGGATGGTCAGTGGCGATTTGCTCGCGGCATGTCGCAGCCTGGGCCTTGAGCGCGGGTGTGCATTGATCGCTTCCGACCATCTACTACCAGTGGCGAATGGCGGCTTGGGGAAACGAATTACCGTTGATTGGGTAAAGGGTGGTTCGGCCAGGACCTCGCAATGGCGGCGGCGGCAGTCACGATCTGGTCTGTCGTCCAGTTGCGTGACACCCAGATCGTGAGGGCGGCACCTGAGAGATGCCAGTAGGACATCTTGCGGTTTTTCAGATGCTTGTAGTTGTAGTCGCGAGCAATCAGCCAGACGGCGGACGATCCAGTGTCTGCACGCAGATCTTTGGGGCCTTCGGTCAGGACTGTAACTGCGTAAGTCCACGGATTGAGAGCGTGAACCACGACCGGCGCTGTGCTGCGAAAGGTTTGCTGCAACAGGACGGTATCCGGGGCAATGTGATCCGTGTCGGTCGGCGGGTTGGGACGTCCCTCTATATTGGAGAGTCCCAAGACATAAAGGCCCAGCGGCACTCCGACTGCCAGAATCGCGGCACCGCATACGACTGCGATCGCGATTTTGCTTAAGGCTGTCCGGATCATGATCTTCATTAATGCCTGGGGCCAAATCCTGTGGCGGCCGCTTACGGCGATACGTTGAAGGACAGGCGCAATTTTAAGCGCCCCGCCTGAAACGCTGCAGCACCTGGACTGAAACAAGCCAGGAGGCCAAAAACGCCACTGCGATGGTTAGTGGCAGCCCTATGTGCGGATCGATGTCGTAACAAAGTGACCCATAAGAGTCGGGACTGAGGTGTTCACCGAAGACGGCGGTGCATCTGCCAAGGATCACCGCCCATTCAACCACCAAGATCCCGACCGCGAGCAACGCCATTTGGCGTCCAACCTTATGCGCGGGGCGCCGTACGACGATCAGCCAGTACGGCAGCGAACAGCAGAGCAAATACAGGGGGCCGTAAAGAAGGCCCGCCCAAGGCTTGTACTGATCCCGGATCCATTCGCCGATTCCGCAGGGATTTTCGACCACCGTTTCGGTCATCCCGTCCGCATTGACGACAGTGACACCCTTGTTTTCAACATATGGCGCGGTGAAGCATGCGCGTTCCTCCATACGTTCTTCATCGACGGCAGCGTGCTGAAAAAATACAGAAGCGTTCGAGAGAATCCAGCCTAAGACGGTCGCCGACACGATGACAAAGATCCAAGGTATGTCAGAACGCAGGCCGCGGTATACGAGCAGCAGCGGCACGGAGAGCCAGAATAGGGCGACGCAGGCCAACCGAAGGGCTAGGTACACCTATTTCTCCTGACGCACCTTTAGTGGCGACATGGGATAGTCGGCGAGGAGGCGCTCAAGCTCGCTGCCAAAGCATGCTTGAGGATCGGAAGGCATTTGATGCTCTTGGGTCTCTCGTAACGCAATGGCTTCCTTGGCCTGCGTAAAGGCTTGCTGAAGGGACTGGGCCTTAGGCAGGGCGTCGCGATAGAAGGCTTCGCCGAAGTAGGTTAGATCGCGATCGTCTGAGCAGCCGAAGGATGTCTTGTCTGCGGCGGCGGCCGTGATGATGAAAGTGTCCGGGTTCTTGAGCGCCGGGATGAAGGCGCCGGCGTGACAGGCAGAAATGACAATGATGCGCCGCTTGATGCCGGAGGCTTGCAACGCGGTGCTCAGGTCTTCGCCAGAAAGTTGTTGAAGACCCAAGGTGCCATTGCTCACGGAGAGTTCCGGATCCGACGATCCGTGCGATGAGAGAGCCAGGAAGAGGATATCTCGATCGGGGTTCATTTTTTGTCCGATCAGCTTCAACCCGTAGGTCAGGCTGGTCACGGTGCCGATCGGAAACGTGGTGAGGTCGCGGCGATCGTTCAGAAGCAAGAGCTGCCTATCCTTCACGTTGAAGCGGCTGGCTACAACCTTTTCGCCAAATTTGATTTCCTCGGCAAAGACACGCTGACTGGAAACACCGGCAAAGCCGACGAAAAATATCCGCGGCTTATCGTCGGGCGAAGCGTCAAGCCGCTGCACCACAGCATCTATTTTGGAACGCTGATCAAACAGCAGTGCTTCGGACTTACGATGGGAGATGTCGAAGTCTTCCTCGTCGCCGGTGGGAGCGGGTATCCAGACTGAGGCGGACCAGTACGCATGCTGGTCAGCCGCATAAACTAGCCCAAAGCTCAATAGGAGCAGGGCGGTGGCACGTATCTGCCACGTGCCGGTTAGCCGACGCAGGTTAAGGGCTACATAGATGGCTGCATAGATGCCCAGCAGCGGTTCGATAATCACGAACAATCTGCCAATTCGAGTATTCGCCAGCCACCATACTGCGATCAAAAACGGCGCCATCGCGACCACGACGTACAATGCGATGCGAAACGGAATTCTCGGCGCGGAAGCTCGTGATGCTATGGAGGCCACGCCCAGCGCCAACAGCACGCAGGAGCCAAGCGCCGGAAGGTTCCAGCTCATTAAGCTGGCATTGGGGCCCGCGCGAAGCCGATCTAGAGCGATCCAGAGACACAGCGTCAGGATGCTTAAGGCAACGATCCAGATTTCAGTGGCTAGATTCGACGTGTTTTGTGACGACCTCAGCAACCAGAGGCGACAGACGTCGTTGAGCCTCTCGAGGAAAGTCGGTTTGGAGCTAACGGGTGGCACCGACGGTAGGGACGCTTGCAGTAACGGTGTCTCAGGAGCGCCATCGGCGTGATGAGTGGGAATGGCACTTTCCGGCATTCTTTCGCTAAGTCGTCGATACGACTTGAACAGCGATATCGTGCCCCACATTCCGAAGACAATTTGAAGGAGAAAAAAGGCGGTCGCGAGTAGATATAGCCAAAGAGGGCTGGGCAAGGCTTTGTAGGCCAGCAGCGCCATAATCTGCCATATGACCAAATAGAGTAGCGCGGCAACGGAGGTTGCGGATAGCAAGGCAAAGCTCACATGGCGGTGCCTACGAAACGCACGGATCTGCAGCGCGAGGAGCACGACAGCCGACGCAAAACTTGCCGCCTGCATGAGATCAGAAAGGATTAGACCTGAATTCATCGCGCCGCTCTGAATTCAGGTCTAGATGACGAAAGCGTCGGATGTAGCGCGAGGAATTTAGCCAACGGCATTTGTGCGTTTTTGCAATGCGGCTCAGACTCCATAAGTTCAACTCAAGCTTATCGCACGGCGCGATAGGCCGCTCCAGGATGCGTTCTTACGTGATGAAGTGCCGATTTCCGGCGGATTGAATCAGGTTTCATGTTTCACCTTTTCATAGTCTGCTAGTACCGCCTCAAGCATTTTGACCTCCGCCGCAGAGAAGAGACACTTGTTGGCTGAAACATACGTGGGAATGAGCGCCATAGCGAGACGGACGGGCTTGCTCGTCAGATGGGGAATAGTCAGCACTCCTTCTGAAGAAGAGGCAAAGTAAGGAAGCATCATTCGGAATATGCCAATGTCGTTCGGGTCAAAGTCCTCGGGCCAATCGTCACCGAATTCTTGGTGAATTCGTTCGAGACGATCGATTTCGGCCAAAAGAGCGCGGTGAATATGGCTTGCGGCGACGGCTGAGATTTCGAACACGGTGCGTGACGACGGGGTTTAGCGTCGCTGCCAACTAAGGCCGGCCCGATTCCGGATCGATGTCCGCGCGATTTGGACGGGCAGGGTCGTAAAATAGCCAGGTGTTGAAGTGCGTTGGATCGGGGCCGTAATTGGTCTTGATTAACAGCGCTTTGGCGGCGCTTAAGTAACTGTCCGGGACCGCGACATTCACCGCGTCCGTAGTATGAGTGCTTGGATCAATCACCTTCGCTACCTTGAGTGTTTCCACCTTGCCGGCGGAGTTGACGGTGACGTCGAAAACAACGGCGTAGAGTTTTGCGGGGGCGGGAGGCGCGGATTGCGCATAGATAAACCCCGAAACCATCAAAAAAGTCGCGGCCATTATCAAGCGCATAGGGTGTTCCGGTGGACGTGCGTAGATGCGGCATTTGAGCAATTTGCGAAACAAAGTAACGTGCGGGGGATCTCAGATAATCCATCCCCCTATGCCATGTTAGGGTCGGCTGGGTGAGTGACCAAGCAGTGTGCCGCAACTGGGACGTGCGCCGCGGCGTGTGGGATACCGTTCGCCCTAAGATTAAGGGATATCGGCTCTCAAGGATGGCGGGGGATCTCCATGTCTAGGCTCGCAGAGTGGCTTGTCATCCCGGTGACAATTGTCCTT
>Ga0210389_10005145_pt1 | contig 10150 bp, 11 predicted proteins | sample IncBWH28OmetaG_FD_160127 | JGI IMG/M metagenome (GOLD analysis project Ga0210389, IMG submission 160127) | Forest soil microbial communities from Barre Woods Harvard Forest LTER site, Petersham, Massachusetts, United States - Inc-BW-H-28-O ...
ACTGCAAGGAAGTAAAGGTTTAAACCTGGCTTTACATTTTTTATCGGGGGCTATTACGTTTGACCCCGTTGTTACAAAAGTAGATGCAAAACTAGCTTCGCAAATTGTGTGGTTAGATGCTTTTATAACAAATGTTGACCGCACGTTTAAAAACACCAATATGCTTATGTGGCATAAAGAATTATGGTTAATTGACCACGGAGCTTGCCTATATTTTCACCACTCGTGGACAACCTGGGAAACCCATGCTAAAAGTCCGTTTGCTTTTATAAAAGAGCATGTACTTCTGCCTCAAGCTAGTTTGTTAGAAGAAGTAAATATTGAATTTAAAAAATTTTTAACCGAAGAAAAAATTAGAAGCATTGTTGCACTAATTCCTGATGAGTGGTTGCATTGGGAGGGCATGAATGAAACACCCGAAGCACTTAGAGAAGTGTACACCCAATTTTTGCTGATACGTTTAAATAACTCTGAAACCTTTATTAACGAAGCCCAAAATGCAAGAAAAGCACTTATATGAGTATGCCATAATTCGGGTGTTACCGGTTGTGGAACGGGAGGAGTTTCTGAACGTGGGCATTATTCTTTTTTGTAAAAAAGCAAAGTTTATTAAAGTTCATTATAAAATTGATGAATCAAAACTTCGTTCGTTTTCTACCGAGTTAGATTTAGACCAAATTCAATTGAATTTACAATCATTCGAAAAAATAGCTATGGGTGCTGAAAAATGTGGACCTATTGCCTTACTAGATATACCGTCTCGTTTTAGGTGGTTAACTGCTATACGCAGCTCTGCCATACAAACATCAAGACCTCACCCTGGCTTATGCGATGATTTAGAGCAAACAACCAAACGTTTGTTTGAAGAACTGGTTTTGTAGCTTTATTAAAACTAATTTAAGTTACCTTAGCCTCCCTTATATAAAACAATATGCCATTTTCTTCTCTAGGTTTATCTCCTTCTTTATTAAAAGCGTTAGCTAATCAAAATTATACACAGCCTTATCCAATTCAGGAGCAAGCTATACCGGCTATTTTAAGTAGAAAAGATGTATTAGGCATTGCGCAAACAGGTTCGGGTAAAACGGCCAGTTATGTGTTGCCTATTTTAATGAATTTGCAGGGCAAAATCACATCTAAAAACAGGCATGTAAATGTTTTAGTATTAGTGCCTACACGCGAGTTAGCTGTGCAGGTAGAGGAAGTTTTTAAAACATTTGGTTTAGGGCTTCCAACTTCGGTAAAGACTTTAGCTGTGTATGGTGGCGTTTCAATTAACCCACAAATGATGGCCTTGCAAGGCGTTAATGTGTTGGTGGCTACACCGGGGCGTTTGTTAGAGTTGGTTGAATCAAACTCAGTACATTTAACTACTATAGATACATTGGTGCTAGATGAGGCCGACAAAATGCTAAACCTTGGTTTTAAGGAAGAGGTTGACCGCATTTTGACATTTTTACCCAAAAGACGTCAAAACTTATTATTCTCAGCAACATTAAGTGATGATGTAAATAACATCAACCAAATTATATTGCACAAGCCTTTAATTATAAAGATTGAAGCAGAAGAAAATAACATTGACCTTATTACGCAAACAGCTTATAATATAAGCGAAGAAAAAAAAGGTCCTTTGCTTCGTTATATAATTAAAGAAAAAGAGTTGAAACAAGTGTTGGTTTTTGCATCTTCAACTTATAAGGCAGATAATATTGCTGATAAACTTGGCAAAAACGGAATAGATGCGATGGCGATGCATGGCAAAAAAAGTCAGCAGGCACGTACCGATGCTTTAAATAAATTTAAGGGGGGCACATTACGTGTGTTGGTTGCTACCGATTTAATTTCGCGAGGCATTGATATAAAACACTTGCCTTGTGTTATAAATTACGAATTGCCTCGTTCGCCAAAAGATTACATTCATCGCATAGGGAGAACGGGTAGGGCGGAGTCTCCCGGACTGGCAATTTCTTTTATTACACCCGAAGACCAACATCATTTTAGAGTTATTCAAAAAAAAATGGGCAAGTGGGTAACCATGATTGATGCCGAAGGAATTAAATTTTAATTTATCTAATAAATCACTTAAACAAAATACTATGTCTAAAACAAAAATTACAGTAAACAATAATGGCTCTTTACGAATTGAAGGTGATATGGAAGTAGTTGATAAAAACGGAAACACATACGATTTAGGTGGTAGAGAAATTGTTTCTTTTTGCCGTTGCGGCTTATCTAAAAACAAACCTTTTTGCGATGGCTCACATAACGGGCATTTTGAGCACGATGCCGTAGCATTTGCTTTACCTCCAAAAAAATAATAAAAAAGTAGATTTATTTTGAAACGCGCTCTACGTACTCGCCTGTTTCAATGTTTATTTTAAGTTTATCGCCCATGGCAACAAATATGGGTACTTGTATACTTATGCCACCTTCAACTTCGGCAGTTTTTACCGATTTGCCTTTAGTGCCATCTTCGGTATAAGTAACTACTAATTCGGTATATTTTGGTAACTCGCCATTTAGCGGTTTTTCATTTTCGTCAAAACGAATAGTAAGCACCATGCCTTCTTGCAAAAATTGAATGGTATCAGCAAACAATATTTTTGGAATATGTACTTGCTCAAATGTTTCCTGATTCATACAAACCAAAAATTCGTTTTCGGCATAAATATATTGCAGTTCTACTTCATCAACGCGTACAAGGTCAATTTTTTCGCCTGAACGAAAACGAACTTCACTTTGTTTACCCGTTTCTATATTGCGGCATTTTACCGAATAAATAGTATTGCCTTTGCCGGGCGTGATGTGTTCGTACTCAAGTACTTTTAATAAAGTATTTTCATGTCTGATAAAACAATTTTTAGAAATATCTGAAGTGGTTGCCATAGTTAGTTTTTTAAAAGAGAGGAAAAGTACGGTCTTAAATTGGGATGAGCAAACTTATTACGCTGTTAAACACATATCTAAAATTCTATTGTGTAAATGGTTCTTCCGGTGCTTTCCATTTGTACAGTACCATTAAGTTGTTCGGTTAACATATAAATAAGTTGCATGCCAAGGTTGCCATCTTTTTCTCGATTAAAACCTTTGGGTAAACCCTTGCCATTATCTTCAATGGAAAGGAAATGTCTCGAATCTTTTTGTTCTAATAAAACAGAAATAATCCCCTCGTTATTATCAAAAGCATATTTTAACGAATTACTTACTATTTCATTTAAAATCATGCCCAGGTGCACCATTATATCTATTTCTAAAGAAACATTACTTGGAATGTTAACCACAAAATTTATTTTCATGTCAGGTTTTCGGTACGATTGATAAATGCTGTTGCACAAAGTAGTAGTATAGTCTTTTAAACTTATTTTACTGAAATCGGTTGTAGCATATAACATTTCGTGCACAAGCGCCATTGAGTTAATTCGGTTGCGACTTTCAGTTATAAGTGCTAAAAAATCTTTGTCTTTTACGTTATGAGTTTGCAAATTAAGTAAGCTCGAAATTATTTGCATGTTGTTTTTTACCCGGTGATGTATTTCGCGTAATAATTGCTCTTTTTCTCGTAATGACACTACCGAATTTTTTAGCTCCTCGCCCAGCATGTTAACGCCTGCACCAATGGCATCATATACATCGCCTTTATCACTAATAATAGTTTTTTCGCCAAAATCGAGGCGAGCATAACTCATAATTACTTCCAGAATTTTTTCACTTCTTACTTTAGCAGAACCTGTCTCTATTTCGCTTGATATCATATTCTTTATAAATATTGTTTAAGCCATGCAATGGCATCTTGTTCGTTATTAAAAAGTTTAGCGGGTACACTTGGTTTGTTTAAGCCCATAAAAAAATTACCTATAATGCGACTTAAAGGCGACTCAATAATTACGGCAAAAGAATTAATGTTGGTTGAACGATTTTGAATAGAAAAATGATCTCTAGCCTCCTTAGTTATTGATTTTATTTGGCGAGCATCAATTAATAATGGAAATTTTTTATTTTTATACAATCCGTTTACCGCCTCTGAGTTTTCTTTAGATTCCTTTAAGGTAACTTCTGCTTGTGGTTTTACTTTGGTACGGGCAATGCCGTCTACACCCATCCAAGTCCAATAACAGGTTACATCATATATATGGCAATTGGCAGGGATTTCCATAATTAGTCTGTTAAATATAGAAAAAATTAAGGATAAAACGAAAAAACGGATAACAATAAAGAATCAGTTTAAATAAAGTCTCTTACATTAAACTAAAAATTACTCTTGCATTTCTGCAATTTTGTGCGTTACCGCTAAAAACTGTTTAAACCAATGCGCAGATTTTTTTAATACGCGTTGCTGGGTTTCAAAATCAATGTATACAAGTCCGAAACGCGGGCGATAACCCTCTGCCCATTCAAAATTATCGGTAAAGCTCCAGCTAAAATAACCTTCAACTTTTACACCTTCTTTTTTTGCTTTTAAAACCTGTTGTAGATAATTGTTGTAAAAACTAATTCTATAATCATCGTGTACTTTGCCATCAACTATTTCATCATGAAAGGCAGCTCCGTTTTCGGTAATAATTATTTTTTTTATGCCGGAGTACTCGTTATACATTTTTAAAAGATGATAAATTCCTTCGGGATAAATTTCCCAATTCATGGCGGTAAGCGGTACATTTCTTTTTTCTGCCTTAACAACAGATGCTTTTATGAATGGAGTAAAGAAAGAATGCTTTATAATTTCACGCGTATAATTTTGTATGCCTATAAAATCAAAATCAAAAGCCAGTAATTTTTCATCATCTGCTTTCATATATTTTTCAATGCGATTTATAAGTGGCACTTTTTTAAAGGGATAGCCCAAGCCTAAAGTAGGTTCAATAAATAAACGATTTACTAAAACATCTATACGGCGTGCGGCTTCTATGTCTTTATTAATTAATCTATAAGGCTCAATATGCGAGCACGAAAACGTGGTGCCTACATTGGCATTAGGGTAAATGTTTTTTATAACTCGTGCCCCTTCTGCCTGACAAAGCGTTACATGATGTGTAGCGGCTAAAAAATTAGCCAAGCCTTTTCTACCCGGGGCATGTACGCCTAAAAAATAACCTGCGCCTGTAAAAACTAAAGGCTCGTTAAGCACCATCCAGTTTTTAACCCGGTCGCCAAACTTTGTTACACAAAGCGAAACATAATCAGTAAACCAACCAACAATATCGCGGTTAGTCCAACCACCTTGCTTCTCTAGCTCTAAAGGTAAATCCCAATGATAAAGTGTTACCCAAGGTGTAATGTCATATTTTAAGCATTCATTAATCAGCTTATTGTAAAAATCAATTCCTTTTAGGTTTACCAAGCCTCTGCCATAAGGCAATATGCGCGACCATGAAATAGAGAAACGAAAATTCTTTATTCCTAAACTCTGCATCAGTTTTAAATCGTTGCTGTAATGCTCGTAAAAATTACAAGCTATATTACCATTATGGTTATTTGCAACCGTATTTTTTTTGGTAGAAAATTCATCCCAAATAGATAAACCCTTATGGTCGCTAGTGTGAGCTCCCTCTATTTGATAAGCAGATGTAGAAACACCCCAAATAAAATCTTTTCCGAAATCTTTACTGTTAAGCTGCAAGGGAGTATAGTTTAGTGTGAAAAAGTAAAATTATTGCTTTTATCAGTATGTGTATCTACTATTTTTTCTAAAATAGAGGATGTGATGTCGGGGTAATTTACATCTATTACTTTGCCTTTGTTGAGCCATTTTTCAATAACATCGCCATGCTTTTTCTTCAAACTTTTCATAACCGGTACATCCATAGTTTTTAATACAGTTGCATTGCAAATTTGTTCGTACTGAGCCTTCATAGGGATAACCAATAATTTCTTTTTTAGATATAAGGCTTCCGAAGTAGCACCAAAACCCGCAGCGCATAAAGTGCCCGTGCAAGACGATAAGCTTTTTAAAAATGCTTTTTGATTGATAGGATTTATATGAATGTTTTTATGCTTAGTGGCAGTTTTGTTGTGTTTAGAAAACACTTCCCACTTTACATCTTTAAAACGGCTTAAGTTTTTTAATAATCGTTCATCATCGTAGGCAGGAAGATAAACTGTGTAATGACCTTTATCAGTAACATCCAACTCGCGCACTTCTTTTCTTATAACAGGTGTAAAAATATTTTCGTCAAAGCTTTTAAACTGAAAACCATATTGTGCTGTTGAAGGTGCGTAATGCTTTAATACCAAAACGCCTAATGGGTCTTTATGTTTTGGTTGCGGTACTCTAGGAGATAGTGTAGCACATTGGTTACTTAAAGCAATGCAGGGCATTTTTTTTATATGAGTTGCCCAGGCAGATACCGGTTCAAAATCATTAATTACTAAATCATATTCTTCAATGGGTAGTTTACGTATTTCGTTCATTAAACGAAACGTGTTGCTTTTCATGTAGGTTTTAAAATAATCAATGCCACCCTTTTTACCAAACACAAAACTTAGCCCCTTGAATTTATATTTTACATCAAACGGTAATTCAATGTCGGCTTGTATGCCGCTTACTAAAATATCTGTTTTACCAAATTTTTTAAGATGCGGGATAATTTCCATAGCACGACTTAAGTGTCCGTTGCCTGTGGCTTGCACAGCATATAATATTTTCATCAGGTGGCAGGGTTAATTTTAAATTCGCTCAGCATATTTTCAAAAAGCTGTTCCGAACTTAAGTAAGCATTGTTATCTTCTTTCAATTTTATGTTTTGTGCAATGGGGTCATCCTGATATTTATAAAGCGTCCATGTTTTGTCGTTGTATTCAAGCGCTGTTAAATTCTCTACCCAATCGCCTGAGTTGAGATACGTAATCTCTCCCTTATTGGTTTTTATTTGTCGTATTTCAGGGTGATGTATATGTCCGCATATAGCGTAATCGTACCCATTTGCAATGCCAATATTGGCAACGGTATCTTCAAACTTATTAATAAACTTAACAGCAGTTTTTACATTGTTTTTTATTTTTTTAGATAGCGATAGTTTGCCATAACCCAATTTAACCGAAAAGAAATTTACAATTCGATTAAGGATAATAAGTGCATCGTAACTATGTGCACCCAGTTTGGTAAGCCATTTAGAATACTGCATGGTAACATCAAATACATCGCCATGAAAAATCCATGCTTTTTTACCATCTAAGTTTAAAAGCACTTTGTTTACAATCTTTAATTTACCTAAACGGAAGCCTACAAATTTTCGTAGTAACTCATCGTGGTTACCGGTAACATAATATACTTTGGTGCCTTTGGCAAGCAGTTTGGTAATATGCTTAATTACCTGCATGTGCGATTTTGGCCAGTAGCGCTTACTAAACTGCCATATATCTATAATATCGCCATTTAAAATAAGTACTTCGGGTTTTATAGATTTTAAATAGCGTAGCATTTCAGTTGCGTGACTTCCATAAGTTCCTAAATGAACATCAGATAACACGGCTACTTTTACTTTTCTTTTTTTAGGCATGATGTTGCTTTTTAGAGAAAGAATAGAAAATAAATACACGAAGCATTACGCATTCGCATACATACAGGAAATCTTGGATGGGGTTTTTGCTTGTTTTTGCCATGGTTGTTTTTATATTAAAGCAAAGAAATTGTATAAGGTTAAACTGAGTTTAAAGTGTGTGTTAAGAAAATAATTTCTATAAACAATAGCATGTTGATACAGTAAATAAAGTACTCTAGTAAAAGTAACCAATTGAGACGCGGCATATGTTATACTCGTTTTAAGCTTATGTTACTAAAATGTAAAGTCGACCCTTTTCATCATAAAAACTTAACATTGGAAGTAAAGAATTCAATTTATTTTCGCCCAATCTAATGGTGAACATCCTATGGAGAACCCTCCTAACCGCGTTTAGATTAATGGATGTTTAACTCAATATTTTATTAATATGACCTTAGAGCACGCTATTCATAAAGCAACCGGGTTTTATGATTTGATTGGAAAAAAAGTAAAGCACATTAAAAAAGGGAAGTTAAAAGTGGTTAGTAGAATTACTGCTTATAAAAAAGATACCGGTGTTTGGGATGTGGCTATATTTTTTGAAAGCAAATACAAAGGCGTTTACACCCTTAAACCAAACTGCTTTTTAGACCAGTTTGTTAAAGAGTATGAAGTAAATGCTAAATAAAAAATGCTTAAAGTTTAATGCCCATTAAACACACATCATCTGTTTGCTCCTCTATACTTTTCCAAGCTGCAAACTCTTTTTCTGTTATTATTTTTTGATCTGCTGCCGAAAACTTTACTATTCGTTTTAAAAACTCTTTCAAGCGCCTGCTTCCGTATCGTTTTTTGCTTTCGTAACCAAACTGGTCTTTAAACCCATCTGATGAAAGATACAGCGTAGTGTTTTTTGGTAACGTAATATGGTGTGTTTTAAATTTTCTTTCTTTTTCTAACTGCCAACCACCAATAGGATATTTGTTTCCTACCAGTTCAAATAACTCACCCTCTACAATATAAGTTAGTTTACTAAAAGCACCTGCGTACTGTAGTTCTCTTGTTTCAGTATTATAAGCACCAATGCCTATTTCCATCCAATCGTTATTGTAACCTAACTCTATGCCTTGCTGAAAAGTTTCGAGCCATTTTTTATCCATCTCATCCAGCACTTCGCCTATGTGCGTAAAATCTTTACCCAAAACAATGTAGTTTAAAAAACTAAGTGCCAGCACCGATAGCATAGCACCGCTTATTCCGTGTCCGGTACAATCGCCAACGGCAAAAATTTTTAAGTTGCCTTTTTGCCCCACCCAATATAAATCTCCACCAATAATGCTTTGGGGTTTATACATAATAAAATAATCAGAAAACAAGCGCTTAAAATGCCGCTCTTGAGGCAAAATGCCTTGCTGAACAAAGGCTGCATAGTGCATGCTATCTATAAGCCCCTTGTTGTTTTTATACAGTTTTACATATTCTGTATGCAATTCTGTATAGGTTATTTCTTCTGCTATATAATCCATCTTCATCTGTTGTTTCATCGTGAAAATAGCGTGTAATTATTAAGTACAAGCCAAGCCAATTTTAAGAAATTGCTATGTTAGATAGAAGAGAACTTAGTTACGCTTAGTAGTATAAATGTACCGTTGAACCTTGTATTAAATTTGTGTCATTAGTATTTTATCACAATAACTGTATTTTATTACAGCATTATTACTGAAACATTAGTAAGGAGTAAAAACGACCAACAAACCCCTAAAAAGTGACCAGCAAACTGCCATCTAAACGACCAACAAAAAAACCTGTAAGTTGTTGTAAATTAATTTTTTGTAAGCCGTAGTAAAACTAAGCGACCATCCATGTGACCAACGAGTGACCAACAGAAGATGTAAAAACGACCACTAACATAAAAGGTTATAAAAAGATAGAAGGGAGTAATTTCCCCCTTTATTTTTTAGCTAAAAAACTAGTTGCTGATAGGCTGAAACACCATGGCTTTTTTATGTGCTTTTAAAGTGTATTTTACTTGCATTACAAGCTAAATTATGTTGTTGCGGTATAACACTACGCGCTTTTTTTGAGTCGCTTAAAACGGCTTAAAACAAGCGATTTGATGGAATGAAAATTACCTAAAAAATCGAACTAAAAATGAATGTGTAATTGGTTTGTATTACTTGCGTAACGGATAAATAAAGCTTAAAACATTTTTTGTTTATCGCTTCCTTTACTAATTGGTTTAACTGAAACAGAAACTGGCACTTTATGAAAATCTTTTAAAACATTACCCAGTTGTTGCATGTCTTCGTCATCCGACATAAAAAACCACTCAACCGTAACAGTTTTTCCGGTTAAAAACAGCCCATCTAATTTCTTTAAAATTTCATTTATAAATTTTATCGAAGTAGAGTTTACATATATTAAATCAAAAATAAATTTTGTTTCGGCATTCGGGTTTTTAATGTATTCTTTAAACCAATCTAATATCTCAGTATAAAACTCAAGTGCCTCATCGGGATAGGAATAGCCACGTATTTCGAAACGACCATTTTGTTTATCTAAAATAACAAAAGGGGTTTGGTCACGGGCTGCTATCTCAATCTTTTTCATTTTAAACAAATATATCGCACAAATATAATTAAACTTTGTGTTTAATGAGGTAAAACAACCAT
>Ga0210389_10005146_pt1 | contig 10146 bp, 8 predicted proteins | sample IncBWH28OmetaG_FD_160127 | JGI IMG/M metagenome (GOLD analysis project Ga0210389, IMG submission 160127) | Forest soil microbial communities from Barre Woods Harvard Forest LTER site, Petersham, Massachusetts, United States - Inc-BW-H-28-O ...
GCCCCACCGGCAGCACGCTGGTGAACCCGTCCACCCTCCAGGCAGACACCGCCACGGCCCCGCTCGGCACATCCACCCCAGGCAACTTCAGCGCCGCCTAAGTGGTGCGTGGTGACCGTGAGGGCCGTGTTCGGACTGGCAGGCGGCGCCCGCGCGCAGGGCGCTGCGTAATCGCGCGTGATTTCGCTTTTCATGGAAATTCCGCACCAAATAAGCTGCGAAATTTCCGTGATCATGGTCCGGGTCGCAGCACCGCCGCAACAAACCCGGACGAAACGGACAAGCGCGGCCCGCGACGCGCCGGCCCGCCGGCCAGAGCAACGTCTAAGCCCTAAGAGGTTGCCCGCGGCACGCCACCCCCCGCCGACCAGAGCAATGGTGTGCCCCGACAGGCGCCAGGCGACTGAGTCAGCCGATGCGGCCGCAGGAGCGTAAGCACTTAGGAGCTGCCGGGGACGTCTTGCCCCTGTGACTGCGGGAACGGGGCGCCGGGGGTGTCATCCACGCGCGTTCGGGACTCGCCCTTTGAGTCACGACTGCGCGTGGGGGCACCCCCAAGCCCCAGTGCCCGCAGAGTAGATGGGGCGTGAAACACGAACTCGTTCGGGATCATGATTTTGAATTCACGAATCAAGAACGGATGCGGCTGACTACGGATGCGAGCTGTTACCTGACTGCTGGTTGACGTGCGACGTGGGCGCACCGGAAGAAACCGCCAGGATCACGCCGAGGGTTATCGCCAGCGCCAGCGGGATCAGCAGCGGGGCCGCGGCGCGCGCCGTGCGGCGGCGTCTCGCGCGGCGCTTCGCACTGGCAGCCCGATTGCCGAAGCCCCCCTGGATCAGCGTCACGCTGGCTTCCTCCGTTCGGTCAGTCCGTGGAAGCCAGCGTAACTCCGTTACTCAACAGTTATCGAGTGGATAGCAAAAGTTATCCGGGCGACTACTGCCGGTCAGCACGCTTCCCATAGCGTGGCGATGCCCTGGCCGACGCCGATGCACATGGAAGCCGCGCCCCTGGTAGCGCCGCGGCGGCGCATCTCGTGCAGCAGCGTGGTCACGATCCGCGCGCCGGAGCAGCCGAGCGGGTGGCCGATGGCGATCGCGCCGCCGTTCACGTTGACCTTCTCCTGGTCGAGCTTGAGCTCGTCGACGCAGGCGACGGACTGGGCGGCGAACGCCTCGTTCAGCTCGACCAGGTCCAGGTCCTCGACGCGCCAGCCGGCCCTGGCGAGGACGCGGTTCATCGCGGGGACCGGGCCGATGCCCATGTAGTCGGGGTGGACACCCGCCGCGGAGGCACCGACGTAGCGGGCGAGCGGCGTGACGCCCGTGGCGTTAACCGCCTCCTCCGACATCAGCAGCAGGGCGGCGGCCCCGTCGTTGAGCGGCGAGGAGTTGCCACCCGTCACCGAGCCGCCCTTGCGGAACGCCGCCCTCTTGCCCGCCAGTTCCTCGAGGGTGATGTTCCCCTTGATTCCCTCGTCGCTTGTCATCTCGCCCTTGGCGGTCGTGACGGGGACGATCTCGGCGTCGAAGCGGCCCGCGTCGCGGGCGGCAGCGGCCAGCTGGTGCGAGCGCAGCGCGAACTGGTCCTGGCGCTCGCGGGTGACGCCGTACTTGTCCGCCACGTTCTCCGCGGTCTCGCCGAGGCTGATCGGCGGGTACATCTCCTGCATGCGCGGGCTGACGAGGCGCCAGCCGAGCCGGGTGTCTGCGGTCTCCAGGTTGCGCGCCCAGCTGTCGCCGCTGCGGGTGACGACGAACGGTGCGCGGGTCATCGACTCGGTGCCGCCCGCGACCGCGATGTCCATGTCGCCGGCCGCGATCGCCCTGGCGGCGTCGCTGACCGCCTCCATGCCGGAGCCGCACAGCCGGTTCACCGTCGCGCCGGGGATCTCGACCGGCAGCCCGGCGAGCAGCACGGCCATCCGCGCGACGTTCCTGTTGTCCTCGCCCGCCTGGTTGGCGGCGCCCCAGTAGACGTCGTCGATGGTGTTGACGTCGAGGTTCTGGTTGCGCGCGACGAGCGCCTTGAGGATGTCGGCAGCCAGGTGGTCAGGGCGAACGTCGGCCAGCGCCCCCTTCACCTTGCCGATGGGCGTCCGGCAGGCATCCACCACGAATACCGAGCTCACGCTGTCCTACCTCTCCTCGTACGGCGGGTGTTCTCCCACCATAAGACACGAGCCGGCGGCCCCGGATTCCCCGGAGCCGCCGGCTCGTTGTGTGCTGGTTATCCCGTTGCCGGGAGGTTTTGTTACATGCCCGACGCGTTCTGCCAGTGGTGCCTACGGCCGCCGCGGGACTGCGTGCCGGTTCCCTGGCCGGCCATCGGGTTGGTCGCCGTGGGGGCGGTCGCCGCGCCCTTGGCCGTCTGCTGCGCCAGGTTGTAGGTGACCGCGGTCGCGACGCCGTTCCCGTCGAGGGTGACGTTGACCGGGTTGGTCAGCCCGTAAGTCGCGCAGCCCAGGTTGACGAAGGACATCGACAGCCGGTTGCCGAGGAACGTGGCCAGGTTGTTGCCGACCGCCGCGACCGGGGTGCCGAAGGCGGCGTCCTTGGTCATGTCCAGGTTGTTCCGCGCCGGGGCGGTGTTGACCATGTTCTGGCAGTAGCTGGCCGCGACGGTCGCCGGAGCGGTGTTCGCCGCGAGGAGCGGCTGGTCGACCAGCGAGCGGTAGACGTTGGTCTTGGTGATGGACATCTGCCCGCCGACCAGCGTCATCTCGTCGTTCGTCGGGTTGAGCGCGATGGTGCCCTGCTGGTTGACCCGCGCGCTGAGCTCGTTGAGCGCCTGCGACGGGGCGGCGGCCTTCGGGTAGGTGGTGTCGGGCGCGGTGAACGGCGTGCAGCCGTTCGCCGGGTCGACGAACTCGCTCAGCAGGGCGTCGTCGCTGCCGTTGGTGAGCACGGTGGCGCCTGCTAGGGCGGTGGCGTTGGCCGGCGAGTTCTGCGCGGTCTGGCCGTTGGCGTTGATCAGGTACTGGCTGACCACGTTGTCGCTCTGGTCCTGGTCGATCAGGGCGAAGTCACGGGTGGTCTCGCAGGCCTGGCCGTCGCTGGCGGTCCCTGCGGCCGGCACCTTGAGCGTGCCGTTGGCGATGGCCGCGTTCGCGGCGTTGTAGAAGTTCACCGCGTTGCAGGCGGACACCTGGCCGATGACCGACTGGCCGGACGCGTCGACGCAGTTGCCCTGCTGTGCGCCCGCTCCGGTCAGCACCAGGTTGGTGCCGTTGAAGCCGACGTCGATGATCACGGAAGAGCCCGCGGCGATCGTGGGCGCCGTGGGTGCCACGGCGGGCTGGGTGCCCGTGGTGACGACGAGCGGGCTGTAGACCTGCACGCTCCCGTTCGGTGCGAGGATCGTCGCCTCGACGAACGCGCCCTCGGTGCCCGCGTTGGCCATCGAGCAGCCGTCGCCTAGTTGCCACGGCGTCGCCAGGCCCGCAGCACTGAGCGGGTTGGCAGGCACGGCCAGCGAGCAGTTCATCGAGGCCGCGGCCTGGGCGGCCGTCTGGTTCATGTTGATGGCGGCGCCCGTGCCGTCGACGGGGGTCGTCGCGATGTCACCGAGTGTGTTGGCGGCGATGGCGCCATTGGCGAACGAGCTGGCCGGCGGGACGGCCGCGGCCGATCCCGTGGCGCTGGCGCTCGGCGTGGCCGTCGCGCTCGCCGTGGCCGACCCCGAGGCGGTCGGCGTGGCCGACGCGCTGGCGGTCGGGTGGTGACGCCTGCCGAACGCATCCTGGTTAACGTTCGCCGTCCCATGGCTTGATACCGCGAAGACAATCCCGAGCGTTACGCCCAACGCCACTGGAATAGCTAGCGGGACCGCAATGCGTGCGGCACGCCTTCTTTGCGATCGGCGCCGCGTTACCGGCCGCTGGCCCGTGAGCATTCAATCCACCTCCGTCGTGTCCGCTGTCATTGGCTCCCGGTGGATTACGTTAGACCAGCTGAGGGCCGTGGTACGGAGAAAATAGAAGATTTCCTCAGGCCACGCTTAGGGCGTTATCCGAGTTCAATTATTGCCAAAATCTAACGTGCCTGATGAGACGCTAGAAAGAGCTTTGAGATCTGCCTGTTATTCGCTTGCCCGGTCACTCGGTCACGGCTGAACGTAAGAACTTCTCACCTTTAGTGATTGGAAAGTCACATAGGGTCGATCCGTTTGTTACGCGACCGTGACGTCTGGCGGGACCCTGGCATGCAACCTTTACGGACGCCGCGACGTCTCATAGGTGTGCGTAGGTCACCTGTGACCGCGAGTTTCCCTGTTTGATAGATATTGACCTTAAACTTTCGTTGTCTACCGTCAGCCGCGCGCTGTGCTCAGCGTCGACGCGATGCCCGCCGACCGGGCCGTATCGCGACCCGGGCAGGATCAGCGATCTGACTAACCGTTGAGGAGACCCCGTAGTGTCGTTCTTGGGGAGCGTTGGTGGAGTGGGCCGGGTCAGCACAGCGCTGTTGCGGCATAAGTTGATCGCGGTGACCGGCGGAACCGCCGCCGCGGTCATCGTGGCGGGCTGCGCGTTCGCCGCGACCTCCGCTCATGCCTCTGGCCAGGAGAATCTGGTCAACGCAGGCGACAGCAAGCAGCTCAACAAGCCGGCCGCCTCGACCGCCTCGGCCGCACCGTCCGCCACGGCCAAGCCCCTGCGCCTGCTTTCTGTGTCCCCGGCGGGCGGAACACACGACGCCAACGGCGGCGGTCCGGTCACGCTGACGTTCTCCTCCGCGCTCTCGCCTTCGACGCCGTTGCCTACGCTCTCGCCCAAGATCGCGGGAAGCTGGCAGGTCACCGGCGCCACCGCGACGTTCACCCCGTCTTCCGGGTTCATGCCCGACACCAAGGTCACGCTGAAGATCCCCGGCGGCATGGCCGGGGCCGCCGCTTCGGCGGGCACGCTCAAGCAGGCGTCGAGCGTCACGTACACGACTGGTTCTTACTCCACGCTCGGGTTGCAGCAGATCCTTACGCAACTCGGGTACCTGCCGTTCACCTGGACTTCCGACGCGACAGGCGCCGACACAGGCATCCCGGCTCCTGCGAGCCTGAACCAAGAGGTGTCCACCGCGTACGCGCCGCAGGCCGGGACGTTCACCTTCAAGCCCGGCTACCCAAGCCAGCTGACCAGCCAGTGGAGGGTCGGCAAGGACAACATGCTCGACCAGGGCGCGATCCGGGCCTTCCAGTCCGACCAGGGCCTCACGATGGACGGCGTGGCCGGGCCTGACGTCTGGGCGCACCTGCTGACGGCCGCGGCCAAGAACCAGGTCAACCCGCACGGCTATACCTACGCGCTGGCCTCACAGAACTCGCCGCACGAGTCGCTTAAGGTCTGGCACAACGGCAAGCTCATCCTCAACACCCCGGCCAACACCGGCATCCCCGGTGCGAACACCGCGGACGGCACCTTCCCCGTATACGAGCGGCTGCAGTTCCAGATCATGAAGGGGACCAACCCGGACGGTTCGAAGTACGCGGACCCGGTGTACTGGATCTCCTACTTCGACGGCGGCGACGCGGTGCATTACTTCGACCGCCCGGCCTACGGGTACTACCAGAGCCTCGGCTGCGTGGAACTCCAGTGGAACCCGGCCAAGTTCATCTGGTCCTACCTGACCTACGGCACCCTGGTCACCGTCACCGGCCCGGTGGCCTGAGTTCCCCCGCTCAGAAGCGGAGCGCCGCCCCGGCGGTCTCCAGGCGCGGCGCGAGCGCCACGCGCAGCCCGGCCGAGGCGAGCCTTTGCAGCAGCAGGCGGCCGGCGCCGGGGCCCTCGCCCGGCGCCGGGAGGCCGGCGACCAGTGAGCGGTCGGGCTGGCGCAGGCCGAGCAGCCAGAATCCGCCCTCGGAGGCCGGGCCGAAGGCGGTGTCCGCTTCTGCTGATATCAGTGACCGCGCGGCGTCCTCAAGGATGTCCGCGCTGATCTCCAGGGCGTCCGCCCGGATCAGCAGCATGGGGAGCGCCGCCGTGGCGTAGGCGTCGGCGAGCGCCGCCGACATCCGCTCGCCGTAGTCTGCGCCGCGCTGTCCCATGAGATCGAATCCGGCGGGCAGCCAGTCCTCGCCCGGCCCGCCGAGCGCAAGCACGCGGCGGGCCACCGGCGCGGCGAGCACCGCCTTGAGCGTCTCCCGCAGCGGCGCGTCCTCCAGGGACACGGGCGGCTGGACCAGGACGATGACCTGGACGGCCAGAGTGCCTTCTGCAAACTGGGTCTCCATGAAGGAGACGCTAACCACTTAGTGGTGATTTGCCCCTGTTGTAAGTCTTACGGAAGTGTGACGTCCTGCGGAACCTTGTGCGCCGGTCCCGGACAGCAGTCCGCCAGGTGCGGCCGACCGCGACACGGCCGACGGTGCCGGGCGGGCCAGCGGCAGGCTGATCAGGAACTGGCAGCCTGGTCCCGTGTTGCGCACGCTGATCTTGCCGGAGTGCGCCTCGACGATGCCGCGGGCGATGGACAGCCCGAGCCCCGCGCCCCCCGACGGGTCTGGCGTCCGCGCGCTCTCGCCGCGGAACGCCACGTCAAACACGCGCGGCAGGTCATCCGGCGGGATACCGCCGCACTCGTCCGACACGGACACGCAGGCGAGACCACCCGTAATCATGCCGACCACCTCGATGGTCCCGCCCCGCGGCGTGTGCCTGATCGCGTTCGTGACCAGGTTCCTGACCGCCCGGCCAAACTCCGCCTGGTCGATCAGCACGCCCATGCCCGGCGCGGCCGCGCCGGTGAGCCTGACGCCCTTCGCCCGCGCGACCGGCTCGGTGCTCGCGGCCACCTCGGCGATCAGGTCCTCAAGCCCGACAGGCCGCGGTGACAGGCGCAGCGCGCCCGCGTGGATCTTGGACAGCTGGAACAGGTCGTCGATCATTGACGCCAGCCGGTCCGTCTCCAGGCGAATCTGGGAGTGGTAGCGGCTGACCTCGCGCGGGTCGGTGACCACCTGGTCCTCGAGTGCCTCGGCCATCGCCCGCAGCCCGGCGAGTGGGGTCCGCAGGTCGTGGCTGACCCAGGCGACCAGCTCGCGGCGGCTCGCCTCAAGGGCCTGCTCGCGCGCCCGCGCGCGGCCGAGCCGGTCATGTACCTCGGCCAGCCCGTGCGAGAGCCCGGCGAGCTCGGTCGGCAGCGTGACCGAAGGCGGCGTGTAGATGCCGCTGTCGCCGACCTCGCGTACCGCGGCGAGCAGCCTGCGGGTCGCCCGGGTGACCGATCTCCCGATGACGAGCGCGACCGCGAGCCCCGCGAGCCCGGCGATGCCCATGAGCTCGAGCATCACGTCCCGGTTGCCGACGTCGAACATGCGGAAGGAGATCACGCCCACCGCGGCCAACGCTGTGACCACGGTGACCAGCGCGACGAGCGTAACCTGCGTTCCGATGGACCGCCGCGCGAGCGCCCGCTGCCCCACCACCCCGATGGCCGTCGTGAACATGGCGGCCCCGGCGACCCACTCCGTGATGTACGTGAGGTCACTCGCCGCGACGTGCGGCATGACGTCCGCTAGCTGCCCGGTCATGCTGGCCCCGGCTCGTAACGGTAGCCGACGCCCCAGACGGTGACGATCCGCCTTGGCAGCGTCGGATCGGATTCAAGCTTCTCCCGCAGCCGCCTGACGTGCACGGTGACCGTGGAGGTATCGCCGAACGTCCAGCCCCATACCTCGCTGAGCAGCTGCTCCCTGGTGAACGCCTGCCGTGGGTTGCGCAGCAGGAACACGAGGAGGTCGTACTCGCGTGAGGTGAGTTGCACGAGCTTCCCGCCGATGTGGACCTCGTGCGCGGCCAGGTCGACGGTCACGTCCCTGTCGGTGAGGATCCCCTGCTCCGCCTGGCCTGGCCCATCGGCCCTGTCTGTGGGCGCGGCGCTGCGCGAGCGCCGGAGCACCGAGCGGACCCGCATCGCCAGCTCACGCGGGCTGAACGGCTTGGTCACGTAGTCGTCGGCGCCGATCTCGAATCCGGCGAGCCGGTCCGTCTCGTCGCCGAGCGCGGTCAGCATCACCACCGGAATCGGCCATCGCTCGCGCAGCCGCCTGCAGACCTCGAGGCCGTCGATGCCTGGCAGCATCAGGTCCAGCACCACGAGGTCGGGTTGCCGCTCGGCGATGCGCCGCAGCGCCTCGTGGCCGTCGTGCACGCACTCGACGGTGTGGCCGTCGCGGACCAGGTAGCGTCCGACGACATCGGCAACCGTCGGGTCGTCATCGACCACGACGATTCGGCCGGGCAAATCGCTATTGCTCACCGGTGCACCGTATTTCGTTCCGTGATGTCACAGAAGGGAAACGAGGCAAAATGTCACTTGCCTGTAAGATGTCCCTCGTGCACCGGCTCTTCCCGATCACCCCGCCACCGCGCTCCTAGCGGGGCGGCAGGTCCGCGCGTCTAGCCGCAGGGGCTGACGTGCGTCTTTCGTGTTCTATCACGCTCGGGTGACCGGTTTCGCCCCGCTTCCGCGACTCTCTCCCTTCTCGTCGCTGGAGCGATTTCTCATGTCTACATCCGCATGTTCTTCTTCCGCCGCCCAGGCGGGCTCTACCGCCGCCCAGGCGGGCTCTACCGCCGCCCAGGCGGGCTCTACCGCCGCCCAGGCGGGCGCCGTATCCCCCGCGTCCGCCCGCCGCCCGTCCTCCGCCCCCGTGCGCTGCCTCGTGCTCGCCGGCCTGCTGTGGGGCACCGGCGGCCTGACGGGAACACTGCTCGGCGCCGCGGCCGGGCTGTCTCCGCTCTGGGTGGCCGCGCTGCGACTGCTTACGGGCGGCGCCCTCGTCGTCGCCTTCCGCGTTGTCCCCTTGCGGCGCTGGCCCTCCGGGCGCGCCGCATGGACGAGGATCGCCGTGACCGGCCTGCTCGCCGCCACGTTCCAGGCCGCCTACTTCTCCTCGGTGTCGCTGACCTCGGTCAGCCTCGCCACCCTCGTCACGATCGGCGCCACACCAGTCATAGTGCTTGTCGCCGAACTGCTTCTCGGCCGGCGGCGCCTCGACCGGTCAGCCGTCACGCGGACCGCCCTGGCGCTGGCGGGCCTCGGCCTGCTCGTCGGGCTGCCGGCCGGCGGTTACGGCCCGGCCGCCGTGCTTGACGGCGCCGCGATGGCGCTGCTCGCGTCGGCAGGCTTCGCGGTGCTCACCCTGACCGGCGCCACCCCGGTGCCAGGACTTGGCGAGGAAACGGTGACCGGGCTCGGGTTCACGGCTGGCGGCCTCCTCCTGCTGCCGCTCGCGGCGGTCACCGGCGGCGTGGCGTTCCGGCCGACTCTCGCGGCGCTCGGCTGGCTTGCGGCACTCGCCACCGGCCCGACGGCCCTTGCCTACACGCTCTACTTCCGCGGCCTGCGCAGGGCGCCCGCCAGCACCGGCGCGCTCCTTTCCCTGCTGGAGCCGCTCACCGCCACGGTCCTCAGCGTGGCGTTCCTCGGCAACCGCCTCGGCCCGACGGGGATAGCGGGCGCGGTCTTGCTTGCCGCCGCGGTCCTCAGCACCGCCCGCCCCGGTGACTAGCGGCGCCGGGCCGCCGGGTTGGGCTGGTAGCCGGCAGGCGGTGGCGCCCAGGTGTCCTGCGGTGCGTAGGGGCCAGGGCCTGACGGCCGTCCCTGGCTCGAACCCATCGCGACCTGCACCTGGCTAGCCGGGTTGGCCGGGCCGTCTGCCGCGTAGGCGGCGGCCCGGCGGGCCGGGTCGGCGGAGGCGGCGGCCTTGGCGCGGCGGCGGCGCACGATCACGACGACGAGTCCGATCACGAGGATGCCCGCGATGGCATACGTGGGGCCATTGAAGTCTTTGGCGACATGGTCCCAGTTCGCGCCGAAGGCGTAGCCGAGGATGGCGAGGGCGGCGGTCCAGGGGATGACGCCGAGCGTGGTGTAGAGGCCGAAGATGCCCGCCGGCATCTCAGCGAACCCGGCGGGCAGCGAGATGAACGTGCGTATCACCGGGATCACCCGGCCAACCAGCACCGCGACGGGGCCGTGCCGCTCGAACCAGGCTGTTGCCTTGTCGATCTCGTGGTCGCGGATCCCGACCCGCCGCCCCCAGCGCCTGATCGCGGCCTGGCCCGCGTACTTGCCCACCGCCCACGAGAGATAGCTGCCGGCGACATTGCCGAGCACCCCGGCGGCGAACACGCCGGCC
>Ga0210389_10005147_pt1 | contig 10146 bp, 10 predicted proteins | sample IncBWH28OmetaG_FD_160127 | JGI IMG/M metagenome (GOLD analysis project Ga0210389, IMG submission 160127) | Forest soil microbial communities from Barre Woods Harvard Forest LTER site, Petersham, Massachusetts, United States - Inc-BW-H-28-O ...
GTGCGCCGATCACCGGCGACCTCGAGCAGGCCCTGCGCGAGGCCTCGGCCTGCCTGGACAAGCTACGCGGCCAGGATGAGCCGTTCTTCACGTCGGTCGCCGAGTTCACCGCCTCGACGATCGAGACGACGCTGGGCCGCTACGACCAGGCCCGGCGCCACCTGAGCAAGTCGAGCGTCCTGGCCGACGAATCCGGTATCAGGTGGCTCGCCGCAGGCACCCGGGTGCAGCTCGGCATCCTGCAGGTCTTGCAGGGTAAGCCGGATGAGGCCCGGCCGGTATTGGTCGAGGCGCTGAACCTCAGCCTGGCGGCGCGCAGCACACCGTGGACGGCCCTGAGCCTGGCCGCGCATGCCCGGCTGGCACTCGCGACGGGCGACGCCCGGCGCGCGGCGCGCCTGGCGGGAGCGGCCCAGGGCCTGCGCCGGCGCGTCGGCCTCCAGGCCTGGCCTATGGTCCGGCGGAGCGAGGCTGAGCTGGTCGCGCAGGTCCGCCAGTCCCTGGGCGGGGAGCAGTTCGATCAGGCCTTCGCGGACGGCTCGGCGCTCAGCCAGCGAGAGGCTGTGGCCGCCGCCAGGGCCGCTGCCGCCGTCTGACCGGCTGCGGGACATAGGCGTGGCCCGGCTTTCCACCGGGCACGCCAAGCCCACGGAGGATCCGGCCGGATCGGCCAGTAAAGAGGTCGGCGAGGGCAGCGGTCACGTGGTCGGGATCTGCGCCGAGGCCTCGGCCCGGACGGCCTGCTGGCGGCGCGCCGGTCCGGCCAGGAGCAGCCGGCTGGCGATGGCGGCCACCGGCAGGGCAAGAATCAGCGTGACCATCGGCAGCGCATCCGCCGTGCCGCCTGCGCCCGCCAGCGGCGCGATGATCGCGGCCATGCCGAACTGGAAGGAGCCGAGGACCGCCGCGGCCGAGCCGGCCATCTGCGGGTAGCGCTGCATGGCCAGGGCCGCGGAGTTGGGGCCGACGAACCCGAAGCCGAACATCACGATCCACAGCGCCGGGATCACCGCGGCCAGCCCCGCGACATGCCCGACGACCACGATGAACAGGGCGAGGCCGCCCGCGATCATGGTGAGCAGGCCGGCGGTCAGCAGCCGGGACGGCCCGAACCGCCCGGCCAGCCGGCCGCTGACCTGAGCGCCGATGATGAGGCCGAAGGCGTTCAGGGCGAAGACCAGCCCGTAGCCCAGCGCCGAGAGCCCGTATACGTTCTGCAGTACGAACGACGACCCGGCGATGTATGCGAACGTGCCGCTCATGCCGAGGCCGCAGGCCAGCACGTAGCCCAGGAACACCCGGTCCTTGAGCACGGTGACCATCGTCCCGACCGTCGACCAGGGGCTTCCGGTCAGGCGCGACGCGGCCGGCAGCGTCTCCGGCACCCGCCACCACGCCGAGAACAGCAGGAGCGCGCCGAATGCGGCCAGCACGACGAACACGCCGCGCCAGCTGGTGAAGGACAGGATCCAGCTGCCGATCTGCGGCGCGAACACGGGCCCGACTCCGGTGGCCAGCATCAGCGTGGCGAAGAACCGGGCCAGGGCGACCCCGGAGTGCAGGTCCCGGACGATGGACCGCGCGATCACGATGCCGGCGGCGCCGCCCAGGCCCTGGACCAGGCGGAAGCCGGTCAGGAAGTAGATGTTCGGGGCCATCGCGCAGGCCAGCGAGGACAGTACGAAGGCGGCCAGTCCGGCCAGCAGCGGCGGGCGGCGGCCGTACCGGTCGCTGATCGGGCCGAGGATGAGCTGGCCGGCCGCGATGCCGATCAGGCAGGCCGTGAGGGTGAGCTGCACCGCCGACGCGCTGGCGTGCAGCTGCCGGTTGATGTCGGGCAGGGCCGGCAGGTACATGTCGATGCACAGCGGTCCGAAGATCGACATGGTGCCGATGAGGGCGACCTGGCGCCAGCCCGTCGGCATGGTGCGGGTGCGGCGCGGCCGCGCCGCCAGTACGTCATCGTCGAGTGTGGTCAGCGGCGCGGTCAGCGCCTGGTCAGCAGCAGCAGCGGGGGAGTAGCCCTCATCCTTGACGGTTCCTGGGACCAGCCGGCGTGTTTCATCCAAGATCGTTCACTTAGGGCATAACACGGTGCAGGCCTGGACATTCCCGTTTTGGCCGCTGGTTTACCGGCTCGATCGGCTGAAATGGATGATCAACTGCCCGCTGACGGGGGCAGGTTAGTGATCTACGCTGCCGGGAGGAGTCTTTGTTCCAGGCACCGGCACAGCTGTCGGACGAGGAAGCAGGTCAGCATGCCACTCGAGGGCAAGGTCGCCATCGTCACCGGGGCCAGCCGGGGTATCGGCGAGTACATCGCCCGGGTGCTGGCGGGCGCCGGCGCCGCGGTCACGGTAGCGGCCAGGACGGTCGAGGTCACCGATAAGCGGCTGCCCGGCACCATCTACACGGTGGCCGAGCACATCACGTCGCGCGGCGGAAAGGCGCTGCCCGTTCGCCTGGACGTGCGGGACCCGGAGAGCATCGAGAGCTGCGTCCAGCGCACTGTCGACGAGTTCGGGCGGGTGGACATCATCGTCAACAACGCCGCGATCCTCGTGCCGGGCCAGCTCGAGAACGTCCAGCCGCGTCACCTCGACCTGATCTGGCAGATCGACCTGCGCGGCCCGCTGCTGCTGATGCGCGCGGCACTGCCGCACCTCCGGGCGGCTGGTGCGGGGCACATCATCAACATCTCGTCCCGGGCCGGCGTTTTCCCCGGACCGGGACCCTACCGGGAGGCGCGCGCCGGCGGCTCGTTCTACGCCATGGTCAAGGCGGGCCTGGAGCGCTACTCCCAGAGCCTGGCCATCGAGTTGCAGGACGCCAACATCTCCGTCAACGTGCTGTCGCCGCAGGGGCGCATCCGGACGCCGGGCAACATCTGGGCGCAGAACGACCCGGATGACCCGACGCTGGAGTTCGAGCCCGCTGACAAGATCGCCGTGGCCGCCCGGTGGATCTGCGAGCAGCCGCCGGCCGAGCTCACCGGGAACATCCTGTTCGACGAGGAGGTCTGCCGCGAGTACGGGCTGAAGCCAGCGGTCGACTAGGGACAGCTGGTCGCGCCGTCCGGCTATTCAGCCCGGTCGGATGGCGGTGGGCCGCCGGGGCCACCCGGTGGGATTCTCGAAGTCTGTTCGCTCGTGGTGCCGATGGCGCCGTTCTCCATCCGTCTCCTACGCACCGGCGAGGGCATGCCCCAGCCGCCGAGCAGCGCAGCACCGTCGGCGGAGGAGTTCATGCAGTACCAGCAGGAGCTCGGGCAGGCCGGCGTGCAGGTTGACTCCGGGCTGCTCCACTCCTTTGAGGACGCCACCCGCGCCGAGGAGTAGCTCACGCCATGGCGCGCTACGGTTCACTGGTGACGACGGCCAGCACGCCAGGCGAGGTGGAGACGCGGACCCGCAGGCTGCTGCGCTGCGGCGTGGCCGCCGGCCCTGTCTTCGTCGCAGCGTTCCTGCTTGAGGGCGCCACCCGGGACGGCTACCGGCCGCTGCGCCATCCGGTCAGCTCGCTCGCGCTCGGATCGCGCGGCTGGATCCAGGCCGGGAACTTCGCCGTGACGGGGGCGCTGTTCCTGGCCGGTGCCGTCGGGCTGTCCCGCGCTGGCGATCCCGCGACCAGCAGCCGCGCCGTACCGGCCCTGATCGGCGCGGCCGGCGCCGGGCTGATCGGCTCGGCCGTCTTCACTACCGACCCGGTCAGTGGTTACCCGCCCGGAACGCCTGATGCGCTCACCGAACCCAGCGCGGCCGGCACCGCACACAATCTGGCGGCCGTCCCCGTGTTCTTCGGGCTGCCCGCCGCCGCGCTCGCCTGCAGCCGGCGGTCCTGGCGGACCGGTCACCGCGGGTTCGGGCGCTACAGCGCGGGCACGGCCATCACCATGCTGACCGCCATGGCGCTGGCCGGCGCGGGATTCGGGCAGTCACCGCGGCTGGTCAGGCTCGGCGGGCTGTTCCAGCGCGTCAGCATCATCACCGGGTTCAGCTGGCTTACCGTTCTGTTCGCGCGAGCGCTCCAGCGTGAGCCAGCCAGCCGCAGCGACATCAACTTGGGCAGAGCCTGAGGACGGAATCAGCTGAGCGCGGTCGCGGCTCACCCGCCCGCCCCCGCATGGCCTGCCGCCACCGCCCGCGACACCGCCCGGGCCACGGCCACGACCGCCGGCCGGAGGGCCGCCGCGTCCACCCGGTCCGACGGTGCCACCACCGACAGCGCCGCGACCGGGGCGCCGCCGGAGTCCCGGACCAGCGCCGCCACCGACGTCACCGACTCCGGCGCCGGCCGGGATACCATCGCCACCCCGTCACGCCGGACGGCGGCCAGCAGCGCCCGCAGCCCGCCGGCGGCCAGCCTGCCCTGCTCCGGCGGCCGGGCCAGATCGCCGCCCAGCACCTCGTCCTGCACCGTGGCGGGCGCATGAGCCAGCAAGACGAGGCCGACCCCCGTCGAGTGCAGCGGCATCCGCCCCCCAACCCGGTACATCACCCGGCCCGCATCCCGGGCCGACAGCCGCTCGATGAGTACCGCCTCCTGCCCGTCCCGGACCGCCAGCAGCACATGCTGCCCGGTCGCGTGATGCAGGTCCTCGAGATACGGCAGGGCCGCCGCCCGCAGCCCGTGGCCGCGCGGCGCCAGCGAGGCGATCTCCAGCAGCCGCAGCCCCACGACGTACTGGCCGTTGGCCGCCCGCTCCAGCGCGCCCAGTTCCGCGAGCTTGCGGGCCAGCCGCAGCGCGGTCGGCTTCGGCAGCCCGGCCCGGCGGCTCAGTGCGGCCAGCGACAGCGACCGGCGCCCCGGCTCGAAGGCCGCCAGGATCCGGAACGCCCGGTCCAGCACCGGCTCGCCCCGCGTCGGCCGGCGTCCCCGGCCTGTCATTCCATCGCCCATCCTGCGAGCCTCCATCGTTCCATTCAATGAAACCACGCACGCGCCGACGGCCCCGGGTGGCCCACCATGAACGGCATGACCACCGCGGCCCGGTCGCCCCGCCCGGACACCCCGGTCGTGATCGCGGGCGGCGGGCCGGCCGGCCTCGCGGCCGCGGCCGAGCTCGCCTGGCACGGCGTCGGCAGCGTGGTCATCGAGCCCCGGCCGCAGGTGTCACACCGCCGGCCGCGGGCCAAGACCACCAGCATCCGGACGATGGAGCACCTGCGCCGCTGGGGCCTGGCCGGCCGTCTCCGGGCCGCCGCGCCGCTGCCGGTCGCCTGGTCGCAGCGGGTCACCTTCTGCGCGTCCCTGTCCGGCCGCCGCATCACCGACTTCGACGGCGCCTTCGGCCTGGTCACCGGCCGGGATGACCGCTTCGCCGAGGCCGGCCAGCAGGTCCCCCAGCCCGTGGTCGAGGAGGTCCTGCGCGCCCACCTGCAGCGCCGGCCGGAAGTCGACCTGCGGCTCGGCCAGTCTGTGACCGCGCTGGCCCAGGACGGGGCCGGCGTCACCGTCACCGTCCGCGCCCCCGGCGGCGGCACCTACCCGCTCCGGGCCCGCTACGTTCTCGGCTGCGACGGCGCGGCCGGCGTGGTCCGCGACCAGCTCGGCGCGCGGTACGCCGGCCGGTCCGATCCGCGGCCCAACTTCAACCTGGTGTTCCGCGCCCCGGGGCTGGAGACCGCCCTCGGCCCGGCGGTCCAGTACTGGGTGGTCGGCGGCGCGACCACCGGCGTGCTCGGCCGGCTGGACCTCGCCGGGACCTGGTGGGCGGGCCTGCCGGGCATCGACGCCGGCTACGGCGCGGCGCACGCATCCGAGCTGGTCACCGGCCTGATCGGCGGGCCGGCCGAGCACGAGGTCCTGGCCACCGACCCGTGGACGGCCCGGATGCTGATCGCCGACACCTTCGCCGGCGGCCGCGTGTTCCTGGTCGGCGAGAGCGCCCACGTGAACCCCCCGTGGGGAGGCCACGGCTTCAACACCTGCGTCGGCGACGCGGTCAACATCGGCTGGAAGATCGCCGCGGTCGAGCAGGGCTGGGCGCCGCCCGCCCTGCTGGCCAGCTACGACCCCGAACGCCGCGGCGTCGTCGAGCAGACCGTCGCCAGCGCGGCGTCCCACCTGGGGCGGCTGGCCGGCGACCTGCCCGCCGATGCCGATGCCATCCAGCGCGCGAAGCACCCGGAGTTCCACAGCCTCGGCCTGGTGCTCGGCTACTCCTACGCCGGCTCCCCGGTCATCCAGCCCTCCGCCTGCACCCGGCCGGCGAGCGACCTGTCCCGCTTCACCCCGGCCGCCGACCCGGGCGCCCGGCTGCCGCACGCCTGGCTGCCGGACGGCTCGTCGCTGTATGACCACCTGGGCCGCGGCCTCACCCTGGTCGGCCCCGTCCGCGAACACGCCGCCGCCGTCACCGCGCTGGCCGCCCGCGCCGCCGCCCGCAGCATCCCGCTCACCCTCCGCGAGCCGCCCCCCGGCTACCCGTGGCGCACGGAGTTCCTGCTGGTCCGGCCGGATCAGCACATTGCCTGGCGGAGCGACGATCCGGCCGGCATCGACCTGGGCGTGGTGACCGGAGCCGAGCGGATCCCGGGCCAGGTCCCTTCGTGACGAAACGGGGAGGCGCCATGCGCGGCCAGCACCAGCCGGAAGCGGCCCGGGCGGCCAGCCGGAAGATCGCCGTGACCAACGTCTGGCGGTTCGACGGCCAGCAGCTCCAGCCCGGCGCCACCGTCGTCATCTCCGGCGGCCGGATCGGCAGCGACCCGGCCGGCGCCGAGATCGTCGACGGCGAGGGCGGCGTGCTGCTGCCCGGCCTGATCGACGCGCACGTGCACCTGGACGGCCCCGGCCGGCTCGCCGAGCTGGCCCGTTACGGGGTCACCACCGCCCTGGACATGGCCTCGGTACCCGAGGAGACCGCCGCCCGGCGCGGGACGCCCGGCCAGGCCGACTTCCGCAGCGCCGGGATCCCGGCCATCGCGCCCGGCAGCCTGCACTCTCATTTCCCCGGCGTCGGCCAGCGGGGCCTGGTGACCGGCCCCGGCGACGCCCGGCGCTTCGTGGCCGACCGGGTGGCCGAGGGGGCGGACTACGTCAAGATCGTGGTGGGCAGCCCGTTCGCCGACCACGATCAGGCGACCGTGGACGCCCTCGTCGCCGCCGCGCACGAGCACGGGAAGCTCGTCGTGGCCCATGCCTCCGCCGTGGCCGCCGTGGCCAAGGCCCAGCGCGCCGGGGCTGACATCCTGACTCACGCGCCGCTCGACGCGCCGCTTGGCGCTGACCTGGTCGGCTGGGCGGCCGCCGCCGGCCAGGTGGTCGTGCCGACGCTGATCATGATGGAGCGCATCGTCGCGCAGCTGGCTCCGCCGGGCGCCGCGTACGCGAACGCGCAGGCCAGCGTGTCGGCGCTGGACCAGGCCGGGGTGCCGATCGTGGCCGGCACGGACGCCAACGCCATGCCCGGAAGCCCGGCCAGCATCCCGCACGGCGAGAGCCTGCACCGTGAGCTGGAGCTACTGGCCGAGGCCGGCCTGTCCGCCCTCGACGTGCTGCGAGCGGCCACCGAGGGACCGGCCCGTTACTTCGGCCTGGCCGACCGGGGCCGGATTGAGCCGGGCCTGCGCGCCGATCTCGTCCTCATCGACGGCGACCCGCTGGCCGATATCCGGGCCTCCCGCTCGATTCGCCGCGTCTGGTGTGATGGCATCGAGGTACAGCCCGACCCGCGAGAAGGCAGGAACTTATGCGTATTGCCACCGTCAGCCAGCGGCTCAGCCTGATCCAGGCCGGCGGCGCGATCGACGTGCACGCCGCCAGCGCCGGCCGGTTCGGCCCGGATCCGGCCGCGGTGTACCCGCGCTGGGCCGAGTTCACCGCGTGGGCGGCGTCCGCGGACCTGCCGGACCCGGTCCCGTTCGCGTTCGAGGACCTGGGCTCACCGTCCCCGGCGCCGCGGCAGGTGTTCGGCATCGGGCTGAACTACGGCGCGCATGTCGCCGAGTCCGGCCTGCAGCGGCCGGAGACCAACCTGGTGGTGTTCACCAAGTTCGCCTCCTGCCTCACCGGGCCCACCGGCGAGATCACCCTGCCGCCGGGCGGTCACACCGACTGGGAGGTCGAGCTCGTGGTCATCATCGGCCGCGAGGCGCGCCACGTCCCCGCGGCGGCCGCGTGGGAGCACGTGGCCGGCCTGTCCGTGGGACAGGATGTCTCCGAGCGGATCCTGCAGATGGCCACCAAGCCCCCGCAGTTCAGCATGGGCAAGTCCTACCCCGGTTTCGGCCCCGTCGGCCCGTGGCTGGTCACCCCGGACGAGTTCGGCAACCCCGATGACCTGGAGCTGGGCTGCTCGATCAACGGCGAGCAGATGCAGAAGGGCCGGACCCGGGACCTGATCTTCGGGGTGTCCGACCTGATCGAGCAGCTGTCGCGGGTCACCCCGCTGCTGCCCGGCGACATCATCTTCACCGGCACGCCGAGCGGCGTCGGCATGGGCCGCAGCCCGCAGCGCTGGCTCGCGCCCGGTGACGTGCTGACCACCTACATCGAGGGCATCGGCGAGATGCGGCACACCTTCGCGGCCGCGTCAGCCGGATAAGGAGGCAACGGTGAGCCTGCACGGACTGCAGTCCGTCACGATGGGCGTCCCGAACGTGGCGCAGACCGCGGCCTACTACCGCGACTTCGGGCTCACGGCCGAGGATGGCAACTGGTTCAGCACGGCCGACGGCGGCCGCCAGCTGCACATCGAGCACGCGCCCACCCGGCGGCTGACCGAGCTCCGGGTCGGCGCGGATGATGCCGACGACCTGGCCCGCGCCGCGGCCAGCCTGGCCCGGCTCGGCCTGGCCGCCGAGCTCAGCGAGACGGTGCTGGAGACGGCCGAGCCGGTCACGGGCATGCGGGTCCGGCTGGAGGTCATGCCGCGACTGGCCCAGGACCCGGTCCCGGCCACTCCCTATAACGGTCCGGGCCGCCCCGAACGGCAGGACAGCCGGGCGCCCGGGTTCGCCCGGTCGGGGCCGGTCCGCCCGCGCAAGCTGGGCCACGCCGTCTTCGGCAGTTCCGACCATGAGACCAGCACCGCGTTCTTCACCGACGGGCTCGGCTTCAAGGTCAGCGACCGGATCAAGGGCGCCGGCGCCTTCATGCGCTGCTCGACCGACCATCACAACGTGCTGGTCCTGGCCGCGCCGGTGAACTTCCTGCACCACACCTCGTGGCAGGTCGATGACGTCGACGAGGTCGGCCGCGGCGCCTGCACCATGCTCGACGGCAACCCCGAGCGGCACGTCTGGGGGCTCGGCCGGCACTACGCGGGCTCGAACTTCTTCTGGTACCTCAAGGACCCGGCGGGTAACTTCAGCGAGTACTACTCCGACATGGACTGCATCGTCGACGACCAGCTCTGGACGCCCGAGGACCTCGAGGGCGCCCGCGGCCTGTTCTCCTGGGGACCGCCGCCGCCGCCGTCGTTCCTGCACCCCGAGGACCTGGCTGCGATGATGACCGGCAACCACACCGGACCCTGAGAGGACGCCATGGCCAAGCTGCAATGGAAGGACCTGAGTCCGCGGACCCGCCGGCTGGTCGTGGCCGTGGCGGTAGTCGACGCCGGCCTCAAGGCGGCGGCGCTCATCGACATCAAGCGCCGCCCGGCCGGCGAGATCCGCGGGCCCAAGCGGGTCTGGGTGCCGGTGGTGGCCATCGTCAACTCGGCCGGCGTCATCCCGCTGTCCTACTTCGCCTTCGGCCGCCGCCGATCAGGCACGAGCCCGGACGCCTAAGGACCGTCCTGTAGGTCGCGAACCAGCGACAGGCCATCGGCTCGCGCCGCATCGAGGCCAGGTCCCGTGCCGCTCTCCCATCAGTCACATCAGCCCCGCGGGAAACGCAGCCGCCATCAACGTTGCGTTGGCCGGGGGCACTCACATGATCGCGAAGGCTTTTGCATAGCCGGCTATGCCCGATCCTTCACGATCACGGTGCTGGCCCCACTTTGGGCTCCCGTTGCCGGGGTGCAGCCTAGAGGGCCGAACACCCTGAGCCCCGTCCACCCCGGCAGTCCCATCAGCCGCAGCGGGGGCCACCCTGGCCGGGCCGAGCGGGGCAGCAGGCCGGTCGCCCCGCCGCCTAGTACGTGATCGCGCAGGCTTAGGGCTGCGGGGACAGCCCCGGGCCTGCGCGATCATGAGA
>Ga0210389_10005148_pt1 | contig 10145 bp, 8 predicted proteins | sample IncBWH28OmetaG_FD_160127 | JGI IMG/M metagenome (GOLD analysis project Ga0210389, IMG submission 160127) | Forest soil microbial communities from Barre Woods Harvard Forest LTER site, Petersham, Massachusetts, United States - Inc-BW-H-28-O ...
TCGACGTGCTCGGCGGCCTGCGCCGGCCGGCCCCCGGAAGGGACGAGAAATGACACAGACATCCGCACGTCCGCTCGACGTCGTCACCGGTGCCTTCAGCTACTCGGGCGCGGCGATCACGCGTGACCTGCTCCGGCGCGGACGCCGGGTCCGGACCTTGACTGGGCACTCGGAGCGCGCACCGGCCAGGTCGCCAATCGACACCCGGCCGCTGGACTTCGGCGCCGCGGCGGAGCTCGCCGCGTCGATGACCGGCGCGCACACGCTGTACAACACGTACTGGGTCCGGTTCGCCCACGGTGCGGTAAGCCATGAGCTGGCCGTGGCCAACAGCAAGGTCCTGTTCGCGGCTGCCGCGAGCGCCGGCGTGCAGCGGATCGTGCACATCTCGATCACCAACCCGAGCCTGACATCGGCCGACTCCTACTTCCGCGGCAAAGCCGAAGTCGAGCAGGCGCTGGCCGGCCGTGGCGTGCCGTACGCCATCGCCCGGCCGGCCATCCTGTTCGGCGGCGACGGCGTACTGGTCAACAACATTGCCTGGCTGCTGCGCCGGCTGCCGGTCTTCGCCATCGGCGGCCGCGGGGACTACCGAGTGCGGCCGATTCACGTCGACGACCTCGCCACCCTCTGCGCAGATCTCGGTGCCAGTACAAAGCAGGCCGTGACCGTCGACGCAGTCGGGCCGCAGGCGCTCACGTTCCGGCACCTGGTTGAGGAGATCCGCGACGCAGTGGGCAGCCGGTCGCTTCTCATTCCGGTGCCGGGCGCCGTCATCCCGGTCATGGCCGGCGTGCTCAATCTGGCGCTGCGGGACACGCTGCTGACCGCCGCGGAGTACGCGTCGCTGGCCGCCGGCCGGGCCGACTCCGCCGGCCCGGCCACGGGCGCGACCGTCTTCACCGACTGGGTGCACGACCACGGCGGTGAACTCGGCCGCCGGTACGCCAACGAGCTGGACCGGCACTTCCGGCCCGGATGACCGAGCGGCGCCACAGCCCGGCAATACCCGCGTCCGTTCAAGCTGGGAGCGGTCAGGTGACCCCGTTCCTGGCCAGAACGTGTCGCCTACTGGTGGTAGCCAGCCAGGAACGTGGCCAGCCGGCCGATCGCATCGTCGAGCACGGGCACGCTGGCGAGGAACACAAGCCGCAGGTGATCGGTGGTCGGCAAGTTGAAGCCGCTGCCGTGCGACAGCAGCACGTGCTGCTGCTCTAGCAGGTCGATCATCATCTGCTCGTCATCGCGGATCGGGTAGACCTCGGGGTCTAGCCGGGGGAACAGGTACAGCGCGCCGGCGGGCTGGTAGCAGGTAACGCCGGGGATGGCGGTCATCCGCTCCCACGCGTGATCTCGCTGATCGCGCAGCCGGCCGCCTGGCTGGAGCAGGTGGGTGATGTCCACCCGGCCGCCGAGGGCCGGCTCGATGGCGTGCTGCGCGGGCACGTTCGGGCACAGGCGCATGTTCGCCAGCAACTCGAGGCCGTCGAGGTAATCGGCCGCATGCTCGCGAGGTCCGCTGATCACGAGCCAGCCGGACCGGAAGCCGGCCAGGCGGTAGGTCTTGGACAAGCCGCCGAGCGTCAGCACCAGCAGGTCCGGCGCGAGCGCTGCGGCGGAGTGGTGCACCGCGCCGTCGTAGAGGATCTGGTCGTAGATCTCGTCAGTCAGGACCAGCAGGCCGTGCGTGCGGGCCAGGTCGAGCAGGCCGAGCAGCGTCTGCCGGGAGTAGACCGCGCCAGTGGGATTGTTCGGGTTGATGATCACCAGCGCCTTGGTGCGCGCGGTGATCTGACCCGCCACGTGCTCAAGATCGGGTTCCCAGCCGGCTTGCTCGTCGCAGCGGTAGTGGACGGCGCGGCCGCCGCACAGGTTGATGGCCCCGGTCCACAGCGGGTAGTCGGGGCTGGGCACGAGCACCTCGTCGCCGGTGTCCAGCAGCGCCTGGAGAGACATGACGATCAGCTCGGAGACCCCGTTGCCGAGGAACACGTCATCCGGGCTGATCCCGGCGACGCCACGCCGGTCGAAGAACTGCGCGACGGCCTGCCGCGCGGGCTGGATGCCGCGGGCGTCGCTGTAGCCCTGGGAGTCGGTGATGTGCTTGACGACGTCGTTCAGCACGTCGTCGGGGGCGTCGAGGCCGAAGGGGGCCGGGTTGCCCAGGTTGAGCTTGATGATCTCGTGTCCGGCAGCCTCGAGCTGGCGAGCTCGCCGCAGGACCGGCCCGCGTATGTCGTACCTGACGTTGCTAAGCCTGCCTGCCTGAGCAACCTGCACTGTAACGATCCCTCCGCTCCGCTGCCCGCCGGACCGCTGCCGGTCGCTAGCACAAGTCGTCCCTGGTCGCCGGCCAGCTGGTCGGCGCCAGGGGCGCTCGCTGTGCAGGCAAGATTACCGCGAAGTGGTCCAGATCACGCGGCGAGCCGGCCGGATGTACCGCTACCGAGCCGACAAGACCTCGGCGATCTTGGCAGCGGCCGCCGGCGGGTCACTGGCGTCGTGCAAGAGCTCGCCCCACGACCACCGGTAATACCAGTGCAGACGGCCCTGGTCGTCCGTCCCCGGCACGCAGTCGATGCTCTCGGTCAGCATGGAGGCACCGGGCATGAACACGTGCAGCGCCGCCGGATAGGACGTCTTCACTGTGGCGTGGAAGCCCTCGGTGTCCAGGGCAGTGGCGAGCTTATGCAGGTGATAGCTACGCGCATGATCTCTGGCACCGGTCGGCATGTCACCTGCTTCGGGGGTCGGCACATTGTGGGCACCGACGGCAGGGTCTTGTCAATCCCGGCATGTGCGTCATTTGCCGGTGCCGCGCCGGTCGGCTAGCGGGTGCCAGTCCCGTAGCCGGGGTAGCCCTGGTACCCGTCCTGGCCGTAGGCCACGTCGGGCGCGTTGTAGCCGCCCTGATCATACTGAGCTGCGTACTGGCCCTGCGGCCCGTAGCCGCCCGGTGCGACCGGGCTGGGCTGGTAGCCCTGATAGCCGACGTTCGGGTAATCGACCGCGGCGTAGCCGGTACCGCCTGCGCCGTCGTTGGCCGCGTAACCGTTGCCGTTGCCCGGGTTGCCATTGCTGTTGGCTGCGTAACCGTTTGCCGCGTAGCCGTTGCCGTTGCCGCCGTGATCTCCGCTGGCGTAGTCACCGCCGGCGTATCCGGCGGGCAGGTAACCGGTGGCCGCGCCGGCGTACCAGCTGCCATCGGCCTGCTGACCGCTTGGGTAACCGGATCCGTAGCCCGCGGCGTCCGGGTGGGACTGACCGAGGTCCTGGTACACCGGCTGCGGCGCGCTGACGTAACTCCCGTACGGGTTCGCGACCGGCGGTGACGTCGGGGCAACGGGGGCCGCCGCACGGACCGGGGCTGGCTCGTGAGCGTATGGCGAGACAGGTTGCGGGCCAGCGTGCGGGCCGCTCTGGGCAGCACCGGGCCGCCGGGTGCGGTAGGACCGGCTGTCTGACGTGTTGATGGCCGGGAACGACGGGCTCGTCAGCGGGTCGTCGTCCAGAGGCACGGGTGTCCTGCCGTACCCGTTCGGCTGCGGTGCCTGCGCCGCCGGAACGCTGGGGAGCGGAGACTGCCCCGACCGCTGGCCGGGACCCGGGCGGCTGCGGGCCGGACGGGGATCGAGCGCAGGCTGCTGGCTGCCGCCCTGCCGCTGATCGCCGGCTGGCCGCTGCCCACTGCCGGGACGCTGGCCGCTAGCTGGGCGCTGGGTGCTGCCGGGACGCTGCCCGGCGGCCGGCCGGGGCGCAGAAGCCGGCTGCTGCCCGGACAGGCGCGCCAGCGCGGCCAGGCTCTGCGTGGCGGGCTCGGCGCCATAGGCACGCGCCGCGCGGACATCTACCTGCTCAGCCTGGCCGTCGGCAGGCCGACCGGATCGCGCGGCGGGGGCGGTGCGCGAAGGATGCAACCTCGAGCGGACCGGCAACGGTCCCGTCGGCTGCGGGCCAGTCGGCGGCGCGATGCCCGGCACTGGGCCAGCGCCGCCGCGCTGGGCAGCACCTCCGTCCGCTGCTGCCCGGGGCGCGGGACTGGCGTCGCGGCCGCGACGGGTCGTGCCGTTCGGGCGCGCTGAGCCGGCCGCTGGCGGTGGAGGACTGACCTGAGGCTTGTCAGCAGCAAGCTCGGCCCAGTAGTCGACGTCGGACATCGAGTCCCACACGGCCGTCGCTGCGTCGGCCGCGGCGACCTTCGCTGGCTTCGCCGCGCGGGCGCTTGCCGCGACCGGACGCTGACCAGCGGTCTGCCCGTTCCGGCGCTCAGGGGATGCCGGACGCGGTCCGGTGTCGCGATCACGATGGGCAGTCGTCCGCTCGTCCGCTCCGCGGACAGGCCGCTCGTCGACGGCTCGCAGCGGACGCTCGACTGGCCGCTGCTCGCGGTCAGGCTCCGGTCGCGGACTGCGGCGGCCAGCTGCGGCAGGGACCAGCTCGCGCGGGAGCTCAGCGGAGGCGCGGCTCGAGCGGCTCGAGTCCGCCGGCCTCGGATCGAGCTCGTCAAAGGTGTCCGAGTCGTCGGCGCGCAGGAAGTGCAAGGCGAGGACAGCAATTATCACGATCAGCACGACCACGGCCACAAGGACAATCAAGATCGTAGTGATCATCACACCATCCCACTGATATGGCCTCGGGGCGGCGCTAGCCAGACTCGCGCGGCCATCTGCGCCAGTCTCCCCCGGAAATGCAAGCACCCTAGTTTTATTACTACGGCAGATCTGCCTGAACAGTGATTGTGTCGGACGCTATACGCCTTGTCACGCAATTCGGGAACTTTACCCAACTGCGTCGCGTGTTCCGTCGCTAGTGAACTACCGAGAGTAGCGCTAGGTCCCCGGGGTGCGGCAGCTACTGAAATCCCGGAGCGGACAAGCCCTCGCGGTCAGCGTGCCGCGCGCGGTCACGTGTGGCGCGATCGCAGTCAGCACCTGGAGCAGCCCGGGATTCCCGGGCAGCGAACTCCCGAAGGAGGTGTTGAGCGCGTAGACGGTGAACCGGTAATTGTGGGGGGAGCCGTGGGGGCATGGCGCGTGGTAGCGGGCGTTCCCGGCGCTGTTGGTCGCCTCCCGCGCATGCGGGGGGAGCGTGCCGACCTGCAGGTCGGTCGTCGTGGGGCTGATATCGAACACGAACCAGTACACCCGCGGCGAGATCGGGGTCGCCGAGTCGTCGACCACTAGCGCCAGCGACTTGGTGCCCGGAGGCGGCGCGGACCAGAAGATCGGCGGGCTGACGCCCGTGCCGTAGCACGTGAACCGGGCTGGGATCACGCGGTTGGAGAACTCCGGACTGGTCACAGACATCGTCAGCGGGGCGTCGGCGACCAGTGACGTCGTCTTGCCGAGCAGTCCGCAGCCCCCGAGTAGCAGGCTCATGGCCAGCACGCCCACCAGCGACCTCGTCGCCCTGCTGCTGCGGCGGCCGATTCCACCCCGGAGCACGCTGCCTCACCCTGTCCCGTATCTTGCTGCGGCGTCACCGCATCCGGCGGCCTGCATCCTACGCTGCGAGAGCGTGCGACCCGGCCGGACGCAGGGCGCCAGCATGTCCAGGGCCGGGGCGCACGGGGCCGATGCGACCCTCGGCGCGAGCCGCCGTCCTAGTCAGGCTGCCGGGACGTCCCGAACATGATCTCGTCCCAGGATGGCACCGAGGCGCGCCGTGACCTGCCACCCGCCGCCTTCTTGGCCGACGCCGCCCGCAGCTCTGCACCGTCCGCCGCCGTTCCTGCGCTCGCCGCGGGCGCGTCCCCCGGATGCTCAGCCGCACCGTCAGCCTGAGCAGCGGGCGCCGCTGCGGGCCGTCCGCCGGACGCCCCAGCCGACGCGGCGGGGATTGCCCGTGCGGACTCAAGGTCCCCGGACACGGCAAAATCGGCGTCCCTGGACCGCGGTGCCGCCGTATTCCTGCGCTCGTACTCGCGCGCCTGGTCTGCGTACGGGCTGTGCTGCCGCGACCCGATTGGTGTCACTGTCGCCGTCGCCCGGCTCCGCTCGGCCAATGCCACCGCGGCCCACTCTTCTTGTGGCAAGCACAGGCGGACCGCCTGATCGTCGTCCGGGATCACATGCCGTCGGCGCGGATCGTAGATCCACTCGGCTGAGCTTGCCCGGCCGCCGATGCTGAACTGAAGCCTGACCTGCCAGTTGCCGTCCGGCCGCTTGCGCGAATCCCACTCGGCGCTGTCCGCGTGCGCGCCTACCCCCGTGAGCCGCTCGGCGACGATGTCCCCGAGCCGAGGTCCGGGCCCGGAATCGCCGCGGCCGCGAATAGTCGCGCGCTGTGCTTCTTGTGCGCGGTACTGCCGTTCCGCCAGCACCGGACCCTCGAACCGGCGCACCCGATCCGGCGGTATCCCGGCCGCATCAGCGATCTCATCTGCTGTCTCGCCAGCCCGGATACGGTCCTGGATCTCCTTGGGTCGCAACGGATTCTCCACTTCGATCTCGTACTGCGCGAGCCGGGAGAACTGACCCTTGGCCACCGTCCTCAGCCGCTCATCTATGGGCAACAGGAACCGACCGCTGCGTCCCGGCACCGCAAGGATGGCGTAACTGCCGTCCTCGCTGACCGCGACGAGGCGCAGTTCCTGCATCGGTGTCCTTCCTGCGGCTGCCCGGCCGCGCGGAGGCGGAGCCCGGACCTGCCCTAGCCGAGTCTGCCGGCATTACGGCTGACAGGCCAGCACCGCGCCCGGCATGTCCCTGACTATCCTGGCTCGGCCACAGATGCCGGTCCCGATCCGAGCTGGTGACCAGCGCTAACGGCAGGGTATTCGCGATGCGGCCCGATGGCGCGCCAACGGCGGATATTGGCCCCCGGCGAGCGGTTCGCCGCGCCGGCCGCGGCCGGCGCGCTGGCTATGCTGAGGCCCATGTCCCCGCAGACCGCTGCGGGCGCCGTCGAGCCGGATCCGGCCGGGCTGGCGCTCGCCGACGCCGTCTCCAGGCTGCGCCGCGCCATGCGGCGAGCCGCGCGCGCCTACGGGCCGGGCGGGGCGCTGCCCGGCGGACTGTCAGTGGCTCAGCTGGAGTTCCTGTCCTGCCTGGCGGAGAACCCAGCCGCCCGGCCAGGCCAGGTCGCCAGGCTGCTCCGGCTGGCGCCAAGCTCGGTCGCGACGCTCGTGAACGGGCTCGCCAGGGCTGCTCTCGTGGTCCGCACGGGCGGTGTCGCCGACCGGCGTACCGCCGTGCTCGACCTGACGACGGCCGGGCATGCGGTCGTCGCCGACTGGCAGCAAGTCAACTCCCGCATCCTGGCGGCCGCTCTTACGGCACTGCCGGCCGCGAGTAAGCGGACCCTGGTGTCGTCGCTGCCGGCCCTGCGCGAGCTGACCGGCGCGGTCGACGCGCTCGCCGATGATGTCCAGCCGGACGCGCAGGCGGCGCCAGCAGGACCGGCGTCCGCGACCGGATAATCCGGTCGCGGACGGGCGGCTGCGCGGGCACTGCCACGTGCGCCGCGGCACCGCGAGTTCAGCCGGCGGTGCGCTGCCCGACACCCGTCCAATGCGTCTGGTCCCGTAGGATTCGTGCTCATGAACGTCGATGCGATCTACGGGGCGATCGGCCGGTTTAGTGTTCGCTTTCGCTGGCTAGTGCTGCTGCTCTGGATCGCGGGGGCAGTTCTTGCGGCAACCCAGCTGCCGGCACTATCGAGCGTGACCCAGGGTAATAACCAGAAGTTCCTGCCGCCCAGTGCGCCGAGCTCGCAGGCCGCGACGCTCGCGGCGCCGTTCGGCACGTCGAACAGGCAGCCGATCCCGGTCGTCGCGGCGACCACCAGCGGATCGCTGACATCCGCCGATGTGGCGGCGCTCGACCGGCTGGCGTCGAAGCTCGGGACCGTGCCTGGTATCAGCAAGGTCGTCAACGCCGGCCGGTCGACGAACGGTCAGGCTGAGCAGCTCATCGCGCTCGCCAGCGTGGCCGGCAGCGGTAACCCTCAGTATGCCAAGAACCTGGTCGACGGCCTGCGCGCGCAGATTACCAGCGCCCACCTGCCGTCGAACCTGCACGCGCACGTGACCGGGGACCTCGCCGTCCAGGTCGACCAGCAAAAGGCCTCCGGCAACACAGGTAACAAGGTGCAGAGCCTGTCGGCGCTGTTTGTCGTCTTGCTGCTCGTGCTGATCTTCCGCTCCCTCAGTCTCGCGATCACCACGGTCCTCCCGCCGCTCCTCTCGGTGTCCATCGCCGGCCCGCTGGTGGCCGAGGCCGCCAAGCACGGGCTCCAGGTCTCGCCGATCGCCCAGCTGCTGCTCATCGTGCTAGTGATCGGCGCCGGCACTGACTACGGACTGTTCCTGGTGTTCCGTGTCCGGGAGGAGCTGCGCGCCTGCGGGCACGAGACCGGGGGAGAGCTCTATCCCGGCAGGACGGGAACGGGGTCGAGCATGCTCGCCGACCTCGCCCATCCGCGGCCGCCGGCGCGGGATGCGATCGTCCGCGCGGTCACCAGGGTCGGCGAATCCATCAGCGCCTCCGCCGCGACCGTGATCGCGGCTGTGCTGACGCTGCTACTGGCCAGCTTCTCCTTTTACTCCGACCTCGCCTGGCCGTTCGCCATCGCGGTCGGCGTCATCCTGGTAGCAGGGCTGACGCTGCTGCCGGCCCTGCTGTCCATCCGACTGTCGCTGCTGGCGGTCAAGCGCTCGCTGTTCACGGCCTTGTTCGGCAAGCCGAAGCTGATCCCGCTGAGCATCCAGGGCAGCGGCAAGCCCGGCGTGTGGGGCCGGGTCGCCGCCCGGATCGTCCAGCACCCCGGCCCGACGCTGGTGGCTGGCCTCGTGTTCTTCGGTGGTCTCTCGTTCGCCGTACTCGGCTACACCGCCGCGGGCTTCGGCGGCACCACGACGCCGCCGGCCGCCAGCGACTCGGCCGCTGGTGCCGCGGTGCTGGCCAAGTACTTCCCGCAGTCATCGGCTAACCCGACCACGATCATCTTCAAGTTCCCGCAACCGGTCTGGGACAACGCCGCGCCGCTGGCCAAGGCGACCAGCGAGCTGCGCGCGAGCGGCGACTTCACCCAGGTGACGGGCGTGCTGGACCCCGTCGGCGGGATCACGCTGACGCCCGCGCAGTACCAGGGGTTGTTTGGCGCACTCGGTCCGCCCAGCAAGCTCCCGGCCACGCCGGCCGCGGGCGCATTGCTCGGCGGCAGGATCCCGGCGCAGGCCTACCAGCTCTACCGGGTCACGGCGAACTTCGTCAGCCCGGACGGCCGGACAGTGCAGTTCTCGACCGGGCTGACAGCCGGCGATCCGGGCAGCACTAATGCGCTGAACGCGGTACCGGGCATCCGGGCGACCACGACTCGGATCCAGCATTCGGCGGGCGCGACCGCGTCGGGCGTCGCGGGGGAGGCAGCCGCCCTGCACGACATCAGCGTCATCTCGACGAGCGACCTGAAGCGCATCATCCCGTTCGCCATCGTGGCTATCGGCATCCTGCTGGCGCTGGTCCTGCGCAGCCTCGTCGCGCCGCTCTACCTGATCGCCTCGGTCGGCGTCTCCTACCTCGCCGCGCTGGGCTTGTCCGTGCTCATTTTCATCAAGCTGGGCCACAGCGGCGGCCTGGTGTTCTTCATGCCCTTCCTGATGTTCATCTTCCTGCTCGCACTCGGCGAGGACTACAACATCCTGATGATGACCAGGATCAGGGAGGAGGCGCATAAGCTGCCGCTCCGGCAGGCGGTCGCGAAGGCGATCGCCGCCACCGGCACGACGATCACGTCGGCCGGACTGGTCCTGGCTGGCTCATTCATCGTGCTGACAGTCGCGGCCGGAAGCGGCTCGGGCGCGAGCCAGGTCCGCGACATCGGCCTGGGCCTCGCGCTCGGCATCCTCATGGACACCTTCCTGGTGCGGACGCTCCTGGTGCCGTCGACCGTCGTGCTGCTCGGCAAGTGGAACTGGTGGCCGTCGAAGCTGCACCTGGACCAGCCGACCGAGGTCGATGTCGCTCAGCCTGGCCCGCCCGCTCCGGCCACGGCTACCGGCGACCTGCGCTAGCGGTCCGCGAGTGTCGGGCGCGTTGCTGCCAGTTAACGGCGCCAGCCTGCGGTACGAGGTGGTCGGAGCCGGCCCGGACGTGGTCCTTATTCACGGGTTCAGTCTCGACATGCGGATGTGGGTTGGGCCG
>Ga0210389_10005150_pt1 | contig 10142 bp, 9 predicted proteins | sample IncBWH28OmetaG_FD_160127 | JGI IMG/M metagenome (GOLD analysis project Ga0210389, IMG submission 160127) | Forest soil microbial communities from Barre Woods Harvard Forest LTER site, Petersham, Massachusetts, United States - Inc-BW-H-28-O ...
CAGCTGCTGGCGATCAACACCATCGACATGTACTCTTCGGGCGTCACGCTGCAGGCGCTGGGCGTGCCGGTCCGGCGGTGGGGCGCGGTCATCATTGACACCGTGGTCTGCGCGGTGATCACCGGCTTTATCTTGTTCCACGGCAACTTCAGCAAGGACTTCGCCGGGTTCCTGCTGTACATCGTGGTGTGGCTGGCGCCCTGGTTCGCCATCTTGATGACCGACTACGTGCTGCGCCGCCGCCAGTATGACTCGCTGTCGCTGCGGTCCGCCCGCGACGGGCTGTACTGGCGCAACGGCGGCATCCACTGGCCGGCCATCATCGCCCAGGTGGTCGGCATGGTAGCCGCGCTCTTGTGGATCAACGCGGCGACGGCCTTCCCGGCTTACACCGGCCCCATCTCCAACCACTTCCCCGGCCTGCACGGCGGGGACTTCAGCTGGGCCATCGGGATGGCGGTCGGCGCGCTGGTCTACTGGGCGCTGGCCGCGCGCGGCGTGCGGCGGGAGGCGGCCCAGACCGTCCGCGCATGACCGAGGTCGCGGCCTTCATCGACGGGTTGCCCAAGGCGGAGCTGCACCTGCACCTCGAGGGCACCCTGGAGCCGGAGCTGAAGTTCGAGCTCGCCGCGCGCAACGGCATTGCCCTGCCGTACGCCTCGGCCGCGCAGCTGCGCGCCGGGTACGCCTTCGGGGACCTGACCTCGTTCCTGGCCGCGTATTACGAGGGCATGTCGGTGCTGCGCGGCGAGCAGGACTTCTACGACCTGGCCATGGCCTACTTCCGGACCGCCAGCGCCCAGCACGTCGTGTACGCCGAGGTCTTCTTCGATCCCCAGGCCCACACCAGCCGCGGGATCGGCTTCGACACCGTCATCGGCGGCCTGCACCGGGCCCGGCTGGACGCGCAGGCCGAGCTCGGCCTGCGCGTCCAGCTCATCATGTGCTTCCTGCGAGACATGTCCGCCGAGTCCGCGCTGGCCACCCTCGAGCAGTCCCTGCCGCACCGGGACAAGATCATCGGCGTGGGCCTCGACTCGGACGAGCGGGACAACCCCCCGGTGAAGTTCCGGGAGGTCTTCGCGCGCGCCCGCGCCGAGGGCTACCGCCTCACCATGCACTGCGACGTCGACCAGGCCGACTCGGTCGCGCACATCTGGCAGTGCCTGGACGACATCGGGGTCGAGCGGATCGACCACGGCGTCAACTGCCTGGAGGACGACGCGCTGGTCGCCCGGCTGGCCCGGGACGGCATCGGCCTGACCGTGTGCCCGGTCTCCAACCGCTGGGTCACCGACGGCCTCAAGGCCGGCGAGCTCAAGACCATGCTCGACCGGTCGCTGCGAGCCACGGTGAACTCAGACGACCCGGCCTACTTCGGCGCCTACGTGAACCAGAACCTGGCCGCCGCCCAGCAGGCCGCCGCCCTGACCCTCGCCGAACTAGCCCAGCTGGCCCGCAACTCGTTCCAGATCGCCTGGCTCACCCCCGCCGACCGCGCCCCTTACCTAGCCGCCCTCGACACCTACCTCAGGTGACGCAGAACTCGTTGCCCTCGGGGTCGTACAGCGTGACGGAGCTGCCGCGCACGTCGTCGGTCCGCCAGGCCAGCGAGGCGCCCGCCTGGACCAGCCGCTCCACGTGCTCGCTGACCAGCCGCTTGCGCCGCTCGCCGCGCACCTCGCGCCCGGCCACCCGGACGTCGAGGTGGACGCGGTTCTTGGCCGTCTTGGCCTCGGGCACGCGCTGGAAATACAGCCGCGGCCCCTCGCCTGCCGGGTCGATCCGGGAGGCTACCTCGCCCCACTCCGCTTCCGGTATCCCGGCCGACCCGGCGAAGTCCTCCCAGCTCTCGAAGCCCTCCGGCGGCGGCTCGGCCACGTAGCCCAGGGCCAGCCCCCAGAATTCGGCCAGCTTCTCCGGCTCGGCGGCGTCGAAGGTCACCTGGATCTTGGTGTACATGCTCACGCTCCCTCAAAGCGCCATAGGTACAGATCACGCAGCAGCGCGATCTCGGCCCCGTGGTGCAGCATCTCCCGGTTGATGTGCAGGACGAGCTCGGCCATGGACGCCTCGGCATACGGGCCCTCCGCCGGCCCGCAGGGCCGGGCCAGCCCGTCGGCGCCCAGCCCGCGTACGCCGGCCATCCAGCCGGCGTACGCGGCGTCGAGCTGGGCCAGGGCCGTCGCCGCGTCGCCGGGATAGCGATGCGTGTCGTAGTCGAACGGCGGTCCGCCGAAGTGGGAGGCCACCCGCGTGCCGAGCACCCCGACGATGATGTGCCCGAGCCGCCAGGCGATCGTGGTCAGCGGCGGCGGAACCGGCTGGGGGAGGGCGAAGTCGAGGGTGAACTCACCCGCGCCCACCCCGATGGGGGCCGTTCCGGTCCCGCGCGGCCGCACGTTCCACGCGCCCGGCACCGGCTCCCAGCGGTACTCCGCGTCGCTCAGCCCGTCCAGTCTCGGCCGCAGCTGCTCGCGCCAGTGCCAGTCCAGCTGCTCGGCCAGCTGGAAGTTCCAGTCCACGTCCGCCACGCTGCTTACCCTAGACGGAAGCGGTCCCAGACTTCCGCAAGTAATCTCCCGCCCGGTCGTCCACAAGGGTAAAACGGTTCTCCACAGCCGGAGTTGCCGGGCCAGCAAGGCTTGGGCCCGCCGGTGTCCACAGCCCGCGGACCGTTTCCCGGCCGTCGTCCACAGGTTGGCCGCCCTTGCGCACATGGCGATCCACAACCTGCCGGAGGTAGCGTGCTCTTTCCTGGGCAGTGCGTATGAAACCTATATGCGCCGGGCAGGGGCCTAGGTCTCGGTTGGGGTGGGCGCGGCGAGGCGATCATGATGAGCAGAGCGGGCGACACTTCGATCGCTGCCGACGTGGCACCACGTCGCAGGGTCGTCGTGGACGTCATCCTCCTGCTGATGAGGAACGGGCGCATCCTGCTACGGGAGCGGGCCAATACCGGTTACGGTGACGGCGCGTACGAGCCGCCGTCGGGTGAACTCGCCGACCGGGAAACGATCGTGGAGACGGCGATCCGGGTCGCCTGGGCGGCCGGCATCGCGGTCGGCGGCGAGAACGTCTCGCTCGCCCACGTCATGCACGACGTCTCCGGCGGCGGGCGCATCGCGTTCTTCCTGTCCGTGTCCGGCTGGACCGGCCAGCCCGCGTCGCCCGACGTGTGCTGGTTTCCGGTCGGGGACCTGCCGACGAACATGCTCGACCGGGCCCGGGTGGCGCTGCGCAACTATGCCGACGGGATGCGCTTCTCCACCTACCCGGCGTTCGTGCCCGCGGGCACGGGCGGAACCGACGGCTTCCACGCGGTCAACGGTTCCGCCGTGTTGAACGGGTCTTTCGGCGAGTCCGACAGTATCAATGGGCTATTTGAGGCTGGTGAGTCATATGGGGCTGAGGGCGTTTCTGAGACCAAAGGGCGAGCGCCGCGGAATGGATCTCCTGCGCGACGAATCCAAGCCTGCGGGGGCCGCCTTCTGGGCTGACCAGTCGACGGCCTCGTGGCCGCCGCCCCCGGCCAACCTAGCCGCCGCGGAGGTAACCGCTCCGGACCGGCGCCGCGCCGGCCGGCACGCCGCTCCGCGTAACCCCGGCCATCACGGCGGCGCTGGTCAGCACGCCCGGGCCAGCTTAGCGGCCCTTGCGTTCGGATAGGCTGGCCGGCGATGGCCGAGATCCTGAACGCGCACGGCTCGCTGAACGATATCTTCGTCGTCGAGCTCACCCCTGGTGACTTCGCGTCCGAGACGGACCTGCGCGCGTTCGTACGGAGCCTGTGCGACCGCGGCGGCCCGTTCGGCGGCGACGGTGTCTACCTCTACGACGCGGCTCCGGCCGTGCCCGAGGCCTGGTTCTTCAACCCCGACGGCTCGGCCGCCGAATTCTGCGGCAACGGCATGCGCTGCCTGGGCCGGGTCATCCTCGACCGGCGCGGGATCGAGGTGGCCGAGATACGCAGCGGCACCCGCGACTACACCGTCCGGCGGGGCGCCACCACCCCCGAGGGCGTGCGCCAGGTCAGGCTCGAGCACCCGGCGGTCAATTTCGACCCCAAGTACCCCGAGGTGCCCGTGGTGGCCGGCCATAGCCCGGCCGTGCTGGCCCGCCTGCCCGAACTCGACCCATCCCTGGCCTTCACCGCCGTGACCATCCCGAACCCCCACTTGGTCGCGGTGGTCGACAAGTACGTCGAGTCCGACCTGGTCGCGATGGGGGAGCAGGTCGCCGCCCGGCGCGAGCTGTTCCCCGCCGGGGCCAACCTGTCGGTCCTGTTCCCGCTCACTCCCGACGAGGTCTTCGTCCGCACCTTTGAACGCGGCGCCGGGCTGACCGCCTCCTGCGGGTCCGGCATGGCCGCGGCCCGCGCGGTCTACTCCCGCGTCGGCCACGCCGACCCCGAGCGCGACGTCACCATCCGCAACACGGGCGGGATGGCCACCGCGTCCCTGCGCGTCCGCGACGGCCAGTGGTTCCCCGTCCTGGAGGGCAACGCCACCTTCGTCTACCGCGCCGACGTCGATCCGCGCCACCTAACCCGCAGGGATCGCGACCCGTATCCCGACGAGATCCGCGCCTACGCCGACCTCGACGAGCAGAACTCCGCCCGCCTGCGCGCGCTAGGCGTCGACGCCAGCTAGCGCAGCAGCGGCCCGTAGCTAGCGCGGCAGCGGGCCGCCCGCGAACGCGACGACCAGGCCCACCGCGGCCGCGCTGAGCAGGGTGAGTACTACGCCGCGCCGCAGCGCCAGAAGCAGCACCGCCGCCCCGGCCAGCACCGCGAACTGCCAGCCCACGCTCAGCACGCGGGCCAGCAGGATGGCCGCGCCGAAGATCGCGCCGATGGCGGCGGGCCCGGCGCCGTCCAGGAACGACTGCGCGGCCCGGTTTTCCCGCAGCGCGCTGAAGTACCGCCCGCCACCGAGCACGAACGCGAACGACGGCGAGAACGCGACCACGGCGGCCAGCAGCCCGCCGGGCAGCCCCGCGGCGGCGTAGCCGACCGCGGCGACCGTCTGCACCACCGGCCCGGGAGTGATCTGGCCCAGGGCCACCGCGTTGAGGAACTGGTCGTTCGTCATCCATCCCCGTCCCACCGCGTCGGCCTGCATGAGCGGGATGATGACGAACCCCCCGCCGAACGACAGCGCGCCCACCTTGAACGCCACCCAGGCCACCGAGGCCAGGATCCCGCCGCTCAGCACGGCCGGAAACAGTGGCTTCAAAAACAACGGCGCGATGACCGGCACCGCCGAAGGCCGCCAAGAAACCCGCCGCCAGGCCAGCTCGACAGCTCCGCACCCGAGCAGCACAAACACCAGCCAGGGCCCGATCGTGGCCGACGCGCCCGCGCCCGCCAGCAAGTAGCCGACCCAGCGCACGCGAGAAAAGCGGACCGGCTCCCGCGCCGAGGCCCGCTTCCAGCTGGGCGGCACCAGGCTCCACCCGGTCGCCGCCGCGACCGCCGCCACCGCGGCGCCCGCCCCCGCGCCCGCGCCGCGCACCCACAGCGGCGGCGCGCCCGCCAGGAACAGCGCCGAGAGGACCAAGATGATGATCAGCCCCGGCACGATGAAGGCCAGGCCGCCGGCCACCGCTCCGGCCCGGCCGCGCACCCGCCACGCGCAGAAGATCGCGAGCTCGGTCGACGCCGGCCCCGGTAGCAGGTTGCAGGCGGCGATCGCGTCCTCGAACTCGGCGGCGTCCAGCCAGCCCCGCCTATCGACGCACAGCCGGCGCAGCAGCGCGATGTGCGCCGGCGGCCCGCCGAACCCGGTGATCCCGATCCGCCCCCACTCGCGCACCACCGTCCCCAGGCCGGCCAGCCAGGACCCCGCCGCTGCCTCGTGACCGTCGTCCGCCGCCTCCGGCACACAAACCATTATTCCGAACGGAGCGTGGCGCGTGCGTCCGCAACTCCCCCCAGCGGCGCGGGGAAGACCACCTCGATGGTCAGCCCGCCCCCGGCCCGGGTCACCGCGCGCAGGTCGGCGCCGTGCGCCGCGGCGATCGCGCTGACGATGGCCAGTCCCAGTCCCAGCCCGCCGGGCGCCCGCCGGGCCGGGTCCATCCGCTGGAAGGGGCGGAACAGCCGGCCGAGCTGGTCCGGCGGGATGACCGGTCCGGTGTTGGCCACGGTCAGGTACGGGCGGCCCGCGCGGGTTCCGGTGCCGATCTCCACTCGGCCGCCAGCCGCGTTGTACCTGATCGCGTTGTCGACCAGGTTCGCCACCAGGCGTTCGGCGAGTCCGGGGTCCCCGGCCGCCATGGCTGCCGAAATGCGGGTGGCCAGGCTGACCTGCGCGTCGTCCGCGTCGTCCCGGCGGGCGGCCGCCGCCGTGCCGGCTAGCGCGGCCAGGTCGAGCGGCTCGAACCGGTCCAGGCCGCGCTCGCCGCGAGCCAGCGTGAGCAGGCCGGCGATGAGCCGTTCCTGCTGCTCGCCCGCGACCAGCGCCCGCTCGCAGGCCGCGCGCAGCGAGGCGTTGGTCGCCTCGCGGTCGCGCAGCGCGACCTCGAGCAGGGTCCGCTGGCGGGCCAGCGGCGTGCGCAGTTCGTGCGAGGCGTTCGCGACGAACTGGCGCTGGGCCCGGAACGAGGCATCCAGCCGGCCGAGCAGCTGATCGAAGGTGTCGCCGAGCTCCTTGAGCTCGTCGTCGGGACCGGTCATCGCGATCCGCTGGTGCAGGCTGCGGGCCGAGATGCGCCGCGCGGCGGCGGTGATCGTGCGCAGCGGGCTGAGCACCCGCCCGGCCATCAGCCAGCCCAGGCCCACCGACGCTACCGCCATTATGCCGAGCGCGATCCCGGACACGACGAGCAGCTCGTTCATCGTGTCGGTGCGCAGCCCGGCGAACGCTCGCCCGACCAGGACCTGGCAGGTGTTCAGCTGCGCGGGCACCGGAGCCGACCCGTCCGGGGGCGGGTCGCACGCCGCGGTGACCCCGGCGCCGAGCTCACTGGCGCCGCTGATCATGACCGCGCCGCTGGTGCTCGTGGTGACCTGCGGCAGCTGCTGCTCGACCAGGAAGTAGGTGATGCTCAGCAGCCCCGCCGCAGACGCCAGGAACAACCCCACGTACAGCAGGGTCAGCCGCAGCCTGACGCTGTGTCGTCTCACGACGGGATCCGGTAGCCGGCCTGGGCCAGGGTCTCGATGACCGGCGGCTCGCCGAGCTTGCGCCGCAGCCGGCTGACCGTCACCTTGACGGCGCTGGTGAACGGGTCGGCCATCTCGTCCCATGCGCGCTCGAGCAGTTCCTCGGCGGACACGACGCGCCCCTGCGCGGCCAGCAGCAGCTCCAGGACGCCGAACTCCTTGGGGCCCAGGTCCAGCGTCTGCCCGCCGCGGCTGGCGCTCCGCCGCGCCGGGTCGAGGCGCAGATCGCCGCTGCTCAGCACCGGGGCCAGCGGCGGTTGGGCTCGTCGCAGCAGTGCCCGCAGCCGGGCGGTGAGCTCGGCGAACGCGAACGGCTTGGGCAGGTAGTCGTCGGCGCCGAGCCCCAGGCCGTCGACCCGGTCCTCGATGGTGCCCGCCGCGGTCAGCATCAGCACCCGGCTGCGGCGGCCCGCCCTGACCAGTTCCGCGCACACCACGTCGCCGTGCCGCCCGGGCAGGTCGCGGTCGAGCACGATCACGTCGTAGTCGGTGAACAGCGCGTGCTCCAGGCCCGCGGTGCCGTCGAAGGCCACGTCGACGGCCATCTGCTCCTGGCGCAGGCCCGCCGCGATCGCCTCGGCCAGCTCCTCGTCGTCCTCGATCACCAGCACCCGCACGGCCGCACCTCCACCACTCCCGTCCAGTCTTTGCGCGCCGCCTGAACCCGGCCTCAGGACGGGCTGACGGAACGCCGAGGCGCCCCCGTGCCCCCGGCGTCCCATGACCACTGTGCCGCGGACGTGGTTGCACGTGAGTTACAGCGCGCGTGTAACCGCCGCGCAACTGCCGTCCGCGTAGACCTTCCGGCATGTTCTTTCTCACCTATCTCGGGCGCGAGCTGCGCCGCAGAATGCGACAGGCCGTGTTCATCGCGATCGGCCTGGCCATCGGAATCGGCCTGGTCATCACCGTGATCGGGGCCTCGTCCGGAGTGAAGGCCGCGCAGGCCAAGGTGCTCCGGGCCCTGTACGGCATCGGCACCGACGTCACCGTCACCACCAAGCCGAAGCCCCCGTCGGGCCGGCCCACCACCGGACAGGCCGTCGGCGCCCCCCTGAGCGGCGGCCGCGGGTCCACCGGCGGCCCGCGCGCCGAGATCTGCCTCAACGGCAAGTGCTACACCAGCGGGACGGTCGACACGCTCGTACCCGGCGACACCGGGGCGCTCAGCCAGTCCGAGGTGGCCCAGATCGCCCGGCTCCACGACGTGTCGGCCGCCGCGGGTGGACTGGTGCTCACCGACAACCGGATCACGCTCCCGTCCGCCTCGAACCCCGACATCCAGCCGCCCACCTCGTTCACCGTGGACGGGACGGACATCAAAGTGCCAAGACTGGGCCCGCTGAGCAACGCCCGGCTGACCAGCGGCCGCGCCTTCACCGCGGCCGACGAGAACTCCGACGTGGCCCTGGTCGACGCCAGCTACGCGGCGTCCCACGACATCAAGCTCGGCTCGACCACCACCGTGGGCGGCACCAAGTTCAGGGTCATCGGCCTGGTCAGCCAGCCGCAGGCCAGCAGCCCGCCGAACGTCTACATCCCGCTGGCGCGCGCCCAGGCCCTGGCCTCGGACCCCGGCACCGGCAAGTCGATGAGCGCCAAGATCGACACCGTGTACGTGACCGCGACCAGCGCGGCTGACATCGCCACCGTCCAGCAGGAGATCCAGCATCTGCTGCCTCAGGCCACCGTGACCAGCTCCTCCGACCTGGCCAGCGAGATCACCGGGTCCGCGGCCAGCGCCGCCAAGCTGGCGGGCGCGCTCGGTACGTGGCTCGCGGTCCTGGTCCTGATCGCGGCGTTCGCCGTGGCCAGCCTGCTGACGATGGGTGCCGTGGCCCGCCGGGTTCCCGAGTTCGGCACGCTGAAGGCCCTGGGCTGGCGCAGTAGCCGGATCGTCACCCAGGTCCTCGGGGAGTCGGTGACCATCGGCATCCTCGGCGGCCTGGCCGGGGTCGGCCTCGGCTTCGCCGGGGTGGCGATCATCGACAAGATCGCGCCCAAACTGTCCGCCACCGTCCCGTCGGCCAGCGGGACGCTCGGCACGCCGCAGACCGTGACCGGGCCCGGCGGCGTGGCCAGCGGCGCGCTGATCGGCGGCCCGGCCACCACTCACACCACCATCGCGGTGCCCATGTCCGCGTCGGTGACCATCGGCGCGGTCGCGCTCGCGGTGGTGCTCGCCATCGCCGGCGGGCTACTGGCCGGATCGTTCGGCGGCTGGCGGGCGGCCCGGCTGCGGCCGGCCGCGGCGCTGGCCCGGGTCGGATAACAGGGGCGGTCATGAATTCCAGCGGCGACATCTACCAGCTGGCCGCGGTCAGCAAGACCTACCGCAAGGGCGGCCGCGAGATCCTCGCCGTCCGTGAGCTTGACCTGGATATCAGAGCAGGGGAGTGGCTCGCCGTCCAGGGCAAGACCGGGCACGGCAAGACCACGCTGCTCCAGCTCCTGGGCGGCCTGGACCGGCCGACCCGGGGCCGGGTCACCTTCGCCGGGCAGGACCTGGCCACCGCACCCGAATCGCAGGTGCGGAGGGTGAGGGCGGACTCGTTCGGCTTCATCTTCCAGACCTTCAACCTGGTCCCGACGCTCACCGCGCACGAGAACGTCGAGGCCGCGCTGATCCCGCTCGGCGTGCATCACCCCCAGCGGCGAGAACGGGTGACGGCCGCCCTGGACAGCGTGGGGCTCGGCGACCGGGCGCAGCACCTGCCCGGCGAGCTGTCCGGCGGCCAGCAGCAGCGGGTGGCCATCGCCCGCGCCCTGGTCAAGGAGCCGAAGGTCCTGCTGGCCGACGAGCCGACCGGGAACCTGGACGAGGACACCCGCGACGAGATCATCGCCCTGCTCGACACGCTGTGGCGCGAGCGCCGGCTGACCCTGGTGCTGGTCAGCCACGACAGCGCGGTGGTCCGCCGCGCCCAGCGGATCGGGATCATGTCCCGCGGGCGCCTGACCATCCGGCAGGACA
>Ga0210389_10005151_pt1 | contig 10141 bp, 8 predicted proteins | sample IncBWH28OmetaG_FD_160127 | JGI IMG/M metagenome (GOLD analysis project Ga0210389, IMG submission 160127) | Forest soil microbial communities from Barre Woods Harvard Forest LTER site, Petersham, Massachusetts, United States - Inc-BW-H-28-O ...
TGTAGTGCTTAGTCTGATCTTGCTTGCCCAATTCTCCGGTGCGCCCCCGCATTCGACCTACATTCCTGCCCATATGGAGCACGGCAGGCTGGTTCCCGGGGTGGAAAAATGAGCATCACACGGCGATTGGATGGTGCGCCGTGGCTGAAGGCCGGCCCTGCCGCTCGCGTGCTCGCATTACTAAACGTGGACGGCGAGGAGGCGCGGGTGGTCGGCGGCGCGGTCCGAAACGCGCTTCTCGATCTGCCGATCGGCGACATCGATATCGCGACCACGGCGCTGCCCGAGGAAGTCAACCGCCGCGCCAGGGCCGCCGGCATCAAGAGCGTGCCGACCGGCATCGAGCACGGCACGGTGACACTCGTGGTCGACGCCCACGCTATCGAGGTCACGACGCTGCGCGAGGATACCGAAACCTTCGGCCGCAAGGCGAAGGTCGCGTTCGGCCGCGACTGGGTGCGCGACGCCGAACGTCGCGACTTCACGATCAATGGCTTGTCGGTCGATGCCGATGGGCTTGTGCACGACCATGTGGGCGGCCTCGAAGACATCGCGGCAAGACGCGTGCGCTTCATCGGCGAGCCCAAGATGCGGATCGCCGAGGATTACTTGCGCATCCTGCGCTTCTTCCGCATTCACGCGGCTTATGGCGCAGGGCCGCCTGATCGCGCCGGATACCTCGCCTGCATCAGCGCTCGTGCGGATCTTGAGAACCTTTCGGCGGAACGCATACGCGTCGAAATTCTGAAGTTGATGGTGGCCGACGGCGCGGTTGGCGCGGTCGTTGCGATGGCGGAGGGCGGATTGCTGCTGCCGGTCTTCGGCGGCATTGCCTATACCGGCCCGCTTGCGGCCTTGATTTCCATCGAACGCGCGCTGGGCCTTTCCGCCGATCCGGTCCGCCGGCTGGGCGCACTTGCAGTCGCCGTCACCGAGGATGCAAGACGCGTTGCCTCGCACTTGCGATTGACCAATGCCGAAACAAAGGCGTTGGATTCCATGGGCCATCGCTGGTGGCGGCTTGCCGGAATGGACGAGACCACGGCGCGGCGCCGGCTTTATCGCCTCGGCGAAGCGGCCTACCGCGACCGGCTGATGCTGGCATGGGCGCGCTCGGGTGATGCGAGTGACGCCGCATCGTGGCGGGAACTCGCAACCTTGCCGGCGCGCTGGAGTGCGCCGAAGTTTCCGTTGAAGGCTGCCGATTTCGTCGCGCGCGGAATTGCCCAGGGGCCGGAGCTGGGGCAGGTGCTTGCGCTCGCCGAGGATGCCTGGCTTGCGGCGGAGTTCCCGCTCGATCAATCCGCGCTCGACGCCATCGCCGATCAAACCGTGGCACGCTTGACCCGCGAACCCAAATCGTGACTCTCTAGTGGAATGGATTTGACATTCGCACCCCGTAGCCCGGCATGCATAATGCGAATGTCAAATCCAAAACTCCACTACAAACCTATATTTGCTGGTGGTCCTTTGATTCTAACATTTGCAAAAGTGCCTGCCGGATCGGGATGCAAATGTTAGAATCGGACCACTAGCCCGTGAATCTCCTGTCCGGCTTTGCCGATATCTCGCTTGTTCAGCTCGCTCTGGTTGCCTGCGTGGCGCTGGTGGCATCGGTGGTCGGGGGCATGGCCGGCTACGGGACCGGCGCGCTGATGCCGCTGGTCCTGGTGCCGCTGATCGGCGCCGGGCCGGTGGTGCCGATCATCGCGATCTCCGCCATCTTCACCAATCTCAGCCGCGCTGCCGCCTATCGCCGCTATGCCGATCGTCGCCGCGCCGGCATCGTGATCCTCGCCTCGGCAATCACGACCGCGCTCGGTGCCTACGGCTATACGATGCTGACCGGCGCGGGAGCAGCGTTGGTGATCGGCACCATGTTGATCCTGAGCGTGCCGCTGCGGCGTCTGGCGAGGCGCCGCGAGGTCAGGATCGGCGATTTCGGGCTCGGTTTCGGCGCGGTCGGCTATGGCGTCGTGGTCGGCGGCACCTCCGGCTCGGGCGTGATCCTGCTGTCGCTTCTGATGGCGGTGGGGCTTGAGGGCGCGACCGTGATCGCGACAGACTCCGTGGTTTCGCTTGTCACCAGCGCGATCAAGATTTCAGTGTTTGGGCTTGCCGGCGTTGTTACCGCCCAGGTGATCGCCTTTGCGCTTCTGATCGGCGCGGTGGCGCTCCCCGGAGCCTTTTTCGCCAAGAGTTTTGTGGAGCGGATGCCGGTGCACATCCACACCGCCATCCTCGATGCCGCCGTGATTGTCGGCGGCCTCGTGATGATATCGACGGCGGTGCGAGCCGTTGTCAGCTAACCGGAATGACATGGCCTACGGCCATTTCACTTCCGGTGGCATTGAGGACAGGATCGAATCCACGTTGCCGCCGGTCTTGAGACCAAAAATAGTGCCGCGGTCATAGAGCAGGTTGAATTCGACATAACGGCCGCGGCGGATCAGTTGCTCTTCGCGATCGGCTGCCGTCCAAGGCGTTTCGAAATTGCGCCGGACGAGGTCGGGATAGATTTTCAGGAAGCTGCGTCCGACATCCTGCGTGAAGGCGAAATCGGCCTCCCAGTCCCCGGAATCGTGGTGGTCGTAGAAGATGCCGCCGATGCCGCGGGACTCCTTGCGATGGGGCAGGTAAAAGTAATCGTCGCACCATTTCCTGTATTCTTCGTAAGGCGCTATTTTCGCGTGCGCGTCGCAGGCGGATTTCATGGCGGCGTGGAAGGCGAGCGTATCGGCGTCCTCTTGCGTGCGCCGTCGATTGAGGAGCGGCGTCAGATCCGAGCCGCCGCCGAACCACGCGTTGGTCGTGACGATGAAGCGTGTGTTCATATGCACCGCAGGGATATGCGGGTTGCGCAGATGTGCGATCACCGAAACGCCGGTCGCCCAGAAAGCGGGATCGTTGGCCGTTCCCGGAATCTGCGCCCGAAACTCGGGCGCGAACTCGCCGTGGACCGTCGAGCAATGCACGCCCACCTTCTCAAACATCCGTCCGCGCATCAGGCTCGCAACACCGCCGCCGCCCGGCTTGCCGGTGTGGTCGGTGCGGTCCCAAGGTGTTTGCTCGAATCGTCCGGCTTTGCCCGAATAGAGTGCCACTGGGGCCTCATCTTCCAGCCACTCGAACGCCGCGCAGATGTCGTCGCGCAGACGCTCAAACCACGCCTTGGCGCGTGCCTTGCGGTCATCGAGATTGGAACTATTCATGGATGATGCCTGACCCTGCGCTGCCTAATCTACGCTACTTGCCGGAACCGGTCTGCCGAAGCGCCTCACCCAGCGCCATTGCGGCTGCCATCGCGACATTGAGCGAGCGTAGCCCCGGTCGGATGGGAATCACCAGCCGCGCATCGGCGGCCTCGGCGACGGTCTGGGGGACTCCAGCGGTTTCCCGCCCGAACAACAAGATGTCCGACGCTTGATAGCGAAAATCAAGATATGGCGTAGCGCCTTTGGTCGTGAACAGCAGAAGCCGGTGCCCCTCTTGCCGGCGCCATTCCTCAAATTTGGTCCAGGAATCGTGGCGTCGCCAGTCAACCTGGTCGAGATAGTCCATTCCGGCGCGGCGAAAATGCCGGTCCGATATCGCAAAACCTGTGGGCTCGATGATATGGGCGGCTACACCCATGCAGGCACAAAGCCTGAGAATCGTGCCGGTATTTTGCGGGATATCGGGCTGGTAGAGTGCGATTTGCATTACGCGTGGCCTGTGGCCGGCTCGACAGCCACTGTCATACCCGTTTCACGAGACGCCCCCGCGGGACGCCACCCAAGAATATCCGGACAAATCGTCGTGTTGCGCGGAATTAGTGCATTGCACGTTGAGCAGCCGATAGCGGGCTTGCGCTCTTCCGGCAAGGGTGCCAATAGAACGATTCTGGACTGTTCCTTTCGCCGATGGGGTCGGAAAAAGGCGGTCTTTCTGCCGCCGCGGGGGTCGCGGGCGCCGGCAGCCTCCCGGGCGGCTTTCCGGGGCGGTTCCGCCGGTCGCAGCTTATGAAAGGGTTTGGAATCGTGACGACAGCGTCTTCGGCGGAGCATCCGACACGCCGTGATTTCCTCTTCGTTGCAACCGGGGCCGCCGCCGCCGTGGGTGGGGTGGTCTCACTCTGGCCGTTCGTTTCCCAGATGAATCCGGACGCATCGACAATTGCAGCCGGCGCGCCGATCGAAGTCGATCTGACGCCGATCGCCGAGGGACAGGACATCAAGGTGTTCTGGCGGGGCAAGCCGATCTACATCAGCCACCGGACCAAGAAGCAGATTGACGAGGCCCGCAGCGTTCTGGTCTCGAGCCTTCCCGATCCGCAAACCGACCAGTCACGGGTCAAGGAGGGGCACGACCAGTGGCTCGTCGTGATCGGCATCTGCACCCATCTGGGCTGCATCCCGATTGCCCATGAGGGCAATTACGACGGCTTTTTCTGCCCCTGCCACGGCTCGCAATACGATTCATCCGGTCGCATTCGCCAGGGGCCCGCGCCTGCGAACCTCCCTGTCCCGCCGTACCAATTCGTTTCCGACACCAAAATCCAGATTGGCTGAAGCTCCGGACGTCCAACGTCCGGGACTTTGCGCCTGTCGCGTCGTCTTACTTCCCTAGGGATCGCAACATGAGCGGACCATCCGACTACCAGCCGACCAATCCCCTCATCAGGTGGATTGAACGGCGTCTCCCGATTTTCGGTCTCGTCCATTCCTCCTTCGTGGCCTATCCGACGCCACGCAACCTCAACTACTGGTGGACCTTCGGCGCCATCCTGTCGCTGATGTTGGGACTGCAAATTCTCACCGGCGTCATCCTGGCGATGCATTATACTCCGAACGCCGATCTTGCGTTCCGCTCGGTCGAAAGCATTGTCCGCGACGTGAATTACGGCTGGCTGTTGCGCAACATGCACGCGGCCGGCGCGTCGATGTTCTTCCTCGCCGTCTACATCCACATGTTCCGCGGCCTCTATTACGGTTCATACAAGGAGCCGCGCGAGGTGCTGTGGATCCTCGGCGTCATCATCTACCTCCTGATGATGGCGACGGGCTTCATGGGCTACGTGCTGCCGTGGGGCCAGATGAGCTTCTGGGGCGCCACCGTCATCACCAACCTGTTCTCGGCGATTCCCTATGTCGGCGACAGCATCGTGACGCTGCTGTGGGGCGGCTATTCGGTCGGCAACCCGACGCTGAACCGCTTCTTCTCGCTGCATTACCTGCTGCCGTTCCTGATCGCAGGCGTAGTGGTGCTGCACGTCTGGGCGCTGCATGTCGCGGGTCAGAACAATCCGGCCGGCGTCGAAGCGAAGACCGAAAAGGACACGGTGCCGTTTACGCCGTACGCGACGATCAAGGATATGTTCGGCGTTTCCTGCTTCCTGATCTTCTACGCGTGGTTCATCTTCTACATGCCGAACTATCTCGGCGACGCCGACAACTACATCCCCGCCAATCCCGGCGTGACGCCAGCCCACATCGTGCCCGAATGGTATTATCTGCCGTTCTACGCGATCCTGCGCTCGATCCCGAACAAGCTTGCCGGCGTGACCGCGATGTTCTCGGCGATCATCGTGCTGGCGTTCCTGCCCTGGCTCGATACCGCCAAGACGCGCTCGTCGAAGTATCGGCCGCTGGCCAAGCAGTTCTTCTGGATTTTCGTCGTCGTCTGCGTGCTGCTCGGCTATCTCGGCGCGCAGCCGCCGGAAGGCATCTATGTCATCGCCGGGCGCATCCTGACGGTCTGCTATTTTGCCTATTTCCTGATCCTGCTGCCGCTCTTGAGCCGGATCGAGACGCCGCGGCCGCTCCCCAATTCGATCGCCGATGACGTGCTTGCGAAGTCAAAGGGCCAATCGGTGCCGATGGTCTCGACGGTGATCGCGCTTGCGCTCGCCGGCGGGCTGTTCGTCGGCAGCGCGCAGAATGCGCGGGCCGACGAACAGGAGACGCCGCCGCCGCAAAACTGGTCGTTTGCCGGTCCGTTCGGCAAGTACGACCGCGGTTCGTTGCAGCGAGGCCTGAAAATCTACAAGGAAGTCTGCTCCAACTGTCACGCGCTGTCCTATATCGCGTTCCGCAATCTCGCCGATCCCGGTGGTCCCGGCTATTCGGTGGCGCAGACGGCAGCCTTCGCGTCGGAATACAAGATCAAGGACGGCCCGAACGATGCTGGAGACATGTTCGACCGGCCCGGGCGGCCTGCCGACTATTTCCCGTCACCGTTCCCGAATGATCAGGCAGCGCGCGCGGCCAATGGCGGCGGTCTGCCGCCGGATCTCTCGCTGATCACCAAGGCTCGCTCTTACGAGCGCGGCTTCCCCAGATTCATTTTCGACTTCTTCACCCAGTTCCAGGAGCAGGGACCGAACTACGTGTCCGCAATCCTGCAGGGCTATGAAAAGAAGCCAGCGGCCGCGACGCTGCCCGAGGGAACTTTCTACAACAAGTACTTCCCGGGCCACGCCATCAAGATGCCGCAGCCGCTGCAGGACGGGCAGGTGACGTTCGACGATGGTTCGCCGGCGACGCTCAAGCAATACGCGCACGATATCTCGACGTTCCTGATGTGGGCGGCGGAGCCGCAGATGGAGGCCCGCAAGCGTCTGGGCTTCGTTGTTTTCGTGTTCCTGATCCTGTTCACCGGGCTCATGTATTTCACCAAGAAAAGGGTCTGGGCCGACGCTCACTGACCTCAGGCGACTTTGGAAAAGCCCCCATCTGGGGGCTTTTTTATTGCCTTCAGGGACTTTTTAAGGCCTGTCGCTTTCGGCTGATGAGGGTGCGGCGACGGTGCGATTGCGTCTGACCTTTGCTGCGGACAAGATGCCGGCAACGGTTCGAAAAGAAAAACTACAGGAGGAAACATGGGCACCAGCATCTGCTTCAAGCGTCCTGACGGCAAAGAGGTTCGCGGCTATCTCGCCAATGCGGCCCGGGGTGACGCGCCGGGGATTGTCGTGATCCAGGAATGGTGGGGACTTCAGGACCAGATCAAGGGTCTGTGCGATCGCTTCGCGGTGGCCGGCTTCGATGCGCTGGCGCCCGATCTTTATAACGGCAAGGTGGTGCCGTATCACGACACCGATGCCGCCGGCAGAGAGATGAACTCGCTCGATTTCATGGATGCGACCGCGCAGACGGTGCGCGGTGCCGTGCAATATCTCTCGCGCAACGGCGCCAAGGTAGGCCTGACCGGTTTCTGTCTCGGCGGCGCGGTCACGATCATCGGCGCGACCAAAATTCCGGAACTGACCGCGGGCGTGGTATTCTACGGCATTCCGCCGGAGGCTGCGGCCAAACCTTCGGAAGTGAAGATTCCGTTGCAGGCGCATTTCGCCAACAAGGACGATTGGTGTACGCCGCAACTCGTCGACGGCTTCGAGAGGGCGATGAAGGCAGCCGGCAAGTCGCTCGAGCTGTTCCGCTATGACGCCGACCACGCCTTCGTCAACGAGCAGCGCATGTCGGTGCATGACCGGAAAGCCGCGGAGCTTGCGTGGAATCGGGCGACAGCCTTCTTCAAGAAGCATCTGGGGTAGAACGGATACCGCCCTTCGCCTTTACCGCCCGGCGGCTCTCTCTTGACGTACCCGCCGAGCCATGGTGAGTACGTCGGCCATGAGTACCGCCCACGCCTCTCGTCTCTGGTGGCGCACCTCCTAAAGAGGTGGCCGGTGCGATTTGCTTAATTTTCATCGTTCAAGGGCCGCCATCGCAGGCGGCCTTTGTTTTGTCCTGTGTGGCGTTCCCTCGGCAAGTTTCGTAAGAGGATCACATGAACAGGACCGTCTTCTCCCTGCCCGAATATAGCGAGTACCGCACCCGCGGCGGGCTCTCGGTCATGCGTACGGTCGAGCAATTTTCAGGCGGCGCCAGCAGGCTCGACGACCTGATCGAACTGCTCGACCGCCGCCGCGGCGTGGTGCTGTCGTCCGGCACGACGGTGCCGGGCCGTTACGAGAGTTTCGACCTCGGTTTTGCCGATCCGCCTCTTCAATTGCAGACGACAGGCGTGAATTTTTCGCTCATCGCGCTGAATTCGCGCGGCGAAGTTCTGATCGCTTTTTTGCGCGATGTGCTCCGCGAACCCTGCGTGGTTGTCACCGAAAGCAGCGCCGACCGTCTTGCCGGCCATATCCTGCGCGGGGATGCACCGGTCGACGAAGACCAGCGCACGCGGCGCGCCAGCGTGATGTCTTTGGTGCGCGATCTCGTCTCGGCATTCGGCGCCGGCGACGATCCTATGCTCGGCCTGTTCGGCGCCTTTGCCTATGACCTCGTCTTCCAGATCGAGGACCTGGTGCAGAAGCGGCCGCGCGAGAGCGACCAGCGCGACATCGTGCTGTTCGTGCCAGACCGGCTGCTCGCTTATGACCGAGCCACCGGGCGAGGGGTGGTATTGAGCTACGATTTTTCGTGGAACGGCAAATCCTCAAAGGGCCTTCCGCGCGACACCACCGATAGCGTCTATGCGAGAATACCGCGGCAAGGCTTCTCCGATCACGCGCCGGGCGAATATCAGGCCACGGTTGAGACCGCGCGTGCCGCCTTTGCGCGCGGCGACCTGTTCGAAGCAGTCCCCGGGCAACTGTTCGGCGAGCCTTGCGAGCGATCGCCGGCGGAGGTGTTTCAGCGGCTGTGCACGATCAACCCGTCGCCCTATGGCGCGCTGATGAATCTCGGCGAGGGCGAATTCCTGGTCTCGGCGTCGCCCGAAATGTTCGTTCGCTCCGACGGCCGGCGGATCGAGACCTGTCCGATCTCCGGCACGATCGCGCGCGGCGTCGATGCGATCGGCGATGCCGAGCAGATACGGCAGTTGTTGAATTCGCAGAAGGACGAATTCGAACTGAACATGTGCACCGACGTCGATCGCAACGACAAGGCGCGGGTTTGCGTGCCGGGCACCATCAAGGTTCTGGCGCGCCGCCAGATCGAGACCTATTCGAAGCTCTTTCATACCGTCGATCATGTCGAAGGCATGCTGCGTCCGGGCTTCGATTCCCTCGATGCTTTCCTTACCCATGCCTGGGCGGTCACGGTGACGGGCGCGCCGAAATTATGGGCCATGCAGTTTGTCGAAGACCACGAACGCTCGCCGCGGCGCTGGTACGCGGGTGCGATCGGTGTGGTGAATTTCGACGGCGGCATCAACACCGGACTGACCATTCGCACCATTCGGATGAAGGAGGGTCTCGCCGAGGTGCGGGTAGGGGCGACTTGCCTGTTCGATTCGGATCCGGTAGCCGAAGACCGTGAGTGCCAGGTCAAGGCGGCGGCGCTGTTTCAGGCGCTGCGCGGCGACCCGCCGAAGCCGCTTTCGGCCTTTGCGCTGGACGCCACCGGTTCGGGCAAGCGGGTGCTGTTGATCGACCATGACGACAGTTTCGTGCATATGCTGGCGGATTATTTCCGGCAGGTCGGCGCCAGCGTGACGGTCGTGAGATATGTTCACGCCCGCCAGATGCTGGCGAGTGGGAGCTACGATCTGCTGGTATTGTCGCCCGGACCCGGGCGGCCGGAGGATTTTGAAATGGCGGCAACGATCGATGCGGCGCTCGGCAAGGGCCTGCCGGTTTTCGGTGTCTGTCTCGGCCTGCAGGCGATCGGCGAATATTTCGGCGGCCGGCTGGGACAGTTGGCGCAGCCGGCCCATGGCCGGCCGTCGCGGGTCGAGGTGCAGGGCGGGCGGTTGATGCAGAACCTGCCCCATGAAATCGTGATCGGACGGTATCATTCCCTCTTTGTCGAGCGCGACAGCATGCCAGACGTGCTAAAGGTGACGGCGAGCACCGAGGACGGCGTCGCGATGGCGATCGAGCACAGGACGTTGCCGGTCGGAGGGGTGCAGTTCCACCCGGAATCGCTGATGTCGCTAGGCGGCGAAGTGGGACTGCGCATCGTTGAAAACGCGTTTCGGTTGGGTATGCCGCCGATTTGAAGATGACGAGCAGGATTTGCGAGAGGCAGAGATGACGCCCGAATACGACCTGAAGGCCACGGTCCGCACCATTCCGGACTACCCTAAACCCGGAATCCTGTTTCGCGACATCACCACGCTACTCGGCGATGCACGCGCCTTTCGCCGCGCCGTGGATGAGCTGGTGCAGCCCTGGGCGGGATCCAAGATCGACAAGATTGCCGGG